>WNFR01012950.1_pt1 | contig 15349 bp, 15 predicted proteins | sample 5400221 | NCBI WGS metagenome assembly WNFR01 (sample SAMN13153357, study PRJNA577476) | soil metagenome | isolation source: 40 cm soil under Madrone tree | place: USA:California | collected 2016-06-14 | reverse complement strand
CTGTTTCCAATCCAGGTAGTCTGGATAAGATGCTTGCGCGCCGCTCGCGCTGTAGTCCGCTTGCGTGCGCGACTCGCCCAAATGCAAGAGCTTGCCGGGTTCGCGATAGGGCAGCGGCTGCAACAACGCCGAATACACCACCGAAAAAATCGCCGTATTCGCGCCGATGCCCAGCGCCAGCGTCAGCACAACCACCACGGCAAAACCGGGGCTGTTCGAGAACGCGCGGATGGCGTAGCGCAGGTTTTGTATCAGTGTGCCCATCGGCAGACCTCCGAATGTAATCAGACTGCATGGGCAAGTCGTCGGCCATCTTTCACCGATTTCGCCGCTGAACACAAAAGACTTAGCCGTCAACCGCTTGCCTCCGCTATTTGGCGTCGTGGAAGATGATCCCCAGGGTGTAGCGCGTGCCGCGGTGCACCCGGCTGACACCGTGCCGTAGGTTGACGCGATAGTAGCCGCGCGAACCCTCCACCGGCCGATAGCGCGTCGTAAAAAGGATCGCCTGTCCGCAATCGGCGAGGACTACGTGCGCCCTCGACTGCGCTCGCGGCTGCTGCTCCACCAGGACAAATTCTCCGCCCTCCCAATCGCGCCCCTGCTGCCCCAGCAGGAAAACCATCTGCAGCGGAAAGCTGATTTCGCCATAGAGATCCTGATGCAAACAGTTGTATCCGCCCGCTTCGTAATGGAGCACGAGCGGCGTGGGCTTCGTCTGCCCTGCTTTGTTGCAGAGCTTCAGGAACGCTGCATGGTCGCGTGGATATCGAGCAGTGTTTTCACCGAGGGCTTCCGCCCAGTGATTCGCGACCTCAGCGAGATGCGGATAGGCGCTAGTCCGGAGTTCAGTAACTATTTCTGGAAGTGGATTCGCGGAATATTTGTAATCGCCGATGCCGAAGCGATACCGCTCCATGACCACCTGGCTCCGAAAGCGTCTTTCATCACCGTAAAGCGCCACAAGTGCGGCACATTCGGCCGCCGATAGAATCGGAGACGTCAGCGCATAGCCGCGCTCCGAAAGTGATTGCGCCGCCGCTTTCCAATCCAGGGTATCGATCCTTTGGGTGATGGATGGAATCTCGGATTTTTTCCGGGCTGCTTCTGGCATGGCGCCTCTCCCTGCAATCGGTCTGCGCGCAATCAGAAATATGAATCCAAACGCGCCAACAATTCTATCCGCTCTGCGCCATCAAATTCTTGCTATAGTGAAGCCATTCTCAGAGTTTGGGAGGTCCGCATGAGTAAGTTCGAAGCCCTGGCAAATGGTTCGCGCAGAGCGTTTCTCCAGTTGTCGGCCGCGGCCACAGCGGCGGTGGCCTTTCGCATCGCCACTGAGCCGTCTCTCGCTGCCGCGGAGCGCAAGCCCGTTCCTCCCGGAGCTGTCGTCATCGATGCGAATGAAAATCCGCTCGGCCCCTGCGATGCCGCGAGGAAGGCCATCGCCGACATTACTCCGCAAGGAGGCCGCTATTCCTCTTGGCTGACCGAAGATCTCGTGAAGACGTTTACCGAAGCGCAGGGCCTGAAACCGGAATACGTGCGGGTTTTTCCCGGTTCGAGTGAGCCGCTCCACTTTTCTGTGCTGGCGTTCACCTCGCCGGCAAAGAGCTACGTCACCGCGGACCCCGGCTACGAAGCCGGAATGCGTGCAGCGAAAGTTTCCGGCGCCCGCGTCGCCAAAGCTCCGCTCACGAAAACCTACGCGCACGACATTAAAGCCATGCTCGCCGCTGGGCCGGACGCAGGTCTGTTCTACGTCTGCACGCCCAACAATCCAACCGGAACGATGACGTCGCATTCGGACATCGAGCGCCTCTTGGCCGAAAAGCCAAAAGGCTCTGTCGTTCTGGTGGACGAGGCTTACATCCATTTTTCCGACGGCATTTCCGCACTCGACTTGGTCAAGGCGGACCGGGACGTGATTGTGCTGCGTACTTTTTCGAAGATTTACGGAATGGCAGGCCTGCGCTGCGGCATGGCCATCGCTCGTCCCGATCTATTGGCAAAGCTGGAAAGCTACGGTGGCTGGGGCGCGATGCCCATCACCGCCGTCGCTGCCGCAACCGCCAGCCTGAAACATGAGCATCTCGTTTCGGAACGCAAACAAGTGAATGCTGCCGTCCGCCAAAAAACTTTCGACTGGCTCGACCGCCAGGGCTATTCCTACGTCCCCTCCGAGTCCAACTGTTTCATGCTCGACACCAAGCGGCCCGCAAAAGAAGTGATCGACGCCATGGCCGCCCGCAATGTGTTCATCGGACGCATCTGGCCCCTTTGGCCCACCTACACCCGCATCACCGTTGGCACGCAGGGCGAGATGGAAGCATTCCAGTCCGCGTTCCAAGCCGTCATGAAAAACGCGAAGACCGTCAGCTACGCACCTTCGTTGAAGCAGCGCCGGTCCTATCCCGACGGCCAGGACTGGCCCAGCGTTTCCTCTTAACTCGACAGCTCTTCATTGGCGCGCTCAGGCCATTATTGTCGGCTTGTAGCTCGTTTGCACGACTCAAATCTGAGTATCTCCCTTTCGGCCTGCCAAGTCATAACCGTTGTTTTACGATTGCCTAAGGTTGAGGCGAATGATCCGAAGGCGCACCAAATGGGCGCTAGAGTCGGAGTGTGTACGATAAATGCAGAACAGAGTGTCTAGCATGAGTATGGACGTACGGACAAAGTGGTTATGGATTATAACCCTTGCAAACGTCGCTGCGGCGATTCTCCGGATTCTTGCGATCTTCGGCGTCATGCTGGCCCTCGCGGTGATCGCACCAGAAATTTCCAGTTGGCCGCTCTTTCTCTCTCTGGCGATTGGCGTGGTGCTCTCTGTGGTTGGCTTGAAGTTGGCAGCAAAAGTTACATCGAGTCCGCGTCGCATTGGGTATCTCGTGAACGGCAGCGCACTTACTCTTAATATATTTATCATCTGCGGCGTAGCAGCCCTGTTCATCGGCAGCACGAAGGAGCGATTCATTGTTCCGAGCGACTACAAAGGCGACGTTTACATCATTTACGACAGAGTGGATGGCGAACCCGAGAACGGGACACGTTGGGCAGTCACCTACCACATTCCGCCGGACGGTATTCTGCGCACTCGCGCGCCGATGCTTCGGAGGTGGACAAGATCTGAATACTATTACCAGCTACAAAGTGACAGGCTCGAACGAATCCCGAACTTTTGGCCCAGTACGATTCACCTCACACAAGAGAATCTGGCGAATGACAAGGACATGGGGGTGTATTTCCCACGTACGGGCCGCTTTACCGATTCTGCCGGATGCTCGATCGAATACCAGCAGTTTTACGTGGGCACAAAAGCGCACCTACTGACGAACTATCACCAGACCGATCTCGCTCGCTACTTACGCAGCCTTCCAGGTGGATGTATCGGTCAGTTGAGATAACACTCCGTGTGGCTCGCTCTCGATGTGACGGGAGACAGCACGTCAGGCGTGCGAGTCGGTCGCCAGTGTGTTCACCGATTCATGCGGCAGAGTGACGTGAAACTGGGCCTCTTCGGTCGAGCCTGCCAGCGCCGTCGTGGAAGAGTTTCCGCTGGAAACGACCTGCGCAATCTCGTCGAAATAACCTGTTCCGACAAACCGCTGGTGCGTCACCGCGCGGTAACCGAGTTCCTGCGCGGCAAATTCTTCCTGCTGGAGTCTCGAATACGCCGTCATCCCTGCCTGCGCGTAGCCCCGCGCCAGGTGGAACATGGACATATTCAGCGCGTGGAACCCCGCCAGCGTCACGAACTGGAATTTGTAGCCCATTTTCCCGAGTTCCTGCTGGAAGTTGGCGATGGTGACGTCGTCCAGTTTTTTCTTCCAATTGAACGAGGGCGAACAGTTGTAGGCCAAAAGTTTCCCCGGGAATTTCGCGTGAATGGCCTCGGCAAATTTCTTCGCTTCCTCCAGGTCGGGATGGGAGGTTTCGCACCAGATCATGTCCGCATACGGCGCGTAAGCGAGGCCGCGCGCAATCGCCGCGTCAATGCCCCCGCGGAAGTGATAGAAGCCTTCGGGAGTGCGCTCCCCGTGGATGAATTCGCGGTCGCGCGGGTCAGCGTCGGAAAGCAGGAGGCCCGCAGAATCCGCGTCCGTGCGCGCAATAAGGATCGTCGGTACGCCGCAGACGTCCGCGGCAAGGCGTGCAGCGATGAGCTTCTCAATGAACTCCCGAATCGGCACGACCACTTTTCCGCCCAGGTGGCCGCACTTCTTCGCGGAGGAAAGTTGATCTTCGAAGTGCACGCCTGCCGCGCCCGCTTCGATCATGGCTTTCATCAATTCGTACGCGTTCAGCGACCCGCCGAATCCCGCTTCCGCATCCGCGACAATCGGCGCCAGCCAATACGTGCCGGATTTCTTTCCTTCCGCCGATTCGATCTGATCGGCGCGCAGCAGCGCGCGATTGAGCCGCTTCACCAGGTTCGGCGCGGAATCGCAGGGGTAGAGACTCTGGTCGGGATAGACATCGCCCGCCGTGTTTCCATCCGCCGCCACTTGCCAGCCGCTCCCATAGATCGCTTTCAGTCCGGCCTGTACCATTTCAATCGCTTGATTTCCCGTGATGGCGCCCAGCGCCGGAACATAAGCGTCCGTGTGCATCAGATTCCAGAGCCGCTCCGCACCCAGGCGCGCCAGCGTGTACTCGATCTGGATCGAGCCGCGCAAACGCAACACATCGGAATAGGAGTAGGGCCGCGTGATGCCGGACCAGCGAGGATCGGTCGTCCAATGAGAGAGTGCCTTTCGTTTGTTGCCGTTACCGTTGTGGGGACCACCGTTGTTGGCGCTCCCGTTGCTGCCGTTTCCGTTTGCCCCGTTGGTTCCGTTGGATGACATCGAATGCTCCTTGCTTTTCGAATCTCCTCAGTTCAGCAGAAAATCTCCGAATAAATGTTCCTATGCCGGATTGAACTCGGCGCGGCGAATCATTTCCTCGCTGATCTCGCGAGCTTCGCGAAGCGTGGCAACGGCCGGAGCGTCACTGGTGTTCGCGCCTTCACGCATCAGCCGCTCGAGTTGTTCGTCGAACAATTCGTGAATCAATTCCGGCGTGTGCCGGATAGGCAATCCGGATTCGTCTTGAATCTCGACGCTGTTCGAATGCCGCACGCGTTGCGCAATCATCAGCCGATAGATGCGATCCGTAGCTAAATCTTCCATGTAGCCATCGAGCAGGCTCGCGCCTTTCCCGTTGAGCACTCCGTTGCGGTAGCGAATGACCGTTCGAATCGCGGCGCGCGTGCCTGCAAGAGTGCGTTTACCGACTCCAGTCGGAAGCGGACGCAACTCCGGATGCTTGTTGGAATCCAAGGAACGCGCCTGGAGCTGGTTGGGTACCGGGAATTGCGAAACGGCGATTTCGTTTTGATCCGGGTGACCCGTCCACGCGCCATCCATCAGTGAGTTGGATTCATTCTTCTTATCTTCTGCAAGGGCTTTCAAGGCGCGCGCATTGAGCTCGACGTCTTCACGGCTGGGATACAGCGCGGTCATTCCGCCGATCGCCAGCATGCCGTGCTTGTGGCATACCTCCGGCAAAAGATTTCGCAGATTCTGGAAGAAGGCTACGTTGTGCAGAATGGTATTGCGGTCGGGCAGCACCCACTCCGGATTCGCAAGATTGAAATGAATCAAACTGGCCATGTAGTCCCAGCGGCCAAGATTCAGCCCAAGGATGTGGTCGCGAAGATTCCAGGCAAACTCTTCCATCTGATAAGCGAGGGGATGCGATTCGACCAGGGCCATGCACTTGATCGCGTTTTGGGGCAGCCCTTTGAGGCGCGCAATCATTTGGAAAAGATCGCGCCACCAAAGAGCTTCATCAGCTGATTCGGATTTTGGAATGTGAAATCCACCTGATAGGCCACCATCGCGACGTCAAAAAGCGACGCTGGAATTAGCTCGCCCGCTAGAACGCCGGCTTGATGAATGTGCAAGCCGCGCGGCCGCGTGAAAATAACCGTGGCGCTGGGATTGATACCGACGGTCTTGCTGCGCTTGCGGTCGAAATACGTGAGCCGCCCCGCGAGCGCTTCGAGAATGTTCTTGATCCCGCGCGAATTGTTCTCCCAGGCATTGGCGTTCGAATCTTCGAGATCCAGCATCACGCCGGGAGCGCCGGAATTCAGCATTTTCACAACTAAATCCGCATCGTCAGCGGGCCCAGTCATTTGATTGCGCTGATCCGCGCACCAGGCCGGCAGCTCAATCCGCCAGGAATTCGTCGTAGCCACTGAAGGCGGCAAATAATCCGGCAGCTTTCCGGCGTGAGCTTCTGCGAGGGCGTACTCGCGCCGCGCGAGTAACGCGCGCTGCCGCAGCGTTAGCGCCGCGTGCAACGGAGCAAGAAACTCCAAAAATCCCTCAGGGAGATCGCGAGCAGGATCGAAGTCAGGCGGCGCGGAATTGACCGGCACCACGCGATTCGAAAAGGGAAGCGGAACCTTCCCCGGATCCGGCTTGCTAACTGCGGTAGCCATAATTTGCGTCCAGGCCTTTCCGTCAAAACTCCGACGAAAGCTTGTCTTCGCATAGCAAAGGCAATTCAGAGGCCAATCGGCTGGAAAGCACGATTCCTAAATCGCGTTTTCTCAAGGAGATAGAGGAGCGTCTTCCGGGCGAAGAAGGAGTCGGTGCAGAAAAGCCGTCCGTGTGTCGAGAAATTTGCGCACCATCGGCGACTTATTTCCTTCCTACACTTGGCCTGTTCAACATATTGAACATGTGTTCAGAGTTTCGTTCCTCTGGTCTGGAAGCGCTGGCGGATGCCCCAACACGCTGTTCAATATCCTGAACAAGTATTCTATACTTGGGACTTCAACTAACGCATCGATCGGAGGCGCCATGGCCACTTCGGAAGCCAGCCCGGCAACCGCCGTTGAACGCGCCCTGAATATTCTCGAAGCTGCCGCGCAGCGCCGCGACGGACTCACCAATTCTGAAATCAGCCGCAAACTGGGAATTCCAAAAAGTTCCGCCAGCTACATTCTGCGCACTCTGGAGCGCCGCGGCTATTTGCGCCGTGACGCGGAAACCGCGCGCTACCGCCTCGGGCTGAAAATTTTGAGCCTCGGGGGTGACGCCCAGGGAAATCTCGAGCTCGCCGATGTGGCCCTTCCGTTCATGCGAGCTTTGGGAGAGAAAATTCGGCTCACCGTTCATCTTGCAGTCCTGGATCAGGGCGAAGCGGTGTACGTCGAGAAAGTGGAGGCGGCGGGATTTTTCAAGGTAAACACCTGGGTGGGGAGGCGGATGTTTCTGCATTCCACGAGCGTTGGAAAATGCCTGATGGCCTGGCTGCCGAAGCAGGAAATCGAAACGATTGTGAAGCAGCATGGCCTAAAAAAGAGAACTCCGGAAACAATCACTAATATCGCCAAGTTGCTGGCGGAATTGGAACGCGTGAAGCAGGCGGGGTACGCCGTGGATGACGAGGAAAATAGTTTGGGCGCGCGCTGCCTGGGTGCGCCGATTTTTGACGCCACTGGAAATGTAACGGCAGCCATCGGAGCAAGCGGCACGCTGACGCAAATGGATGAATCCAGCATGCCGAAAATCATCGAAGCGTTGAAAGAAACCGCGCGGCGCGTTTCGCGTCAATTGCTGCGCAGCGGCGCAGCCGGAGCCGCTTAGCCGGCGGCCCCTCGCGTTCCAAGGATCGTTTTCAGCTGCTGATGATCAGGTTATTTTTCACGGAAAAAACATTCGGTACCTGGTTGGCCCGGATGCCGGCCAGGTTCCTGTCCGCTTCGCTGTCCACCGCTCCTTCCAGAGTGACGTTTCCGTTTTTGACGATGATATGGATGGAAGGCACGGCCTGGACGGCGTAGCGCGGGAGGCCTCCTTCACCATAGATCGCCCGGAAAAGCGCGCGGCGGAGCTGATCATCCATCGGTGATGGAGGCAGAACCTCGATGTTGTTCACTACCGTGGAAACTCCTTCAATGCTCTTCACGACGTTCTCGGCGTCGGACTTCAACGTCGGCCGGGTGACTTGACCGTAGAGAGTCACCTTATCGCCTTCCACTGAATACGCGAGGTTGTCGAATACCGAATACCACGGCAGCATTACAAGCTGGTGGCGCACTTCCTTCTTGAGCTTTTCTTGAGGTTTTTCATTGCGCTGATCTGCGCCTCGCGGCGAGCCGGCCGCGGTGTATGACGCTGCCGCAAAAGGCGCGGCGAGCAGCGCGGTAACGAATAGGGCCTGGAATTCCTTTCTCATAATGTCCTCCTGGACAAACGTTCCATCGTGCTTCGACCAGTTAGATTCAAGATGCAGGGCAAATGGGTGCACGCTCCCAAGCCGCGGGTGAGTGTTAGCATAAAAGTTGTAAGGCCCGCAAGAAGTGTAAAATTGGATCGAGGACGGAAACTTCTTGAGGGCAGCGGTGGGATGCCGGCTGCGGCCGAAGGAGCAGGGAAGTGCTCGTCATTGCGCATCGGGGAGCATCGGGGCACGCGCCGGAAAACACCATGGCGGCGTTCAAGAAGGCTGTGGCCATGGGTGCGACGTTCATCGAAACGGATTTGCAAATGTCGCGGGACGCGCACTTCGTAGCCATCCATGATGCGACGGTAGACCGTACGACGAACGGGCAGGGAATCGTGCACGAGATGACGCTCTCCGAATTGCGGAAGCTGGATGCCGGTTCGTGGTTCGGAAGTGAATTCATGGGGGAACGGATTCCCACGCTGGAAGATCTTCTGGCGTTTTCGAAAAAGAATGACGTAGTGTTTTATCTGGAGATCAAGCCGCAGGGATCGTGGGGCGGAGAACATGCGCTGATCGGCGCGCTGAGGGAATCGGGAGAAATACCGCGAGCCGTGGTGATTTCGTTCGATGCGTCGGTGGTCCTGAAATTGCGCAAGATCGAGCCAACGCTGATGACGGGTTTGCTGTACGACGGGCAGATTGAAAATCCACTGGACAAGGCGGTCGAAGTGGGAGCACGGCAAGTTGCGGTGCGGGGCGACCTGGTGACGCCGGCGCTGCTCAGCGCAGCGCGAAAAAAAGATTTGCAGGTGGTTTGCTGGACGGTGAACCATTCCGCGCACATGCGCGCGCTGATGGCCGCGGGAGTGGACGGAATCATGAGTGACTATCCGGACCGCCTGGTAGCGGCGGTGAAGCAAGAAACCGAAAGTGTTCCCTGATGCGCCGGTCCGCCTTCGAGATTGAGCGCCTGATATTTTCATGGCGTGGGATCCGAGCCTGGAACCAGCCGGGCTTGAAGAGCGGCGAATTGAGAGAGGAAGAGCTGCTCGGCGCGAGAGTCGGGGCGGAGATGTAGCGAGGCGAGAATTTCGCGAATCGCCGCGGGCTTGGCCAGCGAGCGCAGGTTGTTCACCAGGGTTTTGCGCTTTTGCGAGAAACACAACTTCACAAAATCGAGAAAATGGGATTCGTCCGCGAAGCGGAGCTTTGCGCGCTCGCCGGGAAAGCGGAGCGTGACGAGAGCCGAAGTAACTTCCGGCGGCGGCGAGAAAGCGTCGCGAGGAAGTGCGAAGACAAATTCGGGGCGCGCGTAGAGCTGCGTGAGGACGGAGAGATAGCCGTAGTCGCGCGTGCCCGGTTGCGCGGCGAGGCGTGCTGCGACCTCGGATTGAATAACGACGTGAATTTCGTCGATGAGGTCCGCGAACGTGAAGAGGTGTTGGAGGATCGGCGAGGTGATGAAGTACGGCAAATTTCCGTAAACTCGGATGCGACGGCCGGAGGCGATGGCGGCGAGGTCGGCTTCGAGAATATCGCCGGGAACGATTGTGAGATTCGGGAATTTTTGCGCGAGGCGACGAAGGCCGGCGATGAGAGCAGGGTCCAGCTCAATGGCGTGGACGGGGGCGCCGGCGGCAACGAGGTGCTCAGTCATTTCGCCGTGTCCTGAGCCGATTTCGATCCAGCAGTGTTTGTCATCCTTCGGGAGGGGCGCGGTGGAATGCGGAGAGACGCGAATGGCGCGGGCGATTTCTTCGCGCCAGTGGAGATCGGAGAGGAAATGCTGGCCGAGGCGTTGGCGAGCCATGGGTGGACAGTGTAGCAAGGGGCGCCGCAGAGCGTCGGAACGTTGAAACGTTGGAGCTTTTGAACGTTGAAGCCGGGATGGCTGGTTAACCATAACACCCCCCACCCCCTGTTTTTTGTAAGTGTTGCATTTAAAGGGTTTAGCCCTGCTGTAAGTCTTTTGTCTGCAACACTTACGAGGGGATTCATAAGTGTTGCAGCTAAAGGACTTACGGTAGTGGACTGTTGGCGAGAAAGTAACCGCGTGGGATGGGAGGATTCTGAAGAAGCTAGAAGGACTACCTGGCCCATCGAGGCTCTGGGTAAAACGGGCGAGCATGGTTCGCGGGGCACCCCCCTTTCCGACAGGGCCGGAATCTGCGATCCCGACAAGATCGGGGCCTCCGATCGCCAGAGCTGCGGCGGGCAAGCGGAAGGATCGTGCCGGCTTAAGGAACCCATTATAGCATATTGGTACCGTATGTCAATGATTACTTGTAAGTGGTTTGGATGCTGCGGGATAGCCCTTTCCGACCGGGTCGGAACCTTCCCGAGCGAACTGAAAATGGGCGGACGCGGCTCCCTTCGAAGCTCAAGGCAAGCAGGGTAAACAGGGTGTCGGCGAGAACTGGCACCTTGAAATTCGTAAGAATGCCCCACCCTTGCGAGAAACAAAAGCGCAAGGGTGCCCACCCAGAGGTCCGAAGCGTAAAGACTGGCCCATCCGCCCACTAGGGTCGATATTCAGGAAACCGTTGACATTCAGTGGGCCCCGTCGTATATGTCGTCTTTCTAGGTATTCCATGAACCCACTCAAAACAGAGCTGCTCCGCGGCACTCTCGACATGCTGATTCTCAAGATTGTCGCTTTGGGCCCCAGCCACGGATACGCCATCGCCCAGCGACTGCGCCAAATCTCCAACGATTTCTTCACTGTTCATCAAGGTTCTTTATATCCAGGGTTACATCGTCTCGAAGACCGCGGCTTGCTTCAGGCGGAATGGCGGGCGACCGACACGGGCCGCGACGCAAAGTTTTACGGACTGACCAAAAAGGGACGCAAGCAACTGGAAACCGAAGTTCTTGGCTGGGAACAACTCTCGAATGCAGTCGCCCTGATCCTGAAGTCTGTCGAATAGGAGCGCCGTCATGAGCTGGCTCGGTCGTCTGTTTCACAAATCCCGCGCCGAAGATGAACTCGACAAAGAGCTCCGCTTCCATCTTGAGCAACAAGTCGCCGACAACCTCGCCGCAGGCATGTCCACCGAAGAAGCTCGACGCCGCGCTCAACAAGAATTCGGGGGCCTGGAACGCGTCAAAGAAGAAGTCCGCGACACCCGCTGGGAAACTCATCTAGACAGTCTCGCTCGCGACTTTCGCTACGCCCTCCGCAACCTCCGTAAAAGTCGCCGTTTCTCCCTCGTCGCCATTTTCGCCTTGGCTCTCGGCATCGGCGCCTCCACAGTCGTCTTCAGCGTCGTCTACAACGTGTTCTTCCACGCGCTTCCTTATAAAGCCTTCGACAGGTCGGTCGTGTTTGAATTTCGCAATACAGCGAACGCCGGCGCATCGAAAGGCCGCTCTTACTTCTCATCCACGGAATTCCGCGCCTTCCGCGAACAGAATCATGTCTTTGAAGACATGATTGCTCATGGAGTTGTGGGCCGCCTCTTCTATGACGATGGCAATTCCACTTGCGTTTTGCCCAGCGGCGCAAACGTATCGACGAACACTTTTGACTTTTTGGGTGTGCCGCCGCTGCTGGGCCGCACTATCTCGGAGGAAGATGGCCGCCCAGGTGCTCCGCCCGTGTTTGTAATGAACTACCGGCTTTGGCAGCGCGAATTCGGCGGCGATCCCAGGATTCTTGGCAAGAGTTTTACCTTGCGCGGCACTCCGCGAACCCTTGTTGGCATCATGCCCGCGCGGTTCAACGCCTTTGGTGCGAGCCTTTGGATGCCCATGAAGGCGGACGAGGCTGGAGGCAATCTCATCGGGCGTCTTAAACCCGGCGTTAGCGTGCAGGCTGCCGGCGCCGAGCTTGATGCGATTGCCCACCGGCTTCAGAAAGCAAACCCTCGCGGGACGTTTCCAGAGAATTTTACAGTTGAGGCCCAGACGCTGTTGGATAGCCTTATCGGAAGCTTCAAAAAAACGCTCTATGCATTGCTTGCTGCCGTCTTTCTGCTCCTGCTGATCGCGTGCAGCAACGTCGCTAACCTTCTGCTGGCGCGCGCGACCGCCCGCGAACGCGAAATCGCCATGCGCGTAACACTGGGTGCGACGCGAGGCCGCCTGATCCGGCAGCTTCTTGTCGAAAGTTTCGTGCTTGCCGCGGCGGCCTCGGCCGTTGGTTGTGGGCTGGCGCACTTTGGCCTGAAGGCTGTTGTGACGCTGATTCCGGCCGGCACACTCCCCGCAGAAACCGTTCTTCACATCAACGCTCCCGTCCTACTTCTGACGCTCGGCGTCACCTTTCTGAGCACCATTTTGTGCGGCCTTGCGCCCGCTCTGCATGTCGTTCGCGGCGATGTGCAGCCGCACCTCACAGGCTCCGGCAAGGGCGCTGGCCAAGGGGCTCGGCCGGGCAAGCTTCGCGCCGTTCTCGTAGTCGCCGAAGTTGCATTGTCGATCGTACTCCTGATAGGTGCCGGCCTCCTGATGCGCAGTTTCCTTATTCTCACGCGGGTGGATCTCGGCTTCAATCCAAAGAATGTTCTCTATTTCGAAGTCGTTTGGCGCGACTCCTACAATTTCAGTTGGCGCGATCCGGCTTCGATTGTAAACGTCAGGACTCGCAAGAATTCAGTCACGCGCCGGCTTCTCGATCGCATGAAGGCTGTTCCCGGTGTGCTCTCCGCCGCCGAATGCGAAGAAGAGCCGCCGTTGAACTCCGACTTGACGGACGTTATTATTCCCGGCCGGCCCCACGTGGAACGCTGGGAGGCCACGGATGAATCCGTCAGCGAGGACTATTTTCAGACTCTCGGAGTGCCACTGCTCCATGGCAGGGTTTTCTCCGAAGACGACGTGACCGCAGCCCGCCACGTGATGGTCATCAATCAGGCTTTCGCTCGCCAGTATTTTCCTAACGAAGATCCTCTCGGTCGCACGGTCAAGCTCGCGGCTTTTGACCAGCCGTATAGGGATGCTCCGCGTGATGCTTATTTTGAAGTCGTCGGAGTCGTTGCGAATTACAAATCGCGCGACTATGAAAATCCTTCGTGGCAGGAATTTCCCCAAGCCTTCATACCCTACAGCGTTCAGGTATTTTCCTGGCGAACGTTTATGGCGAGGACTTCGGCGGACGCGGCCTCGGTCTTAGGAAGTATGTCGAAGGTAGTCCAGTCGATAGATCCGGGCGTAGCCATCAACACATCCGGAACCCTGGAAGCTTCCTTGCACGAGTTCTATCGCGGGCCGCAATTTGAATTGGTGACCCTGACGTCGTTCTCGGTCATTGGGCTGGTCCTGGTAATCATCGGCGTCTTCAGTGTGATGGGCTACACCGTCTCCTTGCAGACTCGCGAGATTGGCATCCGCATGGCGCTGGGTGCGCAACAGAGAAATGTTCTCCGGCTCGTGCTTCTCAACGGCCTCCGCTTAGTCGTGGCTGGAATTTTCGCCGGCCTTCTCGGAAGCTATGCACTCACGCGCTTTCTGGCCAGCCAAATCTCTGGTGTTTCAGCCACAGACCCAACCACATTTGCTGTTGTCGTGGCAATCGTAATGTCAGCATGCCTAACCGCCTGCTTCCTACCCGCCCGCCGCGCAGCCCGAATCGATCCACTCGTCGCTCTCCGTTACGAATAGTGTTTCCAACCGCGCTGGCTTGGCTGGCTCGGCAGAACTAGCACGGTGCCGCGCGACGATCGGTGGAGTTCATGCGCCGCCCGTTCCAAAAACCGAATGGCCAGCGCATGAACTCCACCGATGCGCCCCGCTTGGTCGGGTTGAAAAGGGAGGCCAGGCAGAGATGGAGAGAGAAAACCCAAACTAACGCAAAAATCAAAGGGAAGAAGGAGACGAAGAGAGATTCCTCTCTGCGCAAGCCGACCGGCTCCCAGGAGCGAGCCGGGAAGAAGCGCAAGCCGACCGGCTCCCAGGAGCGAGCCGGGAAGAAAAAGCGTCGGCTTGCTCCGTTCGGTCCCGCAGAAGCATCCGGGATGCAAAAAACGCAAATGACAGTGGGAGGAGGAGAAAGCAGAAATCAGAAACTAGAACCACGCTAGTCCGCGGCAGGCGTGACTTTTTCGACGTGAACAGTTTTCTTCGCGGAATCGAATTGGCCGGCCAGCAACACATGCGCGGCAGGGAAGTCTCTAACGGCTTCTGGGTTTTCGACAGACCAGATTGCGTGACTATCGTCTGCCACAAAGACGGCGCGTTGGGGTTTCCATTCCGGGTGCCCGACTGAGGCACCTCCACGCCAGCACTTCTGCACGCAATCCGCGCGGCCGGGCTTCGTGTGTTGGGCCGCACAGCTCTCGTCGCTGATCCAACCGACCCGAGGTGCGTTCTTTTGCTGTGCGGACAATGAGCCGAGCGCCAAGAGCCCGCAACCCAGCAAGAAAACAAAAACGATTCGGCCCCTTGTCATGATTTCCTCCTTCTGCCTCCGCAAACCGCCTTAACGCCACCCCATCCACTCGGCTGAACACACTCTAACAACGGGTGACGTGAGCAGAGACGGCGAGCCATTGGCCGTTGCGACGCGCCCAGACGTCGGTGTAGCGGCCCGATGCGGACCGTCCGTCCGGCGTGGTGTATGTGGTTCGTGCGTGAATGATCGCGACGTTGCCCAGGAGCCGCACTTTGATGTCGTGGGCTTCCAGATTCCAGATCTTCGCGGCCACCGCTGTGTGCTTCAAGAATCCTTCGCGGTCTTGGAGCGATCCACTGGGTTGCGAGCAGAGAAAGTCTTCGGCCAGTATTTCTGCAAAACGTGAAACATCGGAGGTTTGTACGGATCGAATGTAGTCGCGGTTGAGATCCAGAAGAACGTCGAGGTCGGATTTCAAAGCGGGCTTGGTTTGCATGGGATTTTCCTTCTCCACTGAGATCCTTCGGAGAATTGGACGATTGAGTAAGAGTATTCTACTCTCCGTTCGTTAAGGCAAGGAAGAGGTGCCGCGCCTACGGCGCTTGGAATTCTCGTTTGTCCCGGTTCCCAGCCCTTGCGGGCTGGGCTAACTGTGGAGTCTCACTAGGTTGTTCTGTTCTAAGCCAGAGCGGCTGACAGGTGGAGCGTGGTTGAGACTACCATGAGGGCGATGCCAGTTGTAGTGATGAAGCCAAGGAGACATCTGCGCGTTACGTTGCTCGGAGTCTT
>WNFR01004900.1_pt1 | contig 15351 bp, 10 predicted proteins | sample 5400221 | NCBI WGS metagenome assembly WNFR01 (sample SAMN13153357, study PRJNA577476) | soil metagenome | isolation source: 40 cm soil under Madrone tree | place: USA:California | collected 2016-06-14 | reverse complement strand
ATCTATAGGAAAGCAAAATCTATGACAAATCATTATCTCCGGACAGAACTGCGCAGCGATCTTGAGGCTGTCGAGTTGGCCTGGGATGGGCTCCTGCGTTTCGACGGCGGACCGGCAGATCGCGCGCTTGTTGAGCCGCTCCTAGAATATTTCCGGCGCCAGCCGGGCACGTGGATTCTGGTTGGCATCGAGGGTTTCGCCAAGTACTTGTCGCACTTCGATTCTGGAACCATTTCATTCGAGGAAGTGACGGTGTCCGTCCCTGGCTCGCTCAACGAGGCTGGATTCCAGCAACTGACGACCGCCGCTGGGGAGCGGCTGCGTAGGGGCGGCGACGCCAATGTTTTTCTTTGTCTTTGGGATCGATTCGACGCGCATCGTGTTCTCTCAGCACTACCAACTGCCGCGCGCGTTCACACGCTCGACTTATTGAAGGATCTCTTAGGGGAGCGTATTCCGCCTGATGCGTGGCGGAAAAAGTACGACCATATTTATCCCATCGAGGTGCCGGCCATCGAGATCCGGAAAAACCTCGACGTACTCCTAGTCGACCTGCCAGCCCGCTCGCTGGCACAGCTGCCGATCGGTTTTGCGTATGTCCACAAAGCCGTTCGCGAGGCTGGCGTCAACTTGCAGGCCATCGATGTCGACCTTATCGCCTACCATCGGTATCACTCACGACGCTGCATGAATTATGTTGACCGTATTCACAGCAATGGGATGGTTCACCCAGAAGATCCATGGCAAGCGGAGAATTATATCGTCTGGACCGATCAGAAGTTCGTCGACTATTTTGCCGACGTCCTTGACGAACTCACGGAAAAGATTGTGGAAGCAAAGCCCAAAGTTGTTGGGCTGTCACTTCACCAGACCAGCACTGTATCTGTGACCAGGGTCGTCGGGCGGCTGCGCGAGGCGCTGCCCGATATCTACATCATCGTCGGCGGCATGAGCTGCTACCAGCACTTCGTGGCGCAGCGCATCTTTCCCCAGGCCGACTATGTCGTCGTCGGCGAAGCCGACACTGTTGTTGGACCCCTTGTGGCAGCGCTGGCCAGAGGCGAACGACCAAGCGATGTGCCAGGCGTGGTCTCCCGATACGACTCTGAGGATCGCGAGTTCGTCGGTGCGCCGTTGCCTCATAACCTCGACGTGGTCGGCGGGCCGGACTACGGGTTCACCAACCTCGATTGGTATGTCAACTGGAACGGCTATCGTCTGATGCCGCTCGTCGGCAGTCGCGGATGCGGCTGGAGCCGATGTACGTTTTGCGCGGAGAGATTTAACTGGAGAGCCCGCACGCCCGAACTAGTCGCTGAAGAAATAGAGTATTACACCACGCGGGGTTTCAAAGACTTCGTTTTCAACGAGAGTGACTTCAATTCCAACCTCTCTTTCGTCGTTAGGCTCTGCAAGGAAATCGTGCGGCGCGGCATCAAGGCGAACTTCACTGCGCAGCTACGCGTCGGCAAAGACTGCGATTTTGAGTACTACAAAACGATGAAGGAGGCGGGGTTCTCGTGTCTGCGATTCGGCGTGGATGGACTCTCGGAGAACACGCTTAGGCTGCAGCGCAAGGGTTACACCAAAGACATGGTGATGCAGAATCTTAAGCATTGCCATGATCTTGGTATCTACACTGAGATCAACGTCGTTATCGGAGTGCCCGGAGAGACAGACGAGGACGTCGAGGAATCCGCCGACTTCATCATCGAGATGAAGCCATATATCGGTCGAGTTGCCTTTATTAACCCGCTCATGATGTTCGTCGGGTCCGTGTACTACTTCGAACCTGAGCATCATAACGTTAAATTTCGCAGCGATAAGGACGAGTTGTACAAACAGTATTTCGTGTCGCTGCCGGACTCCGCTTGGTATAGCGAAAATCCGTACATCGATCACGAGATCCGCAGAAAGCGGTTTTTCCGCATCGTAGACCGGATCCACAGCGTCAACGTTCCACTCGGCGCCTTCGCCAACTTCACTGCGGAATACCGCAAGGAACACGGCGAGGATTCGCACACAGTGACGCAGCAACGGCCATCTGATGCGGCGAACCCGACTGACCTATCTACGCCCGTTGAGACTCCGGCGGCCGTGGCGAACGCCAACACCTGGACTGGCGAATCGCTTGCTCCGAGGGCAACGGTGGACCGAGAAAAGACCGAGTTCCAGAAGACATTCTACGGCTCATGGTCGACAGCGTTCTTGACCGGGCTGTCCGGCGCCAGATCCGTAGGATCTGGCCAGAATATCCGGGTCGTGAAACTCGATGGGGTGTTTTACTTAGCCAAAGACAGCGTGGTGGTAAACACGCAACTCGTCACTCTCTTTGCAGCCCCGCAACTTCTCCGCTCATACAGGGGCTACAACTTGGTGGGATACCGGGACCAGATCCTTGCCGCACCACTCGTGCTTGGTCCGTTGAATCTGGCCGAAGACGATGTGCGCAGCGATCCGCGCATTCTCAAAACGAGTACGCAGGACGAAGCGACGAGTCTCATCGATGTCATCGAGGAATCTCGCCACCTGGGTGATGGGTTGGCGGCCGCCACGGCACGCGTCGGAAACGGGGCACTCAACAAGATTAGGTCCTTCTTTTCCGTTCCGTCACTTCTGCGATCCTACAAGCAGTATAACCTCGTCGCCTTTCGGAATGAGGTCTTGGCCGCGCCGTTGTCCATGGGGCATGTGGACCTGAATCAGGATGCGGCCCGCGCCGATGCGCGGATCTTAAAAGGTGCCACCGAAGAGGATGTAGTTCGGCAAATTGATGCGCTGGAAGTGCCCGTTCAGGCAACAGCGTCTGCGACCAAGAGCGACAAGACTCGGTTGCCGGCGGGCGTCAATAAGGTGAACATGGGCGCAGGGGTCCTCCTCCGGTGGGGCAAGTAGAGGCAGCTGTCACGAGCGGCGTGATCGATGGGAATCTTTCCCCCCGGAACCTATGACTTGTTCCTAACGCACGGTTGGCGCTACACCGACGAGTGGCAAGGTCTCGTCGCACTCTTGGATGATTATCTGCCGGGCAAGTGGCGCAACTGGAGCCTGCCGTGGCACGACACATCTATTGACCGGTATTCGGAGGAAGGCCGGGCGCAGCTAGAGAAATTGTTACGCGGCCACATCGCCCAGGCATCCGGAGTCGTGCTACTCCCGGAAACGTTGGATCGGGCCGAGGACCGAATGTGGCTCGACAAACAACTCGCCCTCGCCGCCCGCTTTACTAAGCCTGTCATTGGCGTGCTGCCGCAAAACGGAGGTCAGTTTCCCGATGTGCTGGCCGTCCATGTGAGCGCGATCGTCCCAAGGGATCCGACTCAAATCATCGCGACCCTTGACCGGCTGCTGCAGGAAAAGTTCCGTCGCGCCCCATCCGGTTTGCGATGAGCAAACTCATACCTGACGTTTTGCAAGATCTCGATCCAAAGGACTGGAGCCGTCACCATTACGGCGTACCTCCGGCGCGTTGGGAACGCCTCGGCATTAGGAGTTACTGGATCACCGGAGCGGGAACAGGGTTTGGGCGAGCTCTCGCGGTGGCTCTTGCGTCAGCAGGTGCACAGGTTTTCCTGTCCGGCAGGAGAGCTGAGAAACTTTACGAGTCTCTTGAAGAAATGCGTGCTTTCGGTGTCGAAATTGAGCGATCTCATGTTCTTCCGCTTGATGTTACAAACTCTGACGAAATCTTTGAGGCGCGGAATTATATAGAGCGCCATTGTAGCTCCCTTCACGGACTAATCAATAACGCCGCAGCGCCGCAGCGTTTGGATTTTCGCTGGCCACTACAGGAGGAGTCACGAGATTTCTGGAATCATATTTTCCATGTCAATGTGACGGCGCAGTGGGAGATCAGCAAGGTGGTTCTACCGCATATGGTGAAGGGTGGTGAGATTAAAATACTATTTATGACATCGGCTGCTGCTTGGGGGTTCGCTCAGGGATTTGGTCAATACAACGTTACAAAGGCGGCTTTGAATAGTTTGGGTGCGAGTATGGCCGAGGAGTGCGCGGCTCGTTATCCAGACCTCGACGTCCAAATTAACGTAGTCGATCCCGGAGAAGCGCGGACAGAAATGAACCAAGGCAGCAGCACAAGTCCTTACACACTTGCCAGTATGGCACTCATTCTTTTGTCGCATCCGAAAGGCGGGCCTAACGGGAGATTTTTTCACCGCGACGGACGCCATCTGCAGTTTGGCTATTCTCAACCGTACGAGAAGGCTTTGATCGGTAACGAATAAGAACCTGCTGACGGTTGTCCGTCGTTCAATTGGACCGAGGCGCTGCAAAACAAGTTAGGCTTCGATTGCGCGAAGCCTGGTTTTGCCGAGGTCGTTGAAAATCATTAGCTCAGACAATAACCATGGCAGTTCCGACCGCCTCACTCAAGTTCGTCCGTATGCCTTGCTCTTTAATGCAAAGTTACATAGCTATGAAAATTTGATTCTTTCCTGTTAGAGATACGGGTTTGATTTGCAGTCAGCTCAGCATTATTTTATGGCCATTTTCTTTGGATCGCTTTCCCATAGTTTTTTCGAATCATCATGATCGTCTTGCGTCGACTTGTCGCCTTCATATTTAAACTGTACCGTTACCGGGACGTCATCTGGGCGATGGCTAAACGTGACGTGGCAGCGCGCTACGTCGGCACGATCGGAGGCGTGCTGTGGGCGATTCTTCAGCCGACTCTGACCGTCGCTATTTACTGGCTTGTGTTTTCGGTGGGGTTCAAGGCAAAGGGCCCCGCTGGAATGCCGTTTGTGCTATATTTTGTCAGCGGCCTTGTGCCGTGGCTTTTCTTTAATGAAGTTTTGATCTCGAGTATGAATGCGGTTATAGCAAACGCGTCTCTTATCAAAAAAACGGTCTTTCCGGCCGAGGTCCTTCCGTTGGTGCATTTCGTTTCGGGCAGCTTCACACACTTCGTCTTGCTTTTCATTCTATGCATCCTTGCCTGGTCTTATGGTTACGGGCCGAAGTTGACCGTAATACAGATAGTCTATTACTACGGCGCGCTCGGCTGTTTATTGCTGGGTCTATCTTGGTTGATCGGTTCGCTTCAGGTATTTCACCGTGATTTGGGACAAGCGATGAGTGCGGTGCTCAGTTTATGGTTCTGGTTAACCCCCGTTGTTTGGTCTCCTGAGCTGATCCCGCCGCATTTCAGGCTAATTCTTGAATTCAATCCGATCTATTATGTGGTCAACGGATACCGGTCCTTGATGACAGGTGTGCCGTTCTGGCTGAACTGGCAGGAAGCCTTGCGCTTCTGGTCGGTGACGGGACCGGTGTTGCTGTTGGGAGCCTACGTGTTCAGGAGACTTAAGCCTGATTTTGCGGACGTATTGTGAATAAAGATGGCCGAAGAAATTGCTGTTTCTTTATCTGACCTCACAAAAAAATATCGTCTCTTCTCGACGCCCATGGAGCGTCTCAAGGAGTCTTTCCATCCCTTGCGCAAGCGCTACCACAAGGAATTTTGGGCTTTAAAGGGTATCAGTTTTGATATCAAGAAGGGCCAGGTCGTGGGAATCTTGGGTCGCAACGGGTCTGGCAAATCGACACTCCTCCAGATCATCGCTTCCGTGCTTCAGCCTACTTCTGGAACGGTAACCGTGAACGGGCGGGTTTCTGCTCTGTTGGAGTTGGGTGCTGGATTCAACCCAGAGTTCACAGGACGGCAGAACGTGCTCTTGAACGGCGCCATCATGGGAGTGTCCCATAACGAGATGTTGGAGCGCATGCCGGCCGTAATGGCTTTCGCTGATATCGGAGAATTTTTTGATCAACCGATGAAGATTTACTCATCGGGTATGTTTGTGCGAGTCGCTTTCGCAGCATCCGTTCACGTCGATCCGGATATTTTAATTATTGACGAGACTCTTGCGGTCGGTGATGCAAAGTTTCAGCACAAGTGTTTTCAACGCTTGGCTGACCTCCAGGCGCAGCACAAGACGGTGGTTTTGGTTAGCCACAATTCCTCGCTCGTAACAAGCTACTGCGACCGAGCATTCTTGCTTGACGGTGGACAATTAGTTACCAGCGGTGATCCGGCATATGTCGTTGACAGGTACTATGATTTGCTTTTTGATAATCGTCGTGTTTCGACCGAGAATTTAGACGAGGTACGATTCATTGCCAGTGGAGAGACAAACGAATTAGGGGACATACTCGATCAATCAATAGCGGACGACCTTTGCCATACACGACGAAGCTACAACAAAAATGAGGTCCGATTCGGTAGCGGTGCGGCGCGAATCGTGGATTATGCCATTGAATCTGAAGGACATGGAGACGTGACGAATATTCAGTTCGGGAGGCAAGTTCAGCTGTACATTAAAGTGCTGTTCTGCAGAAACGTTGAGGTGCCTATTGTTGGATTTACTGTCAAAACATTGGAAGGAGTTGAAATTTTCGGAACGAACACGTTTCTGATGGGCAAGAAACTCAAGCCCGTATCTCAGGGGCAAATTTGCGTATTTAGGTTTTCGTTTTCACTCCAGGTTAGTCCAAGCGACTATTTCTTTAATATCGGAGTCGCTGAAGCAGATGGAACACGAGGGGGAACGGTCCTTGACGTCCGACGCTCAGTAGCCCACTGCGTGGTTACCCTGGACACGGAGCGATCATTTGATGGCCTGCTCGATCTTGCGCCGAGTTTTGACGTTTTAACCGATGAGTCTCGGCATGGTGTTTCGCGCGATGATAGATGTAGCTATTCAGAAAAGCCTTAGACCCGCTTTGAATCACTTTCCGATTCGAAAGCGAAAAGACAATGTCTGAGAGAATCCTTATTGACGCGCTTCTGCGCGGTAAACCGTATTTTGGGCCGGCCTTGCGCGCCTTGCAGGGCCCCGCAATTAGGCATCAATATTTCGGGGCACTCGTTGAGGTGGCGGGAAGATCGAAGATACGGAGAAGGATCCGTATTCTTGAAGTCGGTTCTTGGGCCGGCGCTTCTGCGGTGTCGTGGGCTACAGCGATCAAGAAGCTGGGAAGGACTGGTCGGGTTACGTGCGTCGATCCGTGGCAACCCTACTTCGATCTGGAGATCAATCATGAATCTCATTATCGGGAGATGAACGATGCGGCAAAAAACAATAACATTTTTCAATTATTCTTGCATAATATTCGTGCTGCCGACGTCTCAGACATGGTTGACTATTTAGTGGGCAACGCACGGGAAATTCTTCCGAAGCTGCCGTCTGCAAAATTCGACATCATCTACTTAGATGGATCCCACGCCTACGAAGATGTACGGTCGGATATTCGAGACGCGAAAAGGCTTGTTCGAGAGGGAGGGATCATTTGTGGTGATGATCTCGAGCTGCAGAAGAACGACGTTGATGAGCAAGAACATGCCGCTGCCGTCGAGCTGCAAAAGGACTATGTTTACTCCCGGAAAGCAGATGGGAGTTATCACCCTGGCGTAACAGAAGCAGTCACTGTTGAATTCGGAGAGGTATCAAGCTGGGACGGAATATGGGCAACGCGGAAGGTCGGTTCACAATGGGTGAGAGTAGAACTGGGAGCTGCAGTGGTACAAATCCCAGAGCATATTAAGGAGGTTGTGCCGGAGCTAGAAGCCGCTGATGCGGGGCAGACACGGGATTATTTGCTGCTCAAGATCGGCAAAAAATACATCGCCACGGCTAAGTCGTTGGCAACGACAAGCCTTCTTCGGGAACGAATAGGAGACCGCGAACTACCGCCCATCTTATTCAGTGGCGACAGTCTTGAGGAGGTTCGCACCAAGGCGGTCGAGGCTGAAGAAGAGCGGTGCCCTTTGGTTGAGCTTGTAGATGCGACGGATGGTTTTAATCTCGTTAAGAGCAAGGGGCGATTTTTGGCGGTCGCCAAGCAATTGGGACCTATGGACCTTTTTCGGGAGCGAGTAGGGGAGCGGGAATTGGCTCCTGTGTTATTTTCAGGTGAAAGTCTTGAAGAAGTTCGGGAGAAGGCTCAGGTCTTTGAGAAGCAGACGGTTGAGCCCGAGGTTGAGCTAGTGGACGAGGTTGGGCGATACAACGTCATCAAGGCCGGGGATCGTTTTCTCGCAGTTGCCAAGGAGCTGGGGCCCGTGAATCTTTTTCGGGAGCGAATAGGGGAGCGGGAATTGGCTCCTCTGTTATTCTCAGGTGAAAGTCTTGAAGAAGTTCGGGAGAAGGTTCAGACATTTGAGAAGCAGACGGTTCAGCCCGACCCCGTGCTAGTGGAGGAAGTGGGAGCAATACAACGTCGTTAAGGCAGGAGGATCGTTTTCTCGCAGTTGCCAGAGCTGGGGTCGTGGAATCTTTTTCGAGAGCGAGTAGGGGAGTGGGACCTGTCGTTTTCTTTTCTTATAAGCCAGGACCTCTCATCCTCGCCAAGCGAACATTGAATAAGCCCACCTTTCGTCACGACGTTGAGATGACGTAATTATGAAGGCTGAACCACGGCCGCTGTTCTCAATTATTGTTCCAACCCGCGATCGTCCCGATGGTTTGCGCTGTCTTTTAGACAGCTTTAGGGCGACGACAGCGCATCCCGGCTCACTAGAAGTAATTCTCGTGATTGATGCTGATGATAGCAAAACCATGGGATTCGTGTATGAAGAAATTCCGTTGAAGCGGGTCGTAGTTGAGCCTGGCCTGAACATGGGTGCATTGAATATGGCCGGCTACGAGGCGGCGACAGGCGACTATCTGATGCTTTTAAATGACGATGTAATCGTCCGAACTGGCGGTTGGGATGAAAAGGTTTTGACGGCCTTTAAGACATTTGCCGATGGGATTGTTCTGGTGCACGTCAACGATAAAATCTTTGAAGAGAAGCTTTGTACGTTTCCGTTTCTTTCTAGGTCCTATTGCGAACTCGCCAACGGCATTTGTCCCAGTGAATATGTGCGCTACCGTATCGACGACCACATCTACAATGTTTTTAATCTGCTTGCCGTGCTGGAGAAAATTCGAATTCTGTATCTGCCAGATGTTGTTTTCGAGCATACAAATTATGTCCTCACCGCAGGTGGGAACGCGGAATATCGGCCAGACGAAAAAATTCATGAAATCGACTCGAAGCGGTTTCACGATCTGTTGCCGGACCGGAAAACACTAGCTCTTAGGCTTATGGAGCACATCGATCAGGCGAGGGACCGCGAAAGGAGTAGGATTAGGCATAATCTGCTTAAGCCAATCGCCGACTCGATTGCATTGCGTCGTCCCGAGTACGTTAGAGTTTGGTCAGATAGCAAGCCGTTGTCTAGCGATAGCACCCGTGTGACGATCGGCGTCGTATCTGCCAATCTCAAGTCTGATCATGCTCGTACCTGCATCGACTTTATCAAAAAGTTTACGAACAATTTTGATTTAGTGATTTTAGACAACAACGGCAGATCGATTTTTAACCATCCTCATGAAATAAATAAACTTCTCTCGATCTGCGATACGGATTATCTGGCGTTGATGGATGATGACGTCTTTGTAGAGCCCGGTTGGTTAGACGGAATGCTACGCTGTATGACAGCCTCGGTGGGAGTGGTCACCCCACTTCACAAGGACCGTAGCGGCAACCTTTCCTATGCTGGGGTTGTCATGCGCCCTGATTGCTCGGGCCATCATACCCATAGCTTCGCGGTGCCCGATGCACCGGCGAGAATCCAGACGCTCTGTTCTGCAATCATGCTAATCGATATGTCGAAATGCGGAGCTATCCGATTCGACGAGTCGTATTCAAAATATTTTCTCGACATTGATTATGGTTTACGGATCTGGTCGTCAGGTTACGAAGTAGTCTGTTCGCCTTACACCATGGTAACGCACATTGGAGGTGGGACGTTACAGCAGGGAAGCGCGCTCTCCAACGATTTGTTTGAGACCCAGCGGCAGCATTTTGTGCGGGAGTGGATCGATACCGGGAGGTACCAGGCGTTGGAGCAAGGCGTCTGGACCAAGGTTTCGGAGATTCAACAGCTGCTGAGCATCGCGCCTCAAGTTGACGCGCTCGTAAATAATCCGGGGACAGATCGGGGCCTTTTTAGAACACAAGCCCTCGATCTCTTTGCGTCTATTAAGAACTATCCAGCCTTGGCACATTGGGCTTCGCAGCGTATTTGGGACGCCGTTGGAAGCAACCCACCTGAAGTCGATGATCTAATATCGGGACACCTGGGGTTTCTTCTCGGTTGTACGCCTTATCCCGTCATGATTGAGCAAAATTTCAACGGAATGAATATTCTTATTTATGATGCGAACTATTTTGCTATACCCCAGGCGGAAGGAGCCTTTGATTACGAGCGTGTTATTAAAGGCGGTTACACGCGATATTACCAAGCGGGAAGTTTGGACATTCTTAAAGCTCGCATTTGCGCGGATGCCCGAGACGGATCTCCGGTTGAAAGCCGATCTAGCGTTCCTATTCTTATCGAACAGACAACTCAGGGTATGAACATCATTCTGTTTAATGGGATCTACTACGCGATTCCACAGGGGGAAGGCGCGTTTGAGTATGACCGCGTCATCAAGGAAGAGTATAGCAAAACCTACAGCTCGCAGAATATCGACGAACTCAAAGCTCGAATCGGATCAAGATCAATTGGTGTTTGGGCTCTGTCCAAGATTGAAAGAGCACGTTTAGGATCGTGGAGACGAACTGCGCGGTCAGTCGCAAAACGGGTTATCAAAAGGGTCTTAATTTCAGGTTTTGGTGACAAGTCTTTTATTCGGATACGAGATGCCTATTTGCTTGAAAAACAAAGGCATAACCGAGTCGGGGCCTTGTGGATAGGCGCAAAACTCGTCCTTAGTCATGGGGTCAATCTTCTGTGGACCAAAGCGGATCATGCGCAGCCCAGTGTTAAGAATTTTGTAAACGCGATCGCAGGCCAAACGAGACTACAAGCCGCGGAAAGCGCAGATCCGTGGCGCTGGCTAAGTGCTAGTCCGGCGGCCTTGGTTGAAATCGACTATCGCGGCTATTCTATTTATCGTTTTGAGTACAAATTTTTTGCCCGACCTAAGAGCGAAGGCCCTTTCGACTATCAGGAGATTGGCAAACGCGGGAGTTATATCATCACTCACAGCCTTGGTGAGGTTCATACAGCGATTGATCAGTTATTGGATTTGAAAACGACACCTCATCCATTTCGAAGGCTTGTTTTCGCTTGTTTGCCGGCATCAGAGCTGATGCCTATCCTTAAACATATCGCACCCCAGAGGTTGACGACCTTACTTGTGGGGAAATCCTCTAAGGAGAATTGGGAGAATTACGACACGATTCCCGTGGATGACGAAATAATCAATGACTGGGCTCGCGAGCAAAATTCACGGTCGCCAGCCGGCCAATCAGTCCAAGGGTTACAAAAAAAAAGCTTTGATTGCGTAACCATCCCGTGGAGTTTCCCAGCGACGTTCGGCGATAATTCTCTCGAAGCTATTGCCTCTAAGATCGCAAATTGTATTGAAATTTTGAGTTCTTCGGGCGAGCGACGGCTATATCGAGGTGAGGATCTGCACCGACTAGTCTACAACAAGGCGTATATCGCAAGTATGTTACAGGTCGTGCCACCCCCCCGTGATCAAACTGTTCTAGAGGCGGGGTGCAGTGACGGACTCGTATGCGATATTTTTGCCTTTCTTGGTGCACGGAAAATCATGGGCATCGATGTTATGGAGACCGTCGGCTGCAATTTCCCGCACGATCGCGTCGAATACCGTGTAATGGATGTTACTCGTATCGGCTTTCCGGACCAAACATTTGATCTTGTCTACTCGATCGCGACATTTGAGCATTTGACGAACCCATACAAAGCGCTCGTCGAAATGCTGCGGACAACCAAGATTGGTGGCTACGGCTACGTCCAGGCTGGTCCTTTGTATCATTCGCCGTTTGGCCACCATATGTTTGCATATTTCCAAGACTACCCTTGGATTCATTTGCGGAAGACCAAGAATGAAATTGTGGTCTTCAGTAAGGAGCAGGGTATCGACAAAGTCATTATGCAGGATTTATCCATGACCTGCGAACAATATGTTGAAGGGATGCTGAACGCCGATCACGTAAACGGTCTATTGCTTGAAGAGTATCAGCTTGGAGAATTTACAAAGCGCAAGGATATCGAAATCCTTAAATTCAATATTAGCTATGAAGGCGGCGATCTGTTGACGCCACACATTATTCGGGAAGTTTCCACTATCCCGGCGGAGAGACTTGTTGAACATGGCTTTGAAATAGCATTTCGCCGCATTCGGTGACGTCTTGAGAATGCGATGAGTTTCTTTGCCGATAGGACGCTGCATGTACATCCCACTTCAGGTCGCGTTTGAGCACCTGCGATCTGCTTCTCCTATACTCAGTATTGTCTTACTTGACTGGTCCTGCCGAGAAAGTTTTCACATTCTTGACTATCTAGATTGCCAGACCGTCCCCCGAGAAGCATATGAAGTACTTTGGATAGAGTATGGCAACAGACGGGCCCCTCAAATCGAACAGAGTCTCAGGAAATGCGAAGCGCTCGAGAGATACCCCACCGTTGATCGGTGGGTGGTTATGGGCATTCCGGAGGACACATATTACCATAAGCATCTCATGTACAATGTGGGCCTAGTTCTCAGCAGAGGCAATATCGTTGCTATTTGTGACTCGGATGCGATTGTAAAAGAAAGTTTCGTTGAAGCGATTCTTAGCTTCTTTGAGCAAGATCCTAATATCGTGTTGCATCTGGACCAGGTACGCAACAATGATAAGAGGTTTTATCCGTTTAACCATCCCTCCATAGATGAAATAGTCGGCGAGGGCGCGATCAATTGGCACAATGGAAAGACTACGGGTCTATGGGATACCGAAGATATCCTCCACACGCGCAATTACGGCGCCTGCATGGCTGCATGGCGGAAAGATCTGATCAGCATCGGCGGTGCGGATGAGCATATTGACTACCTTGGCCATATCTGCGGTCCCTATGAGATGACTTTCAGATTGGTTAATTCAGGTAAAAGAGAAGTCTGGCATCCGACAGAGTTTTTGTATCATGTTTGGCATCCCGGGCAGGCAGGAGAAAACAATTATGTCGGTCCTCACGATGGGAGACAGATGTCATCCAGAGCGCTGCAGGCCAAATTTACCGGTCGGATCTTACCGTTTATTGAAAATCGAGCGATTCAAAATTTGAGGCTCGTAGACTCTCAGATTCCTTTGGAACAGTCGCTCGCACGGGTTCTTTCGGAAGAAAGACTCCAAAGCTGGTCCGCGGAAAATATCGCAAATCTGCAGCCATGTCTCTGGCGGACGTTGTTATCATTTCAACGGCGAATCGTCGCGGTTCGACTTGGAAAAACGTTTTCCAAGCTTTTGCTCAGGCGGCTCTGCACAAAGGCGGCACAATCGATTGCAAAGGCGAGAACTGTTTCGGGGCAACCGGCCGGAGCAAGGGGTCTAACGCAATCCAATTTATTTTTGAGCCTAGCGAAAGCGAAGATGTTCTTGGCGGCAACGCTACAGTTCTTCGTGTCAATGATTCATCGGTCAAGAGATTGTCTGAATTCGGCATTGGCTCAGGGCCATAATGAGGTCTCGCTCTATGGGACCGACGATTTAGCAGAGATCCTATATGATTTAACCTTCGAGGTACCTGTCAAAATAAAAATATGATTTAACCTTCGAGGTACCTGTCAAAATAAAAAGCGTTTACGATGATTGTGATGGAAAAAGATTTCACAGATTTGCAGTGTTGCCCATTGAAAGGTACGTTTCCAGTAACGAACCGCTAATTATCACGGGTTCAGCTCAAGTAGAAAGCAAAATCAAACGGTTGAGAACTCTGGGCGTCACGGCCGATAGTATGATCGTTATGATATAGTTCATCTCCTTCTCTGGACCGACATCGCATGGATTCCGGTATGCGGCCTCTAAGGTATGCTTGCGTCGAGCTGCTTTTGTTCAAGACCTTCATCAAGGCACTTGCAAAGCAGCTCTACATGAAGGTGACTAAGTTCACCAGGCGTACAGCAGGAACCAAAGCCTTCGCGAGCAAGCTGGCGAAGACATATTATTTTGTGAAAGATATGTCGCAGTACAATTTGGAGGTCGTTCGACGTTCCCGCCGCTGTCTCAGAAGGTTAGCGGCAGAAAAGGTCCAAGAACTTTCCATCTATGGCGAAACAGATGTGGTGGAGGTGCTCTACGATTTAACGTTTGAGATTCCGGTGAAAATAAGGGTGGTTTATAAGAATTACCCTACGACGACGTCTTGGAGACTTCGTCTTATGCCGCTTGGGACGGCTGCCACAGGAGATGAAAAAGTGATTGTCGCGTCGCTTGTTAACTGCGAAGAAATTGTGAATCGTCTGAGAAATGCTGGCGTCGAAGATAAGAGAATTATTCTCCTTTAGTTTGACCCAATGTGATTGGTCTAAGGACACGTGGTGGTAAACATTTCCTTGCTCCTGCCAACCCGACATCGTGTAGCACTTGTCCATAGATTGTTTGAAAGCTTGGCACGAACAACAGCCGACCTTCAGGGCTTGGAGGTTGTGCTTTACGTTGACGAAGATGATCCAGCGAGCCAAGAAATTTCACATCCTACGCTCTCGCTGGTCAAGATTGTCGGGATGCCAGGATTGGCGATGGGTAGTATGAATCGCGCTTGTTATGCGGCGAGTCATGGGCGCTACGTTATGCTTATTAATGATGACCTGATATTTCGAACTCAAGAGTGGGATATTCGCATCCTTGACACTGCAAGCCGCTTCGCTGATGAAATCGTCCTCATTTACGGGAACGACTTAGACCAAGAGGACGCGGTGCCAACGTTTCCGATCCTTTCCCGCACGGCATGTGAGATCTTAGGAGAAATCTGCCCCCGAGCTTATTTGGATCTTTATATCGATGTCCACTTATTAGATATCTTTAAGCAATTGCGACGTCTCGGTCATAACAGGATTTTATATCTCAGAGATGTCGTTTTTGAGCACATGCATCATGTGGTAGGGAAAGCTACCCCGGAAATGTACTATAAAAAAAACCAACGTGCGGACGAAATCTTGTTTATCGCGTTAGACGACGAGCGCCGTTTCAAAGCAAACCTGTTGGCGCAGCATATAGAGGCCGGTAATAACTGTCACTCGGTCGAGTCATTGACGAGCTATACGTTAGGACGAGGGATCCCTACTCGGCAAAGAGTCGGTCTAATGGCGCTAGTCAGGCGAATATTCCCGCTGTGCTAATTGCCGCTTACGGCAGAAATGGTGGAAATCGAGCGTGAGTCTACATTTACGAACTCAGATTCAGTGACGCTCCTCATAGCTTTTCATGAAGATTGCCCTGGTCCACGATTGGCTCACCGGCATGAGAGGAGGCGAAAAATGTCTTGAA
>WNFR01013363.1_pt1 | contig 15352 bp, 12 predicted proteins | sample 5400221 | NCBI WGS metagenome assembly WNFR01 (sample SAMN13153357, study PRJNA577476) | soil metagenome | isolation source: 40 cm soil under Madrone tree | place: USA:California | collected 2016-06-14 | reverse complement strand
CGGGCCATCGCTCCAGGCGAGCCAATGCGGTTCCATAATAAAAATTGACGTCGGCAGATTCGCGTGCGTGTGCAACGGAGGTTACGATTTCCTGCCAGCGCTGCTGCTCGAAGAGCTGCTCGATGTGACCTATATCAAGAGCATCCGGCCGCGATTCCGCCCTTAAGGCAGGCACTGAGAAGAAAAGCAGCGCCCATGCCATGAAGCGGATTAGTGAGCAGCTGATCGCGGGACGGCCAGGAGCGTCCAATTGCCAGTGGCTTGCCATTCTTGCTCGAAGTTTCGGAAATCCACTTTCAGCAGCTTACGTTGTGCAGGGTCATTCGTAAGAAGGATCTGCCGCTCGGGTTCTATTCCGGCAATGACCACGTAGTGCAGCAACGATCCTGAAGCAGGTTTTAGCGCTACGATCAGTGGGCGCCCCTGTTGCAAGTGATGCATCACCAAGGCCCGGTCTCCACGGAAGACGTAGGTCCGGAACCCCTGCTGATTGAGATAGCTCTCAAGATCCGACGCATAAATTCCACGTGCTTGCTTCGAAAATAGAGCGCGCTGGATGTGATTCACGTCAGAGCTTGCGGTTTGGGGCTGGCCTTGATGTTGCTGCCAGTATTGCATCACCATCGAAATACTGGCAGCCCCGCAACCTTCCTCTGGTTGCTTCACGAACGGCACATCAATCCAGATGCCGGGCTGCTGTGCGCACGCACACAGCGCGCCAAAGATACACAGAGCGAAAATTAGCGATCTTCCACTCAATTCGTTAGGTGGCTACGACGATGATCAGGATGATCACAGCAACAGCGAGAATGATCAGGGCGATGTCGCGGGTGGTCAGATAACCCGCGGCAAAATCATGTTGGGCCTTGTCCGCGCGAGCGGCAAGCTGGGCAAGTTCTTGATCATTCAGATTGGCAACTGCGTTTCTCACTCGTCCGGCGTCAATGTGCGCCTTCTGCATGGCCTGTTCGGCTACGGAACCGGAAAGAAAATTACGCACTTTTTGTACGTTATGCTGTCTGACCTGAGTAGCTGCCACGGCTTGCTTCTGAAGGTCCGATGGAGACACTACGTGTGCAGTCTCAGCCAAAACGTTTACGGGGATGACAAAGGCTATGGCCAGAATACAAGCTGAAATACCGCGAACCCACTCACCGCGTGAAAACATAATTGCTTCTCCTGCGTATTTGTGGCATTTACCAGTGACTTCGATGCACAGGTATGTACGGCGGTTTGGCCTGTAACTTGAAATTCCTGGTATTCAAAGTTGGTCAGAGTTGCTCGACTCTGTTTTTCAGCTCTGCCGCAATCTGCTCAGGATCGGAATCTGGCGGAAAATGGATAGCTTCGCCAATCCGGACGGTTATCTCGTGTGGACGGGCGATTTTCTTCCCGCGTTGTTTCAATTCGAACAGACCGTCGATTCGCATCGGGATTACCGGGATTCGCAGGTTATTTACCAGCAAGCCGATTCCCGAGCGGAAGGGGCGGATCGCACCGTCGGTAGTGTGTCGCCCTTCAGGGAATATCAGGATGTTGTAGCCGCGATCCACGGACTCTCCCGCAAAGGCAAAACTCTCACGAAACCCGGCCTCTCGGGGAAGCGGGAAAAGATTCAACAGAGAGACTCCCAACATCCATTCGATCCGGTCAAAGATTCTGGCGAAGAGGTTCCGTTTCGCAGGAGGAGTTCGAAGCGCTTCAAGAGCTTCGCCTCCGGCCGCTGTCGCCAGCTTGTGCCTAAAACGAGCGGGCAGGGCACTCAGGACGAAACCAACATCAACATCTCCGATGTGATTGCAGATGACGAGCACGGGACCCTTCACACCTCGCAGGTTCTCCCAGCCCTGAATGAGTGGCCAGCCGAGAAAGAACACTGCGGGACGCAACAGCAGATAGTGGACAATGAAGCGAATCCAAGTAACTGGCCAGCGCTGCACCCATGCCGGGTAGTGATAGATAGCGCGTGCCGGAGGCTCACCATTTTTGAGCATTCGGTCAAGATCGCCTACGGTGCGCACGGCGGAGAAAGAGCTTTCGCTCAGATCGAGCTGATACCGTTCCTCAAGCGCGCTGAACAGTTCCACGCGATCGAGAGAACTGAGATTTAAGTCAGAATCGAGTGTGGCGCTCTCGCTAAAGTCGGCCGCTGAACCGCGGGTGAAGCGGGAAATTAACGCCGACAACGGAGTGCTTCGGACAGTCTTCTCAGCTGATGCGATCATCTTTTGCGCAGCTTCTGCAATTTCGCCCTTGCGGGGCTTTTGCGTTGAAGTTCGTGGAAAGTCCTGGTCAGGCCAGATAATCCAGCGCCGGATGCGCTGGTATTCGGCGAGAGCTTGATTTGCGTTTTCGACGACGCGCGCCGGATCGGTTGCCTGGTCTCGCAAAATGAGTACCGCAAGCGGTTCCGCATTTCCGCCAATGGCGAGTGGCACGACGATAGAGTCCCTTACCTCGGGCTGTTTCTTCAGTGCGCTTTCCAGATCTTCAGGGTAAACATTCATTCCCGCCGGGGTGACGATGACATCTTTTTTGCGACCCTTAAAGAAAAGATTGCCTTCGGCATCCAACGCGCCGATGTCGCCGGTGCGATACCATCCGCCGTCCTCGTTTTGGGTGACGGGTCTTAACTGGCCCGCGCTCCAGTAGGACGAAGCGACTCCGCCGCCTCGAACCAGGATTTCTCCGTCAGCGGCGAGCTTGACCTCGCGGCCAGCGAGAACTTTTCCGATTGAGCCTCTACCAACTTTGAATGGGTGATTGACGCTAACGAGAGATGTCGTCTCGGTCAGACCATATCCTTGAACTACTGCAAAGCCGAGATGGCGCCAGAACTCCTCGGTTTCCGGATCGAGGGCAGCGCCTCCGCAGATGAACGCCCAGAATTTCCATCCGAACTGGCGGTGAATATGGCGGAAGCTCCACCAGCGTCTCAGGAAGTGCTGGCCTTCGGCGGCCTTGTATCTTTTTTGAAAATCATCGAGTTGCCTTGATTCTTCCAGATCGCGTTCGATCTTCTCTTTAAGGGACTGAAGCATCCGGGGTACTGCGACCAGCACGGAGATACGCTCCCGCTGGATCGTGCTGATGACCTCGGCTGGTTTGAGCGTCTCCTGGAAAATTACGGTTCCGTTTAAAAGCGCCGGAAGATACATTCCCAGGAACTGTCCGAACACATGGCTGAGCGGAAGCAGATTGAGAAACCGCACGGGATGTACAAAGCGTTCGTATTTCAGGTAGGGCGCTATTTGCTCTTCGAGAGGGGCAACATTTGAAAGCACATTGCTGTGTGTGATTACGACACCCTTCGGTTCTGCCGTCGTGCCGGACGTAAAGAGTATCTGGAGAGCGTCATCAGGACGGATGACGGCTGGTTCCAATCCGCTGCCCGCGTGGCGGCTTAGGGTCTCATCGAATTGTTCGAAAAACACGGCTGGAATCACCGGCTGGGAATGGTCGCGAGAACACACCATCAATTTCGCATCAACCTGCTGAAAGACCCGAAGTGCGAAGTCGGATGCTGCCGTGTCGTCGATGGGAACTGCTATTACGCCCAGGTGAACACATCCAAAAAAAGCAGCGACCCACTCGGCAGAGTTCGCCCCCCAAAGAACGACGCGATCGCCTTTGCGGATCTGTCGTGCGATTAGTTCGCGAGCGAAGCGAAAAGCAGTTTCAGCAACATCGCCATAGGTATGGCGTACGATGCGATAGCCAACGCGTTCAGCGTAAGCCTGTTCGCCGCCGAGGCGGCTGAAATCGAGCAAATAGTCGGCCACACTCGCGCGCATATCGGTAAGCGTAACTCATTTGACTGACGGCTTACGCGGCTTGCGGCGACACGGTGTCAAACTACTTGCCTAGCGAGCTGCGCGCGCTTGATTCGGCCCGCGAGATTTCTAACTCGGTCTTCCGCGCCTCGTAGCACAGATTTCTCGTTACACCCCACTCGTACACTCCCTTCTGGTAACCCTTGGTAACCATACGATTCAGACTGGCCAGCCGTACAATGACCGTGTCCGAAAGGCCGTCCGAGCCGTGGCCGGTGAGCCGCCAATCGGTTGGTCATTCGTTCTTCCGGGGAATCCCGGCGAAGCACGGAGCTGGAGTCCGCAATTTTATGGCGTTTGGTTTCGGGTTCAACAAACAGAAGGTTCTCAGTGCCGCGGAGAAATGCGTCCAGCAGGGGAAGTTACCGAACGCCATCTCTGAATACGAAAAAGTCCTCAAAGCCGATCCCAAAGATCTGACCGTATTGAATACGGTGGGCGATCTTCACGCCCGTCTGGGAGCGAACGACAAGGCTGTGGAATGCTTCAAGAACGTTGGCGATGCTTACGCCGCTCAAGGCTTCACGGTGAAGGCTATCGCCATGTACAAAAAGCTCAGCAAGATCAAGTCATCTGTGGAATGTGTGCTACGGCTGGCGGAACTTTACACACAACAAGGCTTGTTCAACGACGCCCGTGCGCAGTATTTGCAGGTAGCTGAAGAATTTCTGAATTCGGGGCAGCTGGACCAAGCCGTCAGGATTTTCCAAAAGACTTTGGAAATGGATCCTGAGAACGTTCCCATGCGATCGCGCCTGGCGGAAGTTTATGTCCGTCTCGGCAAGAAAAACGAAGCTTGGCGGATTCTGACCTCCGCGGCCGAAACCCTGCGCGGCAAGGGACAGCTGGCTGCTGCGGACGAAATTATTCAAAGGATGCTGAAGCTGGATCCGGGCAACAGCTATGCCCTGGTGCTGCGCGGGCGTGCGGCGCTCGAAGCCGGAGATTTCCGCGCCACCATCGAATGTCTGAGCAAGGTCCCCGATCTTGATAGCAATGCGGAGGGCCTCAGGGGGTTATTTCAAGCGTACCTGAAGACCCAGCGTTTCCAGGAAGCGGCTACTCTCGCCACAAAGCTGGCCAACGTTCACAATGACATTTCCGCGATCCATGAATATGCAGATGCCTTGATGGAACAGCAGCAATTTGCAGAAGCCTTACAGACGTACGAGCGCTATTCGGACCAACTGCTTCAAAACAACTCGGGAAAGCTGCTGGAATCGTTGCGGTCGGCGATCGGCCATGTGAAGGAAGATCCGGAATCACTTCAGATTGTTTTGGGATTGTTCCTGAAGGCCGGAGAAAATACGCACCTTACGGAAATTTACGAACTGCTGGCGCATGGATACGTGCAATCTGGAGATCTGGAAAAAGCACGCGAGTACTACCTGAAATTAATGCAACTGGAACCTGACAACCAGATGCATACACGCAACTACCAGCAAGTTCTCGAGAAGCAGGGATCGCCAAACACACCGCATCTGATTACCGCCGAAGAAGGCGGAGTGATCGTGGACGAACTCGAAGCCACCGCTCCGTTTGTGGACCAAAGACATCCAGATGAGGTTGCTATGGCAGTAGGGGCCGCACTGACCGACGCCGACCTTTTCATCTCCTATAACATGGCGGCGAAGGCGCTTGACCCACTAATCTCGGCGCTGCCTAAGGCCCCGAGGGATTTGCGCCTGAATCAACGGCTTGCAGCGTTACATACGCGTGCAGGCAGGTTCGCCGAAGCCGCGGTTTGCTGCCGTACGCTGGAGAGCATCTACCATGACGCCGGGCATGCGGAAGAGGCCTCCCGCTATGGCGATCTGGCGACTCGCTATGAGGAGCGCGGTACAGCTGCCACGCACTCACACGAAGCCGAAATCCTCGCCCAACCCGCTTCAGTGCAGGAGTTCGAGGTTTCAGTTCCAGTGGACGAGTTTTCTCACGGGCCGGTTGAGCAGACGGCTACTCCGGAGATTCCCACCGTTGCTAAGCCGTTCACCTCTCCTTCGGGATTATTTTTCCACGCGTCAAGTCCACTCGCGCCAGCCGCGACTCAGGAGCTAGACGTTTCACTTGCACCAGTACAGGAGCAAGCGGCTGAGATCGATCTTTCTACTGAATGGGAGCAGGACCCTTCGCTTGAAGTTCCGCAATCGTTGGAACCAACTGCTATCTCAACGACCGACGAACAGCTGCAACCTACTGAAATCGAACTCGCGCCACCTGTGTCGGAGAACCTTGACGAGGGAATTGAGGAAGTTCGCTTCTACCTTGGACAGGGTATGACCGAGCAAGCGGAGCAAGCGCTTGTTAAGTTAGAAGCGATCGCACCACAGGCACCCGAAGTTGAAGTGTTGCGGCATGCGGTGGAGTCGGCGAAACAGCACCAACAGTTACAACAACCGGAGCCGGAAATTTCCGTGACCGACTTCTCGAGCGTCGAAGCCCATAAACCGCCTTCGATTCCGAGCCCGCAACCTTGGCCGCACGTTGCTGCACAGGAAGCTCCTGCGCTGCCGAGTATCGTTTCTGAGCTTGAGGTTTCTTTAGATCAGGAATTTGTTCCTGAGCCCCAAGACGTCCCCGCAACGGAATTTGCGCTAGAAGATGTCGGCTCGAAGGCGCCGGAATTTCGTGCTGGAACTTTGGACGAATTCGTTTCAGACCTCGAGGCGTCGTTAGGAACTGATTTCTTACCCGAGGCCGCTCCGGTAGTTACACCGAATCCGCCCAGACCTGCTCCAGCCGTTGCACAGACCCCCGCACCGGTCGCTCTCGCGGCCTCGGCATCGGGAATTGCGAGCGGCTCGCCGGCTGTGTCATCACATGGGGGTCAAGTTAGCGCAGAGACCTTCAGTGTTTCGGCATTAATTCCGCCTGATGCTCACCACGCTAAATCCGGATCCACGGCCGGAGTTGATCTGGCTGAAATGTTCGGAGAGCTGAAGCACGAACTCGAAGGGGACTCTGCCGCTGCAGACGAAGATCCAGAGACGCACTACAACCTGGGAGTGGCGTTTCGTGAGATGGGGTTGCTCGACGAGGCTCTCGGGGAATTTCAGAAGGTGTGCCAGTCGGTTGAACGCGGCCAGCCGTTTCCCCAGCTCATGCAAGCCTATACCTGGCTGGCGCAGTGCTTCCTGGATAAAGGGATACCAGAGGCCGCCGTGCGCTGGTATGAAAAGGCGCTCACCTTGCCTAGCCTTGACCAGGAAACGCGAACCGCGTTGCATTACGAGCTGGCGTCTTCCTTGGAAAGCGCAGGCAATCGGCCAGCAGCATTGAACAATTTTCTCGAGGTGTACGGCAGCAACATTGATTATCGGGGGCAACGAGTGACCGCTGACCGCAGGACCATCCCGCCTCTACTGTCTCCCGAGCAGGATCAACAAGCAGCGCTGCACGAACATTCAGGCAGCGCGAGGCAGGCGACCCCTCGGCAGCAAGCACCTGTCAGGCACATCTGGCTATTGCGAACGCGAGCTTTGCTTTTCGTAACGGTGTGCGCCACTTTCGGAGTTCTTCTGCTGATTCTGCCCTGGACTCCGAAATGGACGGATAATCCCTTGCTGTTAACCTACCCGGGATTGCGCGGCTTTGTCTCCAGTGGGTTCGTGCGGGGCCTCTCCAGCGGTTTGGGCGTGCTGGATCTTTGGCTGGGATTCTGGGAAGCCATTCATTACCATGAAACTGCAAGCTAGTATTCCCTTCATACGTTTGAAACGGTGACCTTTGCAAAACAAAAATGCGATTCCAACACCAGGAGCATGCGCGCCTCTCGCTTACGAGAACCCGCAGTTTCTGAACAGTCCTGACGGCCGGATACTGCGAATTCTTTCTGAATACGCCGAGCCACTGGCCCGATTCCGGCGCGAGCAAATCCAGGACACGGTGGTTTTTTTCGGTTCAGCGCGCTTCCAGAGCCTAGTGGACGCTAGCAAGGTAATGGAAGGGATAGGCTCGCCGGCTGATGACGGGAAGCGGAAGCTGGCCCAAGCCGGGGTGGATATGGCGCGGTACTACGAAGATGCCCGTCGCATGGCGTTCCTGCTAAGTGAATGGGCAGCCAAAATCCCGGCACGGCGGCGGCGATTTGTAGTCACGACCGGCGGGGGTCCTGGGATCATGGAAGCCGCCAATCGCGGCGCTCGGGAAGCGAACTCGAAGACCATCGGGTTGAATATCCGGCTGCCCTTTGAGCAGTGTCCAAATCCTTACATCACCCCTTCTTTGAATTTCGACTTCCACTACTTTTTCATGCGGAAGTTCTGGTTTGCGTATCTGGCGAAAGCGCTCGTGATTTTTCCGGGTGGCTTTGGAACGCTCGACGAATTGTTCGAGATTCTAACGCTTGCGCAGACGCAGAAGCTTGCCAAAAAGATTCTTGTAGTAATTTATGGCCGCGAGTACTGGGACCGCCTGATCAATTTTCAAACCATGGTGGATGCCGGCACAATTTCGCCGGAAGATCTGGAACTTTTCCAGATGGTGGACAGCCCCGAGGAAGGTTTTGAATTCCTCCGCGACGGCCTCACCAAGTACCATCTTGGACCGGAGCGGCCCAAGCGCACCGGCGAGGTTGCGCCCGAGATTGCCAAGACAAACGCGTGATTTGACTGCAAGTGAGTAGTCAAAAGTTTCTTTCAAGTGGTTCTCTATTACATAACCGATCGCATGCAATTTCCCGGACGCGAACGTGATCGCCGCGAACGGCTGCTGGAGAAGATTTCGGAAGCTGCGCGTAGTGGAATTGACTTCGTGCAGTTGCGAGAAAAGGATCTGCCTGCGCGGGAAATGGAGCCACTGGCGAGAGAGGCGGTCAAGCGAGTCCGCGCGGCCGCCGGCAAGACTCACCTGCTGATCAATTCACGTACTGATGTTGCCTTGGCAGCCGGCGCCGATGGCGTCCACCTCAGATCAAAAGACGTTTCTCCGCAGGATGTGCGAAAGATCTGGCGCGAGTCAGAGGGCACCACAGAGCCGGTAATCGCGGTTTCTTGTCACACGGCGGCTGAAGTCACAGCCGCGGAGGCAGCTGGCGCCGATTTCGTTGTGTTCAGTCCCGTGTTCGAGAAGAGAAGCTCTCCGGCAGTACAAATTGCCGGCCTAGAGCTTCTGCGTTCAGTTTGCCGGGGCAAGATACCGGTACTCGCGCTGGGAGGCGTGACGCCGGAGAACACTGATCTTTGCGTAGGGGCGGGAGCCAATGGTATCGCGGGGATACGCTTATTCCAGGAAGGCAACCTAGCTGCAAGTGTTGGGAGATTCCGCGATTCGACTTGACTTAATCCGCTTCATTTACTAAGCGTTAGCGGCGAGCGGAGAGCATGGTCAGGATTTCCTCGAGCCCATGACGAATGCGCTTTAGGTCGGATGCCGAGTGGCTTGGGAAGGGCAGGGGCGCTTGGTGCTTCTCGGTCTTTCCTTCTGATCGGAGTTGCTGCCGCGCACCGGCGATGGTGAACCCTTCCTCATATAAAAGTTTTTTTACCCGCAATACGGCTTCTACATCCTTGCGCCGGTACATACGCTGACCAGTGTTGCTCTTTACCGGTTTCAACTGCGGGAACTCAGTTTCCCAGAAGCGAAGAACGTACGCGGGAAGGCGGCAGAGGCGGGACACTTCTCCAATACGGAAGTAAAGCTTGTCGGGAACGACTACATCATTTGCGCGGCCGGGGCGTGCCTTCAATTTTAATTTCGTTTGTGTAGTCATGCGAACTCCAGGCGCGCTGGATGGCAAGCGATCCCGTATGCCCGTTTCTAACATGATCTGAAGTGCCCGACAACTGTTACTTGGACCAGAAGTAAAAAACCTCTCGACAGAAGTTCTTCGAGAGGCCTTTAGAAAAACCGCTTGCGAAATCGCTCGCAATTAGTGTTTCTTTTTTTTGGCAGCCTTTTTCTTTGCTGGCATTTATTCCTCCTGGACGATTTTCCCTTGAACATCGTGACGCAGGGCCCAACTACGGATGGTGCCAATATTTTGTATCAGCAACATCACTAACTCAAGATATTGCGGTGTATTAATACTAATGTCAATAAAATTCTTCGTGCAAACAGGGGTTCGTGGCTTCACCACTTGTGTTGAGGTTGCAACCAGTGTCCCTACTACGCAGTCAGCGGAGCCTCCGATCACGATGCTAGAATCTGTGTTTTTGCGAAAGGTCAGGGAATGCAGAAGACGATGCTGGCGGTGGTGAAGCCCAATCCCGCTCCCGGCGCAGAGATTCGCGAAGTGAAAGTCCCACAATTCGGCCGCACCGACGTTTTGGTCAAAGTCAGGGTCGCTTCCATTTGCGGAACTGATCTCCACATTTATGAATGGGACCGCTGGGCACAGGGACGTATCCATCCTCCGCTCATTCCGGGGCACGAATTTTGCGGCGAAGTGGTCGCCTGCGGAGATGAAGTTACGACCGTCAAAGAAGGCGACTTTGTTTCGGCGGAAATGCACGTGGCCTGCGGCAAGTGCCTGCAATGCCGCACCGGCGAAGCCCACATCTGCCAAAACGTAAAAATCATCGGCGTAGATTCTGATGGCGCATTTGCCGAATACGTGGTGATTCCGGAATCGAATATCTGGAAACTCGATCCCGCCATTCCCCAGGAATACGCCTCGATTCTTGATCCTCTAGGCAACGCTGTGCATTCAGTGCTGGCGGGAGAGATTGCGGCAAAAACTGTCGCCATTACTGGCTGCGGACCCATTGGGCTCTTCTCGATTGCAGTGGCACGGGCGGTGGGAGCGGCCCAGGTGTTTGCAATCGAAGTGAACGAACACCGCCGCAGAATTGCGGCAGAGATGAAAGCCGATCTGGTGCTCGATCCTTCGTCACAGGATGTTAACGCCGCTATTCTCGAGCGCACCGGTGGGTTAGGTGTGGACGTAGTCCTCGAAATGGCAGGGCATCCCAAAGCAATCCGCACCGCTTTCGATATTGTTCGCCGCGGCGGCCGGATTTCATTGCTGGGCTTAACATCCAAACCGATCTCGGTGAATTTCTCGGAAGACATCATCTTTAAAGGCATCACAATCCAGGGAATCAATGGCCGGCGGATGTATCAAACTTGGTATCAGATGACTGCGCTGCTCAAGGCGGGGAAGCTGGATCTGCGTCCGGCGATCACCGACCGGATCGCAATGAAGGATTTTTCCAGCGCGATGGAGCGGCTGAAAACCGGCGAGGCCAGCAAGATCTTGGTTTATCCGAATGGAACTCGGTGACGGATTGCCATTCCGGTTGTGACGGCCGTCACCGACTGCCATCTTCCCAGCGCTCACGCGCGGGGCTAACGAGTTGCGCTCCTTACGGAGCTGATGCGACTCCAGTGCGGAATTCGGGCTGATGGGGAACTCTGGTTCGGAATAGTGATTCCTAAGCTCCGGCGGGCATCTTCACGATTTTCTTCTGGATGGCGTAGGTCACAAGCTGGGCTTTGTTGTGGATGTTCAGCTTGCGCATCAAGTTGAACTTGTGGGCTTCGACCGTCTTGACGCTGAGTTGCAGGATGCCTGCAATCTGACGAACGGAGTTTCCTTCCGCGAGCATTTTAATGACCTCGCGCTCACGGGGGGTGAGGGTTGAACCTCTCGCGAGGCCTGATGTTGAGCGCGAGCGGAAATCATCTACCAGTTTTCCAAGAACTTGCGGACTCAGATACTTTCTTCCAGCGTTTACGTCCCGCACCGCCCCAATCAAGCGCGGGGCGGGAGCATCTTTGAGAATGTAGCCGGAAGCGCCGGCGTCGAGGCATTGCAGGAGATACTCCTCGTCCTCGTACATGGTGAGGAAGATCACCCTTCTTCCCGGCAATTCGCGCGTGATCCGGCGTGATGCCTCGAAGCTGGATAGGCCGGGCATGCCGATGTCCATGAGAACCACGTCCGGCCTGAGCATTCTGGCCTGATCGATGGCTTCGCTGGCATCACGCGCCTCACCCACGACTTCGAGGTCCGGTTCACTCGCGAGCACCCGCCGCAGACCCTCGCGGAAGAGCGTGTGATCATCAACTATCAGGCAACGTATGGCCATTGGTCACCAAACTAAACTGACTTCATGCGGCAGAGGCGCGGCGAAGCGACCGCCCTGACCCTGAGTTACGGCGGCCTCCGAAAGGAAAAACGATGTGAATCTGCGTTCCCTTGCCTCTTTCGGAGCGGACTTTCATCGAACCACCCAGCGCAGCCGCCCGTTCCCGCATTCCAGTGAGCCCATATCCTCTTTCTTGAGCAGTGCGCGGCGAAAATCCAATTCCGTCATCCTCGATCGACAGCGATACTTTGTTGGCGCTGGCAGAGAGCCGCACGGTGAAATTGCCGGCGCGAGAATGCTTAGCCAAATTGTGCAGGGCTTCCTGAACCGACCGGTAGAGCGCGACCTGAAGATCGTGGTCCAGGAAGCCCACGTCATCCGGCAACTCAAGGTGTGGTTTGATTCCCGTGTGCTTAACCAGAAGTTGAGCCTGCCTGCGAATGGCCGCAACCAGTCCAAGTTCTTCGAGGACACGCGGAGAAAGCCTGGCGATGGTGCGCCGCAAACCCTCGATAGTGCGGTCAAGCACCTCTAGGGCTTCGCCAATCTTATTTTTCTGTTCGTCGGTCTTCGCGTCGCCACCCAACATCTCGAGATGGAACCGCAGGACCATGAGCGACTGTCCGGTTTCATCGTGCAATTCCCGGCTGATACGCCGCCGTTCTTCTTCTTGGGCCTTCAGCAACTGACGCGAAAGTTCTACGGCGTCCGCGGCGGGATCGTCGAGCGAGTGGGACTTGGATGGCGTCCTAGGAGACAATACTCACCTCAGGGCTATAAGAGAGTTGCGGCACAGTGACGCCGTGCAAGCGAAGTGGAGTGGAGTTCGCGCTTTTAACTTTGTCACCATTCTAGCAATTCGCAGTCCTGAGCAGCCAAGCACTACTCACGGACAGATGTTGGATGAAGACCGGAGTTCCGGGTTTGCCCGGATGAAGCCTAAGTTATTGAATCGGATACAATCCAAAGAAATGCTGAAATTCTTCACGTCAGGGGAATCTCACGGGGAGGCGCTCGTCGCATTTCTTTCTGGCCTGCCGGCGGGCCTCGAAATCGACCTGGAATTCGTGAACCGGGAGCTCTGGCGCCGCCAGCAAGGGTATGGGCGCGGCGGCAGGATGAAGATCGAACGAGATGCCGCCCGCATCCTGTCCGGAGTACGACATGGAAGGACGATTGCATCGCCAATTGCGGTGTTGCTAGAGAACCGCGACTGGAAGAATTGGCATGAACAACTTCCGGTGGAGGCCGGCGATCCGAAACTTCACAAGCGAGTAGCTTCTCCGCGGCCCGGACATGCTGATCTTGCCGGGGCATTGAAGTACAACTTTCCCGAAGCCAGGTACGTGCTGGAGCGTGCGTCTGCCAGGGAGTCGGCAGCTCGGGTTGCAATCGGAGCGCTGGCGAAGTTGCTGCTCCGTGAGTTGGGGATTGAGGTACTAAGCCATGTGGTCGCGGTTGGAGTGGCGAATGTAGATCGGGAAGTCCAATGGGAAGAGATTGAAGCCAGTTGCACCAAACCAGAGGTATTGCTGAATTGTGCCGATCCGGACGCCGAACAGCGGATGAAAGAAGAAGTGGATAAAGTACTGCGGACGGGTGATTCGGTTGGCGGCGTGTTTGAAGTGGTGGCGCACAATGTTCCGCCTGGGCTTGGTACTTACGTGCAATGGGACGAGCGGCTCGATGCGCAACTCGCGGCCGCAATTATGTCGCTGCAAGCCGTAAAAGCCGTCGAGATCGGCGCGGGCGTGACCGCGGCCTATGCTCCCGGTTCTGCAGTTCACGATGAGATTGGTTATTCCGGAACTTCCGGCTACACGCAGTTCTCCCGCACCCGGAACAATGCCGGCGGGATTGAAGGCGGGGTCTCCAATGGCCAGGAGATTCGGGTACGCGGCTACTTGAAACCGATTTCCACTCTGCGGCGTCCGTTACAATCAGTGGACTTTGCCACGCGTGAGCCGGTCAAGGCCGCATATGAGCGTTCGGATGTTTGCGTGGTGCCAGCGGCCGGCGTCGCGGGCGAAGCCATGGTTGCCTTGACTCTGGCCCGGTGCGCACTGGAGAAATTCGGCGGCGACTCAATGACCGAAACGGTCCGAAATTTTAATGGCTATTTAGAACAATTGAAAAGCTACTGATACCTGTTCTGGGAGTAAGAGGCTGAAGCCCGGTGTCTTAAGACAGGGCGGCTCGGCTTACGTTGTCCTCCCGAAAAGACGACTTCCTAAGGACTGACGACCGACTAAATGATCTATCCCATCGTTAAGTTTGGAAATCCTGTGCTCGTAAAGCCTGCCGAGCCGGTAACGGAATTCGGCGAAGAACTCAAGAAACTGGTCGAGGACATGTTTGAGTCCATGTACGAAGCTAGAGGTGTGGGTCTGGCTGCGCCGCAAATTGGCATTTCGAAACGGTTGGCGGTAATCGATATCACCTTCAAAGAAGATCCCGAAGCGAAGCTGGTGCTGGCGAACCCTGAGATTATTCATAAGGAAGGCAAGCAGACCCAGAGCGAAGGCTGCCTGAGTATCCCTGAATTTCGCGAGCCTCTAACCCGGGCGAACAAAGTGACCATCCGTGCCCAGGATGTGAACGGCAAGTGGTTTGAAAGAACGGGTGAAGAACTGCTGGCCCGCGCTTTCCTGCATGAGACTGACCATCTGAATGGCAAGCTTTATATCAGCCACTTGAGCGCGCTCAAGCGGGACCTGATGAAAAGAAAAATACGGAAGCTGATGAAGGCCGGACAGTGGTAGAGAGTGGTGACTGAATTCCTCTGTGTCCTCTGTGGTTAAGAGCTTTGCTTTGTTAACCACGGAGGACACGGAGGAGCACAGAGGTATGATTCAATGGCTCCATGGCGTTCGATCTCGTCTTCTGCGGAACCCCAAACTTCGCCGTCCCCACTCTTGAGAAGCTGGTCGAAGCGGGATTCGGCGTCCGGTTAGTGGTTACTCAGCCGGACCGGCCCAAGGGGCGCGGGCTTGAGCTGGTTTCGTCCCCAGTAAAGCTGGCTGCCGAAAATCTGGGCCTGCCGATTTACCAGCCAGAAAAGGTCAAGCAGAACGAGGAACTTCGCACGAGGCTGCTGGAAATCGTTCCAGCGACAATCATCGTTGTGGGATACGGACGAATCATCCCGCCCTGGATGCTTGAGTTACCAAAATACGGCAACATCAATCTCCATGCGTCGCTATTGCCAGAATATCGGGGAGCCGCGCCGATCCAGTGGGCGATTGCCAACGGCGAGATTGTCACCGGAGTCACCACCATGAGGATCGACGAAGGACTTGATACCGGAGACACACTGTTGCAACAGGAATTAGCCATCTCACCGGAGGACACGGCGGAAACGCTTGCTCCACGGCTGGCTGCATTGGGTGCCGAGCTGATGATTGAAACCCTGCAGGGACTGGAGAGGGGAACCATACATCCAAAGCCGCAGAACAAGGCGGAGGCAACGCTGGCTCCGGTATTAAAGAA
>WNFR01003934.1_pt1 | contig 15353 bp, 15 predicted proteins | sample 5400221 | NCBI WGS metagenome assembly WNFR01 (sample SAMN13153357, study PRJNA577476) | soil metagenome | isolation source: 40 cm soil under Madrone tree | place: USA:California | collected 2016-06-14 | reverse complement strand
GCAGCCGAACCCGCATGTGGCGTTTGGAAATGGGGTTCATCACTGCCTGGGGGCGACCCTGGCGCGCGTCGAGGGCCAGGAGGTCTTCAAGGCCCTGGCGGAGCGCTTCCCGGACTTGGGGATCGCGACGCGAGAGCTCGAGTATCAGCCCAGTGTCACCTTTCGGTCGCTGAAATCGCTGCCGGTTACCTGGCAATAGGGGCCCGTCAATGGCTCGCAAGCTGCGCGTCTGGGTGGATCACGACGTCTGCGTCGGGAATGCCATGTGCGAGACGATCGCCCCCAAGGTGTTTCGCCTCAACGACAACCGCCAGTCGGAAGCCGTCGATCCCGCCGGCGACACGGTCGAGAAGATTCTCGAGGCGGCCGAGAACTGCCCGGTCAGTGCCATCTTCGTCGAGGATGCGGAGACCGGGGAACAATTGTTCCCCTAGCCGGGTGAGGAAGTGCCCCTCACCCTCCCGCTGACGCGGGCCCCACCCTCGCCCCGCTTGCGGGGAGAGGGCTGGGGTGAGGGGCTAAACGACCGGCGAGCGGCCGCCGTCGACGTTGATCGCACAGCCGGTGACGTAGGAAGCGGCGTCGGAGGCGAGGAAGCAGGCGATGTTGGCGAATTCCTCGGCCCGGCCCATGCGGCCCAGCGGCACCGGCCGCCCGGCCTGGGCGATGAAGTCCTCGAGCGAAACGTTGGCACCCTCGCGGCGATGACGGCGGACGATCTGGTCGCTGACGATGACCCCGACATGTAGCGAGTTGACGAGGATGTTGTGGGGCGCACCCTCGCCCGAGAGCACCTTGGAGAACGCCATCTGGGCCGCCCGGCTGACCGAGGTCGGGGCACTGTCCGGCCCAGGCGCCTTGGCCCCGATGTTGAGCACATTGATGATCCTCCCCCAGCGCCGCTCTTTCATCTGCGGGAAGACGAGCCGGGCGAGCCGGATCTGGGCGAAGAGCTTGAGGTCGAGATCGGACTGCCACATCTCGTCGGTCAATTCCACGGACGGCCCGCGGGTCGATTGTCCGGCGTTGTTGACCAGGATGTCGATCTTGCCGAGTTCGGACATCACCGAATCGTAGGCGCGCCGGACATCGGCCGCCTTGGAGACGTCGGCGCTGACGGTGGCGACCTTGCCCTTGGCCCCGGCCTGGATCTTCGCTTTGGCTTCGGCAAGGGTGTCGGGGCTGCGCGCCAGGATCGCCACATCGGCACCGGACGCCGCGAATCTCTGCGCCATCGCCAGGCCGAGCCCCTTGCTGCCGCCGGTGATCACGGCACTTTTCCCATCCAACCGAATTTCCATCTTTGAATTCCTCCTCAACGGCGCGGCTCTGACCGGGCGCAAGGGCAGTATAGGAGCTCGACTGCGAGGCCGCCATCGAACGAAGCAGGACGGCGCAAGGTGGAACTCTTCGCTTGAACATCCGGCCGATCGCGGGGTAACGATTGAGCCTTTCGACCAGCTGATGCAACCGCGCGCTTTGGCGCTCAAGGGTCGCCGGCTCGGGGAGGGGACGTTGAAGGGAACGAGCAAGCAGCGGCGCGCATGGAGCTGGTGGTATCTGCTCCTTCTTGTCCAGTTTATCGCCGTACTGTGGCCGCCCCTTTTTAATAAACTAGAACCTGATTGGATCGGCCTACCCTTCTTCTATTGGTATCAGCTTCTGTGGATAATCGTCGGCGCCGTGCTTACGGCAATCGTGTATTTTGCGACTGAGGACTAGCGGGGAACGTCGTGCAAGAAGTTGACTGGACTGCTCTAACGATCTTCATCTTGTTGTTTGCCTTTATCACCTGGTTGGGTTTCGCGGCGGCCAACTGGCGCAAAGGGGATCTCGACCTGCTGCACGAGTGGGGGCTCGGCGGACGGCGCTTCGGCACTGTGATCACCTGGTTTCTCGTCGGCGGCGACCTCTACACCGCCTATACCTTCATTGCCGTTCCCGCACTCGCCTTTGGTGCAGGCGCCGTCGCGTTCTTTGCGGTGCCCTATACGATCGTCGCCTATCCGATCTTTTTCTTGGTGTTTCCGCGGATCTGGCACGTCTGCAGAAAACATCACTACATCACGGCAGGCGACTTTGTGCGCGGCCGATTCGGCAATCGCTGGCTCGCCCTGGCGGTGACGATCACCGGGATGGTCGCGACAATGCCCTACATCGCCCTACAGCTCGTCGGACTGCAGGTCGTGATCGGTGCGCTCGGCATTTCGGGGACCGGTTTTGCGGCTGATCTGCCGTTGATCATTGCATTTCTAATTTTGGCGGCCTTCACCTATTCGAGCGGCCTGCGCGCGCCGGCCTCGATCGCAATAGTCAAGGATATCTTGATCTATCTCACCGCCTTCGCCGCGGTAATCGTCATTCCGATCGAGCTCGGCGGCTTCGGCAAGATCTTTGCCGCGGTCCCGGCGCAGAAGCTGCTGCTGGCAACTCCCGGGCCCAATACCACCGGCGCCTACAGCGCTTATGCGACACTGGCGTTGGGCTCGGCGCTGGCGCTCTTTCTCTATCCTCACTCGCTGACCGGAATTCTGAGCGCCAGCAGCGGTCGTGCCGTTCGCCGGAACGCTGCGCTGCTACCGGGGTACTCCTTCATGCTCGGCCTCTTGGCGCTCGTCGGCTTCTTCGCCATTGCCGCGGGAGTCGCCAGCCTTCCCGAATATGCCGCCGGCTTCAAGCAGTTCGGCAACAACTTCGCAGTGCCGGCGCTCTTTCTTCACAGCTTCCCGTCCTGGTTTGTCGGGATCGCGTTTGCCGCTATCGGTATCGGTGCCTTGGTGCCGGCGGCGATCATGTCGATCGCGGCAGCGAACCTCTACACGCGCAATATCCACCGCGAGTTCATCAACAAGAATCCGACCGACAAGCAAGAAGCGCAGATGGCAAAATGGGTGTCGCTGGTCGTCAAGATCGGCGCGCTTGTGTTTATCATTTTCGTGCCGACGCAATACGCCATCTATTTGCAGCTGCTCGGCGGCATTTGGATAATTCAGACAATGCCATCGGTGATCCTCGGCGCCTACACCCGCTGGTTCAATGACTGGGCGCTCCTTGTCGGTTGGGCTTTGGGGATTGTCGTCGGTACGGCGATGGCCGCCGCGGTCAACCTCACTCCGACTTATCCGCTTCAATTCGCCGGCTATACCTTCCCCGGCTATACCGCGCTTTACACCGTGATCCTCAACGTCGTGGTGGCGATCGTCCTTACACCGGTTTTCAATGCGGTGACCGCGCAACGGGTGCCTTTTGACGAGACGGTCGCGGCCGATTACCACGCCTAGAACGGCTGCCCCGCCGGCCTCCCCGCAGCACCTGCTCAGGGTCGGAGATGTCGACCCGATCGGACAGATCGGCGGCCTTCTTGACGAATTCCAATGGGCCGGAAAAGTCGAACGCGTTATAGACCGCGTTCAGGTGATTGAAGTGCGGCGCCTGCGCGAACTGGACAAACGTCAGCCGATGCCCGGCATGATCCGAGTTCAAGAGGTCGCGGGCGAAGGCCAGGAGCTTGCGGCGGTCCGCGGCGTGCCAGTTGTCGTTGAGTGTGTAGAATTTCTCCAGCCATTGGCCCGGCCCGGCGGCGGCAAAGGAGGCGGCGCTGGGGGTCAGGCAGATCTGGCCGCCGCACAGCTCGCGGGCGATGTGCATCATCTGCGGCAAGTTTGAGCAGGCATGAACCCGTCCGGCATAGAGCAGCGACTGGTGCGGCATCATTAGGCCGCCGGGGCTCCTTTGCGCCTCGGCGATCGATGCAATCAGATGGGCGTTGATGCCTTCGCGGTAGCAGACGAGATCGGCAAGCTTCTCGCGCACCGCCGGCAGTTTATCGAGACCAGTCTGCCGCACATTCCACAATGCCGCCCCGATCATCAAATCGGCGGTGTAGAGGATGCGCAATACGTAAGGGAAGGCCGAATAGCGGTGCAGGGTGCCGCGGATATAGGAGGCGGCGCGGGTGTGGCGGTAAAAGAATACGTCCTCCCAGGGCACCAGCACATCATCGAGGACGACGAGCGTGTCGATTTCGTCAAAGCGGCTGGCGAGCGGGTAATCGGCGGTATCCGCGCGCCCGGCAAAGCCCGAGCGGCAGAGATGCTTGACCCCCGGCGCCCCCATTCTAATGATGCAGCCGACGGCATAATCCGACAATTGCTCGTCAGTCCACGGGCCGAGAGTGGGCTTCAGAAACGCCTGGTCGGCATAGGAGGCGGCGGTCTCGTATTTGGCGCCGCGTAGGACGATCCCAGCATCGGTTTCCCGAGCGACGTGCACCATCATGTCCGGGTCCTGATCCTGCGGGCGCTTGGAGCGGTCGCCCTTGGGGTCGGTGTTTGCCGAGACGTGGAATATGTCCTGCTGCAGCACCTGACGGATGTGGTGCTCGATATTGTCGCCGAAGCGCGGATCGATCTCGTTCAGCACGTCGCGACCGTCATAGAGCGACCACATCTCGCCGACCGTCTCGTCGCCGACGCGGGTCAGGACGCCGCGGATGTCATTGAGATAAGCATCGACAGCGCGCCATTTTTCGTGCCAATGCGCCTTTTCGGTCGGCGGCCGCAGCAAGGTCGAGAAGCGTTCGCCGCCCTCGGCGTAGCTCATGGTGCCGGCCCAAGCCGCCTCGTGGGCCATGTCATACATGCGGGCCTTATGGTCAACGACCGGCCTGAAGACGGGGTGGACCGTGACGTCCTTCACGCGCTCGCCGTCGATCCAGACTTCGCGGCCGTCGCGCAGCGCGGCGCGATATTGGTCTCCGGTTCGGATCATGCCTACCTCTCGCCGATCTCCCAAGGGCATGGTATCGGTGCCGGCCGAGCCGTAAAACGCGCAAATGATCCTAACACCGATACCGCCCGAAGCGCTTGAGGCTACCCTCGACCGGTTTATGGGTTTACTCACCGACCGCTCCGCTCGGGCGGTGTTTCGGCGAATTCGTGTGACATCACCCGACCGCGCCGTCGGGGAAGAAGCCGAGCAGCATCGCCTCGCAGCGCTCTCCATCGCGCACACCTTCGGCCTGGCGACCTACCCGGAGGGGATGCCGTGTAAGTTCAATTGGGACGGGGTGGCGCTGCTCGGTGCAACCGAGGCTTATGTGATCCTGCACGAAGTCGCCCATTTCGCGCTGGCTCCGCCCGAGCGGCGCGGTCTTGTGGAGTTCGGCCTCGGGCCGGGTCCGAACACGCTCGATCGTGTTGCGGCCGAGCGCGCCGCCACGCTGCCGCCGCCGGAGCGCGAAGCCGACGAAGCGGCGGCCTCGCTGCTCGGGATCTTCTGGGAAGCGGCTCTCGGCCAGCCGGCGCTCGCCTCCTTCCTCGATCAGAACTGGCTCGAGGGCCTCGACCGCTCCGCTCCCGAGCATTTCACGGCGGTGCTCGAAACATTGCGCCGCCGCGGAGTGCTCAGCGCGGTCGGAATGCCTGTTGCTTCCATAGCTCCCAAGCGCGGCTGAGAACCAGGTTGTTGGTGGCGGTGGCCCTGGCCGCCTCCTCGCCATTGAGAAAGGCGACTTCGCCCTGGCCGAGCCGGAGTGCCTCGGCTTGGAGCTTGGCGTTGATCTCGGTGTAGATGGCGCGGAAGACGACCTGTTCGATCGATTGGCCGACGACGACATTGCCATGGCCGCGCATCAGCACGACTGCCGACCCGCCGAGCTTGCGCGCGACCGCAGCGCCGAGCACCGGGTCTCGGATCAGCATGTCGGTTGCGGCACCCACGGCCTCGCGGATCTCGAAGACCGGGACGCCGGCGCCGAGAAATGAGCTCATGTGGTAGATCGGCCGCAACGGCACATTGGTGATGCCAAACGGGATGATCGACGGCGAATGGCTATGTACCACCGCCTTGATGTCGGGCTGGGCCTTGTAGATTTCGCTGTGGATGAAGCGCTCGACATAGAGCGCACGACCGCGTGGCTCGAACGCATTGCCGTCGAGATCGAACTCCAGGATGTCGTCGGCCGAGACCAGGCCCGGAGCCATGCTGCGCGCGAGCAGAAAGCGCCCCGGGTCGGTGTCGTGTCGCACGCTGACATGGCCGAAGCCGTCGACCACGCCCTGGTCGGAGAGGATGCGGTTGGCGGCGACGAGATCGTCGATGACATCAGGATGCGGTGTCGCCTTTGCTCTCGAGGCCGCTGCTTCGGCCACCTCCAGCGCCGCTGCGGCGCCGGCGAGCAAAAATGCGCCCAGCAGGGGAACCGATTTGCGCATGCTTCCTCCCGTTCCGATATCGGTCCACTGTCCTCGACCTGCGCGCTTGCGGCAAGATTGACACTCGCGGACGCTCGGGATTTGATCCGCGCCGGAGTCGAAGCAACGGAGCAGGCGATGGAAAAACGCACACTCGGCCGGACCGGGCTCGACGTTTCGCTCCTCGGGTTCGGATGCGGTGCCGTCGGCGGGCTGATGGTACGCGGCAATCCCTCCGACCAGGAGCGGGCGGTGGCTCGCGCGATCGAGCTCGGCATTAACTATTTCGATACCGCCGCGATGTATGGTAATGGCGAATCCGAGCGTAATCTCGGACGCGTCATCAAGAGTTTGAAGCCCGACATCGTGGTCGGCACTAAAGTGCGCGTTCCGGACGGCGAACGCAGCCGGGCCGGCGCGGCGATCGCGGCCTCGCTGGAGGCGAGCCTGCAGCGCCTGCAGCTCGATCGCGTCGATCTGTTCCAACTGCACAATCATATTACTGCAGATGGCAGCGACGGCGGCTTTACCCCCGAGACTGTGCTCGGTGAGATCGTCCCGGCCTTCGAGCGATTGCGGCAAGAGGGCAAGATCCGCTTCTTTGGCATCACTGCGGTCGGCGACACCGCCGCGCTTCACCGGGTCGTCGATGCGCGCGCCTTCGACACCGCACAGGTCAGCTATAATATCCTCAATCCAAGCGCCGGCGCGGCGGTTCCACCGGGCTATCCCGCGCATGACTACGGCAATCTGCTAGCGCACACGAAGGCCGCCGATATGGGCGTCATCAACATCCGGGTGCTCGCCGCCGGGGCGTTGAGCGGGACGGAAGACCGCCACCCGCTCGGCTCGCCGAGCGTCGAGCCGATCGGTTCCGGCGGCAGCTACCGCACCGATGCCGAGCGCGCGCGCCGGCTCGAGCCGGTGATCCGCGAGGGCCATGCCGAGAGCCTGATCGACGCGGGGCTGCGTTTTGCGATTGCCAATGAGGCCGTGTCGACCGTGCTGGTCGGCTACTCGACACTCGACCATCTCGAAGACGCCGCACGCTCGATCAACAAAGGCCCGCTATCGCGAGCCGCCCTCGATCGGCTTGCCGAGTTGCAGCGCTCCTTTGTCGGCGAGCCGCGGTGATCCAAGAGGGAGCAGCCTGAGGGCGCGACGTGAGGATCCGCTACCGCTATCGGGACGGCGAAAAGCTGTTCGATCAGCCATGCCAATCGGTCGTTCTCGGGCGCCCGCGGCACGGTGTCCACATAGATATCGATTTGACCCCGGATCTACGGGTTTCGCGGCCGCATGCGCGGATCTCGATTGCTGAAGGTCACTATTGGATCGAGGATCTCAACAGCGCCAACGGAACGGAACTAGCCGGCGAGCAGATCAAAGGCAAAGGTAAGCTGCGAGTCGACCCAGGCCAGACGATCCGGGTCAGCGACACGACGGTCGAGGTCGAGATCCCGGTCACGCGGACCAGCCTCGACGACCGCCTCTGCTTTGACGACCGGACGATCGTCACGGCCCCGGACACGCGCCTCGATATCGGTGCGATCATCGACGCAGGTGCGCCGGTGCTCGAGCTCGGCCAAGCCGTCGATCCGGCTCGGGCGGAGGCGCTCGCGCTCCTCTACGAGCTGCCGCTGCGGTTCGGCGAGGCAACCGGCCTTGACGCGCTGTTCCAAACGATCATCGAGCGGCTCGTCGCAATTATCCCGGCCGCCAGCCGGGGCGCTTTGCTTCTGGAAGATGCAGAGAGCCGGGCGCTATTGCTGAAGGCACATGTGCCGGTAGGGCGCCCTTCGGTCAGCACGACCCTGGCATCGCAGGCGATGGCAACACGGCAGGGGTTTATTTGGCACGAGAGCACGGACCCCAGTCAAAGCCAGGTTCTCAATCGCATCAGGGCCGGAATGTATGTGCCGCTGATTTGGCGGGGGCGGGCACTGGGGGCAGCATGCGTTGACAACAGCGAAGGCGGGACGCTCTTTACCGCAGACGATTTGCGCTTGATGCTCGCGGTTGCCCACTACGCCGCGATGGCCACGACACAGACCAAACTGCAGGACGACCTTCGCCGCAACGCAGCCCTGCTCAGCAGGCTGCTGACGAACTTCTCGCCCAAAATCCGCGACAAGCTGTTGTCGAGGGCTGCTCACGGCCGACTGCGTCCGGGCGGCGAAAAATCCGAAGTGGTAATTCTCGAATCGGATATCCGCGGCTTCACGCTATTGACTGCAGGCATGGACACCGACGATGTGGTGGACATGCTCAACGACTATTTTGCCGCACTGGTCGATGCCATTTTCGAACACGACGGCACCGTGGACAAGATCAGCGGAGACGCCATCCTCGCCGTCTTTGGTTCCCCCGAACCTGATGCTCTGCGGCATGAGAAGGCCGTGCGCGCGGCATTGGCGATGCAATCGGTGATGACCGAAGTCAGCGAACGGCGCAAGCGTCGCGGCCAAGTCACCTGCACGATCGGCATTGGTGTCCATTGCGGAGAGGTGCTGCACGGGTTCATCGGCTCCAATGACCGCATGGAGCTGACGATCATCGGCGAAGCCGCCAACTGGACGGCGCGATATTGTGCCGGTGCGAAAAGCGGCGAGATCCTGATCAGCCCCGCCTTACACCAGCGACTGTGGCGCTATGTCGACGCCGAATTGACCAGCATCGAGACGAAACACGAGGGAGTGCTCAGCGCCTACCGGCTCATGCGCATCACCGGTACGGCGGCGTGAAGCCCTTTCGGCTATGGGGGGCCAGGCACCGGGTCATGCCTGGCAGGCAACGACGACCACACTGACATTGTCTCGGGCGCCACGCGACAGCGCGCTCTCCACCAGCCGATCGGCGACTCTTTCCACTGGATCATCGTGCAAAATGGCGGCGATGTCGCGGTCGGCGAGCTCGCGACACAGTCCATCCGAGCAGAGCAGCAGAATGTCGCCGGAGGCGAGCGGGTTCCACCTTTCTTCGAGCGCCAGCCTGTCCGACGCTCCCAGCAGGTTGGTGACGACATGAGCCAGCGGATGGTCAGCCGCGGCTTCAGGTCGGATTTCGCCGCGGTCGACAAGGTTTTGAACGTAGCTGTGGTCGCGGCTTACCTGCCGCAGCGCACCGGCCCGCAGCAGGTAGCAGCGGCTGTCGCCGGCCCACAGGCAGCAACTGCGACCCTCGACAATCAGCAGAACGACGACAGTGCTGCAGATCACGGCTCGCGGCCCGATGTCGGCAGCTTTTTCCCGCAGCTCCTGGTTGACCCCGCTGAGACGGGTTCTGACATCGTCGATCAGCTGAACGGTCGATGGCGGCGGGGACACTTTGCCGAGCGCGGTGATTATGCTCTCGCTCGCGTAATCGCCGCACTGATGGCCGCCGGCGCCATCGGCAACCGCCCACAGCCCGATCTCCGGCCGTTCGAGCACGGCGTCCTCGTTGCGTTGGCGCACCGCGCCGGCGTGGGTTCGCACCGCCGACCGGTAGCGGAGCTTGTGATTGATCGCGGTCATGGTCCCCTCGGCGTGCAGCGGCTCTATTTCTTGGCGTCCGAACCCTGCTCGATTTTCAGCCGGCAGCTGAAATATGCCAAAATTCGCGCCTGCCGCTGCACTTCGCCGAGGGCCGATCCGCCAATGCTTCCGGCGATCTGGCGCGCTTCGTCGAGCCGTGTAGTCAGGCTCGCCACGGCGCGCGCCGTCGACCCGTCGAAGCCGACTTGCAGAAATTTGTCCGGGGTGTACTCGGTCGCGCCGATTCGGAAGTCCCCCGGATTGAACGTGCATGCAGCAAACGGATCGGGTGCGGGAGCGGTCGGCTGGGGCGGGGTTACAGCAACGGGTGAGGGAGAAGCTGCCTGAGGCTCCGGAGCTTCGCCCGGCCTTTTTTCTCGACCGAGAATAGCGCGCGATGCTTCGCTGCGTAAGCGCTCTAGAAAGGCAGCCGAGATTTTCCCGCCGCTAACCAGATCTCCCGCCGGCAAACCGGACTGCGCTTGGAATTTGCCGACGGCCCTGAGGGTCTGCTGACCAGCGATTCCATCAATCGGTCCGGGATCGATTCCGAGCCGACTCAGCATAAATTGGATTTCACGAATGAGTGCTGCATTGACCTCGACGTCCCGGGCCTCCGCCGCGACGCTGACCGCGTGGAAGGGAGCTGAGATCGACATGAGCATTGCCAGCGCAACCGCAATGCCGCCGAGCAACCCCGCGACGAGATCACGCCTCCTCATCTACGCGCCCCACAACTCAGTTTCCTCCGTGGATCCTCAGAAACGCCTCTCGGTCGCGTTCATTCGGGATATGGGCCGCCAGTGCGCGATAGAATTTGTCCAGCGTTTCGTATTTTTCGAGCTCTCTCTTGACCAGGATTCTGGCGATCGGGCCAATGTAGCGAATGAGATTCGATTCGATAGAGGCAATGTTCGCCGGCGTGGGCGAGGTGGCTGCCCGATCGCGGTTTCGCCGATCCTCGGTCACCGGCTTTGACGGCGCCGTCGGGCGCAGCCCGCCGGCCGCGCCTGCCGCCGCACGCCGCCTGCCTTTCGCGAGGAATTCGGCATGCTCCCGCGGGTTGTCGACATGCTTGCCCAGCAACTCGTAGAGGGCTGTGAGGTCATTGGTCTGCCGCGCCGCACGCCGCAGGGCGATGGCAGCCATCGGACCGATGCACGTCGCTAGATCGCGCTCGATTTCGCGCAGCAGGTCGGGATGCCAAGTTGGTTCCGCCGGTGCGGTTTTCTCGACCGCGACGCGCGCCATCGAGTTGTCGGAGGGTTGAGGTTGCAGCAGCGGCGGCAGTTCCGAGGAAGCCGGGAAAGACTCGAGGATTGCCTTGGAAAACTCGGCGGCATCAGCGTAGCGCCGGGCGGGCTCGAAAGCCAAGGCCTTGTTGATGACCTGCTTGAGCGAATTGGGAACACTCGGGTTCAATGTCCGTATGTCCTCGGGCCCACGGGTCTCCATCAAGGACATGATTTCGGTAATGCTCTTTCCGCGGAACGGCTTCACACCCGTCAGCATCTCGAACAGGATGATCCCGGCCGCGAACAGGTCGGTGCGGGTGTCGACTGGCGCGCCGGAAAACTGCTCCGGAGCCATATAGGCCGGCGTCCCGAGCAGATCGCCGACGATGGTGAATTCGGACGCGTCGATGCGGGCGATGCCAAAATCAGCTACCTTAACCTCGCCGCTGTTCAAGATCATGATGTTGGAGGGTTTGACGTCGCGGTGAATGATCCCGTTCTGATGGGCAAACCCAAGGGCACTGAGCACCTGCGTAATAATCGCCACGCCGCGGCTGGGGTCGAGTGGGCCGGATGATTTGAGGAAGGCATCGAGACTGTTTCCCTCGACATATTCCATGGCGAGGAACGGCATCCCATGATCTTCGCCAAAGTCGAGGATGGCGATGATATTGGGATGAAAGCGCCGCCCCGCCGCTCTCGCCTCGCGGCGGAAGCGCTGCAGCCATTGATCAGAGCCGCTACCCGTCGCCAGATCGGGACGCACGACTTTTATTGCCACCATTCTGTCGATAAGAGGATCGTAGGCGCGATAAACTTCGCCCATTGCGCCGGCGCCGAGCAATCCCTCGACGCGATAACGGCCGATGCTGTGGATCGCCTTCACGGCCCGTCCCTCGCAGCCTCCTCAATTGGCCGTTATGCCACCCATGACAATCTCAAATGGAAGGACGCCGCACAACTCGCAAGTGAATCCATTGTTCCACCCGAATTTTCAGCTTTGCTCGTCCAGCATCTTCATCGCGTTCTGCAGGCTGCGCCGCATGCGGTTGAACGACATGGACAATGATCCGACTTCGTCGTTGGTGTTGCGGACATATTCGGGCGTATCGAGATTCCCCATGCTGACGCTGTTTGCCATTTCTGAAATCTCGACGACCGGCTTGACCACAACCGCGCGCAACAGCAGATCGACGATAATGATGATGACGAGGAAAGTAACGGCCAAAGCTACCATAAACCAGAACAAAGCCTTGTAGGCCCGGCCGAGCGGTATGCCGAGCGGAATGGAAACGACTTGGGCGCCGACAATCTCACCCTGCTTCCAGCCAAACCCGTTCTGCGAGCCGTAGAGGGCCACCATCGTGGCTGGCGCGGCCTCCGGCGTGCTGTGGCAAGTCAAGCAGGCTGGGCTGCCGATCTTGAGCGGGCGGGCGAGGACGATATATTGGCCCCCCGAGGTGTCGCGGGTGATCACCGCTTCTTGCTTGGTGGCGTCGTCGCGAAAGCCGTTGATGATGTCAGCTTCCCAATCCACGGCTCGATCGTTGAGATTGGTTGGATTTAAAGTCGGCTCGCGATAAGTGTATTCCGGTAATTTTTGTCGTACTAACTTAAAGTTACTTTGTGCAGCAAACGAAGGTATCGAATGCGGTAAAAATTGCACTTTCATTTGTTGCTCTAGAAGTGGCCTTATGCTTTCTGCAGTATACGTGCGGATAGCTGATGCTTCCTCCATTATGATTCGTGCATTCTGAAGACTGTCTTCCTGAGCATTCTTACTGAGGATCTCGTACGCGACAAATCCCGCCAATCCGAGACCCACCAGAAACGCACCGGACATTGCCAGATCTATTTTCCACCGGATTTTCATGAGCCTGCGCTTCTGCTGGTGCTTGCGATTCGCCAGCTAATACGTGATCTTACGATGCTGATGAATATTTGCAAGCACCGCGCGCCGAAACCCGACACCCGATCCGTTCCGGTCCGCACCACTTGCAGCTAGTGCCGGGCCGCCCGCGAACAATACTTCTGAATAGATAGAAACCTCCGGTCGAGGCTACTGAACGGGTTCGTCCAGGTAAACGCCCCAGACTTCGCCGCGCTGGACCCAGCCGGTAATCTCGGCCGCTTCGATGCGGCACCAGGCACCGCGGCACTCGACCAGACGGGCGAAGACACCAGGCTCGGCTCGGGCAACAACCTCGGAAGCCGGATCGGGCTGCCGATGCAGTGCTCGGACGCCCCCTTTGATGACGACACCGCGCTTGCGCGACACCATGCGCTCATGCACCCAGCCTTCGGTTCCTTGCCAGTCACGAATCATCCGCCAGTGTTCGAATTCTCGGATGATCTCGACGGGCATCTCCTTTCGGGTGAGCACCCACTGAATGGGGTAGGTCTCGCCGGGACCGACCCGCAGGTTCACAAGATCCGAGCGCAGGCTGACGAAACGTGGCAGCTTTCCGCCTGACTCGCTTTCTGCTGCCGCAGCCGGCGGCACTACCGCAAATACAGCGACCGCCAGCGCTAGGAATCCCATGAGGCAACGATCCGCGTGTCGCCTGGACATCCCGCCCCGCCCCTTGCTAATCCAAGGGTCCCTTTTCTCGAGCATCGCCCCATGCGATCGTCACTCGCAAGCCCCCGGATCCGATCGAGACACGAATGATGGAGCGTTTCGCCTACCGTCTCAACCGCGACGATAAACCCCTAGGCAAGTCCGAGCTGATCGCCGCAGTCGGCGATCCCGATGTTCTTGTACCGACGGTCGACGCCCGAATCGATGGCGAGGTGGTCGCCGCCATCGGGCCCGGGGCACGATCGAGGGCTGCATCGCGATGGGCGAGAAGGCGATCATCAACATCAAGACGTTTTGCCGGCGAGCACCGCGCGCCCGATCGGGTGATCGGCTCCATGCTCTGATCCATATGGAGTCGATGACGCTGTATGGTCTCGCTCTCGGTCCATTCGCCGAGTTTGGCTTCATGCGCCGCGCACTGGTCGCTTGCCTGGTGCTGGCGCTGAGCTGCGGGCCGATCGGCACGATCCTGGTGATCCGCCGCATGAGCTTGATGGGCGATGCGCTGTCCCATGCGGTGCTCCCGGGTGCGGCCCTCGGCTTTATCATGGCTGGGCTGTCGCTGCCGGCGATGAGCCTCGGCGGGCTTGCGGCCGGCCTCGCCGCGGCGTTGTCGTCCGGGGTGGTGACCCGGCTGACGCCGTTGCGTGAGGATGCGAGCTTTGCCGCTTTCTATCTGATCGCGCTGGCGCTCGGCGTGCTGCTGGTGTCGACCCACGGCAGCAATCTCGATCTGCTTCACCTGCTGTTCGGTTCGATCCTGGCGGTCGACAACATGGCGCTGATCCTGATGGGCGGGATCGCCACCTCGAGCCTGCTGTTGTTGGCCGTCATCTACCGACCGCTCGTCGTCGAGTGCTTCGATCCCGGCTTCTTGCGCGCTGTCAGCGGTCGCGGCGGGCTCGTCCACACGCTGTTTCTGGCACTCGTCGTCCTCAACCTCGTCGCAGGGTTTCAAGCGCTCGGCACGTTGATGGCCGTGGGGCTGATGATGCTGCCAGCCGCCGCGGCGCGCTTCTGGGTACGGGAGTTGTGGTCGCTGAGTGCCACGAGCAGCGGGCTAGCGCTCGCCTCGGGCTTTCTCGGCCTGCTCGTATCCTATCACCTCGACCTGCCGTCGGGTCCGGCGATCGTGCTCGTCGCGGGGCTCGCCTACTTGGCCTCGGTTGCCCTCGGCCCGCGAGACAGCTTGCGCGCGCTCTACGTTCGGCGCGCCCACCTCGAAGCGTGAGCCGTCGCTAACGGTCGATTGTGCCGCAACATCCTCTGAACCCTGTCACCTATCGCGCCTGGCACGATAAGATGCTGGGTTCTTCTAGGTTTTGAACATCGTCACCGGAGGTCGCTGATGGGTAAGCTCGAGGGGAAGGTCGCGCTGGTCACCGGGTCGGGGCGCAATATCGGCCGTGCGACGGTGTTGAAGCTAGCGGGCGAAGGCGCTCACGTCGTTGTCAACGCCCGCAGCAATCAGGGCGAGGCCGACACCGTTGCGGGCGAGGCCCGCGAGCGGGGGTCAAGGCGCTCTCCATTATCGCCGACGTCGCCAAGCAAGATCAGGTCGACGCAATGGTGGGGCGGGCGATCTCGGAGTTCGGGCGCATCGACATCCTGATCAACAACGCGGCGATCCGGCCGCACAAGCCCTTCACCGAGGTGACGACCCGGGACTGGGAGGAGGTCAGGGGCGTCGTCCTCGACGGGGCGATGCACTGTACGCGGGCGGTTATCGATTCGATGGTTAATAACCGCTACGGGCGCATCCTGTTCTTTACCGGCGAGGGCGCCTTCACCGGTGGCAGCGGACGGGTTCATGTGTCGGCGGCGAAAA
>WNFR01003933.1_pt1 | contig 15354 bp, 10 predicted proteins | sample 5400221 | NCBI WGS metagenome assembly WNFR01 (sample SAMN13153357, study PRJNA577476) | soil metagenome | isolation source: 40 cm soil under Madrone tree | place: USA:California | collected 2016-06-14 | reverse complement strand
AATCGCGCTGCAGGTCCTTCGGAATGAAATCGTCTTCGAGCTGCATGATTTTATTCGCGGGAAGAAGCGGATCATGCGTACGTGGCACCGTGCCCCATGGGCTCGCTTCGGCTTTCTTGTTCCACTCCTCGAGCACCACCGGACCGCGCTCCTTGAATTCGTGTAATAGCTCCCACGTCGCCTGCAGACCGTTGGCGGTGGTCAGACTCGGATACAACACCGCGGCAGCGCCGAGTTTTTGAAACTCCTCAAACGTCGGCGACGGCCGCGCGCCGTAATAAGGCGCGATCACCGGCGCAGGGATACGCCGGCAGGCCAAGGCGATTTCTTCGCGCGTGCGCAGCGTATTCACCCAGATCACATCGACGCCGGCTTCCTTGACATAAGCGATGCTGCGGTCGACCGCGTCTTCGAAACCGCCGCCTTCGGATCCGATGGAATCACAACGCGCACAAATCACAAAATCCGGATCGAGTTCTTTTTTCGCCGCCACGGCGGCTTTGTATTTGCCGATCGCTTCTTCGCGCGAGATCAAGCGGCGACCGGCGTGGGTCCCCGATTTCTTCGGCGCCTCTTGATCTTCGATGTGCAGCCCCGCGGCGCCGGCGCGGATGTAAGCCTGCACCGTGTGATAAACGTTCACCGCGTTGCCGTAGCCGGTATCGGCATCGGCGAAGATCGGAATGTTGCAGGCGGCGGTCAACCGGCGTACCGCTTCGACCATTTCGCTCAAGCCGACCAGACCGACATCGGGATAACCGTACACATAGGCGCACACCTGGGAGCCCGACATGAAGAACGCTTCATAGCCGAGCACCTCCGACATGCGCGCGTGCAGCGGGCCAAAACCGCCGGACATGACTAGGAGCTCTTGCCGAGTCAGTAACGCGCGCAATTTTGCCGATAGTTTATTTTCCATAGAGCAAGTTCCATATCACAACATCAGGCCGCTGAGAATGCTGCGGGTGCCGCATGAACCGTACGAAGTTGATTTTCTGATGCGGGCGAGACAATGCCGATGGTTGGAAACGCGATGGCGCCGTCAGGTAATTAAGAGCCGGCTAATGATGTTGCGGCACATTTTCACCCCAGCTGGACAAAAGTGTTACCCCTTAACCCTTTGCTCAGGGTTAAGTCGCTGATCTAACAAAGCTTTTAAAAATTTACTCATGGCCTACAGGTTGCTCACTTGGCCCGGGTGGAGACATGTCAGCAGCAGAGACTTCCCGCCGATTAGAATAGCTATCATGATCAATATTTTTTTAAGTTATGCGGAAGAAGACCGCGAGACCGCCCGTAAACTGAGCGAGGCTCTGGCATCTATCGGCTGGTCGGTTGGGTGGGAGCGAGATATCCCCGCCGGTAAAGACTGGCGCACCATGCTCGAAGAGGCATTGCCAAGTATGAGCTGCATGGTCGTGCTCTGGTCGAAAAGCTCCATCAAAAGCGATTGGGTCAAGGAAGAAGCCGAGGAAGGCCTTTCCCAAGGTAAGCTCGTGCCGGTGCTCATAGAAGCCGTCAAATTGCCGGTTGGATTTCGCTTCATGCAGGCAGCTGATTTACTCCACTGGGATGGTTCGGTCAATTCCCCAGGCTTTCAACAACTGATCCGCGCGCTGAAACCGATCCTCGGTAAACCGATCACAGACAATCCGGCAGTCATGCCGGGCGAATCAGCTTCGGCTTTCGGCAATACCAGCCTGGAGCGCAACCGTTCTAAGGTAGGCAGTGAATCCAGCGCCTCGCGCATTTTGCGTCGTGCCGAGCAGCTACCCTGGTGGTCCTATGCCGCCACCACGGTGATCGTTACGGTGATGCTCGCCGCGTCGCTGACCGACCGGGAAATCACACCGCCATATATTTCGCCAGGCGCTCTTCCAGTAAAGGCGTTGGATGCCGACGAATTGAAGACCGATATGCCGCCGATCACTGGGCAAGTGCGTACGTCAGCCCATCAAGGGACGTCCGGCGAGCTGCCGAGCGCATCAGCGAGCATCAAGATTCTCGGCCCATTAAATCTCACCGGTCCAACGAATCCCGTTGTAACCTCCGGCACTGCGCGCACCGCGTGTTCCACGGCAGAGACATCCTCAATAAAAGATTCCCGCTGCCGTAAAATTCTCCTACGCGGGCAGTTGGACGAGCCGCTTGGAGGAGCAGACCGCGAGTTTTTGCGCAAAGAATGCCAGTGATCAATCCCAACTCCGCAAGGAGGTACACGATCGCTTGGCGATCCTCGGTTTCGCTCTGCACGATTCGCCAATCCGCAGGCAGACGCATTTTTCAGGAAATTGATCCGCCGCTTTGCTTGCCGCACGGCAACTTTTCGATCGAGTTTCCGGGGCGAGACAAAAGCAGCAAAGAAAACGGCGGCGGGAGTGTATCCCCCGCCGTTTAAGACTTGAATCGAATCTGGAATTGCGGCGACTAATTTCCCAACAGCTTTTTCATCCTGGCAACGATGTCCGCCGGTTGGGACATCACGTCCTTGACGATTTTTTCTAGGTCTTCACCCGGTACAGGGTCGAGATCGAACTGCCGCTTGTCGATATCGGCAAGAAATTCCGGGTCTTTCACGGTCGCGGCGAAAGCGTCGCGCAGAATTTTCACTCGATCGGCGGGGATACCCGGCGTGCCCATCATCGGTCGACCGAGCTGGCCGGATGCAAGCATAAGCGTCGCCAGTCGGCGGCTCCCTTCAGGGGTTTTGTAGCGGTCCATCAACTCCCACAACGTCGGCGTTTCCGGCAGTTTCGCATCCTTTTTCTTTCCGGTTTGAATGATATTGCGCACGAAACCTTTTTTGCGCCAGGTGTGATAAGGCTCGCGCGACATGAAAGCTTCGATCGTAAATGACCGGCAGTGAATCTCGCCGCGCTCCACCGCGAGATCGATCTCCGGCCCGCCCGGGTAGCCTTGCACGAGATTGAATTTCGTTCCGATGGTTTCCTCAAAGAGCTTAGGCAAATAGTAAGCCGAATCCGACGTGCCTTGGGCGCCGCAGCGCGGCGGCTCTTTGGCGTTGCGCACGTCTTCAATCGTCTTGTACGGCGTATCGGCGCGCATGTACATCTGCGATTCGCCCTGCACCGGCGAGCCGATCCAGACAAACTTCGCCCAATCGAACTGCGCCTCCTTGCGCCCGACAAGCTGGTCAAAATAAAGCGTTGGTACAATCGAGCCGATCAAACTCAAGCCATCCGGTTTGGTTCTGTTATAGACGTAATTGGCCGCGATCATATGCCCCGCGCCCGGCATATTTTGCACGATCAGATCGGGCTTGCCGGCAATATGCTTGCCCATGTGCTGCGCCAGGATCCGTCCCCATTGATCGTACAGCGCTCCCGGCGTCGTGCCGATATAGACGGTAATAGTCTTGCCTTTGTAGAAATCGGCCTGCGCAAAAACGGCGCCCGAGCCGATCAAGCTCGCGGCAAAAGCGAGCGCGCTCGAGACGAGACAGAATCTTTTTCGGTCAACGCGCATAAGATCTCCTCTCCGGTTGTTTCGCGACAAACCTAGCACGAATCCGTTTTCCGCACAAAACAACGGGCATCGCGACCGCAGCGTAAATAGAGAAAGAAGTCCTCAATCAGGATCGCCCGGTCACGGCCCGAACCTTTCAAAACTGCAATGTTGGTGAAGGGTTGTGGCAACGTTTGCGCCTAACATCACGCGCGGAATCCGTTATGTTTGAAACAGTCGAAATATAAATACGGAGTCTGCCCGATGGCGCAAGGCGCCACAACGCCGGTAATTTCACAGTAACTGAATTGACGCACTCGTCCCGTCTAAATTTATGCTTTCGAAAGAGTTTCCTGCGCAGAACACAGCTCATCCTGGAGAAGTCCCGTGACGTCGAATCCCACCCTATCTCTGAAAAACGAGCACCACGAGCTCTTGGAGGACTCCGATACGAGTCGCCGTGATCACAATCTCAATGGCCCCTCGCAAAGCGCCCCGTTAAGAACTATTCCCCTTCTCGATCTAACGAGAAAGTATCGTTCGATCGAAGCTCAATTGCGCCACCACTGGTCGGGCACGTTCGACACCATGCGCTTGCTCAACGGGACTAATTTGGCGGCATTCGAGCAGGAGTTTGCGGTCTATTGCGGAGTTCGACACGCCATCGGGGTCGCCTCCGGCACCGACGCGATTTTCCTATCGCTGCGCGCTCTCGCCATCGGGCATGGGGATGAAGTGATCTTGCCGGCTCACGCGCCCGCGCCGGTGATCGAACCGATCATACATTGCGGCGCGACGCCGGTGTTGGTGGACAAAGCCGTCGAAGATTACGGTCCGGATCTGACGAACCTACAAGCCGCGATCACTGCCAAGACAAAAGCAATTATTGCGGTGCATTTGCTTGGCCTTGCTTGTGATATGGAGTCGATCTGTCAGATCGCGGCAGGATACAGGATTCCAGTCGTGGAAGATTCCTCTCAAGCCCAGGGAGCCGGTTATCGCGGTAAACGCGCTGCCGGTCTCGGCAGCATTACGCCGATGAGCTTGGGGCCCGTTAAGAACTTGGCCTGTTACGGCGACGGCGGTGTCGTACTGACCAACGATGATGCTTTAGCGCAAACTGTTCGCTTGCTGCGCGTGCACGGCCAAGGCGAGAAATACAACCACAAGATCTATGGCTGGAACAGCCGTCTAGACGAATTGCAGGCCGCGGTGCTGCGAGTGAAACTCCCAACCCTTGATCAGGACAACGCCAGACGTCGACAAGTAGCGGCCGAATATTCGAATCAGTTTCGCGATCTTCCGGTAAAGACGCCGCCGTGTTTCGTCGACCGGGAAAACGTCTACCATCAATACGTGATTGAAACCCCGCATCGAAACGACCTTAGGCAATTCCTCGCGGCGCGCGGAGTCGGCAACGGAATGTATTATCCGATGCCCCTGCACCAACACGAAGCCTGGATCAGTCGCGGCCTGCCGCGCTATTCGCTGCCAGAGTCGGAACGTTACGCAAGTCAAAACATTGCCCTGCCCATGTTCGCCGAACTCACTGACGACGAAGTCGACTACGTCATCCATGCCGTAAGAGATTATTTTCCCGCGCGCGATTGATAGAACCGTGTCTTGCATCGAGATCTCGGTCATCGCGCCAATGCATAATGAAGAAGGAAACGTTTTCCCGCTTTATCGGGATATCAGCAGCGTGATGGCGCGGCTGAATCGCCCTTATGAAATCATCTTCGTCAACGACGTGAGCACGGATCCAACGCTCGCGCGGATGAAAGAGATTCATTGTCGCGATCCTCACTTTCATTTTGTCGACCTGGAAACCAACGTCGGCGAGAATTGGGCCCTGCTGGCGGGAGTTTTCAAAGCCCGCGGCGAAATGCTGGTGACCATCGATGGTGATTATCAAAACGATCCCGCTTACATTCCAACTCTGCTCGAAGAGCTATCGAACGGCTATCGCGTGGTCTCGGGCCGGCGGCGGCAACGCGTCGAAAAGCTTTGGAGCCGGCTGCTGCCCTCACAGATCGCCAACAGTCTTATTCGATTCATCAGCGGTGTACCGGTCCACGATTGCGGCTGCGGACTCAAGGCCTACCGCCGCGAAGTGCTGGACGGGAAATTCGTGCCCGAGGGCTTTATGAATCGTTTCTCGCCCGCCGTTCTTGGCATCCGGTCGCACGAATTCGCTGAAGTCGAAGTGGTTGACCGGCCGCGAATTTCGGGTCATTCCCACTACGGACTCAACCGAGTGTTTTTTGTCCTCAGAGATCTCGCCGCGCTTCCCTTTGCCGTCCGAGGGCCGGCGCGCTGGAAACGGCTCTTCCTCTGGCTTCAATGGATTTTCCTCACTATTACGACGATTCTGGCGATTAGCAGCGCGTGGATTCCAGCCGCGGCGGCGATTCTGTTTGCGCTATTTGCGTTTTCCAACGTTTGGAATCTCGGCCGATTTATCAAGGCGCAGATCTATCCGGAATTTCGCATCAAAGAGTATAGGTAAGGTCATGACAAAAAAAGTTTTCGTGGCCCTGATCGGCGCCGGCTATTGGGGCAAAAAGCTGCTGCCAAAATTTCTTGCTAGCACCGACGGCTTGATGAGAACCGTCTGCGATATCCATCCCGACCATCGCATGGAAATCAACAACGCTTTCCCGGATATTCCGACGACCGACGCTTACGACAGTATCGTTTCGGATCCGGCGATCGATGCGGTGATCCTCGCGACACCGCTGGCGACGCATTTTTCATTGGCGCGCCAGGCCCTTGGAGCCGGCAAGCATGTGTGGATAGAAAAGCCCTTGGCCCTTCACGTGGAGGAGGGACGCGAGCTTGTTCGGCTTAGCCGCGATCAAGGCACGGTGCTGTTTGTCGATCATACTTTCCTCTATGACCCCGCGATCCGCAAGATTCGCGACCTCATCGCTCCAGGCGAGCTTGGCAAAGTTCACCACATCTATTCGCAGCGGCTCAATCTAGGCCGGATCAAGCGTGACTCGAGTGTGTGGTGGAACTCCGCCCCTCACGACATTTCAATTCTATTGTTTCTTTTGGATAGTGCTCCGAGGACAATCGCTTTGCATGGCTATCGTTATTTGCAGCCTAACTTGGAAGATCTCAACATGGCCGTGTTGGAAATGTCGGATGGCGTCTCGGCGTTTATTTATCACAACTGGCTTTTCCCAGAGAACACGGCCAAGCTCACGATCGTCGGCAGCAAGAAGATGTTGGTCTATGAAGGAAAATTTGAAAAGCGCGCGGTCACGCTGTACGACTACAGCATCGATAGAAACTCGACTACCGTAGAATCCGTAGAGGATCGACCGACCACGATTCCTGCCAAGGTGATCGCTGAACACACATTGACCGGATTAACGGATCAGGAGCCCTTGGCTCTTGCCGTCAGCGATTTTTTGGCGAGCATACGGCATGGCCGCGCGCCGCTTTCCGAAGGAACGTTCTCTTTGAAAGTCCTTGAAGTGATGGAAGCGGGTGACAAATCGCTTCGATCCAACGGAACGAAAATTAAGATTTGAGTGGGAGCTTCGATTTCAGTTTGGCCATCATCGCCGTTTCCAATGCAAGCCACGATCAATAATCCCGTCGCCACAACGGATACTCGTGCCGCTTGCCGTATGTACAACTGCGTCGGGCTCGTTGCGCTAATACTCCTTTGCGCGGCGGTGCTATTCGCCAATCTAGGCGCAGCGGCGCTGTTTGAGCCGGACGAAGGCCGCAACGCCGAGAAAGCTCGGGAGATCCTGCTGCTCCATGATTGGGTTACGCCGCATGAAAACTTCCTCGCCGTTCTGGATAAACCGATGCCGTATTATTGGTTGGTCGCGGCATCCTACAGACTCTTCGGCGTTTCCGAATGGACGGCGCGTTTGCCGTCGGCGCTGGCGGGTGCAGGTTGCGTTGTCTTGGTCTTTCTGTTCGCGCGACGATTTTTCGGACTTTGGCCGGCGCTTTGGAGCAGTCTGATTCTGGTTTCAAGCTTAGAATTTTATCTGTTTTCCCGCATTGTCATCTTCGACATGACTTTGACGTTCTTCATGACACTCTCGCTATTTTGTTTTTTCGCCGCACTGCATGAAGAAGACAGGTGGCGCAGAAGGTCGATATTTTTTTTCATGTACTTTGGGCTCGCTGCCGCCACCCTGGTGAAAGGACCCATCGGCGTCGTGTTGCCTGGCTTGGTGGCGCTCGCCTACCTAATAATTGCGCGAAAGTTATCCTGGTTACGGAGACTCGATCTGCCTCTAGGCATCGTGCTTTTTTTTGCGATCGTCGCGCCGTGGTACGTCCTAGTGGAAATATCAAATCCGGGATATTCCCGTTATTTTCTCTGGGAAGAAAATTTCATCCGCTATCTCACGCCGCACTTCAATCGGACTCAGGGTTGGTACTACTTTTTCTACGTTCTCGCGGTCGGCTTCTTTCCGTGGACGATCTGCGTTCCCGAAGTCATCAAACAAGCCTGGCGCAAGCGCGATGATGATACCGTGCTCTTGGTCTCCCTTTGGGTTGTGCTGCCATTCATTTTTTTTTCGTTCTCCAGCGCGAAACTGCCGCACTATATTCTGCCGATCTATCCGCCCTTGGCCATATTGTCCGGCGTGACGATAGAGCGAAAAGTAACCGCCGGAGTGTCGAAGCATAACCCGCTGCTGGCGTTTTCCTGCCTGTCTCTGTTCGCGCTGATCGCTGGATTCACCATCGTAGCTTCGGCACCGCAGCTTTTGCCGAGCGCGGCACGAGATGTCGCGGCTCAGACATCGCCGTTTCTTCGTTTCATCGGCCTGATGACGAGCATGCTTTTCGCTGGACTCGCGATACTCATTTGGAGCGGCCGTTTGAAGTCGCAAGCCATCCTCTTTGTCGGCTTCGCCTTCGGATTGTTGCTCTACATTAATTTTGCGGTGCGCATTTTGGAAATCAGTTCGCTCAACCGCTCCACGCGCGAGCTCGTCAGAAATGCCGCAGTCTATGTCAACCCGACGACTCAGATCGTCATCTACGACACTTCCTTTGAGAGCTTGCCATTCTATTTGAGAATCGATCGTCCGATCTGGATTGTATGGTCGGGGCGGAAGGCCGCTATCATGGGAAGCTTTTACGTGGCGGAGCAAGGCGCTCGGGCCGTTCCGGGCGCCGGCAAAGTACTGCTGACTTTTGACCAATTTAAAGACGAGTGGGCGCGCGCGCCGCAAGGACAGCTATTGGTTTTCATGAAGAAAAAGAACTTGCCTCAACTCGAGCAGGACATGGCGAACACGGCGCGGCCCCTGGCGGAATATCACGATCTTGTTTTGGTTTCGAACTGACCGAGAAAAAGAGTGAATAGAGAAATCCGTATTGGGTGCAAAAGTTGGAATCGGCGTGGCAACCCGCTGTCCAGCCAAGCGCGCCCGACAAAAACATACGCGATGAATCGGACAGGGTCCGGTTCGAAGCGCTCTTGAAATATGTGCGGTATTTACGGATACGTCAGCCGGCACGACAAAATTGAACCGGAGATAATACACCGAATGGGGCGGGCTCTCGCCCATCGCGGCCCGGATGATGAGGGGGAAATGATCCAAAACACCGGCGCCATGAGCGCCGGCCTCGGCCACAAGCGACTCAGCATCATCGATCTTTCCACCGCCGGCAAGCAACCGATGGCCAACGAAGACGAAACCGTCTGGGTCAGCCTCAACGGTGAGATTTACAACTACCAAGAGCTGAGAAAGGAGCTTGAAGACAAAGGCCACAGGTTTCGCTCCCATTCGGACACGGAAGTGATCGTGCATCTCTATGAAGAGCGCGGCGCGCGTTGCCTGGACGCGCTCAACGGCATGTTCGCCTTCGCCCTCTGGGATGGCAGAAACAATTCCCTGTTTCTCGCCCGCGACCGGGTGGGTAAAAAGCCGCTGCACTATTGTATCACCGAGGGTCAAATAATTTTCGCTTCCGAGATCAAAGCGCTGCTGCAACATCCGCGTGTAAGCCGCGACATCGACCTAAGAGCGCTCAGTAAATATCTCAGCTACGAATACATCCCGGCTCCCGATACGATTTTTCGCTCGATCAAAAAGTTGGAGCCGGGCCATTTTTTGCTTTATACGAACCGCGAGAGTCGATCCGCGCGCTACTGGAACATTCCCCTGGAAGACGATCCTCCGGAAAACAGGAGCGAAGCCCAATATACGGAAGAGCTGAGAGATTTATTGGAGCGTTCCGTGCGCCGCAGGCTCGTCGCCGACGTTCCGGTCGGACTCTTCGTCAGCGGCGGACTCGATTCCGGAATTGTCGCCGCGTTGGCCGCAAAGGCGAAGGATCAACTGCAATGCTTTTCGATCGGCTTCGACGAGCCGAGCTTCGATGAGAGCGCGTACGCCAAACAGGTCGCCGCAAGCCTCGGCGTCAAGCATCATTTAAAAGTCTTCAGCGCCCAAGAAATGCTTCGCCTAGTACCGAAGTTGCCGCAGATCCTGGACGAACCGCTAGCAGACCCGTCGATTCTTCCGCTTTACCTCTTGTCCAGTTTTGCAGCCGAAAGAATGAAGGTCGTGCTAAGCGGCGACGGCGGCGACGAGCTGTTTGCCGGTTATCAAACGTTTCAGGCGCACAAACTGATGCACTACTACCACGCGCTTCCCGGTTTCGTCAGAGACAGTCTGAAGAAGCTCTCCTCGCATTTGCCGGTGTCACACGGCTACTTGAGCGCCGACTACAAGATCAAGCAGTTCCTGAAAGGTGACGGCGTTTGCGCCGAAAGTCGCTTTTTCGTGTGGCGCGGTGCGTTTCATGGCGAGGAAAAAAACGAGCTCCTCCGTGCGGAGATCCACCGTGAGCTTGAACATCATGACTGTTACGAAGATATCGACCGTTACGTTCAAGAGAGCGGGCTGTCGAAAGAGCTCGAGCGCATCCTTTATCTTTCGATGAAGCTCTACCTTCAAGACAATAATTTGGTCACTGTGGACCGCGCCAGTATGGCCAATGGTCTCGAAGTGCGATGCCCTCTTTTGGATCAGGACGTCGTCGAGTTCGTGTGCCGCCTACCGGCGAAATATAAGCTCAACGGCCTTCGGACTAAATATCTGCTAAAGCGGGCTGCCGGCGGCCTGCTGCCTCGACGCGTTATTTATCGCCAGAAAAAAGGCTTCGCCATTCCGCTCGCGCAGTGGCTTAACACCGAACTCAAGGACTTTATGTTGGAATATCTGAGCGAGGAAAGGATTCGCAAACAAGGCATCTTTAATTTCCCCTACGTCAAACGGCTCATTGACGAACAGCTCGCCAAGACCATCGATCATCGGGAATCTTTGTGGACGCTACTCGTCTTCCAGAGCTGGTACGACAGTTACCTTGACGGGGCCACGCGAGCGGAAGTGAGTCATTGTGGCTGAAACTTCAATTCCGAACAAGCAAACCATTCTCAACATCGGTATTCTATTAGGCTTGTGCTTTCTTCTCTTGTTCTGGGAATTAGGCGAGCTCCCTTTTTTTTCTCGCGGTGAGCCGCGAGAGGGGCTGGTAGTTTGGGAGATGTATTCTTCAGGGAACTGGATCTTACCGGCCGTCAATGGCGATTACATTCCGTTCAAACCGCCGCTGTTTCACTGGTTCGGCGTCTTCGCCGCACATCTATTCGGCCATATCGATGAGTTTTCACTGCGCTTACCTTCCGCGGTTTTTGCCACATTGGGCGTGCTCATGACGTATCTAGCGGCGCGGCGCTTGTGGGGTGAACGAGCAGCGATCGTCGCCGGGATTGTTCTGGTCACCAACGCTGAATGGTGGCAAGCCGGCACCGACACTCAAGTGGACATGACGCTGGCGTTTTTCATCAGCGCGGCTTGCTTGTATTTCTATTTTCTCTATGAGCAGCGGGATTTTGGCCTGGTGAAATGTCTGGGGCTTCCACTACTTTTGGGGCTCGCCACGTTATCCAAAGGCCCCGTTGGATTGGCAGTTCCGTGCCTGGTATTTCTAATCTTCCTCGGGCTGCGCCGTGATTTCGCCTTTGTGAAAAAACTGCATCCCTTTGCAAGCGCCGCAGTTTTCCTGCTGATCGCGGGCTCGTGGTATGGCGCGGCGTTATGGCAAGGTGGCCCGGCCTTTTTTTTTAGGCAAATTGTCGATGAAACCTTCCGAACCGCCGTCGGCAGCTACGGCCACTTCCAGCCGGTTTATTATTATCTGCCGATTTTTTTAGAGAACACGCTGCCGTGGAGTTTTTTCTATCCTGCGCTGGCACTATTTATTTATCAGCGGCGCGACAAACTGTCCGATGAGAAGCTCTTATTTCCTTTGGTTTGGTCCGTTGCCGTGTTGGTTTTCTTTACCGCATCGTTGGGCAAGCGCGGCGTTTACATTCTCCCGCTTTATCCGGCCATTGCCCTGCTGTTTGGCGCCTGGTGGCAGCGCCTCGAAGAAAACCTCGCGCCTCCCTATTGGCTGGCGCGCGTGATCGGTTTTTTCGTCGCTGCTTTTTGTTTGCTCGTTTTGATCACGTTGTTTTTCTACTTCGCTGCAGAGAACGGGTTGGTAGATCGAAGGCTCTTCGCCTTCATGACCAGATCCAACAATTTCTCGCGCATCCTGCGCTCCCTTACGCCGCCCACCCCGCTCGTAATCGCGTGCCTGGCGCTCTACGCGAGCGCCCTGTTCTGTTTCATCTGGACACTGTTTAACCGGAACTGGCGGACCGCCGTTGCTTCCGTGTCCCTTATCGCGTTTTCTTTCGCGATGATCATGAAGAACGCTGTCTTTCCTCCGATCGTATTCGAGCGCACCATGAAGCCCTTTATGTCCCGGGTGAATGAGAAGATAGACCCCAACCTACCACTTGTTTTCTATCGTGGCTTTGACCTCGGCGCTGTATTCTATGCTCGCCGCCATATTCCATCTTACGAAACCAAAGCGCATGATCTAAAGCCGCCCTTTTTTCTCCTGATGTGGGAAGAAGACTGGCAGCGCTTACGCGAGCATCACGAACTTAAGATGATGGATATCAGTGAGGGCCTCGGTCCGGCCGGGAGACATCGGCTGGCTCTGGTGGAATATCAATCCAACTCAGCGCCGCCAAAACCACTGCCGATCGATCGCAGTGGAAATATCACTGACTACAACAGCGATTGAACGGGTTCGTTAAATCGCACCTGCGCTAAGCGCGATGTCCCGCGGCGTTGGCGCTTCCGCGCCCTTCGCTCATCTTTAGAATTCGCCAGTGCGCGCGAGAATTTCCGTCTTTGAACGGCAAGGGCTAGTCAACTCTTACTGTCGCCTAACGACTGATTAAACTGTCGATAGACAGCGCACCGGCACCGCCGAACATGACCGCCAGGGCCATTAGAAGCAGCGCCAGCGTGTATTCAATGCCGCTCCCCGCGCTATCTTTTTGCGTAAGAAAAAACCCGTAGTTCCAGTGGCTGAGAAACAGGGCGAAGGCGATAAAAACCGCTAAGCAAAACGCCACCGGCCTGACCAGGAATCCGAGCGTCATGGAGATCACAGTGGAGAGCTCGATCACCAAAGCAAAAATCCCCACCGGGATGGGAATATGATATTTGTCGCGCCAGTTGGTCACCTGCGCCCTCGGTCCTTTGCCGCCGTGCCAACCGAACGCATGCTGGGTGCCGTGCATGAAGAACGTCAGCGCTAAACCGAAGCGCAGAAAAACGTACGACAATGAATGCTCCGTCTGAAGTAGCCAGTCCACTTTGCCTCCGCGTTGTATGTTGGGTAGTTAACTGGGAAACTGCGTGCGCTAATTTCCACCAGCGTCGACCATAGCAGAAGTCCGATGATCGGCGCAAAATGGTGCGGCGAATAAACCGTCCCTTGACCACTTCACCGGCTCATACTAATCATTTCATGGGGCACCTATTCAGACCGTTCGCCACTCACAACTGGCCAGCGAAAGACAGCGCCGAACGCGGATCACGTAGGGAGGAATTATCGCATGCAAATCATCGACGCCGACGGACATATCAACGATCATGCCTGCGGCGAAGAAATCGCCGCGCACATGCCCAAGGGAAATCAGCTAACAAAGCCTTTCCCGGAGTTCGATCATCTGCATTTTCGCTATTTGAAACAAAATCGGCGCGCCACGGGAAATCCTTCGCCGGAAGATTGGAGCCAATTTCTCGAGAAGACCGGTATTAGTTGGACGGTGCTGTATCCGACAGCGGGTCTCGCTGTCGGCCGAATTATGTCGCCCGATTGGGCTGTCATCGCGTGCAAAGCCTACAACACTTGGCTCTACGAAAAATTTTTAAATAAGAACTCTCGGCTCAGAGGTGTCGCTCTCATTCCCTTTCAAGATATCGAATCGGCGATCAGCGAATTACGCCGCGCGGTGAAAGAGCTTGGCATGCTCGGCGGCATGTTGCCGTCCAACGGCGAAGCGATCCAGGGCCACTTGGGAAACAAAATCTACTGGCCGCTCTACGAAGAGGCGGAAAAGCTGGGTTGCGCGCTAGCGGTCCACGTGGGCTGTCTCCATCACATGGGTCTCGATTCGTTCAACACTTATTATCCGGCGCACGCTCTCGGTCATCCGTTTAGCCTGATGATTCAGGCGTCGGCCATGCTTGCGCACGGGGTATTCGATCGTTTTCCCAATCTGCGCGTGGCGTTTCTCGAAGGCGGCGCGACCTGGGTGCCGTTCATGATGGATCGCTTGGATCGTTCCTATCACGACGGCCACGTGCAGCTTGATTTGAATGGAGATCTGATCGGCGGGCCGAAGCAAGGCGAGAAGGCGAGCGACTATTTTAAAAAGCAATTGCGCGACGGCCGGATCTTCGTCGGCTTCGACTGCGATGACGACGGTCTAGGCACGGCGGTGACCAAAGGCGGCCGGCAATCATTTTTGTTCGGCAGCGACTTCCCGCACGAAGTGTTCGACGCGGCGAAATGCCGCCATGAGATCGACGAGCTTTTGGAGCGCGATGATCTCACGCAAGCGGACAAGGAAGCGGTATTGGGCGATAACGCGATAAAATTCTACCGGCCGGCGCTGTAATCGATCGCGCACGACTAATCCAAAGGCTCCAGCTTGATGATCGACGCGCCGTGATTGCTGCCAACCCAGAACGTGACCGGCGTCGTCGAGTTGTCGACAAATACTCTGCGAACGTTGGTCGATTTAGGCAAAAGATATTCGACAACTGAGCCGGACTTGGTATCGAGCCGCGCGATTCGATCGCTGAGCATCGATCCGGTCCAGGCATCGCCGTTTTTGTCGACAGCGACGTCGTAAGGATTAGACCATGACGTCGGCATCGCCCACTCCTGAAATTTCTCACTCTTGGTGTCGAACATACCAATCTTGTTGCCGCGATACTCACCGAACCAAATCCGGTCCTGCGCATCCATCATGCCGCGCCGCGGCCCCGAGCCTTTCGTCGGTGTTTCGTACATCGTGACCTTGCCGCTCTTCGCATCGATCCTGCCGATGTGCTCTCTGCCAATGTCGGTGAAATAGGCGTTGTTCTCCGAGTCGGCGATGACATCATAGATATTGTGCCCTCTCGGTGAATCCTTGAACGGGTCCCAAGTTTCCCATTTACCGGACTTTAGATCCACGCGGTGCACGCCCGCGAAGCCGTTGTTTTGTGTCCACAGCTTGCCGTCCACCGTGTAGCTCATCGGGCTCGTCATGTTAATCTGTGTATTGTCTTTGTTCAGTTCGGCGGGAATGGTCCAGAGCTGGAATTTCTCCGTCTTGCGATCGAATTTCGCGACGCTCGCCTGATACATCATGCCGAGCCACAAGTTGCCGTCTCTGTCAGAACGGATGGAAAGCGCGCCGGTCGGCGAACCTTTCTTTGGCTCGGGCACGGGGTATTCCGTGACCTTGCCGGTTTTGGGATCGAGCTTTCC
>WNFR01003932.1_pt1 | contig 15355 bp, 7 predicted proteins | sample 5400221 | NCBI WGS metagenome assembly WNFR01 (sample SAMN13153357, study PRJNA577476) | soil metagenome | isolation source: 40 cm soil under Madrone tree | place: USA:California | collected 2016-06-14 | reverse complement strand
CTTTCCTTTCCGGATCAGCGCTTCGAGCCGCTCGCGCTCATCTGCGCTCAACCGCACAACATATCTCTTTACCGAATTCTCCCTCGCCGCCATGATTCCCTCCGCCGCCATTAGGGGCGGCAAAACCGAATCACTAAATACTTTCAAATTGGTTGAAGCGAGCGACTAGGAGCGAGCCGGAGTATCGTGCACGGGGATAGCGAACGGCCCGTATAATCCCGCGGGTGAGAACCCGGCGCCAAAGACGAGGGCGGTCTCTTTTGAAACGCCTTGAACGGTTGCATGCTCGGGCTGAAGATAGTCGAGGGATTTGAGCTGAACCTTCTTGTTGGGAACTAAGCTCGCCGCCCGAACGGCGCTCTTCGCTGCCGCTGGAAGGGCTGCAAAAAGGATTTCAGCATTGCCAGCGGAACGCTGTCCGCCAGCCACAAGCGACCCCTGCGGGCTATCTGGCAGCCATCGCCGTGTTCTGCAACGAAGTGAAGGCCAAGAGCGGCATCGCCCTCACCCGGTCCTATACGTCGGCATTCGTCTTGCTGCCCAAGTTACGCGAAGCGATGGCTGAGGAAATGTGTGGCCTCGTCGTAGGAGGTGAAGGCAAAGAGGCTGAGATTGATGGCGAGGTTAGATCATCGGTCCGCTCGATCGCGCTGCGGTTACTCAGGAGTTCGTCGATAGTCATAGTCGGCTTGCGCTCAGGCGGCCCTTCCCCACGGGGATCGGGGGCGTCATCCTTGCCGGAAAGCATCTAACAAAGGCGCGTCCGAAAGCATCGGAGTCCGGCGCCTGGTGGACGGATTTCCGCAACAACGCGGTCACAATCGGTGACCAGAACCGTCTCGCCGCCGGCGGCGAGCCGGACGTGCTCACTGAGCTTGTTTTTGAATATTTTGAGGCCAACTGAGCGCATGGACTTAATATAGCCACCAGGCTACTTTTGCCAAAGAGGCGGCCATGCTGGCGAAGCGAGCAATCCAATCCAAGATTATATTCTGATCTACTCCGAATAATTTCCATGATAGCGCGATGGCCGCGCGGGTCGACCAGAAGAGCTTCATACCGCAAAGCATCTCCACTTCAGGCACTATTTTTGCGGTCCGAATCCGCCGCCGCGTTTGTTTTGAGGACACCGCTCGGAAACCATTCTGGCGATAAGTTGCCGGATTTGATTCATTAATTCAGCGGCGGCTCCTGCCGTAAGAACCAATCTGTGCAGCTCCCGAACGGGACCTATATCGGGCGCCAAATCTCCGTAAAAGAGCAAGAATGTTGCGCAGAAAAGACTGGCTTCTTGGCGCGATCAGAGCGTCACTGATTCTACGAGCGCAAGCGCGCTCTCGGGATCTAGCCCCGCCGGGCCAAAGGGATTGGGCGGGGTCGAGGCAGTGCGGCGGATGGTGCCGCGCTAAGCCTTAGGAGATCCCGGTGACCAGCAACGTGCAATGGATAATCGACGCAAGCCCGACCCGTTCAACAACATACAATCCGACACGAGACCGCCGTAGCTTCATTGGCGGCTCCGACGCCCGCGTCATCATGGGCGATGACGACGCCGACCTCATCCGCCTATGGCGGGAGAAGCGCGGGGAGATCGAACCGGAGGATCTTTCGGGTTACCTCATCGTCCAGCTCGGCACCGTGACCGAGCATCTCAACCGGCACTGGTATGAGCGCAACACCGGCCAGGTCGTCACCGAGTTGCAGCGGCAGGTGTTTCATCCAGTGAAACGTTGGATGGCTGCCACTTTGGATGGCATGGTCGAGGCTACCGGCGCGATCTTCGAGGCCAAGTTCATGCTGCCCTGGGCGTTCTCGGAGGAAGGAGCCGCCGAGAAACATATGCCCCAACTGCAGCACAACATGTGGGTCACAGCCTCAAGAACGGCTGTGCTGTCCATCATCACCGGCGGCGGCAAATGGGTCGAGATGACCATCCCGGCCGATCCGCTCTACCAGCATCTTCTGCTTACCGCTGAAAAGAAGTTCTGGCGCTGCGTCGAGAATGGCGAAATCCCTCAACTGTTCGGGGTCGAGACGCCCCGGCCCCGGATCGAGGCGGTCCGGATCGTCGACATGACCTCATCCAACTCCTGGGCGGAATTTGCCGGCGTCTTTTGCCAGACCCGCGCGGCTTTTCTAAACCACGAATCCGCCAAGGTAGAGCTGAAGAAGCTGATGCCGGAGGATGCCAGGGAGGCGGCTGGGCACGGTATCCGGGCCAAGCGCTCCAAGTCAGGCGCCATCAGCTTTGATCTCCAGGTGGCGGAGGTCGGTCATGCAGCGATCCAGTGAAACGATCGGCGCAATTGCGGGCGCTTTGGCCAAGGCCCAGATCGAATTGGCCAACCCCAAGAAGTCGCTGACCGCGACCATCCGATCGCCCTTCCCCCGAGAGGGCGACCGCAGCTTCCGTTACGCCTCGTTGTCCAGCGGGTTAGATCTGTGCGCAAGTCGCTGGGGCGGCATGAGATCGCGACGGTTCAGACCACCTCGATTGATGAAGCCGCTGGGCTGATCCGGCTAACCACGACGCTGGCGCATTCGTCTGGTGAATGGGTGTCCTCCGACTGGCCGGTCTGCTCTGTCAGTGAAACGGCTGCCCCGCATCGGATGGGGACCGCCCTCACCTATGCCCGGCGATATATGCTGTTCACGCTGGTCGGGATTGCCGGCGAAGATGACCTCGATGCGCCGGATCTCAACGGCGCCCTGCTCCATCCTGATGGCTCAGACGCGCGTGGCCAGCACGCCGCCCCGGGCATCGGACCCGCTCTACCTTCCGATTTTGCAAACCCCGCCGCCTCTATACCTACACCTACACCGACGGCGACGTCCGACTACGGCCGACGCAAACAGGTCAGATCGCCGCGCGTTCTCCTGTCTCCTGATCATTCGCTTGCGCTGCGAGAGAATCTGATCTCCGAACTCAAGGGGTTTATCGACTCCGATGCTCTAACAATCTGGGCACAACGGATTCTAGGCCTCAAAAACCAACTCACCACATCGGATGCCCAAGAGGTCGAGGCCGCTTTTGCTGCGAAACTCGACGAGCTCGGTAACGACGGAAAGGCCCCTTTCGATCCACCCGAGACGATTGCCAGAGTTGCAGTCGGCCGCGATAGCAAGCCAGCCACTGCAGACGGCAATACTAATTTTGACGGAGAACCAATCCCCACAAGCGAAAAAACAAAACACGCACACAAGCTCAATGGCAATCGCGTGCCAAAGCGAGTCGCAGCCCGCCGAAATGCATCAATTGCCGGCGCAACTACCCAGCCTGCCGCGCAGTCCGTCACCCCACTTAGCAAGGAGCTTCGGTTGCGAGATCGAGATCATCTCAAGTTCGTGGGCGCCCAGCCTTGCCTGGCCTGCGGCCGTAGCCCGTCGGACGCGCATCATCTTAAGTTCGCGCAGCAGCGGGCGCTTGGTCGCAAAGTTAGTGATGAGTTTGCCGTACCACTGTGCCGTGCTCACCATCGCAAACTCCATCAGCGCGGCGACGAACGCATATGGTGGCAACAACTCAACCTCGATCCGCTGCCAATAGCGCAGGGGCTATGGCAGGCCACAAGGCTAGAAGCCTCCCGCCCTCTCCAAGCGGGGCGCGAATCCTGAAGCGGTGCCGCAAAAGAAAATCGGGGACCGCAAAGGCCCGGATCCATTTCAAAACCTGGCAACGCATCAGGCCAGATGGTGGTAGCTGATAAGCGTTCCCGCGGTCTTGTCTGCCTCTGTCTGGAAGCCCGCTGGGTCGTACTGGCCTAACAGGGTAATATTGGCAGTATGGACTCCGTGGGTCACCGACAGGGTTCCGCCAGTACCGGCCTAATTTGCGACATAGCTCGCGGTCGTACCGGCCCCGAATGTCACATCCAGAAGATCCAGGTGGTCATCCCCGTTAAACCCTGACACGACCCCCTTAAAGTCATGGAGCACGATTGTCCCGGTCGCCTGGGCATCAATCACCACCTTCGCAGTTGAGGCCGCTCCGAATTCGAGTGTGGCCGAACCGCTAATCTGAGCCGTTCCGTTACCACTGACGTTGCCGTCGATCGTTATATTTCCGCCATTCGCCCAGAGAAGCCCCGCAGATGTGGGTATGCCATCGCCGCTAACGAGCACCTTGTTGACGACATCGTTGTGGATGACCGGCCCGCCGGTTCCGGTTGCCTCAAGCGTGCCGGTGTTGGTAACGGCGTTGGTTCCGGTATCAATGTCGAGTGCATTGGTGCCGGTAGCGATGATCGTGCCTTCGTTGACCAGCACCATCACCCCACCACCGAGATGTCCGGCGCCGGAGATGGTGTTGTCCGCGTTGGTGAGCGTGACGCTATATAACGTGCCGGACATCACGTTGTCGGCGCTGTCGGATACCGCTCATGATGCATCGCGCCGTCGTAGGCCAAACACCGAACGAAATACGCGATGAAATCTATTGGATCGAACGCTAACCGCGAGCGAGGGCTCGTTATTTGTTAGCGTGGTGCCTGCGGCACCACTTGCCATGTTCGGCAATTCCGGGGGGTGCTCGCCGTCTCGAAGCCGCGGCCGTGGCGGCGCTATACATTTTGTAGCACTGCAATGCTAACGTCCACGAAGGGACGGGAGGCCTGGAATGGCAAAGCTAACGCCACGCTACAGCGGACAAGAGCTTGAGACTCTGTTGCTGTGCATTTACCCCGAGGAAGACCGGCCGAAATACACCAGAGAGAAATGGACCAGCCAGGGTTTCCGCTGGTACCGGGCGCCTAACGTCATCTGCATTGAGCATTTATCATCAATGCCGAGCGTGGCGGATCGGGCACTGCCGGCGCTGCCGGGCACCGCAGTTTGGGCAAGGCCCAGTGACACTAATGTTCAAAATCAATTCGTGCCAGTATGCCATCTGCTGCCCAGCGTGCAGCGAAACTCCAGCATGCTGCCGCTTTTGGGCGCGCAGAGCTGCTGAATAATCTTGGTGATTGTGCTCCTTCCCGAACCGGAAGGCCCACCATGCGGATGAGCATTAGCGTTCCCGCAAGCCTTCATGCCCGTACCTGATCAACGGTGACAGCAGATAACTTAAAACACTTCGTGATCCGGTCTTAATTTCGACTGTGACGGCCATTCCGGGCGTCAAGTTGATCAATTTGTCATCAATTTGCATTTGCGAACGATCGAGTGAAACTCGCGCGGCAAAGCTTAGGTCCTGACCTTTTGGTTCGCTCGACGAGCTATCGGCCCCCGGAGATTTTTCACCCGCCCGATCAACCGGTTTGTCGCGGACGATCGCATCGTGCGACACGCTCAGGACATCGCCGTGGAGAAGCCCGTATTTGGTGAAATTGAACGTATCGACCTTGATCTCAGCACGTTGCCCAGGCTGAACGAACCCGACATCACGATTGGAGATCATTGCCTCAATCTCAAGGGGACTGTCAGAGGGCACCAATGCCAAAAGGACCTGTGCGGGCGTCACCACGCCGCCGACGGTATGGATCGCAAGCTGCTGAACTGTCCCGGTGATTGGCGCCGTCAAATATTGCGCATTGATCTTCTGCTGGCTCTTGGCGACATCATGAATAAGCCCGTCAGCCTTACGCTCGGCCTCGGCGAGTTGGCCGAACAACGTACGGTCGAACTCCGCCACAGCCTGCCTTCGGGCCTCTACCAGCGCAGCCACGCTCGCTTCCGCCTCGCGCAGATGACTTTTCTGCACGATCAGCTCCCGCTGCTGCTCAACCAACAGCTGCACCATCTCCAGATACTGAAATTTAGAGGTGTATTCCCGTTCTGACGAAGCTTTGCGGATGTCGACCCTTTCCTGAATGATTGGAATGACCGTCGAGAGCTTATCGATTGTGGCTTGAATTGTGGCCTGCTCCGCCTCCTTCTGGTCGCGCTGCCGTTCTAGGGCGTCGATTTTGGCGCGGTATTCTGCGGTCTGCTTCATCAAATAGTTTTGCTGCATAGCCACCTGATCGGGCGGCGCACCGGCGGGTGGATGGAACGCCTCGAGGGGATTGTCGAGGTTCGACAGACCTGCGCGCAGGCGGGCGATTTCGAGCTGCGCGGCGGTGAGATCCGCCTGCAGATGGTCGCGCTCGGATTGATTAATTCTGGGATCCAGCTCGATCAGGACGTCTCCCGCTTTGACCGTTTGCCCGTCGCGAACATGAATGGCCCGAACCATCCCGATTTCGAAGGGCTGGACGACCTTGGTGCCTTCTGATGGAATTATCTTGCCTGGCGCTGACGCGACGATGTCGATTTGTCCGAGAGCCGTCCACGCCAATGCAAAGCAAAATATTGCGATGATCGTCATGGCAACGGCCCTGCCAGCAGGGGAAGCCGGAGTTTCGACGATCTCCAGCGCGGCCGGCAGAAACGCGGTTTCCTCCGCGCTCGCACGAACCCTTGCTTTTGGAAACGAGATGATCTTGTTAGCCGACTTCATGGATACCTGCCTGAAGTCGATAGAGCATGGCGTAACGGCCACCGGAGCGAACTAACTCGTCGTGGGTTCCGTCCTCGACAATACGACCGCGTTCGATGGTGATGATGCGGTTTGCGCGGCGCACCGTCGAAAGACGGTGGGCGATGATCAGCGCCGTGCGTCCCTCGACGATCTTCCGCATGTTGTTCTGGATGATCTGTTCGCTCTCGTAGTCAAGCGAGCTGGTTGCCTCGTCAAAAATCAGAATCCTCGGACTCCCAACCAGCGCCCGCGCAATCGCGATCCGCTGGCGCTGGCCTCCGGACAGGCTGCTGCCGCGCTCGCCCACAATCGTGTCATAGCCTTCTGGCAGCTCCAGGATGAAATCGTGGGCGCCAGCAAGGGTTGCGGCTGCAATGACCCTTTCCATCGACATGGCTGGATCAGCCAGCGCAATGTTCGCACGGACCGAGGCGTTGAAAAGGACGTTTTCCTGCAGCACCACGCCGATTTGTCGTCGCAGCCAGGCCTGATCGACCACGGCGAGGTCGATGCCATCGACAAGGACTTTTCCACTCTCTGGGACGTAAAGACGCTGAACGAGCTTGGCGACCGTACTCTTCCCCGATCCTGATGGACCAACAATCCCTACGATCTGTCCAGCGGGCACATCGAAATCAATATCGTGCAAGACTTCGGACCCGTCGACGCGATAGCGGAACGTTACATGCTCGAACCTGACAGAGCCGATCACGGCCGGAAGGGTCGATCTCGAGGCGTTATAGGTTTGCTCGGGAGGCGTATTCAAAATATCGCCCAATCTGGCGACCGACAGCCGGGCCTGATGAAAATCCTGCCAGATCTGAGCCAGTCGCAACACGGGCTGGCTGACCCTGCCTGACAGCATATTGAAGGCGACCAGCTCTCCCACGCTGAGACCTCCCTCGATCACCAGGCGGGCGCCGAAGTAAAGCGTCAATGCGGTGGCCAGTTTGCTAACGAGCTGAACGCCCTGGCTTGCGACGTTGCCCAGACTGGTCACGCGGAAGCTCGCAGTGACGTAGCCGGCAAGCTGCTCTTCCCAGCGGCGCTGCATCTGCGGCTCAACCGCCATGGACTTGAGTGTTTCTACGCCTGTCACAGACTCGACCAGAAATGCCTGGTTCTCGGCGCCGCGTTTGAATTTTTCATCCAGTCGTTGCCGGAAGATCGGCGTCGCGACCGCCGACACCGCGATGTAAAATGGGAAAGACGCAATGATGATCCAGGTCAGCAGGCTAGAGTAGACGAACATTACTGCGAGAAACACGATGGTGAAAAACAGGTCTATGACGAGCGTCAGGGCCGAACCGGTCAGGAAATTGCGGATGTTTTCGAGCTCGCGCACGCGCGCGACGGAATCACCGACACGCCGCGCCTGGAAATAGGCGACCGGCAATGCGAGCAGATGACGGAACAGTCTCGCTCCCAGTTCGACGTCAATGCGGTTGGTAGTGTGGGCGAAAACATAGGTTCGCAGGGCGCCAAGTACGGTTTCGAATATCGCGATCGCGCTGAACGCAACAATCAATAGATCAAGCGTGCTCATGCTGCGGTGTACGAGCACTTTGTCGATCACCACCTGAAAGATGAGCGGCGTCGCGAGCGCGAACAGCTGCAAAAAAAACGACGCAACGAAAACTTCGCCAAGGAGACCGCGGTATTTTACGATCGCACCGAGAAACCAGGTGATATCGAAGCGCCGCGCCAAATCCACCAACCCTGCCCGGCGCGCAACCAGAACGATTCGGCCGTCCCACAGAGCTTCCAACTCGGCTTGCGTCATTAGCTGTGGTCGCTGAGCCAACGGCGACTGCACCAAAACCTTGCCATCTCCTGCCTTGCCCAACAGCAGAAACCCGCCATCGCGCAATACCGCAATTCCCGGCAAGGGCGTCGTTGCGAGCCGCACGAAAGTGGTCTTTAAAACACGGGCCTTGAGCCCCGTCTGCTTTGCGTAGCGAAGCATTTCCGATACGCCTATCGGGATTTCTCCGAAACTATGACGCACCTGCTCCGGATCTACTCCGATCCCGAGAAGCTGAAGCAGACTGGTCAGGACAATCAGCCCCTGATCGACCGTGCGGGGGCTTTCGCTCTCGGATGACACATCAACTCTTTTCTAATGCGCAAACTAAATCCAACAAATTGGTCTCCAGGTGTCGATTTCCGACGGCTCGGCGGCCCGCTCCGCTATAAAGCAGTTCTCATGCAATGGGTTGGGTCAGGATCGGGCTCGAGGTTCGCGGAGGATCGACGACGTTGGTCCCACCGTGTCCGTCGCTGCTGGCCACAAACATCGAAGCCATATAGTTGCCCAGCAGGGCGATGTTTGCCGATCCAACCGTTAGAAGGCCGCCAACCGGGCCGGATGTGTTCGGCTGATAGCCAACGGTCATGCCCGCACTGTAGGCAACGTTGGCAAGGTCCAGCGCATTGCCGAGAGCCAGCCCCGATACTGTCCCAGTGTAGCTCGTCGCAGCATCGAGCTGCAGAGTGCCTGTCGAACCGGAGGCAAACACGATGTTTTCAGCCGAGGCGCCGAACAGCTCAAGGGTCTGCGTGCCGCTGATGGTGGCATTGGTTGCATTGGTGGTGACCGTGCCGATCTGGAGTTTCAGATCTGCGGCGGCCCCTGCAAGGCTTGCGTTGTTGCCAGCAAGGTCTTGGATTGCACCTGACGCGGGTAATTGAATGCCAATGACTTGGAGGTCCGGCGTCCCCTGACCGTTGGGCACCTTATAGTTGAAGACCACGGAGTTTGTGCCCGAGCCGCTGGCGTAGGTTGCCGTCCCACCGTCGTTCAGCAATAACAACGGCTTGCCTGCGCCGGTTGCGACCGTCACATTCTCGCTCATATTCAGATTGATCTTGACCGTCTTCCCGGTCGCAATTGTTCCTTGGCTTGGGGACGCAACGACGCTGATCACGAGGGGCATAGTCGTATCGATCTTAAGGGTTCCCGTTGGATTTACAGGGTTAGTCGCTGTGATGCCCGAGAGGTTGGCAATGTTGCCGGCCCCGTCTTGGATCGTGGCTCCCTGGAAGCCAGTCACCTGCAAGTCGGATGTGTTTTGGCCAGCGGCGACTGTGTAGGTAAAGTTCAGGGCGCTACTGCCCAAGCCGCCCACGTAAGTTGCTGTCCCACCATCATTCAGGTTTAAGGTGGGCGTGCCGCTGCCGACCGCCACGACCTCGCTGAAATTGGCCGTGAGGTTCACTGTCTTGCCAGCGTTGAGAGCTGCAGTGGCCGGGGTAGCGACAATGCCAGTCAGCGTCGGTGCAAGGGTGTCGACCGTCGCCGTCACCGCAGACGTCGTCGTGGTGTTGCCCGCATTGTCAGTGGCCTTGGCGGTGAAGCTGTGGCTGCCGCCAAGAAGCGCAGCCGTCGTGTAACTCCAGTTGCCCGAGCTGACTGTCGCCGGACCCAGCAGGGTCGCGCCGTCATAGATCTGCACCGAGCTGACCCCACCGGCATCGCTCACCGTGCCTGACAGGCCCAGGGTGTTGTCATTCGTCACACCCCCGCTGGTGATGGTGGTGGTCGTGCCCGTATCCGTGTTGATCGTCGTGCTGATCGTCTCGGTCGGCGCCGTCGTGTCGACCGTCGCCGTCACTGCAGACGTGGTCGTGGTGTTGCCCGCAGTGTCAGTGGCCTTGGCGGTGAAGCTGTGGCTGCCGCCAAGAAGCGCAGCCGTCGTGTAACTCCAGTTGCCCGAGCTGACTGTCGCCGGACCCAGCAGGGTCGCGCCGTCATAGACCTGCACCGAGCTAACCCCACCGGCATCGCTCACCGTGCCTGACAGGCCCAGGGTATTGTCCTTCGTCAAACCCCCGCTGGCGATGGTGGCGGTCGTACCCGTATCCGTGATGATCGTGGTGCTGATCGTCTCGGTCGGCGGCGTCGTGTCGACCTGCCCCGTGTTGATCGTCGCCGTCACCGCAGACGTCGTCGTGGTGTTGCCCGCAGTGTCAGTGGCCGTGGCGGTGAAACTGTGGCTGCCGTCAAGAAGCGCAGCCGTCGTGTAACTCCAGCCGCCAGCAGCGCCGGCAGCAACCGGCGTCGCCATATCCGTTTGAATCTGTGATTGGGTAATCGCATGATCGGCAATCCGGACATCGTCGATGCGACCGTTGAACTGATATACCCCCGGAGACCCCGGACGCTGGCCGATCTCTACGTCGAGTGCCGATTTCTGCTGTGTTGCGGTAACCGTGCCGAGAAGCTGTCCGTCGTCGAGCTGACCGTTAAGATAGACGTGCAGGGTTTGCGCCGCCGCATCGTAGACGCCGGCGATGTTATACCAGGTGTTGGGTTGCAGCGTCGTCGCACCGTAGCGGATCATGTCTCCGCCGGAACTGTTGGTGAGTTTGAATCCGATCGTGCGACGACCCGTATCGACCGTGGTATCGAGCTGGAAGCCGGCGCCAGAGCTTAGCTTGTTGGAAACCACCGCCGCATCATCGCTTGGAAACGCGGTAGCATAGATCCACGCGCTGACCGTCATGCTGCCCGTCAACTGCAGCGCGGCGGGATTGCCGAGATCCACATAGTCATTGACGCCATCAAGCGCCACCGCATTGCCGTACTTCCCTGCCGTCGTGAAGGTCGCACCGTTCACCAGCGTGCCAGTGATGCCGTGGCCCGTCGCATCGGCCGTCGTGGTGCCGGAGGACTCATTGAAGGCGTAGCCAGCAGTGTAACTACCGGTGAGGAACGCCGGGCCCAGCAGGGTCGCGCCGTCATAGATCTGCACCGAGCTGAACCCACCGGCATCGCTCACCGTGCCTGACAGGCCCAGGGTATTGTCCTTCGTCACACCCCCGCTGGTGATGGTGGTGGTCGCGCCCGTATCCGTAATGATCGTGGTGCTGATCGTCTCGGTCGGCGCCGTCGTGTCGACCGTTGCCGTCACCGCAAACGTCGTCGTGGTGTTGCCCGCATTGTCAGTGGCCTTGGCGGTGAAGCTGTGGCTGCCGCCAAGAAGCGCAGCCGTCGTGTAACTCCAGTTGCCCGAGCTGACTGTCGCCGGACCCAGCAGGGTCGCGCCGTCATAGACCTGCACCGAGCTGAACCCTTTGGCAACGCTCAACGTGCCCGACAGCGCCAGCGTGTTGTCCTTGGTTGTGTCGCCGCTCGTGATGGTCGCCGTCAAACCAGTGTCCGTGCCAAGTGCGTTGCTGAGGGACAGATACGGATTGACATGGATGGTCGAAGCCGTGGAGGGCGTACCGTTGTTGCCGATTGCGAACAGCATCCAATCCCCCGGCGGAACGATATTCGAGTTAGCCGGCAGCGTGACGCTGAGGCTGCCGTCGGCCTGCACGGAAAAGGAGAGTTCGATCCGTCGCGCCGTCGTATTGAGGGCATGCGTGGTGGAGCCGAATGGCATCAACGCCAGCGTTTTGATGTTCGCCGGATTATCGACCCGCACGGTGAAGGTTTGGCCAGGGCTAAGATCAGGCGGCGCCTGCTGGATGACCGGCCGGACAGCCGCTGCGCCGCTCGAGGTATACAGATAGCCGGGCGTGTAGATCTCACCGTTCAGGTGGTTCATCGACGGCACATCCGGGTCCAGCCCGCCGCCACCCAGCGACAAAACCGTGGCGTCCGGCAGCAAAATGGCCGTGGAATGGTAGAGACGCGGCACAGCCGCATTCGCCCCGGTAGAGGTCCACAGACCAGTCGAGGGGTCCCAGATCGCGACAGTGTATTCGACGCCGGTGAGCTGGTTGTCGACCTGGCTGCCGCCGCTCACCATGACCCGGCCGTCCGGCAGTACCGTCAGGTTCGACCAAATGCGGTCTGGCGCAAGACTTCCGGTGCGCGTGAACACCGGAGTGGGTCCGCTGATATCCATGACCCAACATGAGCCGTCAGCCCCAAGGATCAGGCAGCGATCCTGGGCGAACATGATCGCCGGCTCACCGAAGTTCAAACTGACCGGGGCCTGTCCAATCACGCTGACGTGGCCATTTCCGGAGGTATCGATCGCGTAGATGGCAGTGTCACCGGCGGCAACGGTGATGACTCTTCCGTCGGAGGCCAGCCAGGTGCGCGGGTAATAATAACCGCTACCGGTGGCCATTTCGGCGATGTACGCCCCGGTCAACGTGCGCCAGCCCGCGCCCGGCGTAAAGATCTCGGGGTAGCCCACGCCGCTGCCGTTAATATCGGCGCCGCCGAGAATGAGCAGCTGGCCGGTGCCCAAAGTGATGAGGGTGGGATACCAACGAGCGAACGCCATCGGGCCCGACGGACTCGGGGTCAGGCTGTCCGTTTTGAAGTCAAAAATGTTGGTGTTTGGGATGCCCACATTTACTATTCCATTCGGGCGATCATCGCCGCCTGCGATAAGTACCTGATTGGTCGTCGGGATGATCTGCGCAGCCCCACAGAACTCGTCGACCAAGGTCTTATTCGGTAACGTGGTGTGCGTATTGGTAACCGGATCCCACACATCGTAGATTTTGTAAGCCCCCTGGTGGCCGCCTTGGTCCGTCCCGTAGGTGAGAATTTTGCCGTCAGGTAGTACCAAGGATTGGATACCGATGAGTGGCCAGGAAAATACGCCACTCCACGAGCCCGAGACGTTGTTCACCGGATCGACCACCGCAGTGCCACCGTGGCCGTCGCTCGCTATCGTGAAGGACGTCGGCCCATACTGACCCGACAGCGCGATATTCGCAGTGTGCGTGCCATCGCTCACGGTCAACGTGCCCATGTTCGGGTCGCTCGCTAGATAAACAGCCGTCGTCGTCGAGCCAAAGGCAATGTCGGCCAAGTCAATTGCGTTAAATGGGGCAACGGCACTAAGGCCTGATATCGTTCCTGTGAATTGCGACGAGGCGTCTAAAATCAAGGTTCCCTTCGCACCTGGGGCAAACGTCACATTCACCGATGATGGACCAAACAACTCGGCTTGCTGTATTCCAGTGAGGGTCAGGCTGGTGGCGGGAGGGGTTGTCGTCGAACCCACTTTCAAGTGGAGGTCAGCCTTGGCGGCGGACAGGTCCGCCGCGTTGCCGAGTAAATCCTGGATCGCGGTGGGTGACGGCAGAGTGTCTCCGATCACCTGGAGATCCGAAATCCCCTGGTTGGATGGGACGGTATATTCGAACGTCAAGGCCTGTGTGCCCGAGCCGCTTGCGTAAGTCGCTGTGCCGCCGTCGTTCAGCAGCAGCGCTGGGGTGCCGGAGACGGTGACTTTCTCCCTCATGTTGAGCGTAATTCTGACGACTTGTCCGGTCTTGGCCGATCCGCTGACCCGGGAGCTCACGCTCTTGACACTTGGCGGTGTGGCGTCGACCGTCACCGTCACCGCAGACGTCGTCGTCGTGTTGCCCGCATTGTCAGTCACCTTGGCGGTGAGGCTGTGGATGCCGTCGGCAAGCGCAGGTGTCACAAAACCCCAGTTGGTCCAGCTCTCTGCGGTGAAGTTCGCCGTACCTAGCAGGGTAGTACCGTCGTAGATCTGAACTAAGTTGGGCGCATTGGCATCTTCACTCACCTCACTCACCGTGCCCGTCAGCGTCAACGTGTTGTCTTTGGTCTGGCCGCCGCTCGTGATGCTCGTCGTCAAGCCAGTGTCCGTGAAAATTGTGCTGCTGAGCGACAGAGCCGGACCGCCGCTCGTGACGATCGTCATCGAGTCGGTGTCTGTGCCACCGATCTCCAGTGTCTGGTTAGCGCCGGTCGCGAGCGTCACATTTCCATTGCCCCCGTTGGTGCCGAGGGTCAATAAGTCGAGGGCAGGTGAAGAGCTGGTAACGTTACAAGTGACTGCACAAGGGGGTGTGCTACCCGCAATAACAACGTCGTCATCTGCGGCAGGAACTTCTCGAGTAGTCCAGTCGCTGGCTGTACTCCAGGCGTCACTGGAGCCGCGATTTTTCCAAGTTTTTGTCGCCATCACCCCCGCATACGATGCCACACCCAGTGCTGTCAGCGGCGCACTCTCGTGGATCGGGCCTGGGCGCGCGTCGAGTTGCCACTGCCCTCCCCGCGCCGCTGCGCCGACGCGCTGCGTCGAAGCTGCGATTGGCGCGCCGCTAGCGCGCGCCAGCGCCTCGACGAAGGCTGCGCCGCGCCTACCCCGCGCCGTCTCGCAGGTCCACAAGTAAATTGCGCCACCGCGCAGCATGCGCCCAACTTCGGCGAGTTCGACTGCGTGTTCCTCCGTCGTGTCCAGCGACAGCGCCCCGGCGCCGAACGACACCTCACCCGGCCGTCCGTGCGCAATGACGTGGATTGCGTCGAGGTCTGCCCTACGCTTGACGGCGCGCACCATCTGTCGCGGCGCAGGTTCATCATCAGAGAGCAAGATCGGTTCGACATGGGGGGAAATGCTGGCGAGCAATGTGCCGAGATCATCAACATTGCCATCAATAAATGCGATTGCGCGTTTCAACGTGCGGGCCATCACGGCCGGCTCCCCGAGACTTCGACCGAACCTGGCAGCAATGTCGGCGCTCGGAAATTTCGGGGCGAAGGTTCTAACGTTGGCTATGGCCGATTCAGGTCGAGCCGCATGTTACGTTGGGGCATCGTCCTCTCCTCCAATGCAAATGGCAGCTTTCAATTTTCAAAGTGGGGACCGTCTTGAATATCAGGCCATTAGCACCGTGCCGTGAAAGCCGCGACGGAGCTCCGAATTTAGAATCGCGAATTAAATCGGAATCAAAATAACACATTAAATGCTAAAATAAAACTGTATTAATGGGGTTAATTTGACCGAGCCAATTTATGCCGCGGTACACAGAGAGCCGGCTCCGCAAATTTGAACAGGTCGATAAGTGGAGTTTCTGCCTGACAGCGGGCACGCTGATGCCTGCGAATCAGGAGCGACGATGAGCAGACGAGCACGCCGGAACCACACACCGGCCTTCAAGGCGAAGGTG
>WNFR01003931.1_pt1 | contig 15359 bp, 12 predicted proteins | sample 5400221 | NCBI WGS metagenome assembly WNFR01 (sample SAMN13153357, study PRJNA577476) | soil metagenome | isolation source: 40 cm soil under Madrone tree | place: USA:California | collected 2016-06-14 | reverse complement strand
GGCGTAGTAACGGCCCATCACGCCCTGCAGCTCCGGGAACTCGCCCACCATGTCGGTCAGCAGATCGGCCTTGGCAAGCATTGCCGCGCGGTCCGCCAGCGCCGGGTCGGCACCGAGCATTGTCGCGATCCGCGACGACAGAATGCGCAGTCGAGCCGCCCTTTCAGCCATCGTACCGAGCTTGTTGTGATAACGCACGCTGCCGAGCTGGTCGACGCGCGATGCGAGCGTCTTTTTGCGATCCTGCTCGAAGAAAAACTTGGCGTCCGCGAGCCGTGCCCGCAGCACGCGTTCATTACCGCGGATGATCTCTTCCGGATCGTGGGGCTCGACGTTGCTGACCAGCAGAAATCGGTTCTGCAGTCGGCCATCCGGGCCGGCGAGCGCAAAGTACCGCTGATTCCGTTGCATGGTGAGGATAAGGCATTCCTGCGGGACTTCGAGAAACGCCGGATCGAATCCGCCGGTGTAGACCTTGGGCCATTCGACCAGCGCGGTGACTTCGTCAACCAAATCGTCCGGCATGATGACTTCCGCGCCCGCTGCAGCGACTTCGAGCTCCGCGACGATTCTGGCGCGACGTTCGCCAAAGCTAGCGACAACCTTTCCCTCCGCGGCAAGCGTTGGCTCCCAGGCTTCCGCGGTGGCGATCGTTAGCTCGCCGCGGCTCTGAAAGCGATGGCCGTCCGTGATGCGCCCTGCGTCGAGATCGAGTGCGGATACCGGCACGATGTTGGCGCCGTGCAGCGCGAGCAAGCGATGGGCTGGACGCGCAAACTTGACCGTCGAGCCATTGGGCCGCTGATAGCTCATGAGTTTGGGAATCGGCAACTGTTCGATCGCGTCGGCGAGCGATTCGTCGAGTCCGCGCACCAACGCTTGTCCCTTGGCCAAGCTCCGCAGGTAAACGTAGTCGGCTTTGCCATCGGAGGCGACGTAGATGCGATCCGGTCCATCGGTAGCATCCAGCGAGGCGGTTGCGAGATGCGGGCGCCCGAGGCCAGCCATTTTTTTCCTGAATGCTTCGGTAATCCCGGCGGCGTCGCGCGCCGTTCTTGCGGGCATCAATTTGGAGATCACCTCGGCGTCCGGCGCGACCGGACGTACGCACGTGACCGACACTGCGAGCCGGCGCGGCGTCGCGTACGACGTGGCCACGCTTTCCGGATCGAGAAAGCCTCGCTGGCGCAGTCCCGACTCGATGCCCGCAGTGAACGCTTCCCCGAGCCGCTTTAGTGCCTTCGGCGGGAGCTCCTCGGTAGAAAGCTCGACGACCAGGGTTTCTGACATCTAGGCGGTCTCTACCTGCGCGGCCAGCATCGGAAATCCCAGCGCTTCCCGAGACTCCACATACGCCTGCGCGACCAGCCGCGACAGGGTGCGTATGCGTCCGATGTAACCCGCGCGTTCGGTCACCGAGATCGCTCCGCGAGCGTCGAGCAGATTGAACGTATGCGCGGCCTTGAGAATCATCTCGTAGCCCGGCAGCGAAAGCCTCGCCTCGAGCAGCCGCTTGCCTTCCGACTCGAAAAACGAAAACAGCTTGACCAACTCTGGCGCATTGGATTGTTCGAAGTTGTACATCGACTGCTCAACCTCGTTCTGGCGATAGACGTCACCGTACGAGAGCGATCGAACCACGCCATTTTGTTTCCACGAGGTCCACACGAGGTCGAACACGTTCTCCTTGCCTTGGAGGTACATAGCAAGCCGCTCGAGCCCATATGTAATTTCCCCAGTGATCGGATTGCAGTCGAGACCCCCGACTTGCTGAAAGTAGGTGAACTGCGTGATCTCCATGCCGTTCAGCCAGACTTCCCACCCCAGTCCCCACGCGCCCAGAGTCGGATTCTCCCAGTCATCCTCGACGAAGCGCACGTCGTTCTTCTTCAGGTCGAATCCGAGCGCGGTCAGCGAGCCGAGGTAGAGATCGAGAATGTTCTCCGGCGACGGTTTGAGAACGACCTGATACTGGTAGTAATGCTGCAGGCGGTTGGGGTTTTCACCATAGCGACCGTCCTTCGGACGCCGCGATGGCTGCACGTATGCGGCGCGCCACGGCTCGGGGCCGAGCGCGCGCAGGAAGGTGGCGGTGTGCGACGTGCCCGCGCCCACTTCCATGTCGTACGGCTGCAGCAGCGCGCAACCCTGCGCTCCCCAATACTCCTGAAGCCTGAGGATGACCTGCTGGAACGTAAGCACTTGGGCCAAGCTGTCTCGGGCGTGGCGAAGCTCCCGATGTTACTGGATGCGGGCGTCGCGACCAAACGTTGCGAGAGACTTCCTTTGGGAACGCCGCGTCAGAAAGAGCGTTGTGGCGATCATCAGCAGCGCCAGCGAGACCACTAGCGCGTCACCAAAACGGACGTACGGCGTTACGCCCTGACGGCCAGCAATGGTGCCTTCGAGCACGCCGCGCGTGAACCAGGGCAGGCGCGACCTTTCCACGCCGTGATGATCGATGATGGAGGTGATGCCGGTATTGGTCGCGCGCAGCATCGGCCGCGCGGTCTCGAGCGCGCGCATGGCGGCGATCTGATCGTGCTGCTCCGCCGCGAGCGAATGACCATACCAGGCGTCGTTGGTGACATTGACCATCAAGGTCGCGTCAGCAGCGCGGCGGGCGAGCTCGCCGCCGAACGCGTCCTCGTAGCAGATGTTGACCGCCAGCCGCTGGCCTGCGACGACAAACGGTTCCTGGTACGCCGCGCCCGGCGTCTGATCGGCGAGCGGAATAGCAAGAACATTGCGAATGAACCAGCCGAATACCGGCTTGAGCGGAATCGTCTCGCCGAAGGGGACCAAATGATGCTTGCGATAGACCTGAGGGGTCGCGGTGCCTACGGTCACGACGCTATTGTAGTAACGATCGTCCTCATCGACGCTCGCGCGCGGCTCGAAAAAAAAGAGCCCGAGCAGCAGATCGCCGCCGTTATGCCGCGCCGCCGAGCGCAACAGCGCAACGTATTCAGAGGGGACCTCGTCGGCGAACACCGGCAGCGCGCTTTCGGGCAGGACGATGAGGCGGCCGCGGCTCTTCGCGACGAGATCGGCATAGATCGCGAACGTTTTTTCGCGATACGACGGCTCGAACTTAAGATCCTGTCCGATATTGCCCTGAAGCAGGCTGACCGTCGCTGGCTCACCGACCGGATGGCTCCAATCCACGCGGATCAGCGCGTATCCGGACGCCCAGATGATTGCTACTGCGACGGCGCTCGCAAACAGCCGCCGACCATGCGCGTCGACGCCGGTAACCGTATCGGCGAGCACTGCCGCCGTCAGCGCGAGCAGGAGACCTGGCAGTAGCACGCCGCCGATGGGAGCGTAACCGGCGAGCGGCGTCGCCACCTGTGTGTAACCTATGGAGAGCCAGCCGAAGCCCGAGAAGAGCCACCCGCGCAGCCACTCCGAAAGCGTCCACGCCGCCGCTGCGACCATCAGGCGCGCGATCGAGTCAGACGCGGTGGTCCGCGCGGTGATCCATCCGGCGAGCGCCGGGAACAGCGCGAGATAGGCGCAAAATAACGCGGTGCCCAGCGCGGCGAGCAGCGCCGGCATGTCGCCAAAGGTGTTGAGCGCGACGTACACCCACGAAACGCCGGCGGCGAAGAGGCCCAGTCCGAAGGCAAGCCCGAGAGCGAAGGCGCGCCCCGGAGAGGAAGCGCGCTGCCACAGCGCGAACAGGCCCGCAAGCGTCAGCGCCGGAAGGAGAGACGCTCCAAACGGAGAGAAGCTGAAAACGGTGGCGGCGCCGAGCAGAAGCGCCGCGAGTGTAGCGAGCGCGGCCGGCATCCGGGGCATCAAGCCCCGCCCGGCTCGGGTCCTTCGTCGGGAATGGGCGTCAACTTTTCGACTTGTACGGTGTAGATGCGGCGGCTGTCGGCGCGGATGACCTTGAAGCGGAAGTTGCCGATGGTAGTCGATTCGCCGCGCTTCGGAAGACGTTTGAATCCCTTCAGCACCAGACCACCGACGGTGGCGTGCTCCTGATCCCCGAAGTCAGCGCCCAGCGCCTCGTTGAAGTCCGCGATCTCGGTCTGTGCCTTGACCCTATAACGGCCGTTCGCCTCGGGAATGATGTTGTCCTCGGTCTCGTCGAAATCGTACTCGTCCTCGATATCGCCGACGATTTGCTCCAGCACATCCTCGATGGTGATCAGTCCGGAGACTCCGCCATATTCGTCGACGACGATGGCGATATGGTTGCGATTGGCGCGGAAGTCGCGCAGCAATACGTTCAGGCGCTTGGATTCCGGCACGAAAACGGCCGGCCGCAGGGTGTCGCGAAGGTTAAAGCTTTCCGGATTGGCGTAGTAGTTGAGCAGCTCCTTGGCCAGCAGGATGCCGATCACATCGTCCTTGTTCTCGCCAATGACCGGAAAGCGCGAGTGCCGCGTCTCGAGCACGAACGGGATGAAGCCCACGGGCTCGTCGTCGATCGACACCACGTCCATCTGCGCGCGCGGAATCATGATGTCGCGCACCGTCATCTCGGAAACCTGCAACGCACCTTCGATGATCGACAGCGCGTCGGCGTCGAGCAGCTTTCGCTCGAAGGACCCGTGCAGCAGGTGGAGGAGCTCCTCGCGATCCTCCGGCTCACGCGTCAGAAAAGCCGACAGCCGCTCGAGCAACGTCGGTTTTTCCGCGAGCTTGGTATCACGTTCGTCGTTGCCGGTCGTTGCTCTCATGAGGTTGGGCCTTGCGCTGCCTGGGCCGGTGTGGTGCCGCGTGGCGCATAAGGATTCGCGACGCCGAGCGCAGCAAGGATCGTGACTTCGCGCGCCTCCATCCTGGCCGCCTCGTCGGCGCGGCGATGGTCGTAACCTTGAAGGTGAAGCATGCCGTGGACCACGAGATGGGCGCAGTGCGCCGCGAGCGTCTTCCCTTGCTCGTCCGCTTCTTGTCTCAACAGGGGAAGGCAGAGCACCACATCGCCGTGCACGATGTCGGGCCGATCATCGTAGACGAACGACAGAACGTTGGTCGGACCGCTCTTGTGTCGATAACTGCGGTTGAGCGTCTCGCCTTCCGCGGTGTCGACAAAGCGCAGTGTCACGATGGCATCATTCACCAGCGCGGCGGCTGCCCAGCGTCGAAGAAGACTCCTTGACGGCAGATCGTCACCAGCCACCGCATATTGAACGCTAAGAGACAGCCGCGCGGCGCGGAGGCTCACGTCGTTGCCGGCATACGCGGATGCGCGCGCAACGACGTTGACCGCGCATGCGAATGCGCGAGATCGAGAAGTTTGGCAAAAAGTGGAACTGCGGTCGAGTTGTCCTGCGACAGAAGGTTGTCGCCGACATAAATCTCGGTCGACGACCAGCCGGGAGTATTTCCAGGCCCAATGCGCTGCGCAAGCCACGCTCCGTCTTCCGACGCGATCTGGTCGCGCGCGGCGGTAAGCGCGGCAGGCGGGACGGCAAAGTGAGCGTGAAAGAGGTTGACCTGCGGAGGCTGCGGGTCGATGACCACCCCGTCGATGGTCGACAACCCGGCGGCGAAGTCGCGGGCACGTGCCCGGTACGCGGGCATTTTCGCGAGCTGCATGTCCAGGCGCATCGCCGCCGACGCAACGAGGGGATGAAGCTGCACCAGAGTGCCACCGTGACGGCGCCTCCAGACGCGCGCCTCGGCGATAAAATCCTCGGGACCCAGCAGCATCGCTCCGGCGAGGGCGCCGATGCCTTTGTAGAAGGACACATAGACCGAGTCGAACGGGGCGCAAACGTCGGCTAGCGACTTCGGCGCAAAGTACTCTCTGGCTTCCCATAGTCGCGCGCCGTCCATGTGCAGCCGCACGCCGCGGCTTTTCGCTAGCGCGGAAAGCGCCTCGATCTCCTCCCACTCTGGAAGCCGGCCGCCGATTTCCCTGGCCGGCAGCTCGACCAGCAACGCCGCCGGAGGCAGGACGGTGGCAACGCCTGTGGCGGCGCTTGCGGGAAATAATGCCGCAAGATCGCGCGCTTCGGTGGGACGCTCGCGCGCTCCCAGGAGTGTGACGTCGAGGCCATGCAGATGCGCGTAGGCACGCTCCTCGTGCAGCTCGAGGTGCGACGTCGCGTGCATGGCGATCCGCCGGACCCCCGCCCGCTCGCACCAGATCCGCAACGCGATGAGCTGCGCCATGGTGCCGCTCGGCATGAAAACCGCCGCGGCTTTGCCCGCCATGGTGGCGACCTTGCGCTCGAAAGCCTCGATCAGCTCGCCCTCGCCGTAGCGGTCGGCATGCCAGCCGTGTTTCTGGCACCACTCCCCGATGCGTGCCAGCTCTGCCCCCGGCGCCTGCATAGCGTGACCCGGTACGTGAGTCGTACAGCGTCTGCGCAGAGACTCCTGCTCCGCCGCGGTGAGCGGAGCCGGGATCATCTTCTGCCCGGCGGCGTTTCGCTGGGTGCATCGATGCGTTCGCTCTTGGTGTGCAACTCATACGCGTTGATGATTTTCTGCACCAGCGGATGACGCACGACGTCGGCGCTGGTGAATTCTGTAAACGCGATCCCGCGCACGTCGGCCAGAACTCGCCGCGCCTCGATCAAGCCGCTTTTCTGTCCTCGCGCGAGATCGATCTGGGTGACATCGCCAGTGATGACCGACTTGGTGCCGAATCCGATCCGGGTCAGGAACATCTTCATCTGCTCGGGGGTCGTGTTCTGCGCTTCGTCGAGGATAATGAACGAATGGTTCAGCGTGCGCCCCCGCATGTAGGCGAGTGGCGCAATCTCGATGGTATTGCGCTCGAACAGCTTGGCCGTCTTGTCGAATCCCATCAAATCGTACAAGGCGTCGTACAGCGGCCGCAGATAAGGATCGACTTTTTGCGCGAGGTCGCCCGGAAGAAAACCGAGCCGCTCGCCGGCTTCGACGGCCGGCCGCACGAGGACGATGCGCTTGACCGTGTCGCGCTCGAGCGCATCGACGGCGCAGGCGACGGCGAGGTAGGTCTTGCCGGTGCCGGCGGGACCGATGCCGAAGGTGATGTCGTGTTCCTGGATGTGGCGCAGGTAGAGGATCTGGTTCGGCGTCCGCCCATGCAAGTCGGCGCGTCGAGTGCGTAGCTGCGTAGCGCCGCCTTCTCCCTCGGCAACGGCGGTATCGGCACTCCGTTGCGTCGCGATCTCGACCAATCCGAGCTGGATGTCGTCGACCGAAAGCGGCTCCGCGGCGTGAGCGTAGAAGCGCTGCAGCGCAGCCGCCGCCTGTTGCACCTGCGGCGACGCGCCGCGCAAGGTCAGCGCGGCGCCGCGGCGGGCGATGGTGACGTCGAGCGCCGCCTCGACCTGGCGCAGATTGGCGTCGAGCGCGCCGCAGAGGTTGGCCAGCGCGCGGTTGTCTACGGGCGAGAGCTCCAGCTCGACGGTCTGCGGCTTCAATGCGTACCCAGTTCCACTACACGCCCGGGCGCATCATCGGCGCCTTCAACGCCTCTTCCAGCGTGTTTTCGCACTCCGCCAGATGCGCACGCGCTTCCTTGGAGTACACGCTCTTGGACTTTGCGACCTTGATCTGGGCGAGCAGAACCCTGGCGTTTTCGCGCTGCAGCGCACGGGCGTCCGCCTGCACCGATTGCGACGACCGCAGAAGCGTGCTTGCGATCCGGCGCAGATACTCGCGCTGCAGATTGCGGCGGAAAGAGCTGATGTCGCGGCCGGTCTTCAATTCGCTCCAGACGGCGTCCTGCAAGGTGTCATAGAGCTCGGACAGGCGGAAGCTTTGGTTGTCCTTGGTTTGCCTGAACTCGCCTTCCGCGATGCGGGTCGCCACGCTGTCGCTCATCAGCTGGTCGAGCATCGCACGCTGCACGCCCAGCATGCGCGTGGTCAGGACGATGTCGGGAGTGATCGCGCTCAACCCGGCGTCGTCCCTGTAGCGATCGAATTGATCCACGGTCAGGCGGCGCACAAACTCGGGGCGCAAACGGAAACTGTCGACCGACAATAGGCCGTCGGCGATGAGCTTGAGCGCCGCACGCTGCTTCGCTGCCGGGACTGGCGTAAATGGGTCGCGGCCGCTGCCCGCGTGATCGCGTACATAGACGACGCCTCCGACATATTTCGCGCCGACCGTGCCGGCATTACTCAGTTGGGTGAGACCCGCAAGAAAGTTGCGCCGTAGCATCTCATAGCTCTCGCCTGGTTTCAGCCGGCGGTCCTGCAGTCGCGTCCAAAGCTCACGCGAGAGCTTCAGCCGGCGCGTCGCGTAATCGAGCGGATCGCTTCCGAGATCGCGACGATTGACCTGGGGGTCCATGCCTTCGGCCGATCCACCGTAGCCGGCGTCGATGTCGTTGCCAAAGGCCAGTTGCGGCTCCCCGCTTCGACCGGCAATTTTCGCCAACTCTTCTTTCTCCTGTGCGGGTGCGATCGGCTTGTACGCGTATTCGATCGCCCAGTAATCGTAGGGCCCGATCGAATGCATCACATAGTCGCCCTGCGGCTCGTCCTGCAAGGCGAGGTTGATGGCGTTATAGTCCATCACCGATCCGGCGATGCCGTTGGCGGTGGTGAACGACGCATCCGAGAGCTGCCTCTGGGTGTAAATGGTCGACGCCCGAAAGTTGTGCTGCAGGCCAAGCGTGTGGCCGACCTCATGGGTCACGACATCCTTGAGCGTCGCCAGCACGTATTTCTCGGCCTCGGGGCTGTCGGGCGCGATTTCTCCACGTGCGACAAGCAGATCGAGTGCGAACGCGAGCTCGTCCATGGCCACGTCGCCGTAATCGCAGAACGTCGTATCGCGGCCCGCGCGGGCCACTTGTGCAACTCTCGGCGGGAATTGCTCGGAGACCTGACGCCGCGGCACGCGCGTCCATCCGTCCTCGATTTCGATATCCGCGTCCAGAATCTCACCGGTGCGCGGATCGGCGAGGCTGGGGCCGATCGCGAGCACCCCCGGCTCGTCGCGCACAACCCAGCGGATCGAGGCATGGCGGGCGTCCGCGGTGCTGAATTGCGCATCGTCGGGCTGCACCTCCACCTGAATCGCGTTCTTGAAGCCGAGTCTTTCGAATGCCTTGTTCCACTCGAGAACGCCGGCCTTGATCGTTTCGCGATATTTCTCCGGGATATTGCGATCAAGCCAGTAGACGATCGGGACCCTTGGCTCGGACATCTCGGCGTCGGGATCCTTTTTCTCGAGCCGCCAGCGTTTTACATAATAGACTTCCGGGAACGCGTTTGAATCAGACGAAAAATCCCAGCGCCGAGCCACGAAGTGACCGATCCGGTCATCGGCAACGCGCGGCGTCATCGCCTCCGGCAGCTTGGCGAGGCTGTAGTAATAGCCCAGGAAAAGACTCCGCTCGTCCTCGAGATGCGCCGGCGGAGCGCTGTGCGACGGGCTGGTCATCGACGGCGCCGGCGGCAATTTCGGGACCGAATAATGCGCCGACACGGCGAAGCCTGTCAGATCGGCCGTGTTATGCAAGGCGCTAAAGCTGGAGTTGCGCGCATCGAAGCCATAGGCGATGTGATACGCGGCTTCGAGCGCGCTCGAGCCGCCCGGAATATCGGCGAGCAGCAGCGCATTGGCGTCGATCAGTATTGACTTCTTTTCCGGATGTGGTTGGCTCGCCACCGGCACGGCGGATAGAAGGCTGTCGCTGGTCGATTCGCGAACCGCACGCGCTAGCGGGGTGCCTGCGGTAGCGAAAAACTGGGAGTTCCTGGCGATGAGCTGTACCAGGCTGCCAAGTCGATGGAACTCCACGATGTACGAACGCAGCATGGGGCTTCGAAACGGCTCGCGGTCGCCGATGCCGTGGGTCCGATTGGCCTGCAGAAAAAACGGACGGTCGAATTGCTCCGGCTTGATCTCCAGCCAGACTTTTTCTTCCTTGCTGTACAGGTTGAAGAATCCCGGTTGCTCCTTGGCATCCTTCACTACTTCGGCAAATGGCTTTTGCTGGCCCGCCACGGCAGCGGCGGCCGCCGCTGCGGCGGCCGCGATCGCCGGCGTATTCGCGGAAGGACGTGCGGCGCCGGGGGCCAGTGCAGGCGTGGGGACTGCGCCTGCGGAGGGCGCTGCGTTAGTGGAGGCAGCAGCCGTTGCTGCGTTGGCGGCAACGGCTGCTGCTGCAACGGTCGTGGCGTCCGGCGCCGGCAGCGTGGCGCATCCGAAGCCGAACGCGGATGCAGTTAGAGCGACAAGCACGAGTACGCGTTGCAAAGACAATGGAGACATTGAATCGGTCCTTCGAGAAAATGTAAATGATGCGAGCATCCCCTGTTACCCGCATCGGCGGAAATATTCAACCTTCTACTTCTACCTCATAACCCTCAGTAAACGAGCTCCCCGCGCAACGAATGCGACAGTGCCGCCGTAATGCGCACATCGATGTAACGGCCCACCAGCTCGCTGGCGCCGGCGAAATTGACGACCCGATTGTTGTCGGTGCGCGCCGCAAGCTCCCGCGTATCCTTGGTCGCCCGCCCGGTCACCAGCATGCTTTCGGTCGTTCCGACCATGCGCTGACTGTTGGCCGCAAATTGCTCCTCGATCCGCGATTGCAGCCGCAACAGCCGCGCCTGCGCAACCGCGACCGGAACTTGGTCGGCGAAATCCGCGGCTGGCGTCCCTGGGCGCGGACTGTAGACAAAGCTGTAACTGCCGTCAAAGCCAACATCCTCGATCAGCTTCATGGTTTGCTCGAAATCGGCTTCCGTTTCACCCGGGAATCCAATGATAAAGTCGGAGGAGAGCGACAGCTCCGGCCGCGCCGCTCGTAGCCGGCGCACAGTCGATTTATATTCGAGCGCGGTGTAGCCGCGCTTCATTGCCGCCAGAATCCTGTCCGACCCCGACTGGACGGGCAAATGAAGCTGCGACACGAGCTTGGGCAGAGCGGCATAACACTCGATCAATCGCGACGACATCTCGCGTGGATGCGAGGTCATGTACCGAATGCGCTCGAGACTGTCCATTTCAGACAGGTATTCGAGCAGGGTGGCCAGATCCGCCTTCTCGGCTCCTTGGCCCATCGTTCCGCGATAGGCATTGACGTTCTGCCCGAGCAGCGTGACCTCCCTGACGCCCTGATCGGCAAGGTCGGCGACTTCGGTGAGCACGTCGTCGAACGGTCTCGAGACCTCTTCGCCTCGGGTGTAAGGGACGACACAGAACGTGCAGTACTTGCTGCAGCCTTCCATGATCGACACGAACGCCGACGGTCCCTCGACCCGCGGCGGAGGCAGGTGATCGAACTTTTCGACTTCGGGGAAGCTGATGTCGACCTGAGGCAGGCCCGTGGCTTGGCGGCGCGCGATCATTTCCGGCAGGCGGTGCAGCGTCTGAGGACCGAAGACGACGTCGACGTAGGGCGCGCGTTTTACGATCGCCGCGCCTTCCTGGCTTGCGACACAGCCGCCAACGCCGATCACCAGCGCAGGATTCAGGATTTTGAGGTGGCGTACGCGCCCCAGATCATGAAAAACCCGTTCCTGCGCCTTTTCACGCACCGAACAGGTATTGAAGAGAATCACGTCGGCGTCATCGGGCCGATCGGTGATTTCCAGCCCGGAAGCCGCATGCAGCACGTCGGCCATCTTGGCCGAGTCATACTCGTTCATTTGGCAGCCAAACGTACGGATGTACAGCTTGCGACTCACGGCAGGACGGCGGCGGTCTGGCAGGATGACAAAGGGCGGGAATTATAGCAGGTCAGCCCATCCCCCGGCACCGCCGCCGGTGTCGCTATAATCAAGCCAGCAGGTGTCCGGCGCCCCGTTTCCAGGCGCGCCGGGTGAAACGGGAAGCCGGTGCGCCGGGGGTCAAAGCCCCAGCCATCCCGGCACTGCCCCCGCAACGGTAAGTCGGTGCGGGTCGCTCCAAACGCCACTGTTCGCTTGTGTTAGCGGATGGGAAGGCAAGCGGCCTGGGGTCGGAACTGAACCAAGGCCCCTGAACTGACGAGTCCGGAGACCGGCCTGCGAACGGAAAAGCGTCGAAACGCATTTCCGAATCTTGGCGTATCGCGGGAGGCGATGTCCGGACGGAAGCTGGCCGCCTTTTCCGCCCGAACGGGTTTTCTCCGCGTTGTTTCGATCCACTTGCCGTGCGGGGAAGCGCGGCGCATGCGGAGCATATCGATGACTCATTCTTACGTGTCCTGTCGTGGCGCGCTGCATTGCACGGCCGTCGCTTTTTGTCTTCTTCCTGTCGCTCTTGCTGTCGCCCAGACGAGCATCCCTCCCATGGTCGTCACCGCACTGCGCGCGGAGCAACCACTCACTGACTTGCTGGCCGACGTCACGCTGATCGGTCCGGAGGAAATAGCACGCGCTGGCCCGGGGGGACTGGTGGCCCTGCTCCAGCGCCAGCCCGGCGTCGAGATCGTCACTAATGGCGGCCCCGGGTCGACCAGCGGCGTGTTTCTCCGGGGCGCGAATACCGGGCAGACGCTGGTGCTGGTCGACGGACTGCGCGTCGGCTCGTCGAGCAGCGGCACCGCGCCGCTGGAAGCCATCCCGCTGGAGCAAATCGAACGCATCGAGATATTGCGGGGCCCAGCATCCAGCCTGTACGGCGCCGACGCGCTCGGAGGCGTCATCCAGGTGTTCACCCGCAAAGGGGGCGACGCGTTTGCGGCCAATGGCGGCGCGGGCTACGGCAGTTACGGGACGAGCAGCGTTTTCGGCGGCTTCTCGGGTGGAGGCGCGACCGGAGGGGGCTCATGGCGCTACGCTTTGCAAGCGGGACATCGGCAAAGCGAGGGCTTCAATGCCATCGTCAACCCGCAGAACTTCAGCTACAACCCCGACCGCGATGGCTACCGGAACGACAACGTTAACCTAAGCTTGGCGTTTCGTCCTGCGCCCGAGCAGGAGATTTCGGCGCAAGCGTTCAAGAGCCGGCTCGACGCGCAGTTCGACGCCGGTCCGGGCTTCGATGACCGTACCATCACCACCGTCGAGAGCTACTCGATTGCAAGCCGCAACCGATTGGCGACGTTCTGGACGAGTGAGCTCAGGGCGGCGGAAACGGGCGACGACAGCAACTCCGAAACGAGCTTCGGACCGTCGCGCTTCCGTACTCGCCAGCGCCTGTATTCCTGGCAAAACGAGCTCAAGCCGGGCTACGGCGCGCTGACGATCATCGCCGAGCGGCGCGAAGAGCGAGTCGACAGCGACGCCGGTTTTGCCGTGACTTCGCGCAACACCAACGCGCTGACCGGCATCTACCAGCTCCGCGAGGGGCCGCACCTGGCGCAGGCAAGCCTGCGGCGCGACGACAGCTCACAATTCGGCGCGCGCACGACCGGTACGCTCGCCTACGGCTACGCGCTTACCGAGGGCTTGCGCGCGACGGCAAGCTTCGGCAGCGCGTTCAAGACGCCGACCTTCAATGACCTTTACTACCCGGGATTTTCAAATCCAAAGCTCAAGCCCGAGTCTGCTCGCAACGCCGAGCTTGCGCTGCGCTATTCAAGCAACGCGCTGAGCGCGGGGCTGGTTGCCTATCACAATCGGGTGCGCGACCTCATCGTGTTCCAATGTGACGCCAACTTCAACTGCGCCCCGCAGAACGTCGCCGAAGCGACGCTCGAAGGCGTTACCGCCGAGCTTGCCGGCCGCGTTGGCGAGCTCAGTGCCAAGGCGAGCATCGATCTGCAGCGGCCCACTGACGACACGAACGGATTTCTGCTGCCGCGGCGCGCGCGGCGGCACGCCGCTTTTTCGCTTACGCGCGATGCCGGCCCGCTGCATGTCGGCGCCGAGGTGGTCGCATCCTCGGAGCGCTTCGACGACGCCGCCAATACGCGCCGCATGGGCGGCTACGCTCTACTCAACCTGACTGCGGAGTATCGTTTTGGAAATCGATGGACGCTCTTCGCGCGTCTCGACAACGCTTTCGACAAGCACTACGAGCTTGCCGCCGATTTCAAGACCGCCGGCGCCAATGCCTTCATCGGTGTGCGCTGGCTATATTGATGAGGCTAAACGGATTGTCGCGTCTGCAGCGTGTCACACCGCGAAAGCGGCTGCGCGACAGTCACGTCGAACGAAAACCGGGCTAGTGCCGACTTAGTCCTCGTGCATGACTTATAATTACAGCTGCGAGAATTGCTTTAAACGTGTGTCATGAGCAAAGCCTTTACCCGCGAAGACGACTCCGATATCGAAGACGATGTCGAGGACGTATCGCCATTGCCGGAGGGCAGTCGCAACTACATGACGCCGGGCGGATTTGCGCGCCTGAAAGCCGAGCTCAGCGCCCTCGTCGATCAGGAGCGCCCGAGTGTCGTAGCGATAGTGTCGTGGGCCGCCGGCAACGGAGATCGCTCCGAGAATGGCGACTACATCTACGGCAAAAAGCGCCTGCGAGAAATCGATCGGCGCATTCGCTTCCTGATCAGGAGACTCGACACCGCCGAGGTAGTCGACCCCATGATGCGACGCGATGCAGACAGCGAAGATCAGATCTTCTTTGGCGCGACCGTCACCGTGCGCGGCCGCGAAGGCGAAGAGCGCACGATCAGCATCGTCGGCGTGGATGAGATCGACACCGCCCGCGGCTATGTGAGCTGGGTTTCGCCCATTGCGCGCGCGCTGATCAAGGCGCGCGAAGGCGATAGCGTGACGTTGAGGACGCCCGGCGGCACCGAAGAGTTGGAGATACTTGCAGTCCGATATGAGCCGCTCGCAACCAATTAGTGTTGCGAAACATGAGCTCGATGCGTCGCGGTTGACGTCCCAGAATCGTTCCGCCTATAGTGCGATCGAGATTCCCATGGACGCCGAAATTGCCGGACTCGAGCAAAAGCTCGCCACGCTGCTTGCGGACTACCATCGGCTGCGCGCGGAAAATGAGTCATTGAAGCGCGAGCTCGGCCGTTCGCTGGAACAGAACCGTACTCTGAATTCGCGCATCGCCGCCGCGACCGCGCGACTCGACTCGCTGCTCCAGCAGCTGCCCGAATCGACGGGCTGAATCGGTGGAAGATCCTTCGATCACGCTCGACGTTTCCATTCTGGGGCGCGATTATCGTGTCGCCTGCCGGGAGTCCGAGCGCGCTGAATTGCTGGAGGCAGTGCAGTTCGTCGATCGCCGCATGCGCGAAATCCGCGATTCAGGAAAGGTCAACGGCGCCGAGCGCATCGCAGTGATGGCAGGGCTTAACATCGCGCACGAATTGCTGCGCTCGAAGAGCGGCAATGGAAGTGCCGCAGCAGCCACAAGCTTTGACACTTCCGCCATTCAGCGTAGAATTTCCGCTATGCAGTCGGCCATCGATCGTGCGATGGCGGAGCAGGACAAGTTGTTCTGAACATGTCCGAGCTCAACTGCGCCCTTTGTCCCCTGCGGTGTTCGAGCTGGCCATACATTCTTTGAACCAATGCTAACTTAGCGAGGTT
>WNFR01005272.1_pt1 | contig 15360 bp, 15 predicted proteins | sample 5400221 | NCBI WGS metagenome assembly WNFR01 (sample SAMN13153357, study PRJNA577476) | soil metagenome | isolation source: 40 cm soil under Madrone tree | place: USA:California | collected 2016-06-14 | reverse complement strand
TCCTTGCTCACCAGGGAATACTCAGGACCGTTGACGATGAAGCATGTCGGCCTGTGCACGCAGGACGGCCCGGAGGAGAAGGCCGGTGAAATACGATTCCAGATATCGGCCTTGTCGTCTCGATTGACTGCGACCTTGTCAGTTGCCGGCATCGACTGCACCTACCGCGGAGGATTGTCGGACTCCTACACCGGGATGATGCACTGCCCCGATCGACAAGCGGTTCCGCTCGAGCTGTGGGTGAAATAGTTTCCTCGCAGGATGCGCTCTAGAAACCTGAGCACCTGACTTCGCATGTTTCTACGTCTTGATGCCGAGCAGCTTGGCCGCCGTGGTGCCGAGGATGCCGGCCTTCTCGTCGTCGCTGAAGGAGGTGTCGAAGATCGCGTCGACGGGGTGGAGCTGCCAGATGTAGGGATAGTCGCTGCCCATGACGATCTGGCCGATGCCGACCTGGGCCGCGAGATGGCGCATGGCCTCGGGCGAGTAGATCAGCGAATCGAAATAGAGCTGCTTCAGGTATTCGCTGGGCTTCTTCTTTAGCGCCACCTTGGGGTCGCAACCGGCCGGGCCGACGAAGCAGGCGTGATCCGAGCGATCGGCGTAGGACGGCAGGAAGCCGCCGCCGTGCGCGGCGATGACCTTGAGACCGGGATAGCGGTCGAGCGTGCCCTCGAAGATCAGGTGCGAGAGCGCGATGATGGTGTCCAGCGGATTGCCGATGGTGTTGCCGAGCCAGCCATTGCCGGCGAAGCGCTTGGACAGCTCCGGCACGCCCTGGGGATGGATGAACAGGACGGCGCCCAGCTCCTCCGCCTTGGCCCACACGGGATTGAATTTGGGGTCGGAGAATTCCGCGGCACCGACGCTGCCGCCGATGGCGGCGCCGCGCAGGCCCTGCTTCTTGATCGCGGTCTCGAGCTGCTGCACGGCGAGGTCGGGCGCCTGCAAAGTGAGCGAGGCGAAGGCGGCAAAGCGGTCCGGCTTGGACGCGCAAAGCTCGGCCAGCTTCTCGTTCTGGATCGTCACGATCTTCTCGGCGAGGTCGCGGTCCCGGCCGTACCAGAAGGGATTGACCGACAGCACCTCCATGTCGACGGCCTGCGCGTCCATCGCCTTGAGGCGGTTCTCGATCTCGATGAAGGCATTCTTCGCGCCGTTGACGGGCGGAAGGAGGATGGACGCGTCGGCGCCGAGAAGCGGCTCTATCTCATGGAAGTTGCAGTGAGCGTGGACGTCGATGGTCTTGACGCGCTTGCCGTTGACGGCGACCGGCAGGCGGCGGCCGCCGTCAGGCTGGTGGGGGTTCAACGCCTGCTGGGCATGTGCGGCGTCGAGCAGGCCGCAGCTGCAAAAGACGATTCCGGTCGCGGCGGCAGTGGTGGCTTTGAGGAAGTTTCGGCGGGTGGTCATTGAGGTCTCCTCCTTGGAGCTGTTCGGCGCCTTTTGGCGCTCGATCGTTGTGGTTCGTTTGTTCATACCGGACCGCGCGGCTCCAGCCGCGCTCATAAGCGCGGCTGGAGCCGCGCGGTCCGTAAGATCTCGTTTACGTTGCCGTTTATTCTAGTTCCGGCCTCCTTCCTTGAAGGGGCGCAGCAGCTTCTGCGAGCCGGGCAGGAGCGTGTCCTTCGCCTCGTGTACTTTGTTCGAAAGATAGGTCGAGCCGCAATGGTCGGGATGAACCAGCCGGGTCAGGCGTCGATGCGACGTGCGGATGGCGGCTTCGTCGGCGCCGGCCTCCAGCCCCAGCACCTCCAGCGCTTCCGCCTCCGACATGCCGGCTTCGCCCGCATCCTCGACGGCCTGGCGATGGTCGCGCACGGCCAGCAACGGGGCCTGTTTGACATAAGCCTTGAGGATCGCCGCGGCGCGTCGCACCGTTTCGGGATCCCTCGCCATCTCAGGATCCCACATCTCCATGTCGAAGATCTTTGGCTTTGGCCGGAAGTAATCGAACACCCTCAGCAACGGCGCGAACATCACGCGCCATTTCAGAACGGTGGGGACGATCAGCATGACAGCCGCGATGAGCATCGCGCCCGACCACTGGCGTTCGATCATCATGCCGACAAGGACGGGAACGCAGGCGAGGAGCAGCAACACCAGCATCCAGCGGCTGGTGCGGACCATCGTCTTGGGATCGGAGTGGAGGAACCAGTCCAGAAACTTCGCGAGCGTCGCCAAGACGGACAGGCCGAGAACGATGGCACTGACGATCACGGTATAGTCCATCGACAACTCCCCCACGTCCCCCGATCCAATCGACGCTTCAAGTTCGAATCGGAAGGCTCAAATATCTTGCGATTGTTCTTGCACAAAATATCCGCCTCATGTTCTTGAGAGTAGTGTAACGCGGGAGTGTCGCCAATGGTGAAGCCGACCAGGTATGCGGGGAAGCCTTCTCGGCAAAAGATCAAAGTAGAGATTCTTGGCGACGAGCCGAAGGCGAAGCTTCCGGTCTCGAAGACATCACCCGATGAATTCGTGAAACGACGCACCGAAGTCGCGGAGAAGGATCACGCGGAATTCCAGACCTATCTGGTCGACAAGCAAGGGGCCGACGCGCGCAAGAGCGCCGCTGCCCCGGTCCCGGCCGCACCGGTTGAGAAAAAAAGCCGCAAACTGAGCCGGCGCACGATGCTGAACGTCGCGGTCGGCACCGCGGGCGTCGCCGAGGCCACGGTGCTCGGCTACAACGCGCTGGGCGGCTCGCTCTCGGACCAGGGCGTACTCCATGCCGGCGCGGATTACACGCCGCGGCACAACATCGTGCGCGAGGTCGTCGACACCAGGGCCGATATCAGGGGCCAGAGTCTCGGCAACTGGATCGCCCTGCTGCCGACCAAGATGGGCGGCGGCACCTATGCGGTGGATCTCAACTCGAACCGGGTCCTCGCCTCGATCTGGTACTGGAACTACGGCGATTTCAGCCCGATCAGCCACCATCTCTGCGCCTTTCCCAGCGCCGATCCGTATCATGGCTTCGAGTTCGTCAACTCGACGCAAGGCGGCAAGAATTCGCTGATCTACGGCATCCCCACGGCGATCACCGAACCGGCGCCGGGCACCAACATCTATCGCGTGCGCTACGACGGCACGCAGATGCAGTTGATCGAAAACGTTTCGGAGACGACGGGCCTTGGGCTCGGCGTGCATGTCACCGTGAACCCGAAGGATGCCCAGTCCTATTTCGTGACCGATGGCCAGAAGGACATCGCCGCGGTTTTCGACCGCACCACGTCGCGCGTGAAGGCGGCCTTGAAGTTCGACTGGACGCCCAACGTCGCGCAATTGCGCGAGGCCTGGACCAAGGGCGGCACGCTCACCATCAGGAAGATCTATCCCGACCCGAAGACCGGCCTCTACGATTACCGCGGCACCAAGGGCAACAAGATCGACTGGGAGATGGTGCCGATGGGCGAGCTGTTCGTCGAGGAAGGCTCGCTGCCCGGCGACGATCCGCTGTCGCTGACCGGCGCCGACGGAACGGTCTGGCATCCGGAGGGCCGCTGGGCCGCGACGGTCGTGCGTCTGTGCGGCGGCATCTGCATCCTCGATCCGGAGAAGAATTTCGAGCCGGCCGCTTTCCTGCAATTCAACAAGGACGCGCAGGATCAATATCCGGTCGTGCCGGCGGGCAAGGACACCTGGACGGTCACCTTCGACAAGATCAACTCGCCGGGCCACGAGATCGGCTTCTCGCCGGACGGCAAGTTCCTGGTGATGATGAACAACCTGCGGGAAAATAATTGCTCGATCTTCAGCTGCGCCGATCCCGACCCGACGAACTGGCGCAAGGTGGCGCATGTCGAGGATCCGCTGTGGCGCGGCAAGTATCCCAATCCGTTCCACATGGTCTTCTCCATGGACAGCTCGAAGCTGTATCTCTCCATCCTGCATCCCTCGCCGGCGCAGAGCGGCATCATGGTGGTCGACACCAGGACCTGGACCATCATCAAGGAGATCCAGGGCATTGGGCCCGACCTGCAGACGCCGGCGATCACCTATGACGGAAAATACGTGCTGACGCCGTTCAGCGGCTTCCAGCGTCAGTCGAGCGGCATTTCGGTCATCGACACCTCGACCGACACGCTGGTCGGCATCCTGCCCAGCAACGGCGGGCATCATGACTGCGTGATCATCCCGACCAAGCTGGAGCATATGAAGCACACGCGCTCCTGCACGCTGTGACCTTGCGCTGGCTGCTCGGCAGCCTCGCTTTGCAGAATCTCGGGCGGCGCAAGGCGCGCAGCCTCCTGCTGATCGCCGCGGTGGCGATCGGCAGCGGTGTGGTCTTCACCGGCGCCACGCTGATGCGCAGCATCGACACCAGCATGGCCTTGGGTTTCAGCCGGATGGGCGCCGACATGATGGTGGTGCCTGAGGGGGCGCTGACCAACATCACTGCCGCTCTGCTCACCGTCGAGCCGACCGAGCTCGTGCTCGATGCGGATGCCTTCGCCAAGGCGCGGATTTCCAGCGTGGCGCGGGTGGCGCCGCAGAAGATCGTGCGGGTCGAGCATTCGGGCATCGGCGATCATCACGAATTGGTCGACCTGGTGGGCTTCGATCCGGCGCGCGATTTCACCATCCAGCCCTGGCTGGCCGAAAAGCTCAACCGGCCGCTCCAGGCCGGCGATGTCATCCTGGGTGCCAGCCGCGAGGCGCCGCTCGGTTCGCAGCTGCTGATCTTCGGCAAACCGCACACCGTCTATGGCCGGCTGGGGCGGACCGGCGTCGGCATCCATGAGCGCGGCGTGTTCATGTCGTTCGCAGCGCTCGAGGCGATGGCGGACAAGGTGAAGGCGGCCGTCCTGACGCCGGGCAAGGTGACCGGCTTTCTGGTCGAGCTGGCGCCGGGTTCGACGGCGCTTCAGGCGCGCTTTGCCATCCTGTCGACGCTCAAGGGCGTGAAGGTGGTGACCGGCGACTCCTCGCTCAGCGGCATCCGGCAGGGGCTTTCAGCGCTCCTTGACGGGATTCTGGCGTTGATGGTGCTGATGTTCTTCAGCACGGCGCTCATGGTGAGCGTGCTCTTCTCGGCGATCGTCACCGAGCGGCGGGTCGAGCTCGGCCTCCTGAAGGCGATCGGCGCGCGGCGCTCGCAGGTGATCGGCATGATGGTCATCGAGGCTGTGGTGGCGACCGGCGTCGGCGGCCTGCTCGGGGTCGTGCTCGGTGTGCTGGTGATGCGTCTCTACGAGCGCTCGCTGGTCTTCTATCTCGAGAATGTCGGTGTGCCCTTCGTCTGGCTCGATACGCCGCAAACGATTGCTTTTGCCGCCGGCGCCATCGTGCTGGCCTGCGCGATCGGCGCTTTGGGGTCGCTCTATCCTGCCTGGCGGGCGAGCCGGCGCGACCCCTACGACCTCGTGCGCGGCGAGGGCTGAGGCGATGCTTTCCTGCCGCGGCGTCGCCAAGACCTACGTCACCGAACGCGGCCCCGTGGCCGCCATCGACGGCGTCGACCTCGATGTCGAGCCGGGCCGGTTCGCCGCCGTCATCGGCCGCTCCGGCTCCGGAAAATCCTCGCTGATGGCCATGATCGGCGGCCTCAGCCGCCCCACGTCTGGCCGGGTCGAGATCGACGGCAGCGATATCTGGAGCTTGTCCGAGAATGCGTTAGCCGAGTTCCGCAGAACCAAAATAGGCTACGTCTTCCAATTCGCCAGCCTCCTGCAAACACTGCGTTTAATCGACAATGTCGCTCTCCCGGCCTTGCTCGCGCGCCGTCCGCCGACGATGGACATTTATGGAAAAGCTACCGCCCTGCTCGGGCAGATGGGATTGAGCGCGTATCTCGATGCCTATCCTTCCGAGATTTCCGCCGGCGAGCAGCGCCGCGCGGTGATCGCCCGCGCGCTGATCAACGACCCGGCGGTGCTGCTGGCCGACGAGCCGACCGCCGATCTCGACGAGCAGACCGAGATCGAGATCATGGACGAGCTGCTTGCGGTCAACCGCGAGCGCGGCACCACCCTGATCCTGGTGACCCACAATCTCAGCCTGGCCGAACAGGCCGAGCAGATCGTCCATATCGCCAACGGCGCGGTCGTCGCATGACCGACGAGAAGGACGGGTTGATCCGCGACCTGCGGCGCCAGTTGGCCGCCGCACAGTCCGAGATCCGCCTGCTGAAGCGCCGGGGGTTGCTCGACCAGCTACGCGAGGCGGCACCGCGTAAGCCGGCAGCGGCGCCGGCGCAGGTTTCGATGAAGCTCGGCCGCCGTCTCGGCCTGTGGCGCTCGCCGGCGGCGATCGGCGTCGTGGGCCTGGTCCTGCTGGGATTTGCCGTCGATGCCGGGGTGGGCTGGTACCAGGCGCGTGCCCTGAAAGCCCACCGCCAGGCGCGGGTGCAGCTTGAGAACACCGCGCTCACTTCGCTCTATGTCGAGCTGAGGCGCATCGTCTATGAAGCCGACGGCAAGTCCTATCGCATGACCGTCTCCCTGCAGAACAACAATCCCGCGCTCCCGCTCTATGTCATGCTCAACCCGGTGGGCGTCTACGTGCAGTCGGGCATGAGCTGGCAGCAGGTGCCCTCCCGGCCGGTCGACGGGGTGAGCTGGGGCGTCGTCAAGCTCGTCGACGATTTTTCCTACGACGTGCTGTTCACGCCCGAGGTGGCCAATTGGGCCGAGCTCCTCCCGGGCTACATGCATGTGCGCGTCCAGGACGACATGCTGGTCAGCCAGAAGGCGCAGCCGGGCGATGACGTCGTCGAGCGCCGGACGCCTTTCTACGTCTATCTCAGGCCCCATGGCGGCGCGCCGCCGGTCTTCATCCCGATGCCGCCGCATTGAGCTTGATTCGCAGTCGCTCCCGCTCGATAGGTTAGGCGTCGTTCCTGCTCGAGAGGATGTGCGTGGCCGCTGAAGATCCACCGAAGAGCCGGCTCATCTCCGATGGCGTCTACTATCTTGTGGCCGGATTTTGCGGACTCATCGCCGGCGTCGTCGGAGCGGCCTTTCACCTGGTCGTCGACACCTTGCTCGCGTGGCCGGTCTGGCTGTCGGCGTGGCTCGGCCCCGATGCCAGCGTCAACCAGATCTTGCTGGCGTCGGCGGCGGTCGCGGCAATGGGCGTCCTCCTGGCCTTCTTCCTGACGCGGCACATCGCCCCGGAGGCAGCGGGCAGCGGCGTGCAGGAGATCGAGGGCGCCATGGAGGGGTTGCGCGTGGTGCGCTGGCGCCGCGTGTTGCCGGTCAAGTTCGTGGGCGGGGTGCTGGCGCTCTCGTCCGGCCTGGTGGGGGGACGCGAGGGACCGACGATCCACATCGGCGCCGCCATCGCCGCGGCGGTGGCGGACGGGCTGAGGCTCGCCGGAGCCGACCTGCGCGGGCTGCTCGCGGCGGGTGCCGCCGCCGGGCTCGCGGCGGCCTTCAACGCGCCGCTCGCCGCGATCCTCTTCGTCATCGAGGAGACCCGCAAGCAATTCTCCTACACGTTTCGCTTCTACACGGGCGTCATCATCGCCTCGGCCTCGAGCGCGCTCGGCATGGAACTGGTGGGCGGCACCGCACCGCCCTTGAAGATCGCCGCCGAGGCCGTGCCGCTCGCCGTGCTGCCGGCCTTCGTGGTGCTCGGCGCCGGACTGGGCGTGCTCGGCGTCGTGTTCAACGCGTGCCTCATCGGTTCGCTGGACTGGCCGGTGAAGGTGTTCCGGCGGGCGCCGTTCGCGCCGGCCCTCGTCGTCGGCGCCGCGGTGGGCGCGCTCACGTTCGTCCTGCCGGAAGCGACGGGCGGCGGCGAAAAGCTGATCCTGCGCCTGGTGGCGGAGAACCTGCCGGTGGCGACGTTGCTGCTGATCGCGGCCTTGCGCTTCGGCGCCACCATGGCGAGCTATTGCGTCGGCGTACCGGCCGGCATCTTCGCGCCGATCCTGGCGCTCGCCACGGCGCTGGGCCTTGCCCTCGGCACCCTGATCGAGGGCGCCTTCGGGTTCCCGTCGACGATCGGCTCGGCCTTTGCCGTCGCGGCGATGGGCGGGCTGTTCGCGGCTTCGGTCCGCGCCCCCCTGGTCGCCGTGGTTCTGGCGGTGGAGCTGACCGGCGCCTATGTCCTCATCCTGCCCGTCATCGTGACCTGCGTCGCCGCAAACGTGGTGGCCAATTGGCTGCACGGACGGCCGATCTACGAGATGCTGCTGGAGCGCACGCTACGCCTTGCCGGCCACGCGCGGCCGGCGCAAACCGAACCGCCCTTTTCCTCGCCGGTCGGCTTCGACGAAAAGCCGTGATCGCTGCGGTCCGGCGAGATCTTATCGACATTCCCGCGAAACCGCCGGCGCGATGTGGTCGGCGAATTTGAACGAGCCGGGCCCCACGAAATGGCCGTTGTCGCGAAAATCGCCAGGCTGGAAATCCTCGATCGGGACGTGGATATACGCGTCTCCCAGCGCCATCGCCGCATCTCGCAGCAGTTCATTGAAACGGCTGAGCAACGGCCAGACATCCCGGTTGCGCACCAGTGGCAGCCAGGGGTCTATCCCATCATTGTCGAATTCATCGAGGTTCAGGAGCTGGCCGGCCCAGATCGTGCGGATGCCGCGGTCGCGGTTGATCGCCGAGATCGCACGCACATTGCGCACAAAGAGCGCCTCGAGCAGCGGATCGGAGGCGGCTTGCGGTTCGCCCTCGATCGCACGGGCCGGTGTTATCGTGTCGGTCCATGAGCTCACCAGGCGCAAGGCGATGGTGAGCACGGGAGATATGGAGAGGGATTTTCCGGCGACACGGCGAACTTGCAGCGCATCGACGAGCGTCGGCAGCGAGAAATCGGCGTAGCCGGGATCGAGGCCGGCGATGTGCGCATTCCTGAGATCGTTCCAGCCGACATAGTAAAGCGCGCAGCGCGGCGGCACCTCGAACTTGGTTTGATAGAACGCTGTCTGCACTACGTGCTGGACCGTCGAATAGCCGGGCACGCCATGATTAATCACGGCGAAGTTGTCTGCGCCGAGCAGCGACTCGAGCTGAGCCGGCCAGGTCTCCCGGTCGTCGACGCTGATGTCGTAGGTGCTCGACCCGCCGAAAACCGCGACCACCGACTTGGCCGCGAGTTCCGCCCGGCTGTAGTCGCGCCCACGCGTGCCCTCAGTGCTGTGCGTGACGCGAAAGCCAGAGTCTGTGATCGATATCGCAGGGATAGGCGTTACCTGCAGCAGCGGATGCCACTCGAACCGGCGATCGAGATTGTAGGTGTGAGGCAGGACCGCCGACGCGGCGAGGCCCAGCGACACGAGGGCCAAGGAGCCAAGGCCGAGTGAAAGCTCGACGAACGCAAGGGACAGCACACAGGCCGCGAGCCGTGGCCAGGGCACAAGGACGAATCCCAAGGTCGCCAGTCCGCCGAGATATAGGAAATAGAGTTCACGCGGCGTATGACGGCTAAGTTCGCCCGCCGCCATCAGGCCGATCGCCGTGGTCGCGACCAGAATCGCCAGAAACGCGGCCGCGAGCACGGCGAGCAGGCGGGGGAAACAGCGTGGCGTCTCCAGACCGACATAACGGAGTGCCCAATTCATGAGTCATTCGAAGCGATGCGCATCCCTAACTATGCTTGAGACGCGATCGGAAGACTATGACGCACGCAACATTTCGCTGTGGTATGGCATCGGCGGCGCGCGATCGATGGCGGCGATCTGCCGGTCGATCTCCTGCACCACGAACTTCGCGAAAGTCCCGAGGTGCAGATAGAGCGCCATCTGGCTGACGACGGGTTCGAGCGCCGACGGATTGTACCGGGCGATATCGATGAAGGTCAGCCAGAAATGCCGGGCAAGGCCTGATCTCTGGACCGTCATCCGCCACATCAGCCGCAGCAGGGCGTTGCGGTTGCGCGAAGACACCGAGGGGTGCGCTGTGACGCGATGGTCCGCGCGCCTCAGCATGCGGCCGGATTTCCGGACACGCCCGAAATAGACGGCCGGCCGGTAGACCGCTTCGAGCACCGTCTTGTAGTCCTGCAGGACGTCGCGGCGCGGCCGCAGGGTCGTGAAATTGAGGCCCGCCGTGCACTGGTCGCCGCTTTGCATATCGTTAAACGACAGCAAGCGGCCTTCTTTTTCGAGCCGCCGCGTCAATTGCGTCGAGGGCAGCGCCGTTAGCAGGCCGATCATGCAGACGGGAATGCTGGTGGCCTCGATGCAGTCGATCATGCCCTCGGCCACGCCTCCTTTTTCTGCGTCGAAGCCGATAATGAAGCCGCCCAGCACGATCATCCCCGCGGCATGGATCTTGTGCACGCTCGCGGCGAGGCTGCGCCGGGTGTTCTGCTTCTTGCGGGTCGAGATCAGCGTCTCGGTGTCGGGACTTTCGATGCCGACGAAGACGGCAAAGAAATTCGCCCGCTTCATCATGTCGAGAAGTTCGGCGTCGTCGGCCAGGTTGATCGACGCCTCGGTGGAGAACATGAAGGGATAGCCTGTCTCCTTCTGCCACGCTTCAAGCACCGGCAGGAATTTCTTCAGCGCCTTCTTGTTGCCGATGAGATTGTCGTCGACGAAGTCGACATGGCCGCGATAGCCGGCGTCGTGGAGCGCCTGCAGCTCGGCGATCATCTGCGCGTTGGTCTTCGAGCGCGGCATCCGGCCGAAGAGCTCGATGATATCGCAGAACTCGCAGTTGAACGGACAGCCGCGCGAGAATTGCACGCCGATATAGAGATAGTGGCTGAAGTCGATCAGGTCGAAGCGCGGGATCGGGCTTGCGGTGATGTCGACCTTGAATTTTTCGCCGCGGAAGCAGCCGTGCCGGGCGCCCGACTCCCAGGCCTCGATGAACTCGGAGATGATCCCCTCGGCCTCGCCGATGACGAGAAAATCCGCATGCGCGTAGACTTCCGGACTGGACATCGCATCCGGCCCACCGACGACAACAGGTTTGCCGCGCGCCTGGCAAAGTTCGATCACGTAGAGGCTGTCGATGCGCTGCGGCAGCATGCCTCCGGTCATTACCATGTCCGCCCAGTCGAGATCGGCAGGCCGAAGAGTTTCAGCGTTGCGGTTGACGAGCCGGATGTGCCAGTGCCGGGGCAGCAGCGCCGCCAGGGTCATCAGACCAAGGGGCGGCGCCGGACACCGCGCGCCGTAGACGTCGCAGGCCGCCTGGAGGTTCCAGAACGAGTTCTGATTGAAGCGCGGGAAGACCATCAGAACATTCGGGATCGTCATTGCTGCTTCCTCACCTTGCTAAGGCAAAAGCATCAGCATCCTCGGTCGAATGACTTGTCTTGATTAGCCGGATCAGATCACACGAGGTCCATCTGCACAATGTCTGCAGCAGGTCTTAGTCAACCTCAATCCTGTCCCGGTACGTTTCCTTGAAGAACAGCCTTGAAGAACAGCAGCGCCGTGACGAACGACACGGCGGCGACGACGACCATGTAGGCCGGACTGAGATCATCGTTCGTGATGGACCAGCCAGGTCGCGACCAGCGGCGTGAGACCGCCAATGATGCCGAAGACGACGTTTTATCCCAGCCCGAGACCATATTCCCCATGTCCGATCCGCCTGAAGCGGGCGGGGTCGAAGCCTTTTTCAGACGGCGCGCCAGCCGGGCTTCGATGGGTCGACCAGCTTGTAATTGACCGGACCGATGCCGCAAATCGCGATGATGGCCGGCTCGGCGTGGCCGCGGATCACGCCGTCGTAATGCGGCGTTCCGGCGACGCGGTGGACGTGGCTGCCGGCCGGGGCGGGCACGCAGGACGCCGGGTCGAAATCGGCGCCGCTGTTGCACCACCAGGTGCCCGAGACGACCATGCAGAACCGGTCGGTCGTGTAGGTGTGCGGCGCGCTCATATAGCCCGGCCACCAGCGGACCAGCGTGAAATAGAGACCCGGCGCCGTGGTGCTGCCCGTCAGCGAGCATCCGTCGGAGCTGCGCGGCGGGTTGTTGGGGTTCGGTGTCCACTGCAATTCGTTCGGCAGCTTGATGATGGTTTCATCCCGATTGATCGGACTGGCGGCGGCGTCCGACAAGCCGAGCGGCAGCGCCGCCAGCAGCGATGCGAGCAACAGATCCCGACGGCTTGCGCTTTGTTCCATGAGCGGCCTCCCTTGGGTATTTGCTGTCGGCAAGTCTATCCCCAGGTCGGGTCACGTCCAGCGCGCGGTATCCTCGCGGTCGGTGGTGGTCAGCAGAGTCGCGGTGGAGACCACGGTCCAGTCGCAGAGGTTGTAGCGCCGGCTGAGGCGATCGCGCACCTCCGTCTCCGCCTTGCCCTCCGGCAGCTTGGAGCGCTCCCACATCGCGAGGTTGGGGCGACGCGTCAGCAGCAGGCTGCGCACGCCGCCGAATGCTTCGCCGTCGCTTGCGCCGGTACGATCGCCGGTCGCCTGCCACAGGCCGATGACCTGGGAATCGTAAGCCGTCTAGGGCATCAAAGGCCCTCGCCCTACGGGGCTGGGACTCGGTCAGCTGCCGTCCCAGCCGGACCAGGTCAGGGGAAGCCGGCCTGGACCTCTCACTTCCTCGCCGCCGCCTCCCACTGCTTCGCCGCCGCCGAAGCGATGATCACCGCGGCGTCGTCGGGCAGCAGGAAGCCGTCGGCCTCCAGGGCGCGCGCGGCGAGGCGGATGCGGTTCACATAGTCCTCGCGGCCTGCATAGCGCTCGGCGATCGAGGGGCGCGGATCCTTGGCCGCCTCGCGCGCCTCCTTGGTGGCGGCGAAGGGCAGGAAGGCGCCGGCGAGCGCGCAGGAAGAAGACGGCGGGTCCTGCTGGGCGGCATGGACGCCGAGCGGCACGGCCACATCGGGCAGCCGCACACCGCCCATCACATTGCCGTCGGCGTCGCGCCTGGGCCGCTCGACGACCGCCTTGGGCAGATGGGCCGGGGCGGCCAGCACTTCCTTGTCGCCGGTGGCGGGCTCGAGCGGCATCACGCGGTTGGCCGGCGGTGCGGTGTTGGCGCCGACCCAACGGTCGAGATGGAGCAGGGTGGCGCGCGACACCGGGCTCCAGTCGAGCCGCTCGCGCGGCAGCTTGCAGTCGGACCTGAGCAGCACCGCGTGCGAGGCGCCGGCGATGTCGTACATCCGCACGTTCGGCGGAATCGCCTGCTCGTCGGTGCCGATGCCGCCGGTGCGGCCCATCGAGGCGCGCAGCGACAGGTAGTCCGTGGTGCTGCTGATCATGACGATCCTGGGCGGCACCTCGCCGCGCGCTTCCACCTTGGCCATGATGCCTTCATGGACGCCGCGGAACTCCGGGTCGGCGAAGCCGGGTGCTACATCGCCGCTCGATTGCGGGCCGGTCGACGATCGCATGATCGGCAGCAGGCCGGAGCCGGAGACGAAAACATGCATGCCGTCGAACACGCGGCGGCCCTGCAGCCGGTTGAAGCCCTCGAGCAGGAACGTTTTCAGGAAACGCCCGCTCTGCGACTTGCCGCTCGCCAAAGTGCGATCGACGGCGCCGCGCAGCGGATTGGCGGTGCCGGCGCTGTCGGCCCAGCCATGCGCCAGGAAATCCGCGGCGTCGCGCATGATGGCGAAGCCCGCGCCCTCGACATAGCGGGTCTTGCCGTCGGGCCCGGCGAAGGACGGCAGCTCGGCTCCCTTGCCCAGTTCCCAGGACACTTCGGCCAGGGCGAAGCCGCGGTCCTCGAGGAAGCCTGTCCCCTGCGCCAGCGTGCCGGACTCGAAGGGTTCGTCGCGCGGGCTGTTGTAGAGCGCCACGCCATAAACGCGTCCGCGGTTGGGCACATCGACCAGCAAGGCGCCGTTGCCCTTCGAGGGATCGGCCGGCATCAGCAGGACGAGGTCGGCGCTGTACTCGACCTTGCCCTTTGCGTTGGGCTTGGCCTTGTCGAGGTCGGGGATCGCCTCACCCGGCGCCAGCTCGCCATGCAGCTTGCCCTTCCACAGCACATACTCGCCCGGCCGGAAGGTGCCGTACGGCGCCTTGCTGGTGATCTCGAGCCGGGTGACTTCGGTGCGGGCGGGCGGGTTTGACGAAAGAGCGAGGGCAGCGATTGCAGAGAGAATGAAAGGCGTGCGATTCACGGGCGTTCCTCCACGGACGATGGGCCGGCGCTTTGGGGACGCGCCGTTGTTGGCCCATGTTAGTCCGAAGAGGTTCGCGACGCGAAGGACGTTCAGTCTTTTGCCAGGTAGTCGAACACCACCTCACCCAGGCCCAGCGTCAGGTCGGTGACGAAATGCGTGGCCGACAGGACTTCGTGCACGGGAATGCGCGAGACATCGCATAGCGCATGGTCGAAGAGCTGCAGCGCCGCCGGGCCGGACCAGGCGCCCTTCAGGGTCACGTCCTCGCAATAATAGCGCACCAGCTCGCAGATGCGCGGCGTGCAATCGACATGCGGGATGATCTTGATCATGAAGTTGGGCTTGGCGAGCGACTTGAGCAGCGGCGCGTGCTCGATCTCGCAATGCTTGTAGCCCATGGTGGCGTTGACGCAGAGCACCGTGCCGTAGTGCAGTGTGCAGACCAGCGTCTCGTTCTCGTGGCACACTTTCGGAGTCGCGAGCTTCTTGGGAAAGCCCCAGATCTCGCGACCGCCGGCGATCGGCGAATTGTCGTCGAGATACATGGCATGCACGTAGCCGCCTTCCTGCACCACGCCATCCTTGTCCTTGAAGCGGACGGGAATGACCTGTCCGGTCTCGGTATAGTCGCCGAAGCCGGTGGAATCGGGCATGCGGATGAATTCGTAATTGACCGTGTCACCGATGACCTCGAGCGGCTCGGGCACCAGCGCGCGCAGGATCTCGGGGTCCGTCCGGTAGCTGATGATGACGAATTCGCGGTTGTAGAATTTGTACGGCCCCTTGGGAAAGGATGGGTTGTTGAGCGGCATGGCGAAGGCTTTGGTACGGACATCGGCTAGTTTCATCGCTTGCAGCTCCTATTGGTGTTCTTGTCTCTTGAGGTCGAAGGTGAAGACGCCATCGAGGCTTTGCGGACGCTGTAGCACCTCCGGATAGGCGAGGGTGCGGGTCATGTCGCTGTAGCCGGACGCCCAGTGCTCCTCCATCGTCCGGCGCGAGAACTCGTAGTCCTTCGACGCGCCCTCGTAGTTCCGCGAGCGATATATCATCTGGATGATGTTGTAGACCTTGTTATCGGCCTCCTGCTCGAGCATCTCGGCCTCGGGCGTCTGGCGCAGCGCCTCGGGCATCTGGGCCAGCAGCTTGGCGGTGGCCCAGCGCAGCTTCTGCATCTTGCGGAACTGGTCGGTGGCGAGGCGGGTGCGGCTGGAATAGCGGATGTCCTTCTGACGCACGTCGAGTTCGATCACGTCGCGCGGCAGCTCGCCGAGGGCGCTCCACAGATCGATCTGGAAGGCGAGCGTGTCCTGGCGCGGATCGGCGTCGAGCACCCATTGCAGCGG
>WNFR01005021.1_pt1 | contig 15360 bp, 16 predicted proteins | sample 5400221 | NCBI WGS metagenome assembly WNFR01 (sample SAMN13153357, study PRJNA577476) | soil metagenome | isolation source: 40 cm soil under Madrone tree | place: USA:California | collected 2016-06-14 | reverse complement strand
TTTTCCCATGTGGTCTGGCCGCCCTTGCTGCGCGGGATGATGTGATCGAAGGTGAGATCGTCGTCGGCCGAGCAATACTGGCAGACGAAGCGGTCGCGCAGGAACACGTTGAACCGGGTGAAGGCGGGATGCGTGGTCGGCTTGACGAAGGATTTCAGCGACACCACGCTCGGCAGCTGGATCTCGAACGAGGGACTGCGCACCGCGCGGTCGTAGTGCTCAACGATGTTGACGCGATCGAGAAACACCGCCTTGATCGCGTCCTGCCACGACCAGAGAGACAGCGGATAATAACTGAGCGGCCGGAAGTCCGCATTCAGCACCAGTACCGGCCAACCGCCTTGTGAGACATGTGCGTTCAAGTAACGCTCCCGGCCTCCATATAAGCTGCGAAGCAGCGTGAGTTGACATACTACATGCAGCGTGACGGGATTGTGAAGAGCGTTGGGAGGCTTATCCGCCGCCGCGCCCGTTCTAGTCCGGGATTGCACGATCGGCCTCAAGACCGCTAAACGGGGCGGGCGGCACTTTTTGGCCGCAATCGGTCGCAGCAAACATGGTCAGCACGTCCCGTTATCTTGAGGCGCCGCGCCGGCTGCGGGCATTCGTTCGCGCGCATGAAACAAGCCTGGTCATCCTCGCCGCGCTGGTCGGAACCGTCGGCGGATTGGTGGTGGCCGCGATGAGCGCTGCGGTCGAAGGGCTGCACATACTGCTGTTCAACCTTCAAATGGGGGAACGTCTTTCAAGCCAGCTCAAGATCGAACCGCTGCGCGCCTTGCTGGTTCCAAGCCTGGGCGGGTTGTTGCTGGGGGTGACGTTCCTGCTGCTGCTGCGATGGCGGCCGGCGCGCGAAATCGATCCGATCGAGGCCAATGCCCTGCATGGCGGGCGGATGTCGTTTCGCGGCAGTGTCATCGTTGCGTTGCAGACGGTCTGGTCCAGCGGCGTCGGTGCTTCGGTCGGGCTTGAAGCTGGATACACCCAGCTTGCCAGCGGGATCGCCGCCTCACTGGGCCGCGGATTTCATCTGCGCCGCGCCGATCAGCGCATCATGGTCGGCTGCGGCGCCGCGGCCGCGATCGCGGGCGCGTTTGGAGCACCTCTCGCCGGCGCTTTCTATGCCTTCGAGCTTGTGATTGGGGGATATACGCCGGCCAGTCTGACGCCGGTCGGCGTCGCCGCGGTGGCGGGCTATTTTGTCGCCCATGCATTTGGGGAGCTGTCGCTCGGTGTCAGCGTCGGTCCGGTCGGCGACGTACTCGGGCATGATCTCGCCATCGCCGCGCTGCTTGGGATTCTGGCGGCGCTGTTTGGCATCGGAATTATGCGCGGCGTGGCGCTCTGCGAGACGCTGCTGCCAAAGACCGGAATCTGGCTGCCGCTGCGCCCGGCGCTTGGCGGTCTCGCTGTGGGTCTGCTCGCATTGCTGACGCCGCAAGTGATGTCGTCGGGACATGGCGCGCTGCATTTCGCCGGGTTTGTTTCGATGCCATTGGCGGTCATTGCCGCCGTATTCGTTCTGAAGGCGATTGCCTCCGTCATATCGCTCGGCAGCGGCTTCCGTGGCGGATTGTTTTTCGCCACGCTTTTTCTGGGCGCGCTCGGCGGTCACCTGTTCGCTGCCGGCTTTGACATGATCTGGCCGGGTCTCAACCTCGATCCCAAGGTCTATTCGATCGTCGGCATGAGCGCCCTGTCGGCCTCCGTGGTCGGCGGGCCGCTGACGATGTCGTTCATCGCGCTGGAATCGACCGGCGATCTCTGGCTTACCACCGCCGTGCTGGTCGCGGTCATCATCTCGACCCAGATTGTTCGGCTACTCGTTTGCCACGTGGCGATTCCACCTGCGCGGTGAAACCATCCGCAGTGCCGCCGATGTGGGCTGGATCCGCGATCTCACGGTGCGGCGTCTGATGCGCGCGGACGTGACGACCGTGAACGCCGACATGCCGATCGAAGTATTTCGCGGCAAATTTCCGCTCGGATCGAAGACCCAGGTGGTCGCGGTCGACGCCGCGGGCCGCTACGTCGGGCTGGTGCTGGTGCCCGAAGCGCATGCGCCGGATATCGAGGCGGGTAGCGGCCTCATCGGCATCCTTCATTATCGGGATGTCGTGCTGCATCCCGTCATGAACATCAAGGAAGCCATCGCTGTTTTTGACGCCGCGGAAGCAGAATCGCTGGCGGTGGTCGAAGCCGGCGGCGAACACCGGCCGATCGGAATTCTTACCGAAGCCCACGCGATGCGGCGCTATGCGGAGGAATCCGAACAACGGCGCCGCGAGGCCGTCGGCGATATCTGATCAGCGAACCAGAAACGAGCGAACAAGCCCGACCACGCCGCGCTGAACCTGGTGTCGATTCCGCCCGGTCCCATTCTTTGGCACGTTTGCGAATCTGGTCGGGAGCGAGAACCATGTCGGCTTGGCGCCCGGCATTTCGGTTCGTCTGGCGATGAGCTGCGATGCGTGAGTCCGCTATTCAAATTCAATCGCTAAAATGGGGTGCAGTTCGATGCCGTTCTTCATCGCGACGCCCATCTGGTCGTGCACCCTATCAAAAAATCCGACGCCAGTGATCGTGGCGGCTGTAGGCGCAACTTTGGCTTTGAAGGGCTGTAGCGTGTCAAAAATATCCGCCCCGTCAGGCGGTGCCGCAAGCGGTGCGGCGGGTCTCGCTGGTGCCGGCGCGACGGGAGCGGACGGCATGATGTACTTGGCGTCGAGAGGTTGAAACGAAGCTGCCGCGAACGACGCGCCAAACTGGTCGGCAATTTTTTTGCGAACCTCCTTCATTGCATCAAGCCAAGGGCTTCCGTTCTTGACAAACGGCGACCGCGGCGTCGGAGCCTCCCCAATCATCGTTTCACCGCTCGTGCCCTGCAGGACCATGTGCAGATTGAATCTTGATCAAGATCGTAAACGGTAGGCCGGACGTAGGTTACGGCTGCTAGCTTGGATGTCGCTCCATGACGTGGGCATGATCCTTTCTGTTTGGCGAATTTTGCGTGGGGTAGCCGGTTAGCTCTACTTGGTCGGTAGCTTGCCCGACAATTCTCACCAGAGGGTCAAATCAAACGTTACGCGATCTATTTCGCTGACACCTTGCCGATCACGCCCTCGCGCTTTTTCACCGCCCTGTAATAGGCCCACCACAGATGCGCCGCGGCGCCGCGCATCGGACGCCACGGCTCCGCCAGCGGCGTCATCTGTTTCGCGGTCGGCCGCGCCTTCAGGCCCAATCCGATTTTCACCGCTTCCTGCACGGCGAGATCGCCGGCGGGCCAGGCGTCGCCATGGCCAAGGCAGAACAGCAGATAGATGTCGGCGGTCCACGGACCGATGCCGTGCAGCGAAGTCAGCGTGTTGTGCGCGGCGTCGGCGTCCTCATTCGCGAGCACGTCGAGATTCAATCGCTCCGCGGCGAGCTCGCGCGCCAGATTCTTCAAGGTCTTGATTTTCGCCGCCGACAGCCCGAGCCGGCCTAGGCGCTCGGCGCGCGCGCGGCGCAGCGTATCATGATGAAACGGATCGAACGCGGCGCTGACACGGGCCCAGATCGCCGCGGCGCTCGCAGTGGACACTTGCTGGCCGCAGATAATTGCCGCAAGGCCGGCATAGCCGGGCTCGCGCCGCCGCAGCGCCGGCATGCCCGCGAGCTCCAGTATCGGTTTGAGCCGCGGGTCCTGCTCGACCAGCGTTTGGATGGCGTCTTCGAGGTCGCCCTGGGTGTTGAGGTGGAGGGTCATTGCGGAGAATCAATTCGCTAGGTCGTCCTGCGCGGGCTTGACCCGCGCATCCATCTCATATCGTAACAGACTCTTGAAGGATGGATTGCCGTATCAAGTCCGGCAATGACAAGTGTTGAGAACTCAATGCCGCCGCCCGTCTTCCGCTTTGCGCCGAGCCCGAACGGCTACCTGCATCTCGGTCACGCTTATTCGGCCTTGCTGAATTTTGATCTGGCGCGTCGGACCGGCGGCCGATTCCTGCTGCGTATCGAGGATATCGACATCACCCGCTGCAAGCCGGAGTTCGAGACTGCGATTTACGAAGACCTCGCCTGGCTCGGCATGACATGGGAAACTCCGGTCCGGCGGCAATCCGAGCACCTCGCGGACTATCGCGATGCGCTCAAGAAACTTTCGGCCCAGGGTCTGGTCTATCCGAGTTTCGAGAGCCGCGCCGAGATTGCAAGGTTGGTGGCGCAGCGGGAGGCGAACGCCCGATGGCCGCGCGATCCCGACGGTGCGCCGCTTTATCCCGGCGCGGCGAAGTTGCTTTCGTCCGATGAGCGCGCGCGGCTGCTTGAATCTGATGCTCCCTGCGCGCTGCGGCTCGACATGGCGGCGGCGTGCGCGCGCGCCGGCACTCTCAGCTGGATCGAGCACGGCGAAGGTCCCAACGGCGAAACCGGCACGGTGGTCGCCCGGCCGGAAGCCTGGGGCGACGTCATCCTCGCGCGCAAGGAGACGCCGACCAGCTATCACCTGTCGGTGGTAACCGACGACGCCTTGCAAGGCGTGAGCGAAGTGGTGCGCGGCCAGGATCTGTTCTGGTCGACCAGCGTCCATCGGCTGTTGCAACAGCCGCTCGGCTTGCCGCAGCCGGCCTACCGGCACCACCGCCTCATCCTCGATGGTTCGGAGCGAAAACTCTCGAAGTCGACCGACGCTACGGGCTTGCGCGAACTCCGCGCCGGGGGTGCGACGCCGGCCGACATTCGCCGCCTGGTTGGCCTGCCTTAATTGCGGCCGGGTTTGCCGCAGGCTGCTCGGGCAGAAAAACGCTCTTCGGCGTGACTCCCGGAGCCCGGCCATGGCATGGTAAGGCTGGCCAGGGTTTAGGGGGAATATGGCGTCAAAATCGGGCTCACAGCGCACCACGCGATCGCCGAAACGGCGGCCGCCGAAAAAACGCGCTTCAGCCGTCGCCGCGCGCAACGGGCGTAAACGCGCCGCCATGACTGCCGTACCCGGCATGGTCGAGGCGGCGCTCGCCGCGTTCGCGCACGAGGTCCGCACGCCGCTCACTGGAATTCTTGCGATCAGTGATCTCCTGGCGACATCCGACCTCGACGAACGCGAGCGGCGCTGGGTCGATACCATCAAGGCGGGCGCGGAACATCTCGCCAGCCTCGCGACATTGTTCGTCGACGCTGCGAAAGGCGGCAGTGCCGCAGCCGGAGTGCGGAAGGATTTATTCGATCTGCGGGCGCTGGCGCGTACCGTCGGGGATTCGCTTGCCGGCAGGGCGGCGGCGAGAGGCCTGCAATCCCAAGTCGATATCTCGGAGAAGCTTCCGGCGCTGGTGGTCGGCGATCCGGTCCGCCTGCGCGCCGCACTGGAAAACCTGATCGACAATGCGGTGAAGTTCACCCAGCAAGGCGGCGTTGCGCTGACGGTCAAGCCGATGCGCGGCCCGAAAGGAAAGGTCGGCGTCGCCTTTGCGATTTCCGACAGCGGAATTGGGCTCACGCTCAACGAGATCAAACGCCTGTTCCGCCCGTTCTCGCAGGCCAATGTGAGCATCGTCTCACGCTTCGGTGGCGCCGGGCTCGGATTGTCGTCGGTGAAAGCGCTTGCCCGCGCGATGGGTGGCGACATCGTCGTTGAGCAACGGCGTGGTGGAGGAACCACATTCACGCTGACGGTGACGCTAACCCGCGCGAAAGCTCCGAAAACCGCCAGTTCGGGTACGGATGCCGATATGTCGCCGGATCCAGTGCGGGCGCTGCGCGTTCTCGGTGTCGAGGACAATCCGTTCGGCCGCGTCGTGCTGAACGCGATCCTCAACGAACTCGGTCATCAGGCGGAATTCATTGGGCGAGGCGAGGCTGCCACCGAGCGGATTGCGCAGGGCGGTTTCGACGCGGTGCTGATGGATATGGTGTTGCCGGGCATCGACGGCATCGAGGCCATCAGGCGAATTCGTGAGCTCAGCCCGCCGCTCGGCCGCATTGCGATCATCGGGGTGTCGGGCCGCGGCGATGACGAAGCAGCATCGCGCGCAGCCGGCGCGGATGCCTTTCTGGTCAAGCCTGTGAGTCCAAGGGCTCTAGCGACTGCGCTGCTTGAAGCGACACGCCGTGCGGCAACCGCGACTTGATGATCGCCGCGTTCAGTTCGCCGCCATACACGAAGATCGCGGCGATGAAATACAGAAACACCAGCGCGATGATGACCGACGCCAGGCCGGCATACATCGTGACGTAGTTGTTGGCGAAGCGCGCTAGATACTGGCCGAATACGATGCTCGACACCAGCGACGCCACCAGGGTGAAGATGATGCCCGGCAGGATCTGCAGGAATCCCCGCCGGCCGGCCGGAAGCCAGGCATGGAGAACAAAGAGCGCGATGATCAGCGCCAGGATGGTAATGCCATAGCGTGCAATGTTCAGAAAATTCTCGTTGGTTTCGACGATCAGCGGAATGTGGCGCCGTGCCGACTCCAGCATCAGGGGTCCGAGCACGATCAGGAACGCCATCGCCAGTGCTGTGAAGGCGGCGATCAGCGTGTAGCCGATCGATTCCAGCCGCAGCCAGTACCAACGGCGCGGCTCGATCACCGAATAGGCGCGGTTGAGCGCCACGCGCAGGCTTTCGACGCCGTTCGAGGCAAAGTACACCGCGAGCACGGCGCCGACGGTCAGCGCGTCGCCCCGGCTCGTCGTCAGCACATCGTGGATTTCGCCGGAGAGCGAATCCGCAACCCGCTGCGGCCACACCTCCAGCATCAGCCCCGCGGCCTGATCGGCGAGTTCCTTCGAACCGAAAAACCCGGCTAACGAAGTCAGCACGATCAGGAACGGAAACAGCGCCATCAGCGTCGACAGCGAGATGTGGCTGGCGATCGCCCAGCCGTCATCGGCGAGAAACGTGTAGAAGGCATCCATGCCGACATGAAAGACGTAGCGAAGCTGCCTCACATTTCACCCTGGCCAGTGGAAGATGGTTCACCCAGCGAACCATGCTACCTTCTGATATTATTGGACTAAAAGCCAGATCGTCGCACCGGGGTTCGGCTCGACCTAGGCGATGGCGGACCGCCTTGCGCGGTGTTATGTAGCGGCAATGGCTTCATTCCTGAGTACATTCATACTTCCCGTCGCGGTCGCCGCTGTCGCGCTGGTGCTGCTGCTTGGTCTTCTTAACATGATGCGGGGCGGATCGCCGAACCGATCCCAGAAATTGATGCGGCTGCGTGTGTTGCTGCAATTTGTCGCGATTGTCATCACCATGCTCGCGGTCTGGGCCATGGGACGCTGAAGGAGACTGACAATGGTCGTCCTCAACCGTATCTACACGCGCACCGGCGATGACGGCACCACGGCGCTCGGCAGCGGCGAACGCCGCCCGAAATACGATCTGCGCATCGCCGCGTATGGAACCGTCGACGAGACCAACGCCGCCATTGGCGTCGTGCGGCTGCATCTGGCGGATGCGCGCGATCTCGATGCGATGCTGGGCCTGATCCAGAACGATTTGTTCGATCTCGGCGCCGACCTCGCGGTGCCCCAGCGCGAGGGCAAGGCGGAACGACTGCGGATGCTGTCGAGCCAGGTCGAGCGCCTTGAGCACGACATCGACACTTTGAATGCGCAGCTGGCGTCATTGACTTCATTTGTGCTGCCCGGAGGCACGCCGGCCGCGGCGCATCTGCATCTGGCGCGCACGATATGCCGCAGGGCGGAACGAATGATGGTGGAACTCGCGGCCAAGCCCGATGAGCCGGTCAGCGATGCCGCAATCCAGTATATGAACCGGCTGTCCGATTTCCTGTTCGTCGCCAGCCGCTCCGTAAACGACAACGGCGCCGGGGACGTGCTTTGGGTGCCCGGCCAGAACCGCTAAGCGCGTATGTTTCGGGGCGATTTTTGGCCCTCGCGCGTTGACCGGGGTTGGCCGGACCTTTAGGTTCCGCGGCCAAGCTGATTAAAGCCGAAATCTAAGCGAAAGAGCATCGATGAAGGTTCTGGTGCCGGTAAAGCGGGTGGTCGATTTCAACGTCAAGGTCCGCGTCAAAAGCGACGGATCGGGCGTCGAACTTTCGAACGTCAAGATGTCGATGAACCCGTTCGATGAAATCGCGGTCGAGGAGGCCCTGCGCCTGAAAGAGGCCGGCAAGGCAACCGAGGTCGTGGTGGTATCGATCGGCCCGGCGCAGGCGGCCGAAACCATCCGGACCGGCCTCGCCATGGGCGCCGATCGCGGCATTCTGGTCAAGTCGGAGGGAAATGTCGAACCGCTGGCGGTGGCAAAAATTCTGAAAGCCATCGCCGACGAAGAGAAGCCCGGCCTGATCATTCTCGGCAAGCAGGCGATCGACGATGACAGCAACCAGACCGGTCAGATGCTGGCCGCGCTGCTCGGATGGTCGCAGGCGACCTTTGCCTCCAAGCTCGAAGTCGATGGAACCGATTTCAAAGTGACGCGCGAAGTCGACGGGGGCTTGCAGACGTTGAAACTCAAGGGGCCGGCGATCGTAACCACCGACCTGCGGCTGAATGAGCCGCGCTACGCCAGCCTGCCCAACATCATGAAGGCGAAGAAGAAGCCGATCGCCGACAAGAGCGCATCCGATTACGGCGTCGATCTCACGGCCCATCTCGAAATTCTCAGGACCTCCGAACCGCCGGGCCGCAAGGGAGGCGTCAAGGTCAAGGACGTCACGGAGCTGGTATCGAAGCTCAAGAACGAAGCCGGGGTTCTCTAGATGACCACGCTGTTGATTGCCGAACACGAACACGCCACCCTGAAGGACTCCACCAACAAGGCGCTCACCGCGGCCACCCAATTGGGCGCCGACGTTCACGTGCTGGTCGCCGGCGGCGGCGAGGGTACCAAGGCTGCGGCCGAGGCTGCGGCCAAACTCGCCGGCGTCAAGAAGGTTTTGCTCGCCGAAGGCGATGCTTATGCCCACGACCTCGCCGAGCCGCTGGCTGCCCTGATCGTCGCGCTGGCGCCGTCCTATGACGCCTTCGTCGCGCCCGCGACCTCACGCTTCAAGAACGTCATGCCGCGCGTCGCAGCTCTGCTCGACGTCATGCAGGTATCGGAAATCATCAAGGTGGTTTCGCCTGATACCTTCGAGCGCCCGATCTATGCCGGCAACGCGATCCAGACCGTGAAATCGAAGGACGCCAAGAAGGTCATCACCGTGCGGACCTCTACTTTCGCCGCTGCCGGAGACGGTGGCAGCGCGGTGGTGGAAAATGCCGCATCCGCGGCCGATCCCGGCCTCTCCAGTTTTGTCGGCGAGGAAGTCGCCAAGAGCGATCGCCCCGAACTGACATCGGCGAAGATCATCGTCTCCGGTGGCCGCGCCATGCAGAGCCGCGAGAATTTTGCCAAGTATATCGAGCCGCTCGCCGACAAGCTCGGCGCCGGCGTCGGTGCGTCGCGTGCCGCGGTCGATGCCGGCTACGCGCCGAACGACTGGCAGGTCGGCCAGACCGGCAAGGTAGTGGCGCCGGAACTTTATGTCGCGATCGGAATCTCCGGCGCGATCCAGCATCTCGCCGGCATGAAGGATTCCAAGGTGATCGTCGCGATCAACAAGGATGAGGACGCGCCGATTTTCCAGGTCGCCGATTACGGTCTGGTCGCGGATCTATATCAGGCGGTTCCCGAGCTGACCGAGGCGCTCGGCAAGCTTGCAAAGTAACGACGCGCGCGTATTGCGCAAAAGTGGGTACCGGTTTTGCGATCAGAATACGCGAAATTATAGATTAAGAGCATTTTCTAAAAGAAAATGCCCTGTCGGATGAAGCGGACTCCGGCCGGTGTTTATGCAAGGGTTGGGCAGGCGCGGATCGCGCGTCGCCCCGGTGAGATGACAAGATGGCGGCTATGATCAAGAAGGTCGGCGTGATTGGCTCGGGCCAGATGGGCAGCGGCATCGCGCATGTGGCAGCGCTGGCCGGGTTCGACGTGATACTTAACGATGTATCCGCCGACCGCCTGAAGTCGGGGATGGCAACCATCAACGGCAATCTGTCGCGCCAGGTCTCGAAGAAAATCATCACTGAAGACGCGCGCAAGCGGGCGCTGGAGCGGATCGTCTCCACCGAGACGATGGATGGGCTCGCCGAATGCGATCTGGTGATAGAGACTGCGGTCGAGAAGGAAGAGATCAAGCGCAAGATTTTTCACGATCTCTGCGCGGTGCTGAAGCCGGAAGCCATCGTCGCCTCCAACACCTCGTCGATCTCGATCACGCGGCTTGCCGCAACCACCGACCGGCCTGAGCGCTTTATCGGCATTCACTTCATGAATCCGGTGCCGCTGATGGAGCTGGTCGAACTGATCCGCGGCATCGCCACCGACGACGCGACCTTCGACGCGGCCAAGGAGTTCGTCACCCGGCTCGGCAAGCAGGTCGCGGTTTCCGAGGATTTTCCGGCGTTCATCGTCAACCGCATCCTGCTGCCGATGATCAACGAGGCGATCTATACGCTGTATGAAGGTGTCGGCAACGTCGAGGCGATCGACGCCGCGATGAAGTTAGGGGCGCACCATCCGATGGGGCCGCTCGAACTCGCCGATTTCATCGGCCTCGATACCTGTCTGTCGATCATGCAGGTCCTGCATGAGGGTCTCGCGGACTCCAAGTATCGGCCGTGTCCGCTGCTGGTGAAATACGTCGAGGCCGGCTGGCTCGGCCGCAAGACCCAGCGCGGCTTTTACGACTATCGCGGCGACAAGCCGGTCCCGACACGTTGACGCTCGATCTCCAGCATTCGTTAACCTCTGCCGGGTAGTCTGCCGGCCTCGGAGTGTTGCGTATGGATATTATGAGCATGGTTAGCGGTATGCTTGCCGCGCAAGCAGGCAGCGGGCGGATGCAGGTCGCTGCTACCATCCTGAAATCGAATGCCGACGCGGAGAAATCCGCGGTCCTGACGCTATTGGGTGCGGGCGGGCAGGGTGCTTCGTCGCTGGCCAATGTCGGCGCCGGCATTGGCGGCAACCTCGACGTAACCGCCTAAATCCCCGCCGCTGCCGGATTCACTGCCGCCGTGATCAGCCTGATGGCGTCGTCGCTGGACCATTCCGCGGGTCCTGCAAGGGTGGCGATCTCGCAGCCCTCGCCATCGACCAGCACCGAGGTCGGCATTCCCAGCGCCCGGCCTATTGCTTTAAGATCCTGAAAAACCTTGGCTTTCTGGTCGGTAAAATAGCCGAGCCGGGTCAGATTGGCTTCTTTCAGGAAATTCCGGGGTTTTTCGGGATCGCGGGTATCGATATTAACGGCGACCACCTCGAAATTTGGTCCGCCGAGCCTGGCTTGCAGGCTCTCCAGCGCCGGCATTTCCTTGCGGCAGGGCACGCACCAGGTGGCCCACAGGTTCACCAGAACGATCCGCCCGCGCCAGTCCGAGAGCTTTCTAGGCTTGCCGTCGGCATCCTCAAAGGTGAGGTCCGGCAACCGCAGCGGGGCCGTCGCCATGGTCAGCGCGGCAACCTCGCCATGCGCCAGCGGCGCGAGCTTCCGCGCAAGGTCGACCGCCGGGCGGCAGGCCGAATCTCCGGCTGCGTTGCGCTTCAGCCCGCCAATCCCGTATAACCCGGCAAATCCAATCACCGCCCCGATCAATACCGCCACGATCGCGTAGGGAATCCGGCGCATGGCAGCCGGGCGAGGCGAGGGCAGTTCGGGCATATCGTTTGTCATCCTGTATCAGATACGGCTATGCAGAGCGGTCGGTTCGAGCCGCGGCACGGGCGTTCCGTCCGCGCGCGACGATGAATGGCAGGTCATGAGTAAAAAGTCATGAGCAACAAGATGTGGGGCGGCCGGTTCACTGAGCGCCCCGATGCGATCATGGAGGAAATCAACGTCTCCATCGACGTCGATCGACACCTTTATGCCCAGGACATCGCCGCGTCCAAGGCCCACGCCGCGATGCTCGCCGCGCAAGGTATTATTACCGCGAACGATGCGAAAAATATCGTTAGGGGTCTAGACACGATTTTGTCAGAAATCGGCAAGGGATCGTTCGATTTCAAGCGCGCGCTCGAGGACATTCACATGAATGTCGAGAGCAGGCTCGGCGAGTTGATCGGGCCTGCCGCGGGAAGGCTGCACACCGCGCGTTCGCGCAACGATCAGGTGGCGACCGATTTCCGGCTCTATATCCGCGACACCATCGATGAGACGGATGCGGCGCTGGCCGCGTTCCAGCGCGCGCTGGCAGAGCGGGCGCTGGAGCATGCCGGCACGGTCATGCCGGGCTTTACGCATCTGCAGACCGCGCAGCCGGTCACGTTCGGGCATCATCTTCTGGCCTATGTCGAGATGGCGGCGCGCGACCGCGGCCGCTTTACTGACGCGCGCAAACGGCTCAATGAATCGCCGCTCGGCGCTGCGGCGCTGGCCGGCACATCGTTCCCGATCGATCGCGACGCGACGGCAAAGGCGCTCGGCTTCGACCGGCCGATGGCCAATTCGCTCGACGCGGTCTCGGACCGCGACTTCGTGCTCGAAACCTTGTCGGCGGCGGCGATCGCGTCGGTGCACCTGTCGCGTTTCGCCGAGGAAATCGTGATCTGGACCTCGCCGCTGGTGGGACTGGTGCGATTGAGCGACAAGTTCACGTCAGGCTCTTCGATCATGCCCCAGAAGCGCAACCCCGATGCTGCCGAACTGGTCCGCGCCAAGACCGGCCGGGTGATCGGCGCGCTCACCGCATTGCTGATCGTGATGAAGGGCCTGCCGCTGGCCTATCAAAAGGACATGCAGGAGGACAAGCAGGGCGCGATGGAAGCATTCGCCGCGCTCTCGCTGGCGATCCGGGCGATGACCGGAATGGTCGCTGACATCGTGCCGGACGAGGCGCGGATGAAAGCGGCCGCGGGCGAGGGCTACGCCACCGCCACCGATCTTGCCGACTGGCTGGTGCGAACGCTGAAGATGCCGTTCCGCGACGCCCATCACGTCACCGGACGCATCGTTGCCAAGGCGTCGAAGGAGGGCGTGCCGTTGCACCAGCTGCCCTTGAAAGACATGCAGGCGATTGAGCCCAAAATAACGGCGGAGGTATTGGGCGTACTTTCGGTGGAAGCCTCGGTGAAAAGCCGAACCAGCTATGGCGGCACCGCGCCGAAGAACGTGCTTGCGCAGGCCAAGGACTGGCTGAAGCGGCTGGAAAAAGAGCGAAAATTGGGCTGAGCCACGAATTTCGCTGCAATTTCATGATGGTCCAGGTCTCGCCAGATCAGGGCAATCTTTGTATGGTGCCGCCGCATTGGGGATTTTGTCGTGAATCGCAACTACAGCCCAACATCTTCGGGATGGGTCATCATCCTTTTGAGCGCGGCCGTGCTCGCGCTCGGAGGCTGCGGACGCAAGGGTCCGCTCGACCTGCCGCCGACCTCATCGGCGCAGCCGGCCGCCGCGGCGCCGACCGATACCGGCGCCGAACAGGCGAGCAAGCCAAGCGTCTTCAATCCGACCTACGGAGCCGATGCGCCGCCGGCCGCCACCAAAGGCAGCAAGAAAGCGTTCATTCTCGATCCGCTTCTGGACAACTGAGCCTGCCATGAATCACTTTGACTACCGCAACGGCGTGCTGCACGCCGAGGCAGTGAATCTTATCGAGCTGGCGGACGCGGTCGGCACGCCGTTCTATTGCTATTCGACCGCGACCCTGGAGCGCCATTACCGGGTGTTCAGCGACGCCTTCGCCGGCGAAAAGGCGGTGGTGTGTTACGCCATGAAGGCCAACTCCAATCAGTCGGTGCTGCGCACGCTGGCGAAGCTCGGCGCCGGAGCGGACGTGGTCTCGGGCGGCGAGTTGAAGCGTGCGCTGGCCGCCGGCATTCCACCTGAGAAAATCCTGTTTTCAGGCATCGGCAAGACCGAAGCCGAGCTGCGTGCAGCGCTGGCCGCCGATATTCTCTGCATCAACATCGAATCCGAGCCCGAACTCGAATTGCTCTCACGGTTGGCAAGCGAGACCGGCCGAACTGCGCGGATCTCGGTTCGGGTCAATCCCGATGTCGATTCCGGCTCGCACGCCAAGATTTCCACCGGCAAGTCTGAAAACAAGTTCGGTATCCCGCTTGCCCGCGCGCGCGCCGTCTATGCCCACGCCGCGAAGTTACCGGGGATCGAGATAACCGGTGCCGATATGCATATCGGCAGCCAGATCATCGATCTTGGGCGGATGGAAACTGCGTTCAGGATCCTGGCCGAATTCGTGCAAACACTGCGCGCCGATGGCCATACCATCTCGCATGTTGATTTCGGCGGCGGGCTCGGCATTCCCTATTACATGGACCGGGAAGCGCCGCCGGCGCCAGCGGCCTATGCCGCCATGGTCAAGCGGGTGACGCACAATCTCGGTTGCACGCTGATGTTCGAGCCGGGGCGGATGATCGTCGGCAACGCCGGCATCCTGGTCACGCGCGTGATCTATGTGAAGCATGGCGATGCCAAGAATTTTGTCATTATCGACGCGGCGATGAACGACCTGATCCGCCCCACACTGTACGAAGCGCACCACGACATCCTGCCGATTGTTGCGGCTGCGGACGGCGCGCGTGCGATCGTCGCCGACGTGGTCGGACCGGTTTGCGAAAGCGGGGATTACCTCGCGCTTGGACGGGCCATGCCCGAGCCCAAATCCGGTGACTTGCTGGCGATCATGACCGCCGGTGCCTACGGCGCGGTGCAGTCCGGTACCTACAACACCCGCGCGCTGGTGCCGGAAGTGCTGGTCAAGGACGATCAATACGCGGTGGTGCGGCCCCGCGTCGAAGTAGATGCCCTGATCGCGATGGACAAATCAGCGCCGTGGCTGTGAGGATTACTTAACTTACTTCCCCGCTGGCGGCCTTGTGGCGTCGTCCCTCCCGGGCCTGCGAAGTTGTTTGGAACCGTGCTTAGGCTCTTGTACTGACTGTCTTGGGCCCCTCTGAGGCGGCATCGGAAAGATCGGCTGCTCGGCTTTCCTCGCATTCCCTCAGCATGAACTTGGCCACGGGATCGCCGGGAAAGTTGTCAAGGATAGCGCGATAGGTGCGCTCTGCCGCCGCAAAATCGCCAGCCTCGACCTGCTGCGAGGCTTGCCAGGTCATCGCGCTCAACTGCTCGTCCCGATCGCGAACCCTTAGCTCCGGATCGTCGCTAGCGCGGAAAGCGAGCAATTCATAGATCATGAACCTGGTCTTACGGCCCTTCACCTGAACCCGCTTCAACGGTCGCGCAAGTATCTCGGCCCGCACATGCTCAAAAATGCTGTCGCTGATGCAGATGGTGGTGCCAAACAGCTTGTTGATGCCTTCGAGGCGCGCGGCGACATTCACGCCGTCTCCCAAGGCAGTGTAACTCAGCCGAGTCGAGGAGCCGACAT
>WNFR01003930.1_pt1 | contig 15361 bp, 18 predicted proteins | sample 5400221 | NCBI WGS metagenome assembly WNFR01 (sample SAMN13153357, study PRJNA577476) | soil metagenome | isolation source: 40 cm soil under Madrone tree | place: USA:California | collected 2016-06-14 | reverse complement strand
GTACCGGCGGGGGAGTATGCACGCGCGGCGCTGACGAAGCTCGGTGTGTGGCAGCGCGTGTCGGGGCGCCTGGTGCGGGGCGAGAACGTGCGCGCGGCGCTCGCGTATGTAGCGCGCGGCGAGGCGCCGCTTGGGATCGTGTACCGGACGGACGCGCAGGCCGAGAAGCGCGTGCGCGTGGTCGGGGTCTTTCCCGAAGACAGTCACCCACCCATCACGTATCCGCTGGCGCTGACGGTCAGGGCTCGCCCCGAGGCAGCGCGGCTTGAGGACTTTCTCAGCGGCGAGACCGCGCGGCAGATTTTCACCCGCTACGGGTTTGCAGCGCTGCCCGCGCGCCAGGGCGGGGTTGATTGACTCTCGTGCATTACCACGGTAATGTATGAGCATGGCAATTGCACTATCGAAAGTGACCGCTCAGGGGCAGATCTCGGTTCCTGTCGAGGTCCGCAGGAAGCTCGGCGTCGGCCCTGGCTCCGTACTCGAATGGGACGAGCAGGATGACCAAGTCGTCGTTCGCAGGGCAGGGCGGTATACCTCACAGGACGTCCACAACGCGCTGTTTCCCAAGAAAGCACCCAAAGGAAAGCCTGCGGACGTGAAGGACGCAATCCGAACGTACATCCGCAAACGGCATGCGCGCGATTGACACCAACGTCGCGGTGCGACTCGTCGTGCGTAATGACCCCGAACAGGTCCGCGCGGCGGAGAAGTTCACCTCAAGCGGCGCCTGGGTGTCTCATCTGGTACTGGCAGAGGCCACCTGGGTGCTCGACGCCGTCTATGAACGCTCCGCTGGGCAGATCGCAGCCGCCATCGACATGCTGCTCAATCACAAGGACCTGACGCTGCAGGATTCCGACCTCGTGACCTCTGCGCTCGAGCACTTCAGGAAACGTCCCGCGCTGGGCTTTTCTGACTGCCTGGTACTCGAGATTGCCCGTAAAGCGGGGCACTTGCCGCTCGGCACATTCGATCGGAACCTTGCAAAGCTCGGAGGTGTAGAGCGTTTGAAAGAGCTCCACCTTCCCTGAGCCGGCAGCGTCGGTCGATACGATACGCATCAGTCTCGGCCTGCGGCGCGGCGCAGTGCTCAGAACTTTCCGCTCTGAAAGTCGACAAACGCCTGCTGCAGCTCTTCGCGCGTGTTCATGACGAACGGGCCGTACTTGGCGACCGGCTCGCGCAGCGGCCGTCCCGCAACCAGAATCGCGCGCGCCGTCTCGCCATCGGCACCTGCGCTCACCCCCGTGAGCCGGATCTCTTCGCCTTCGCCCAGCACCGCGAGCTCGTGCGCCTGCACGGCCTTTGCTCCCGGGTCCGCGCCGACGCGTACCGAACCTTCGAACACGTACACGAATGCCGCGTAGTCGGACGGTAACGACTGCACGAACCGCGCGCCCGGCCGGATCGCGAGATCGAGGTAGGTCGGATCCGTGGCCGGCTGCAGGATCGGACCGGCGATGCCCGCCACGCGCCCGGCGATGACTTTCACCTTCACACCCTCTGCCGGAGTCGCGGTCGGAATACGCTCCGGCCCGAACTCCTGGTATCGGGGTGCGGTCATCTTGTCGCGCGCCGGCAGGTTCAGCCACAGCTGAAAACCCCGCATGCGGCCCTCCTGTTGCTCGGGCATTTCCGAATGCACCAGTCCGCGACCGGCGGTCATCCACTGCACGCTTCCCGGGACCAGCACGCCCTCGTTGCCGTGGTTGTCACGGTGACGCATGCGGCCATCGAGCATGTAGGTCACCGTCTCGAAGCCCCGGTGCGGATGCTCCGGAAAGCCCGCGATGTAGTCCTCCGGCTTGTCGGTGCCGAACTCATCGAGCATCAGGAACGGATCGAGGTCGGGTAGCTGCGGCTGCCCGATAACCCGCGTGAGCCTGACGCCTGCGCCATCGGAGGTCGGCATGCCTTTCACGACACGCCGCACCGAGCGCTCTGCAACCTTGCTATCCATGGAACGTCCCTCCGAAGCTAAAGGAAGAATGCCTGACAGGAATGTGGCGCGCACCGGGTGGGCGAGCGCCCCTTCAGGCCGCCATCGCGCCATAGTCGGCGATCGCGGCTCGCGCGGCGCTCAGGCTCGCGGCGCGCTGCTGCGGTGAAATCGCCAGGCCCTCTGCCCGCACGAATCTCACGTTGTCGATGCCGAGAAATGCGAACAGGTACTTCAGATACGGCTCGCCAAATTCCCCGGACGCATCGGGCGCACGCATGCCTCCGCGCGCCACCGCCACGATGACCTCCTTGCCGCCGGCGAGCCCTTGCGGGCCGTTCGCGGTGTAGGTGAAGGTCTTACCCGCGACCGTGATGCGGTCGATCCACGCCTTGAGCTGCGAGGGAATCGTGAAGTTATAGACCGGGGCGCCGATCACGATGGCGTCGGCGGCGAGGAATTGCTCCAGGGCCTCGGCACTGCGCGCCGCCTCGAGCTCGTCGGCTCGAAGCAGCGATTTCTGTGACAGATGAGGCAGCTCCTGTGCCGCCAGATCCAGGTACGTGACCTCTGTGTCCGGTCGCTCCGCCACCCAGCGCGCCACGATCTCGCGCGTCAGCTCCCGACTCGCCGACCCTTCTCCCTGAATGCTCGAATCGATGTGCAGCAGCTTCATGACTTTCTCCCGCTTGTTCCAGTGCATGGGAAAAAGCATAATCTGTGGGACGATGATTGAGTATCCAGCCAAAATAGAACATTTTGTTCCAAATTTGGATCTAATAGACACCTGATGCAACCCCTCGAGGGCCTCTACTACTTCACGCAGGTGGTCGATCACGGCGGCTTCGCGCGCGCCGCGCGCGCACTCGGCATCCCCAAGTCGCGACTGTCACGTCATGTGGTGGCGCTGGAGGGGAAACTCAACGTGCGCCTGGTGAACCGCTCCACGCGACGGTTCGTCGTCACCGATATCGGCCATGAGGTCTATCGGCATGCGACCGCGATGCTGACGGAAGCGGACGCGGCACTGGAGGCGGTGGAGTTCGTGCGCGCCAAACCGTGCGGCACGATCAAGGCCAGCTGTCCGGTCGCGCTCGCCCAATCGGCAGTGGCGGTGATCCTGCCCGAGTTCCTGGAGAAGTACCCCGCCGTGCGCCTGCAGCTGCACGTGAGTAACCGGCGCGTGGATGTATTGAGCGAGGGATTTGATGTGGCGCTGCGCGTGCGCTCAGTTCCCACGGGCGAAGATGGCCTGGTGATGCGCAGTTTCCGGGACGTCGACGAATTCCTGGTGGCAAGCCCCGCGTATCTGGGTCGCGCCGGTGAGCCCAACGATCCGGCGCAACTCGCGCAGCACGATACGCTCGACTACGCGGGGGAGTCCGACCGGCGCCCGTGGGAACTCGTTGGACCCAACGGCGAGACCGCGCGCGTAGAGCATTCGCCACGCGTGGTGTGCCATGATTTTGTGGTGCTGCGTGCCGCCGTGCTGGCGGGCTTAGGGATTGCGCGGCTGCCCGAGAGCGTCGTGCGCGAGGACCTGGGGCGCGGTGTGCTCACGCGCGTACTGCGCGAATGGAACAGTCCGCAGGGGATTGTCCACGTGGTGTTTCCGAGCCGGCGCGGCCTGCTGCCCGCGGTGCGCGCGTTCATTGATTTTCTGGCGGAGCGCTTGCCGGGCGCCCTGTGAGGGAGCGGGCTTCAGCGATCCGTGCCGCGCCGGCCTTGAGTGACGTCCCGTCCGCCCAACTCAGCCACAGTCCGGCTGGCACGCTCCTCGGAACACAACAGCACGCACTTCGTCAGGGCGTCGGCGATCATGGCCTCGGGCGCCAGTACCGCGGCGTAGCGGCGCAAGGCGGCAGCGGCGCCGCTGCGCACGTAATAGCCGCGATGCCCCGGGGGTCGCCGCGGCTCATCGAGGTCGCTGACTGCGAGCGCGGCGTTTTGCAAAGCGAGGGGTCGATAACCGTGATCGCGGTAGCGCAGCAGGATGGTCTCGCGGCGCGCTCCGAACAGGCGCAGGTCGCCTCCCGCATTCACCGTGCCCGCGTGGCAGCCGGCCGCACGCAGGGCCGCGATCGCGCAGTCGATCGCGTAGCCTTTCGCGATCCCTCCGAGATCGAGCGCCAGCGGCGCGCGGCGCACCCCCCACGGCTCCGATCCCGGCGATGGACCCGAGAGCTGGAGGTCAGTCAGGCGCCCCGGACTTAGCGGCAGGCAGGGATCGAACACGCCATCGGTCAGCCGGTTCAGCCGCTGCGCCAGCCGCAACACCTCCCAGGTGGACGCGTGAATCGGCGTCTGGACGTGGAGGGGCGCGGAGTTGATGCGCGCAATATCGCTTCCCGCGCGCTCGGGGTGCATGCGCCGTTCGACCTGCGCAACGGCTGCGAAGGCCGCCTCGATCGCGCGCACGGCAGTGGCTTCAGATTCCGCAGTCGCTTCGATCGCCACCCAGGTGCCCAGGGCGACCCGCAGCCGTCGAAGGCTGCCTGCGCAGGCGGCCCGAGCGCAGCCAGGCGAAGCAGGCGAGGGCACCGATTCGGCGGAAAGCATGGGACGAACGAGTTGAACCCCAGGGCCTCGTACGGTTATCCTACAGCAATTACGAATCATTCGCATTCGTATTTGGCGATGGTGATGACCCGGCGATGAGGATCCCGCCCCTATGACCGACCCGGATCGCGGCTCGTTAGGTTGGGCCATGGCGCTCGCCGCGCTGACGGCTGCGCCGGTGCAGATTGTCGTCGCCGCGGAGTACCTCTCGGTGGAGGGCGCGCAGAAGGCGCTCTTCCCGCAGGCCGATCGGTTCACCGAGTTGGTCCTGTCCCTCAACGCAGCGCAGCGGGCGCAGGTTGCGACGCTCGCGGGACCCCAGCCCCCGCACCGGAGCCTGCGCGCCTGGAAGGCGATGCGGGGCGCGGAGCTCGTCGGCTACGTGTTCGTCGATGAGGTGATCGGACGGGAAGACTTCATCACGTACGCGGCGGGGATCGATGCCGCGGGTCACTTGGGCGCGCTGGAAGTGCTCGCTTACCGGGAGAGTCACGGTGGAGAAATCAGAAGCGATGCGTGGCGGCGTCAATTCGCGGGCCGGCAGGGGCTCGGGCAGCTGCGCGTGCAAACCGACATCAAGAACATCGCCGGAGCCACGCTCTCCTGCGAACACGTGACCGAGGGTGCGCGCTGGCTGCTGGCGCTGTGGCAGGTGGCGCTGCGGCCCGCGGCGGCTTCCTCCGGCTGAGCTCCCGTGCAGCACTTTGCCGTGAGTCGCCCCGAAAAGGCTCCTGAAGCGGGTCCGGGCGGCACGCGCCTGGCGCCGCGCAATGGTGCTCGCGTGCCGATGTCCCCGGCGCTGCGTGCGGCGATTCTCACGCTCGGCGCACTCTTGTGGCTTTCCGGGGCGGTGTGGCTCGTGCTGCATTTCGGCTTTGCACAGCAGACGCAATTTGGTCCGCTTCCGAACCCCTGGGAAGCGGTGGTGATTCGCGTGCACGGCGTGCTGGCGGTCGGCGGGGTGTTTCTGCTGGGGTGGATCGTCGGGGGCCACACGATCGAGCGCTGGGGGAGTGCGCGCAATCGCCTCTCCGGGCTCGCACTCATGGGCAGTGCGGCACTGCTGGTGTCCAGCGGCTACGCACTCTATTACACCACCGGAACCCTGCACGAGGTGGCTTCCCGGACGCACGAGTGGCTGGGAGCGGCCTCGCTGCTCGTGGCGCTCGCGCACTGGTGGCGGAACCGTCCCTGACGCCACTGCTGTGCGCTCAGGCGAGCGCTCGCCGCAAGCGCACGGCGTTCCCGGTTGTGGTTCACTGGCGGTTCAGGCGCCCGGCATATAAATGAGTGTGAACGCCGGCGGCCTGTTGTAGGTCCGACCCCTTACGGTGGGGGGGATTGCCTGATGCAGGTAATCCGCCGGGCGTGCGGAGCGTTCTTCTTCTCAGGGTGGAGCAGATTATGAAGACACGCCTGTTGAGTGTACCGGGCCGGCTCGCAGTCTTGGCGGTCCTCGGTTTGTTCACGCTCGGTGCCGCCGGGGCTGATGAGGGGGATCCACCGGGACGGGTGGCGCGCCTGAGCGATGTCGAGGGCTCCGTCTCGCTGCAGCCGGCGGGCGTACAGGAATGGACCGCCGCGACCCTCAATCGTCCGCTCACGACGGGCGACAAGCTGTGGACGGATCAGAGCTCGCGTACCGAGCTCGATATCGGCGCCGCGGTCATCCGCTTAGGTCCCACCACGGGATTCTCATTCCTCAATCTGGATGACAACACGGCGCAGATGCAGGTCACCGCGGGAACCCTCATCGTGCGGGTGCGGGACCTGCAGAGTAACCAGACCTATGAGGTCGATACCCCGAATATCGCGCTGTCGCTGCAGCAGCCGGGCGAGTATCGCGTGGAGGTCAACGACGCGGGTGACACCACCATCGTCAAGGTGAGTGAGGGGCAGGCGCAGGCCGCCGGCGGCGGACAGTCGGTCGCCATCGGCACTCAGCAGATGGTCAAATTCACCGGCGCGGACACCCTCAGTGCTGACAGAGGCTCCGTGGGGGCTCCCGATGATCTGGACAGCTGGTCAGCGGGGCGTGAGCGTCAGGTCCAGGACTCGCCCTCGCGCCAGTACGTCGCGGACGACGTCGCCGGCACGCAGGATCTCGACAACAACGGACGTTGGGAGAGCACGCCGGACTACGGTTACGTCTGGGCACCGAACGTAGTGGTGGCCGGCTGGGCGCCGTACCGTTTCGGGCACTGGGTGTGGATCGTCCCGTGGGGTTGGACCTGGGTCGATGACGCCCCCTGGGGTTATGCACCGTTTCACTATGGCCGCTGGGTCGAGTGGAACAGCGCCTGGTGCTGGGTACCGGGACCGCGCCGCGTGCGTCCGGTGTACGCGCCCGCGCTGGTGGCCTGGGTGGGTGGACCCGCGGGCGGCGTTTCCGTGGCGTTCGGCGCTAACGTCGGCTGGTTCCCGCTGGCGCCGCGCGAAGTCTACGTGCCGGGCTATCACGTGAGTCCCACTTACGTGCGCAACGTCAACATCACCAACACGACGATTGTGAACAACACGTACATCACCAACGTCTATCAGAACAGCGTCACCAACATTCACTACGTGAACAACACCCCCGCTGCGGTCACCGCCGTGCCGCAGAATGTCTTCACCTCCGGGCAGCGCCTCGGCGGACACGCCGTGCACCTGCCGGCGGCGGCGCTGGCGGGTGCTGCCGTCGCGGCGCCGCCGCCGGCCCTTGTCCCCACCCGCCAGAGCGTGTTGGGACCGAATGCGGGCCGTGCGGTCGCTCGGCCGCCCCCGGCGCTGGTGAGCCGCCCGGTGGTGGCGCGCACCCCGCCGCCGCGCGCACCGGTTCCATTCGAAAGACAGGTGCAGGCGATCCAGCAAAACGGCGGCCGACCGCTCGCGCGCGCCGACCTGGCACGGCTGCAGCCCGCGGCCCCCGTAGCGCCCGTGCGGCTGATTGCCGCCGGCGGAGCGGCCGTGGGCGCGGGCGCGCCGGCCCATGGCGCAGGCAGCGCTCGCCCGGGCACTCCCGCGACCCCGCAGCGGCCCGGCGCGTCTGCGCCTCCGGCCTCCGCAGGCGCGCAGGCGCCTAACCTCGCCGATCGCGAACGGGTGCTTCAGAACAGCCGCGTGACGCCAACGCCGCGCGACGACTCCTATAGACCGCCGGCTGCGGCCCGTGGCGATTCCTCCACTACACCGATCAGGCCGTCGCCGGCGCCCGCGCCGCAAGGGCGTACCGATCGGCCGCCATCGGCTCCGCAGCCTCTGCCGCCGACACCGCAGCGCGGGTTTTCATCCGACGATCCGACCCACGCCTACAGCCGCCCGCCGTCCGCGCCGGCGAACCGCCCGCCGCCCGCCGCCGCAGCGCCGGTCAACCCTGCCCCGCGTCCGCAGCAGCCTCAGTATCAGGAGCAGCGATATCGTCCACCCGCGCCCGCCGCGGCACCGCCTCCTGCGCCGGTGCGTGAGGTCCCGTCGCCTGCGAACCGCCCGCAGGAGCATCCCGCGCCGCCGCCACCGCGACCACAGGAGGCGAAGCCCGAGTCACGCGATTCCGGGCCGCATGCGGATCGAACCTCACGGGATCGCGCCGAGCGGTAGGTCATTACCAGATCGCGAGGCGGAGACCCGGGTTATGTCGCAGGCGGCGACACGTCAAGAAAACGTGTCGTCAAATTTGAATTCCTGCGACACGACGGATCGACCGGCCCTTCTTCACCAAGCGACGGACTTTTCGAGGCGAAGAGCGTCGCTTTGGGCCGAGTCGAATGCCAGCGGGTGGGTCGGCAGTGTCAGCGGACGACCGGTCCCGGCGGCGCGTCAGACCGCCACGAACCCTGAGAGCCTCGACGCCCGCGCATCGAAGGTCGCCGTGGCCCGGCATCCGAGGGCACGATGACGGGCGTCAATCAAGCAGTCGGCGAACTCAGCAGCCGAATCCTTCCAGGTGAACACGGCCTCCTCGACGGATGGCTCATCCTCGAACTCCAGTTCGACCGCATCCAGCAACGCGGATAACGCTGCGACAATTTCTGCCTTTGCCAAACTATAGCGGCTGCGTAACACCCACTCCGTCTCCAGCAGTACGAGGAGACTGATCAGTACGGCCTCGCCGCTGCCTACCTCGCGCTTGATGAGTCGCCGGGCTCGCTCGAACTGCTCTGGGTCATCGCGAACCAGGAAGCGAACGAGCACGTTGGTGTCGACACCGAGCATCAGCGCGAGAGCTGTTCGACTGGTACGCGTTTTCGTCCCTTCTTGTGCAGGCTGCCCGCAAGACTCATCACGCTCTTGTTCTTGACGCGCATCAGGACAAGGCCGTCCGGCATCAGCGTAAACGTCATGCGGTCGCCGGCCTTCATGCCGAGGCTATCCCGAATCTGCTTGGGGATTGTGGTCTGACCCTTACTGGTCAGTGTCGCATCGGTACTCATGACATTTTCAGCTTTCCTTACTTCTCTCATTATAGTAAGGAACACTTCCTGGCGCAACCATCGGTCAGGGACGGCGATTCGCGGGCGGGCGCCAACCTCGCCGATCGCGAGCGCGTGCTGCAGAACAGCCGCCCAACGCCGGCACCGCGACTCCGACAGACCGCCGGCTGCAGCCTGCGGCGCTTTCCCCACCGCGCCGATCAGGCCCTCGAGGGCGCCCGCGCCGCAATGGCGTAACCGACCGGCCGCGATCGGCTCAGTAGCATTTGCCGCCGAAACACCCGACGACCCATGCATACACCCGCCCGGCTTCCGGGATCGCGGCGAGGGATAAGCCAGTCGGGCGGTAGTAGAATAGCGAATGGTCGCCATCACGCCCGAAGAAGCTCTTGCCTATTGCAGGCGTTGGGACTGGTGCGAGACGCCGAAGCGAGGGAACTGAGGCGTACGCCGATGGAAACCAAGCTTCAGCAACTTGCGTCGCTGATGGCTTCGCGCCATGTCTTTGGGCCGGAACCAGATCGCGAGGCGGAGACCCGGGTCGTGCGTGAGCGATGGGCTCGTCCGCATGGAAGACGCACTGCAGTTTGCGAAGCGAAGCCGCGTACTGCTCATGCGGCATACGACTTCCGGGATCGACGTCGACATCACATTCGGCGAACTGCCGTTCGAGCGTGCGGCTGTTGCCAACTGCGAAAATCACGACATCGGTGGTGTGCGAGTACGACTGCCGCGTGTTCAAGATCTGCTGGTGATGAAAGCAATCGCCCGCCGCCCCAAGGATGTTCAGGATCTTAAGGGATTGCTTGCCGCTCATCCTGAGGTTGACGTTGCCTCTGCGCGTCTGGATTCGGGAATTCGCAATGGCCATGAGCATGCCGGACATATTGGGCGAGTTCGATACTCTGCTGGCCGAACGAGCTCCTGAAGCCTGAACCAGCCCTCCTGACAGGTGCTGGTATCGATCAATTCAGTCTTCGTCGTACTGCAGCGCGTCGCGTTCCAGCTCCCTGACGAAATCACGAATCTCTTCGCGCGAGCAGAGCTGCGCCTCGAGCAGCGCCTGCAGCAGTGTTCCCAGATGCACGCGCATGGCCACCGCCAGCAGGGTAGGCGAATAACGCTGCAGTCCCGCCATCAAGTCGTTGAGCTCGTCGAGGCACTCCTCGACCGTTCCATCGCTGCGTGTATCGGCGAATGACATTGCCTTTGGCTCCGTCAGACAACTCCTTGTCTTAACCATACACGACATCGCGCACGCAGGCGCGGCAGCGATGCAGCGCGCGGCGCATTTCTGCACAAACAGACGGCCAATCGCGATTCCAATCACCGGCTGCGTGAATAGACTGGCTGCCGACTTTCCAGACCAACACTTACCATCGAGGAATACTCATGAACAGTTTCACGCTGACCGCGGTCGGCAATCTGGCGCGTAACCCGGAACTGGTGGCCAAGAGTGACAGCAGTCACACGCGCTTCTGCCTGGTGGGCAACGACTATGCGGGCAAGGACGAAGAGGGCGCCGCCCGCGAGGTGGTGACCAGCCTGTGGTTCGTGGCGTTCGGTGCCATGGGCGAGGCGCTCGCCAGGAATGCGCGCAAGGGCGACCAGCTGTTCGTCGAGGCGCGGGTGCGCGCCAGCAACTGGACCGACAAGCAGGGCGAGAAGCAATACGACCATTCATTCATCGTCGAGGGCTTCCGCTTCGGTGCGCCCGGCAAGGCCAAGCGCGAGGAGCGTGACGCGCGGCGTGACGGCGAGGCGCCGCGCCTGGCGGTCGGTGCACAGGGCGTGAGCGAACCCTAGAGGATCCGCAACAGTGTCACGGAGACCCACATGCAGGTGATGCTCACAGGTTCGGTCACCACGGCGCACCGCCGCGCGGCAGCCGGTGCGCTCCTCGCCTGCGCGCCGCTGCTGGCGCAGGCCCAGAGCTCCCCGTTCATGACGGGCGCGACCGCGCTGCAAACGAACATTCTCGCGTGGCTGACGCCCATCGCCGTCATCCTGGTGATGGTGCTCGGCGCCATGGCGATGGCCAACCGCATGTCGTGGGGGTGGTGCATCGGAGCGATCCTCGGAATTGCGATCGCGTTCGGTGCACCGCAGATCGTCGCCTGGGTCCGCGGGATGTTCGGCGTGTAGTCCTGCCATGAGCCGCACCATCAACGTCAGCGGGCGCAATGGCGGACTCACCGCCGATCCACTGTTCGTGGGGGCAACGCGGCCGCCCATGCGCTGGGGTGTTACCTACTCGGCGCTGCTGTTCAACATGGTCTTTACCATGGAGGCGTTTCTGCTGACCAGGAATCTCCTGACGCTACTGCTGTGCGCACCCATTCACGGCATCTGCGCACTGCTGTGCACCCGGGATCCGAGGTTCTTTGATCTCGTGCTGCTGTGGGGCCGGACGCGACTGCCGGCACGGCTGGCGACGCTGCAGGTGTGGAAGGCGAGCAGTTACAGTCCGTTGACGCTGGATCTGCCGGATGCCAGTGGGCGGCGCAGGTCCGCGCCTGAGGTATCCATGGCAGGGGATGTGAGGAGAGCGGCGTCGTGTTGAGCACAAGGCGTGCGTTGGCGCTGCGTCGGGAGCGGACGGCCGCCGAGCGCATTCCCTATACCGCTCACGTTGCGGAGCGCGTGGTCAAGACCGCCCTCGGCGACTACCTGCAGGCGTTCCGCCTCGGTGGTGCCAGCTTCGAAAGCGCCGACGACGAGCAGCTCAACAGCTGGCACGAGCGGCTGAACGTGCTGTGGCGCAACCTTGCAAGTCCCAACATCGCTCTATGGACTCACGTGGTCCGTCGCCCCGAGCGCGCGCAGCAGCCGGTCACGGCGGGGCGCGGATTCGTGGATATTCTGACCACGAGGTATCGCGAGCGCCTCGCCGGCGAAACGCTGATGGTCAATGAGCTCTACCTCGCGCTGCTGTACCGGCCGGCCGCCGGCCTGGCCGCCGGGATGCTCTCCAGAGCGCTCTCGAGGACACGGTCCGTGAGCTCGCGGCTGGAGCTCGCGGACGCGCTGGATGCGTGCGCGAAGCTGGGTCAGATGGCGCGCGCCTCCCTGGCGCGCTACGAACCGGAGGCCCTGGGCACCTACCGTTGCGGCGACACCTGGTGCTCCTCGCTGCTCGAGTATCTCGCCTTGCTCATCAACGGTGAATGGCGGCGAGTACCGCTGCCGGCGGGGCCGTTGAGCGAGGGGCTCGCGACCACACGTCTGCTCTTTGGCACCGAGACCATCGAATACCGCACGCCTTGCGCGACGCGCGTCGGTGCGATGCTCGGCATCAAGGAATACCCGACCCCGAGCCTCGTCGGGATGTACAACCGGCTGCTGTCGGCGCCGTTTCCGCTGGTACTGACGCAGTCTTTCGCCTTCCTGTCGCGTGCCGCGGCTCAGGCCCTGCTGCAACGACAGTTCCACCGCATGGCCAACGCCGGGGATTTCGCGGTGTCGCAGGCGGTGCAGCTGAAGGAGGCGCTCGATGGTCTCAGCAGCAATGAGTTCGTCATTGGCGATCACCACTGCTCGCTGCAGGTGCTCGCCGATGTCCAGGAACCGTCCGGGGAGAAGGCCGACAGCTGGCGCCTGAAGACGCTCAACGATCACGTGGCCCTCGCGCGTAGCGTCCTGGGTGATACGGGTATGACCGTGGCACGCGAGGATCTCGCGCTGGAAGCGGCCTTCTGGGCGCAGCTGCCCGGCAACTTCGCGATGCGTCCGCGCAAGGCGCCGATCACTTCGCGCAACTTCGCGGCCATGGCCCCGTTCCACAACTACCCGCTGGGCCGGGCCAGCGGTAATCACTGGGGAGAGGCGCTCGCGCTGTTGTGCACGAGCGCTCGCTCTCCCTACTACTTCTCGCTGCACGCCAGCGACCCCGCGGAACCGGACGGCGGTAGCCGCAAAGACACCGGACATACTTTCATATGCGGGCCGACCGGTTCCGGAAAGACGGTCTTCATCGGCTTCCTCGTGAGCCTGCTCGAGCGTCACGGCGCCACCCAGGTGATCTTCGACAAGGACCGGGGTCTGGAGATTCTGGTGCGCGCACTCGGCGGAGAGTATTTCGAGCTTAGGAACGGCCGAACGACGGGATTCAATCCGCTGCAGCTTCCCGCGACCGCGCAGCACGTCGAATTCCACAAGACCTGGCTGCGCATGCTGGTGCGTCCCGCAGGCGGTCGGGCGCTCACGTCGCGGGAGGGCGTCGATCTCGATCAGGCCTTGCGCGGCACGCTCGCGCTCCAACCCTCCGCAAGACGCCTGTCACGGCTGATTGAATTTCTCGACCCGACCGATCCGGAGGGCATGCACGCCCGTCTGGCGCGCTGGTGCGAATCGGCGCACGGCGAGTATGCCTGGGTGTTCGATAACGCGAGCGACTCGGTGGTGGCGAAGCTCGCCGCCCGGGCAACGATCGGCTTCGACGTCACCGAATTTCTCGATCACGAGCTGTTGCGCGCTCCGATTACGCTCTATGCGTTTCACCTCGTGCGCCAGCTCCTCGACGGGCGTCGCCTGGTGTGCTGGATGGATGAATTCTGGCGACTGCTGGCGGATCCGGCATTCGCGAGCTTTGCCAAGGACGGCCCGAAGACCTGGCGCAAGCTGAACGGCGTCATGTGTCTGGCGACGCAGAGCGCGAGCGACGTGCTCGACAGTTCCATCAGCCGCACGATCATCGAACAGACGCCCACCAAGGTGTTCTTTCCCAACCCCGAAGCGAGCGCAGAGGAGTACACGCATGGCTTCGGGTTGAGCGAGCGCGAATTCAAGCTCATCAAGGAGCAGCTGGACCCCGGCTCCCGCACGTTCCTCGTCAAGCAGGGACACCACAGCGTCGTGTGTCGGCTGGACCTGAAGGGCTGCGAGGCGGAACTCGCCGTCATTTCCGGACGGGCTCGTGACCTGGAACGCATGCGCCGCCTGATCGCCGAGCACGGCCGCGATCCCGCGCTGTGGCTGCCGGTCTTTCTGAGTTCCCCGAGCCGGGAGTAATGGCACCCACCGAAGTGCCTGCAAGGAGTGTCTGTCATGGCAAAGCGAGAAATCGGGTTTGTACTGGCGTGGGTGGTGCTGCTCGCCGCGGCCCCCGCGGCGCAGGCGCAGTTTGCGGTAATCGATGTGGCATCGCTCGCGCAGCTCATGTCGCAGGTGCGCACGCTCGAGCAGCAGGTGGCGACCGCGCGTAATCAGCTCACGCAGGCGCAGACGGAATTTCAGTCGATCACCGGCGCTCGCAGCATGGAGCAACTGCTGAACGGCACGGTGCGCAACTACCTGCCGCAGAACTGGGCGACGCTGCAGAGCGCGGTGCAGGGGGCCGGCGGCGCCTACCCGGGGCTGGCGGCCGATCTCGGCCGCACCCTCAGGGTCGAATCGGTGCTGTCCACGGGGCAGCTGGCGGCGCTGTCACCGGGAGCCCGTGCGCAACTACAGGCGGGACGCCAGTCCGCGGCGCTGCTGCAGAGCCTGACACACGAGGCGCTCGCCAACTCGAGCAGCCGCTTCTCGGCGCTTCAGCAGCTGATTGACGCCATTGCGCGCGCCGGCGATCAGAAGGCGATCCTCGATCTGCAGGCACGCATTGCCGCCGAGGCTGGCATGCTGCAGAACGAGCACACCAAGCTGCAGGTGCTCTACGAGGGCGCACAGGCCGACCAGTGGGCCAACACCCAGCGGCTGCGCGAGCTGGCGATCGCCGGCCACGGGCAGTTCGACCGCCGCTTCCAGCCGCAACCCTAGCGCGGGCCGGGCGGGGCGCCTCATGGGTTTCTTTGCGACGTTCTGGGCCTGGCTCAACGGCCAGCTTGCAAACTACATCGGCACCAATACCGCGCGCATGGCCGAGGCCCTGGAGCCGGCGATCGTGACGCTCGCCACAGTCTACGTAATGGTCTGGGGCTATCTGCATCTGAGCGGCCGCATCGACGAACCGTTCATCACCGGGCTCAAGCGGCTCATTACGCTCGCCGTGGTGCTCGGCGGCGCCGTGCACCTGTGGCTTTACAACAGTCTCATCGTCGACACCTTCTACCAGGCGCCGGCACAGCTGGCGGCCGCCGTGGTCGGCGCGCCCGATCCGGTCGCCGCCGTTGATGCGATCTGGAACCGCGGCGGGGCTGTGGCGGGCTATCTGTGGAACAACGGCGGCGTGTTCGGCAGTGACCTTGGCTACTACGTTGCCGGCGCGAGCGTCTGGGCGCTGGTGGGACTGCTGTGCGTGTACACCATGTTCCTCATCGCGCTCTCCAGCATCGCGCTCGCGGTGCTGCTGGCGCTCGGACCGCTGTTCATGGCACTGCTGTTGTTCGAGGCCACGCGCCGCTTCTTCGAGGCGTGGCTCGCGCAGCTCGCCAACTATGCGTTGGTCACGATCCTGACCGTGCTGACTGCGGCATTGCTGCTACAGGTCGTGCAATCGTACGCGGATCAG
>WNFR01010600.1_pt1 | contig 15363 bp, 13 predicted proteins | sample 5400221 | NCBI WGS metagenome assembly WNFR01 (sample SAMN13153357, study PRJNA577476) | soil metagenome | isolation source: 40 cm soil under Madrone tree | place: USA:California | collected 2016-06-14 | reverse complement strand
ATCCCAACCTGGCGGCGCGCGCCGCCGGCCTCTCGCATGCCGCATTCGACGATCCCGTGATCGGTGCGGGCGCACGCGCTGCCGGCGGGGACGATCCCGACTCGGTCGTCGCCTATGACGCTCCGCCGCTTGCGCCGGAGGATGGCCCCGGCCAAGTCGGTGCGGTCGCGGGAACGGGGCCCGCCGAAGACATCGAAACGGTCGCCGCCCGGCGCGCCCGGCGCCAAATGAGCGGCCGCGGGCGCCGCAGCCGGCGCCCGAGCGTCGGGGTGGTCATCGCGCTGCTGCTCGCCGTGAATGCCGCCGTGCTGGGCTGGCGCGCCGACGTGGTGCGGGCGATGCCGCAGACCGCTTCGCTGTTCGCCGCGATCGGGCTGCCGGTCAATCTGCGCGGTCTCGCCTTCATGGACGTCAAGACCACCAAGGAGATGCATGACGGCGTGCCGGTCCTGCTGGTGCAAGGAACGATTTCCAACGTCGCCCGGCAGCCGCGCGACGTGGCGCGCCTCCGATTCTCCATGCGCAACGGCGCGGGCCGCGAGATCTACACCTGGACCACGCTGCCCGCGCGTTCGGTCCTTGCGCCCGGCGATTCGCTGCCGTTCCAGACCCGTCTTGCGTCGCCGCCGACGGAAGGGCGGGAAGTGGTCGTGCGCTTCTTCAATCGTCACGATGCCATCGCCGGCATGCATTGAGGGACCTGTGGCGCGAATTCTGCTGGCAGAAGACGAGGAGGCGTTGCGCGCCTTCGTGGCGCGCGCCCTCGCGCAGGACGGCCACGAGGTCGTCGCGACCGCCGACGGCGGCGAGGCGCTCGACGTTCTCGCGCGCGACAAGGGACGATTCGACCTCCTGCTCACCGACATCCGCATGCCGGTGATGGACGGGATCGCGCTCGCGCTCGCGGCCGCGCGCGACTATCCGGAGCTGATGATTCTCCTGATGACCGGCTATGCCGACCAGCGCGAGCGTGCGCACGGCCTCGATGCGCTCATCCACGACGTGATCGCCAAGCCGTTCTCGCTCACCGACATCCGCAAGGCCGTCAACGGGGCCTTGGTGGCGCGCGGGCGGTGAGGGGAGAGCCGCCCTCGCAAGGTCACGCGACCGCAGGGTGGGGCGTCAAGCGGGCTGATTTTCAAGGTTCGCCTATTCAATAAACACATAAAACACATGGATTCGCCGGCTCATTCAAAAGAACCGTCGAGTTTTTCTGCGTCGCCGGGAACCTTTCGGCAATTCGCCCATCCAATTTCAGCGTATCGATTTGGAAAGCATTTGCCCGGGAGGGCCTCATGAAACGGAAAATCCTGCTTGTCGCGGCGTTGGGCGGATCCGGCATGCTTGGCGCCGTGATGGCCACCGCCGCCCCGCCGCCGCAAGGCGCCGATGCCGAGAACGCGCGTGCCGCCCAATCGATGCTCGACGAGGGCAAAAAGACCTTCCGCTACGAGACATTCGGAAGCGAGGCCTTCTGGGGTGACGCGCTTCAGCTGCACAAGGCCATCGCGGGCGAGAAAAACGGCGGCGTGGGACCGGGCGTCTCCCCCAAGACCGCATTGTCGGTGGGCCTCAAGGTCGACGCGGACGCGCTGCCGGACGCTTTGAAGAAGCAGCTCAAGGCCGGCAAAGTGAACCTCGACGATCCGGCGACGACGATCGCCCTGCTCAAGTTGAACGCCGTGGTCGGCGTCACCGCCTTCACCAACCCGGACGGCGGCGTCAATTCGATGGGCATCCAGTGCGCATTCTGTCATTCGACCGTCGACAATTCGCTCGCGCCCGGCATCGGCAAGCGGCTCGACGGCTGGGCCAACCGCGATCTCAACGTCGGCGCGATCGTTTCGCTCGCCCCGAGCCTCAAGCCTTTCACCGATCTCCTCGGCGTCGACGAGGCGACGGTGCGGAAAGTGCTCGCGAGCTGGGGACCCGGGCGCTACGACGCGGAGCTCGACAAGGACGGCAAGGCTTTTCGTCCCGACGGCGGGCAGGCCGGCACGCTCCTTCCGCCCGCGTTCGGATTGGCCGGCGTGAACCTCGCCACCTGGACCGGCTTTGGATCAGTGACTTACTGGAATGCCTATGTGGCCGGCACCCAGATGCACGGCGCGGCGACGTTCTATGATCCCCGGTTCAACAACAAGGATCAGTATCCGGTGTCCGCCAAGAGCGGGGCGGGCAACACGCGCAATGTCCCGGACAAGGCGACAGCCAAGCTCGCGGCGCTGCACTTCTATCAGCTCTCGATCCCGGCCCCGAAGGCACCGGCGGGGTCGTATGACAAAGTCGCATTCGAACGCGGCCGCACCGTCTTCAACGGGCCGGGGAAATGCGCGGCCTGTCACGTTCCGCCGCTCTTCACCGAGCCGGGACAGAATCTGCATGCGCCCGGCGAGATCGGCATCGACTCGTTTCAGGCCGACCGTTCGCCCACCCACATGTACCGCACCGCGCCGCTGGCGGGACTGTGGACGCACCAAAAGGGCGGCTTCTTCCACGACGGGCGCTTCGCCACGCTGACCGACGTGGTGGATCACTACAACACGCAGTTCAAGCTGAACCTCGACGATGCCCAGCGCAAAGACCTGATCGAGTACCTCAAGGGGATTTGACGTCGTTCGCCGGCAAACTCATGGGCGGGTTGAAAACCAAGGCAGACAACCCGCAGATCTCAACGGCGGACCGCGGCGTTACTCGCCGTCCGCCGCTTGCGGCTTCGGCACCTGCGGCAGGCTGCCGTGCGGTCGGCCGAAATCGGGGGCCGCGGAATCCTGCCCGATATTCACGATCCCGCGCCGGATCGCGCGCGTACGGGTGAAATGCTCGAACAAGGCGTCGCCGTCGCCGCGCCGGATCGCGCGCGTGAGCCGCGACAGGTCCTCCTGGAAGGCGCCGAGCATCTCGAGCACCGCGTCCTTGTTGGCGAGAAACACGTCGCGCCACATGGTCGGGTCGGAGGCCGCGATGCGGGTGAAGTCGCGAAAGCCGCCGGCGGAGAATTGCAGCACTTCGGACTCGGTCACCTCGCCGAGCTCGTTGGCGGTGCCGACGATCGTATAGGCGATGAGATGCGGCAGATGGCTCGTCACCGCCAGCACGAGGTCGTGGTGCTCGGGCGTCATGGTGGCGAGCTTGGCGCCGAGCGCGCGCCAGAAAACCGCGAGGCGCTCGGTCGCCTGCGGATCGGTCTCCGGCGGCGGCGTCAGGATGCACCAGCGGTCGACGAACAGCTCGGCAAAGCCGGAGTCGGGGCCCGAATACTCGGTGCCGGCGACCGGATGGGCCGGAACGAAATGAACATGGGGCGGCAGATGCGGCGCCATGTCCCTGACCACCGAGCCTTTGACCGATCCGACATCGGAGACGATCGCGCCGGGCGCCAGATGAGGCGCGATCTCCTGCGCCACCGCCCCGCAGGCCCCGACCGGGATGCAGACGATGACCAGATCGGCGTTCCGGACGGCCTGCGCGTTGGTGTCGACCACCTCGTCGGCGAGGCCCAGCTCGACCACGCGTTTGCGGGTCGCTTCCGAGCGCGCGGTCGCCACGATCGAGCGCACGAGGCCATGCCGGCGCGCCGCATGCGCGATCGACGATCCGATCAAGCCGACGCCGATCAGGGCGAGCCGGTCGAAGGCCGGCACGGTTGCGGTCACTTGGAAGCCCCGAGGAAGTCGCCCAGCGCCGCGACCGCGAGCCGGTTCGCCTCCTCGCTGCCGACGGTCATGCGCAGCGCATGCGGCAGCTTGTAGGCGCCGACCTGGCGCAGGATCAGCCCGCGCGCGGTCAGGAAACGGTCGGCGTCCTGCGCGGTCTTTCCCTTGGCGGCGGGAAAATGGATCAGCACGAAATTGGCGGCGCTCGGCGTGACCTCGAGGCCGAGCTTGCCGATCTCCTCCGTCAGCCAGGCGAGCCAGCGCGTATTGTGCTCGCGCGAGCGTTCCTGATGCGCGGTGTCCTCGATCGCCGCGATGCCGGCCGCAACCGCCGCCGTATTGACGTTGAACGGACCGCGGATGCGGTTGATCACCTCGACGATATGCGCCGGCCCGTACATCCAGCCGAGCCGCAGCGCCGCCAGACCGTGGATCTTCGAGAAGGTCCGCAACATCACCACATTCTGCGAGGTCGCCACCAGCTCGATGCCGGCCTCGTAGTCGTTGCGCCGGACATATTCGGCATAGGCCGCGTCGAGCACGAGCAGCACATGCGGGGGCAGTCCGCGGTGCAGGCGGCGGACCTCGTCGAACGGCACATAGGTGCCGGTCGGGTTGTTCGGATTGGCGATGAACACGATCTTGGTCCTGGGCGTCACCGCCCGGAGGATCGCGTCGACGTCGGCCGTGTAGTCGCGCTCCGCGGCGACCACCGGCTTTGCGCCGGCGCCGAGAGTCGCGATCGGATAGATCAGGAAACCGTGCGTGGTGTAGATCGCCTCGTCGCCGTCGGCGAGATACGCGCGCGCCAGCAGATTGATCAGATCGTCCGAGCCCGCGCCGCACACGATGCGCGCCGGGTCGAGCCCGAAGGCGCGTCCGATCGCTTCGCGCAGGGTCCTGACCGTGCCGTCCGGATAGTCATGGAGGCGATCGGCCACCCCGTGATAGGCCTCGACCGCACGCGGGCTCGGGCCGAGCGGCGTCTCGTTGGACGACAGCTTGTAGACCTTGGCGACGCCGGGCGCGCTGCTCTTGCCGGGCACATAGGCCTCGATATCGAGCACGCCGGGGCGCGGTTGGGGACGCGAAGCGGACATTTGCAGGATCTCCGCCGCTCAACGCCCGGTCGGGACCGGCCGCGCGCCGTCGGCGCTGACCATATACCGGGTCGCGTGGCTGCCGACGAGGGCTTGGCTGCGCACCGAGACGCCGGCGCCCCGCAGCGCCGCCACGATGTCGTCGACGGTCTTGGTCTCGGGCACTGAGACGAGCAGCGCTGCGCCGTCGAAGGCGCCTTCGGGAATGGCGATCAGGTCGGCGAGCGCCGAGGCGGCGCGGGCCGCCTTGCCGCCCCAGCCCGACACCTTCATGCTCCACATGGCGACGTCGGTTACGACCGCATCCGGATGCGGCCGCGCGATCGCGAAGACCGGAAGACCGGCGGGGTGATCGGCGCGCTCGACGAAGGGCAGCCGCGCGATGATCTTCGGCGCGTCGTCGGCCTCGAGCGCGCTCCACCAGGCGCCGCCGCCGGCGGTCACCGGCACGAGGCCGAGATCGCCCTGCGACGCGGCGACCGCCGCCACCACGCCGGCCGCCCCCGTATGGGCGATGAACGGCACCGTGAAGCCGAAATGGAAACGCTCGGAGTCGCGCATCGCGGCTTCGCCGGTCGCCAGGTCGGCATGCACCCGGAACGGCGCCTGCACATAGGTGAAGGTCGCGATGATCACCCGCCAGATGCTTTCCGCGGTGTCGAGCGGGAGGATGCCGCGGTGGCGCTGCACCAGGCGGCGCATCATGTCGGCCTCGCGCGCCGGGCGGAACGCCGAGCCCGACTCCGAGGTGCGCTTGACCTTGATCAGGCGGTCGATGATGTCGCCGCGCTCCATCAGCAGCCGATGCATCTCGGCATCGATCCGGTCGATGTCGGCGCGCAACTCCGCGAGCGAGGATGGCTTGGATGGATGAGACATGGTTAACGGTGCCGGTGCGGTCGTCATTGATAGAGCATTTTTCGACGCAGGGAATACCGCTTCGCGGGAGAAAATGCGACCAAGGATCGAGGCCGGAAGGGTGTTCCGATCCGATTTGATCGCACCACGCGCCCGGCGGGTCGGGACGAATACAAACAAAACATTGACACTTGCCGAGGCTAAACTATCTAAACCGCGCTCGGCCTGCCGGCATTCGGGCCCTCGCGCGCCGCGGCCGGGTCTAGCCACCAGCGCATGAACGTGCTCCAGGCCCCGGGAAACACATGGCCGAGACGCAGCTCAAGGACGACCACGCGATGCGGTTGCGCGAAGCGGAGCATCCGCAGTCGCTCGTCGTGCGCTTCGGCGCCGACCAGCCGCTGAAGCTCGACGCCGGGGTCGCGCTCGCTCCTTTCCAGATCGCCTACCAGACCTACGGGACGCTCAACGGCGAGCGCTCGAATGCGGTGCTGATCTGCCATGGACCAGCATGTCGCCAATGTCCATCCGGTCACCGGCAAGCCGGGCTGGTGGGAGACCATGGTGGGCCCGGGCAAGCCGATCGACACCGAACGCTATTTCGTGATCTGCCCGAACGTGGTCGGCGGCTGCCTGGGAACGACCGGCCCGGCCTCGCTCAATCCGGTGACCGGCGAGGTGTTCGGCCTCGATTTTCCCGTCATCACGGTGCGCGACATGGTGCGGGCGCAGGCGATGCTGCTCGACCACCTCGGCATCGACTCGTTGTTTTCGGTCGCCGGCGGCTCGATGGGCGGCATGCAGGTGCTGCAATGGGCGGCGAGCTATCCGGACCGCGTGTTCTCGGCGCTCCCGCTCGCGACCGCGACGCGGCATTCGGCGCAGAACATCGCGTTCCACGAGGTCGGGCGCCAGGCCGTGATGGCGGATCCGGAATGGCGCGGCGGGCGCTACTTCGCGGAGGGCGCCAATCCGCGCCGCGGGCTCGCGGTCGCCCGCATGGGCGCGCACATCACTTATCTGTCGGACGCGGCGCTGCATCGCAAGTTCGGGCGAAAATTCCAGGATCGGGCGAACCCGACCTTTTCGTTCGACGCCGACTTCGAGGTGGAAAGCTATCTGCGCCATCAGGGCAGCACATTCGTCGAGCGCTTCGACGCCAACAGCTATCTCTATCTGACGCGGGCGATGGACTATTTCGACCTCGCGGCGGACTATGACGGCGTGCTCGCCAATTCGTTCCGGGGCACGCGGACGCGCTTCTGCGTGGTCTCGTTCACGTCCGACTGGCTGTTCCCGACCTCCGACTCGCGCGCGATCGTGCATGCGTTGAATGCCGGCGGCGCGCGCGTCTCCTTCGCCGAGATCGAGACCGACAAGGGCCATGATGCCTTCCTGCTCGACGAGCCGGAACTGCTGGCGATCGTGCGCGGCTTTCTCGACTCGGCCGGCCGGGCGCGCGGCCTGGCATCCGCGCATGACGGGAAGAGGTGACGAAACGTGCTGACACGGCAACGACGCGATCTCACCATGGCGGAAGCGGCGCGCGGCGCCGCCGGCGCGCGGCTCGATCATCTGCTCGTCGCCGACATGGTAGAGCCCGGCTCGCGCGTGCTCGACGTCGGCTGCGGCGACGGCGAGCTCCTGAAGCTCCTGGAGACGCGCGGCATTGACGGCCGCGGCATCGAACTGTCGCGCGAAGGCGTCAACGAATGCGTCGCCAAGGGTCTCGCCGTGATCCAGGGCAACGCCGACACCGACCTCGCGGATTATCCCGACGACGCCTTCGACTATGTGATCCTGTCGCAGACCTTGCAGGCGACCCAGCATCCGCGCGTCGTGCTCGAGCATCTGCTGCGCATCGCGCGCCACGCCGTGGTGTCGTTTCCCAATTTCGGGCACTGGAAGATCCGCCTGCTGCTGCTGTTCGGCGGACAGATGCCCACGACCGCCAACCTGCCCGACACCTGGTACGACACGCCCAATATCCACTTCTGCACCATCAAGGACTTCCGCCAGCTCTGCGACGTGGTGGGAGCCAAGATGGAGAAGGCGGTCGCGCTCAATGCGTGGGGGCGGCCGCTGCGGCTCAATGCGCCGTGGTGGTTCTGGAATCTCCTGGGCGAGCAGGCGGTCTTCCTGCTCAGCCGCCGACCTTAGCGACCCTCACAAGCAGCTGTTTTGGCGCGGTATCCGGGCGCCGGCCATCCTGACGGAGGGCCGGTGAAGTCATGGCTGTATTCGAGCCCGACCCGGCGCGAGACCGAAGTATTGGATTAGCCTTAAGCCATATCGCAAATGTTGTCGGAACGTATTGCGCAATGAAATTTCCGGTCTTCTTGCCATCCGGCAGGGAAATATAATTCAAAAAGTTAAAACGCGAATTTTGATCAGCCAAAAAGTTTCGCTTATACAGATCACGCGCTGGACTAGCGACGGTTAATCTTAACGTTGCAGTCGTTCATCTGAAAAGCGCGCCTCAACAATAGAGGAAGTCCCATGCAGACCCGTTTGAAGTCTTCATCGTCGATCATGCTCGGGGGCGTTGCCGCGGCTGTGATGCTCACACTGTCGGTGGGGGCTACGCCCGCCGAGGCCCGGCCGGTTCGTCACCAGCAAAGCCAGGTCCCGGATCACCAGGCCGAGGGCGCGGACTACCAGGCGCGGGCTTTGAATCAGCGTGCGACGAATCATTCGGTGCGCAGCCCCCATGCGAGGTCCGGCGTTCCGCATGCGGCGTCGGTGCGGGTGAGCGCCACCCACAAGGCCGGCGAGGGCCAGCAGCGGACCGCGAGCGCCGCGGACACCGACGTGGTGCGCGAGGCGCGTCGCTGGCTGGGCGGCAATCCGACCCGCCGGAGCCGGCTGTGGTGCGCGGCTTTCATGAATTTCGTGCTCGAGCGCACCGGCCGTCGCGGCTCGGGCTCCGATCTCGCCCGGTCCTTCGCGTCCTATGGGCACCGTGTATCGGGGCCGCAGATTGGCGCGATCGCGGTGATGGTGCGCAAAGGCGGCGGCCATGTCGGCGTCGTGAGCGGTGTCGATGCGTCCGGCAATCCGATCGTCATCTCGGGCAATCACGGCCACCGCGTCGCCGAAGCGGTCTATCCGAGCCGGCGCGTCTACGCCTATGTGATGCCGTAAGGCTTGATCGCGCGGGCCCCTCGCGCCCGCCTGCAGAAGGATCGCGGCCGCATGCGGCCGCGATCTAGGGCTTCCGGGGCTCCTTGGGGTCCGGGAGCTTGGGGGCCGGGGCGATCTTCACGGCCGGGACGAGACTGTCGCAGCCCTTCTCGCGCATGGTTGCGTGCACCTCCTGCAGATCGGCGCGGATCTGTTGGAGGTCGGCCGAATACACCATGGCGTTGACCACGGGACCGGCCGTGCCCTGATTCGCCCGCTCCATCAGACCCACCAGCTCCTTCTCGCGGTTCGAGCCCGCCACCGATCGCTGCGCGAGGTCGGGGCATTTGAGGAACTGGTATTTCCCGGGCTGCACGAAAAAATTGCCGGTATGGACGCTGTCGAGGGCGCCCGCGCAACCGGCGAGCGCCAGCGCCACGCATCCCACCCCCGCCATGACCGAACCGCGCATCCTTGCGTCCTTTGATGGACCGGCTTTATCCCGGAACCGCAACCTAACCGCCAATCCTTGCAAAATTGCGCCTTTCGCGGGGCGCGCCGCCCGGCGGGCGACTAATTCCCAGGCCCCCGGACCGAACGCGGCGAGACCCGTCGCGGGCTCTTGCGGTCCGTACCCCGACGCCCACCCGCGCGGGTGGCCCGAACCGGGCCTCAAATATCCCGAAAAACGGCCGACCGGACTGTTTGCGCCGGCGCGAATGCGCCCTATGTGCGGGGCGGGGGGCCGCGCCAGGCCTCATTGCCCTTTTTCATGGGCCGTGTGTATGGTCGCGCCCTTTTCGGCAACGGAATCCCAATGGCCCGCGATCTGGTTGACATGACGCCCGTGCGCTCGCGCGACGACCTGGTCGCGTGGTTCGAGCAGGGCTGCAAGCCCAAATCGCAATTTCGCATCGGCACCGAGCACGAAAAATTCGCCTTCACGACGGAAGGCCATCGGCCCGTGCCCTATGAGGGCCCGCGCGGCATCCGCGCCCTGCTGGAGGGAATGCAGTCGCTGCTCGGCTGGGAGCCGATCATGGAAGGGCCGAACGTCATCGGCCTGTTCGACGTGACCGGCGGCGGGGCGATCTCGCTCGAGCCGGGCGGGCAGTTCGAGCTGTCGGGAGCGCCGCTCGAGACCGTCCATCAGACCTGTGGCGAGCTGATGTCCCATCTCGCGCAGCTGCGCGAGGTCGCCCAACCGCTCGCGATCGGTTTTCTGGGCATCGGCATGACGCCCGATTGGACGCGCGCCGACATGCCGATGATGCCGAAGGGCCGCTACCGCATCATGACGGACTACATGCCGAAGGTCGGCACGCTCGGCCTCGACATGATGTACCGCACCTGCACGGTGCAGACCAATCTCGACTACGCGTCCGAGGCCGACATGGTGAAGAAGCTGCGCGTCTCGCTCGCGCTGCAGCCGGTCGGGACCGCGCTGTTCGCCAATTCGCCCTTCACGGAAGGCAAGCCGAACGGCTTTCTGTCCTTCCGCTCGGAGATCTGGCGCCACACCGATCCCGATCGCTCGGGCATGCTGCCATGGGCGTTCGAGCCCGGCATGGGCTTCGAGCGGTGGGTCGATTACGCCCTCGACGTGCCGATGTATTTCGTCAAACGCGGCGAAAAATATATCGACGTTGCGGGCCAGTCGTTCCACGATCTGCTCGCCGGCAGGCTGCCCGGTCTGCCGGACGAGCGCGCCACCATCTCGGATTGGTCGAACCACGTCTCGACGATCTTTCCCGAGGTCCGCCTCAAGCGCTATCTCGAGATGCGCGGGTCGGACAGCGGCCGATGGCGCCGCCTGCCGTCGCTGCCGGCCTTCTGGGTCGGCCTGCTTTACGACGACGCCAGCCTCGATGCCGCCTGGGACATCGTCAAGGGCTGGACCGCCGAGGAGCGGCAAAAGCTGCGCGACGACGTGCCGAAGCACGGATTGCGCGCAACGATCCGCGGACAGAGCGTGCGCGATCTCGCGACCCAATGCCTGGCGATCGCGCGCGACGGCCTCAAGCGCCGCAACAGGCTCGACGCCGAGGGCCGCGACGAAACCAGATACCTCGAGCCGCTCGACGACCTGGTGGCGCGCGGCGTCACGCCGGCCGAGGAATTGCTGGAAAAATTTCGCGGCGGCTGGGACGGATCGGTCGCCCCGATTTACACCGAGTATGCGTATTAGGTTAGAGCATGATCCCGAAAAGTGGGCACCGGTTTTCGGAAAAGATCATGCTCCAACAACAAGCTTGAGCGGGATGACGATTCGAAGAAAAGTCATCCCGCTCAAGGTGCGTCCGGACCGTCTCGCGTCCTCACTCGGCCGCTTCCCGCGCCTCCGAGAGATTGTCCAGCGACGAGATGATGTGGCCGGCGAGCGCGTCGGCGAGCTTCGGCCGCTCATGCGGATTGCGGATCAGCCCGACCCCGCAGGAGGGCAGCTCGGGAAACCCTTCCGCCGGCGTGAGCACGCGCATGCCGGGGCGCAATCCCGATTCCGGAAACACGGAAACCGCAAGTCCCGACAGCACCGCGGCGGCGACCGCGCCGGAATTCGCGCTCGTGAACAGCACGTGATAGGGCCGCCCGATTCCCTCCAGCCGCTCGATCGCGCTCTGCCGCCATACGCAGCTCGGCCGGCCGAGCGCGAGCGGCAGGCGCTCCTCGAGGTGAATCGCGTGGCGGTTCGACGATATCCATAGCAGCCGTTCGCGGCGAAAGACCTCCACCGGCCGCTTGCCGTCGCAATTGGTGACGATGGCGAGGTCGAGTGCGTTGTCGTCGATGAGCGTCATCAATTCGCTCGACGACTGGCACGTCACGGTCAGCTCGACGCCCGGATAGCCGCGCGAAAAACGCGCCATGATCTCGGGCAGATAGCGATCGGCATAATCGTCGGGCACGCCCAATCGCACCCGTCCGCTGAGCTCCGAATCCGCAAAGGCCGCGAGCGCCTCGATGTTGAGCCGGACGATGCGCCGCGCATAGTCGAGCAGGCGCTCGCCGTCCTCGGTGAGCTTGGAGGCGCGCCCGTCGCGCGCGAAGATCGGACGGTCGAGCCGCTCCTCCAGCCGCTTCATCTGCATCGACACCGCCGACTGGGTCTTGTGCACGATCTCGGCCGCCTTGGTGAAGCTGCCGGTCTCCGCGATCGCAATGAAGGTGCGCAACTGATCGATGTCGATGAGCGCCGTCATGGTGGCTCCTATGGGCTGGCCGGGCCGAGCGAACGACAAATGATGCATCACGAACTATCATTGGTTAGATTAAAAACATTCGTTTCACTTATCAATCAACATTTGAGAGGGTCAGGCTATCCGACAAATCGGGTCGGCCGTTCGGGCGCCTTCGCGGGGCCCGCGCCGCCGTCCCCGTCGTCCCGCAGACCCACCGGAAGAAGGCCATGAGCACGCTGACGACCCCCGCCGTTCCGACGCGATTTGCGCAAGCGTTCGCAACGATCGTCGCGGCGGCCGCGCGCCTGGCCGGGCGATTTGCCGAAGCCTGGCGGCACCGCCACGACGCCGCGGTGCTGGCGGCGCTCGACGATCACATGCTGGCCGATCTCGGCCTCTCGCGGACGGATCTCAACGACGCGTTGTCCGAGCCGCTGTGGCGCGATCCGACCGCGCTCCTGGCACGCCGGCACGGCGAGCGCCGCCGGTCGCGCCGGGCGGCCCAAGCGGGCCATGCGGCCATTGCGGCGATGATCCGACAACACGCCGCGCCGTCGATCGTGCCGGGCGCCGAGGCCTTTTCGTTTCCGCCGGGCGATCCGCCCGCACGGCTGACGTTGTAATCCCGCGCCCCCGGCCGATTCCCCCCATCGGCCTTCGGCTCGACCGCGATACCCCTCTCGCGCTCGAGTCCTGCGCCCGCCGGCCCCTCCGGCGGGCGCTTTTTTGGAGGCGCGGACTCACAGCAACGCCTGCTCCTCGTCGATGATGTCCTCGCCTTGCGGATTGAGCGACTTGGCCTCCCGCTTCGGCGCAGAAAGCGGCTCAGGCTGAACCAGGCGGGTCTGCAGCAGTTCGAGGCCGGCCGACAGGCCTTCGGCTTGCTGCAGGGCGAGACGGTCGAGATCACGGGCGCGGACGAAGTCCTCGACCGCCTGTGCGCGGTCCGGGTCGAGTCCGAGTCCTTCCAGCGCGCGGCGGCCCAGGAGCAGCGCGGATTCGAAGGTTTCGCGCACTTCGAGGTCGACCCCCTTGGCGATCAGGCGCAACGAATGGCGGCGGTCGTAGGAGCGCACGAACAGGGCGACGCCCGGAAATTCCGCCCGAACGAGATCGACGATGTGGAGCGTGGTTTCCGGATTGTTGACGCAGAGCGCGACCACACGCACCTTGCCGGCGCCCGCCGCCCGCAGGACGTCGAGCCGCGCGCCGTCGCCGTAATAGACCTTGAAGCCGAACCTGGTCGCGGCCTGGATCATCTCCGGATCGTTGTCGAGGGCAGTGACGTCGACGCCTTCCGCGAGCAGGCATTGCGACACGATCTGGCCGAATCGGCCGAATCCGACGAGCAGAGCCGCGCCGCGCACGCCGTCGAAATCGTCGGCGTCGCGCTCGCCGTCGCGGGAAAGCCGATTGATCAGCACTTCGGTCAGCGACGCGGCCGGCGGCCCGATCAGCATGGTCACGGCCGCGATCGCGGCGAACAGGTTGCCCTGCGTGGCCGTGAGCGCGCCGATCGCGACGCCGAGCGGAATGAGCACGAAGGCGAATTCTCCCGCCGCGCTGAGCACCGAGCCGGCGCGCAGGGCATCGCGATGCGAGTCGCAGATGGGAAGGAAAAGACCCCATACCACCACGATCTTCAGCGCCGTGATCACCAGGGCGGCGGCGATGATAAGCCAGAGATTGGCGTAGACCACCGACAGATCGATCGACATGCCGACGCCCATGAAGAACAGCGCGAGCAGCAGGCCGCGAAACGGCTCGATATCGGCTTCGAGCTCGTGGCGATAGTTCGACTCGGCGAGCAGCACGCCGGCCAGGAAGGCGCCGAGCGCCATCGACATGCCGACGGCCGCCATCAGCGCCGCCGTGCCGAGCACGAGCAGCAGCGACGCCGCGGTCATCACCTCGCGCGCCCCGGTGCCGGCCAGCAGGCGGAGAAACGGATTGAGCAGATAGCGTCCGGCCACCACCACGGCGGCGATCGCAGCCGTGATCTTCGCCACCGACCAGACCGCATCGGAAAAGCTCCCATGCGTATCGCTGCCGGGCGCGAGCAACGGCAACAGTGCCAGCAGCGGCACCACCGACATATCCTGGAACAACAGGATGGCGAAAGCGCGCTGGCCGTAAACCTGCTGCAGGTCGCCGCGCTCCTCGAGAATCTTGAGGGCGATCGCGGTCGCCGACATGGCCAGCGCGAGCGCCGCGACGATCGCGCCGCGCCACGACGCCAGGCCGGCGGCGACGACCAGTCCGCCGAGAATGGCGGCCGTGAGCAGGAGCTGCGCGGCGCCGAGACCGAAGATCGCGCGCCGCATCGCGATCAGGCGGGCGAATTCGAGCTCGAGCCCGATGAGGAAAAGCAGCAGCACGACGCCGAGCTCCGCCACCGTCAAGATAGTTTGCGGCTCGCGCAACAATGCGACCCCGAACGGGCCGATGACGACGCCGGCCGCCAGATAGGCCACGATCGGGGAGAGCCGCAGGAGCCGCGCAATCGGGACGCTCACGACCGCCGCCGCGAGCAGCACCAGCGGAAGCAGCAGGAGATCGATTTCGTCGTTGGTCTGGTTCATCGGGGCTGGTTCCTTCGCGAGCGCCGCGCGGCTTGGCGCTTCTCGGGACGACAATATGAGATGTCGCGACGGCGCGAAACGGCGAGCTCGGCCGCGCCGTCCGAGGGTTCTTCCGCCACACCGGTGGTGGCCCGACCACGCCGGATGCGCGTGCGGCCTGGGCAGATAAGCGCCGGCGTCGCATGGCAGCAACTGGGCCGATGGGGGCAGGCGGCAGAAATGGCGCAGGTCCCCCGCTTTGTTGGGGGCGGCGGAGAAGCAGCCTCGCTTCCGCGCGCGCGCTTCTTTAACATGTGATACGCGTGCAAGCGGGGCGTGCACGAGGCCACGGGCGGGCAACTGCTATGCGATGTATGGTGCTGACCTCGTTGTTGTTGATGCTTGCGGCCCCGCCGTCCTGGGCGCAGGTCGGCTTCGACCGGCCGGGCGCGGACTACACCAGCTTTTCGATTCGCACCGGCGACCCGGCCGTCTGCGCGCTGCGCTGCGAGCGCGAGGCGCGCTGCCGGGCCTGGGCCTTCAGCTATCCGGCCGGGGAGAGCGCCGCGGTATGCTGGCTCAAGTCGCAGGTGCCGCAGCGGATCGAGGAGTCCGGCAGCGTTTCGGGGGTGCGTGGCGCGGGCGTGATCGAGCCGAAAGGCGGACCGGTGGAATTCGCCATCGATCGCGGGGGCGGGGATTACAAGAGCGTGGAATTGGATGATCCGACGGGCCTCGCCTGCAAGGCGGCCTGCGAGGGCGACAACCGCTGCCGCGCCTGGACCTATCTGCGCCCGGGTTATGGCGGGCCTGCGCCGCGCTGCTATCTCAAGGACAAGGTCAAGCCGCCCCGTCACAAGCCGTGCTGCATCTCAGGCGTGGTGAG
>WNFR01010339.1_pt1 | contig 15366 bp, 14 predicted proteins | sample 5400221 | NCBI WGS metagenome assembly WNFR01 (sample SAMN13153357, study PRJNA577476) | soil metagenome | isolation source: 40 cm soil under Madrone tree | place: USA:California | collected 2016-06-14 | reverse complement strand
GGTCATCTTGTTTAAAGTAGGAACCTGCCCATTCGTTGCCGGGATGACCTGCCAGCTCGGCCTGGATTGTTTCCCGCCTGTTCTTTGCGTTATCGGCGAGGGCGTCCGGCAATGGCCCTTCATATCGAGGTTGTACTTGACGAAGGCCATTTGACGCATGAGTAAAAATCGCGGCGACGAGCAAGAGGTTTCCGGCTATCATGTTTGCAGGTTTGAAAAAGTTAGCGCGTTTCATCGATAGTCCTCCCGTTATTTGCTCAAGGCTGCTGTAAAACCGGCCATTCGTTCTGTTATCCTCGCCGGATCGCGAAGAATCGCGCTGATTACCGCAACCGAATCCGCGCCTGCGTTTAGTACTTCTTCCGCGTTTTCGAGAGTGATTCCCCCAATGGCGACAAGAGGATGATCGACAACAATATCGCGAACCCGGCGTAAAGTTTCGAGACCGACGATCGCGTCGGGATTCTGTTTTGTCGACGTCGCGAACACCGGCCCGAAGGCAATGTAATCCACAGGCAATTGAATCGCTTCCCTCGCCTGCTTCAGGTTGTGAGTCGAAAATCCGATGATCGCATCATCGCCGAGCATCCGGCGTGCGGCTTCGGGCGGGAGGTCGTCCTGCCCAAGGTGCACACCGTCTGCTTTGACGGCAAGTGCGATGTCTGCACGGTCGTTGATGATGATGACGGCGTTCCGCGGCTTAGCCATTGCGAGTGTCGCTGTTGCATCTTGAAAGAACTCAAGTGGTGTATGCGTCTTTTCTCGGAGATGGATAAACGACGCACCACCATCCAACAACAGCTCAACCTGCTGAACATGCGACAGACCGGAAATTGCGCAGTCGGTGATGGGATAAACGCGTGGAAGAACTATACGTGACATTGTATCGAATCAATCATTAGTTGAAACCAGGTTTACTAATTCTTTCGAGACGCCGCTTCTCCTGATCCTGATATACCTCCTACTTTAGATGCGCATCGAAAAAACGCAGCACCCGTTCATATTCGTCTGTCCAACTGTCGGCACGAGTGAACGAGTGATTCTCCTTAGGATAGAACATGACATCGAAATAGTCGGTCTTGCCTAACTCGATCAATTTCTGAACCAACTGAACGCTGTCCTGGAAAGGAACGTTATCATCGACCATGCCGTGAAGAATTAAAAGCGGCCTCGAGAGCTTGTCGGCATAGGTTATTGGGGAACTGCGTTTATAGCCATCGGCATTCTTATCAGGGAAGCCAAGACGTTCAGCCGTATAGACGGGAGAGGAAGCATAGTAGTTTTTCCAATCCGCCACGGGACGCAGCGCCGCCGCACACGCAATATGCTCGGGAGCACGCATTGCTGCCATTTCGGCCATGAATCCGCCGTAGCTTCCTCCATACATTCCTACGCGCCTGGGGTCAACTGCGTAGTTTTTGACAATGAAGTCGATTCCATCCAGGTGATCCTGAAGATCAAGACCTCCGAGAAAGTCATACACGTCGGTTCGCCAATCGCGTCCATATCCTGATGACCCACGATAATCGAGGTCGAGAACCACATAGCCACGTTCCGTGAGCAGACTATTAAACATTGCTTCGCGATAGTAGTTATTCCACCCGTTGACAACATTTTGAAGGTAACCGGCTCCGTGCACGAAAACGACCGCCGGGTATTTTTTCGACTTGTCGAATCTCTCGGGGGTATAGACACGTGCCTTTACCCGCTTGCCATCCATAGTCGCGAAATCGACGAATTGAGGGGCAACCCAGGCGACCTGTTTGAATCTGTCCGGTACAGTGTGTGTTAATTGCACGGGGTTCAACCCGCGGCAGTTGGGGCAAACGCGAGTTACATAAAGCTCGGTGGGGCGATTCCATTCAGAATGCTGAAACAGAAGTGTTTCTCCATCTTTGGATATCTGGGGATCTGTGTTCATTCCGGGCAGCGATCCCAGACGCTCCGATTTGCCGGTACTCACATCAAGAATGTGGAAGTTTCGTTCCGCGGTTGAGCCCTCCGAAGACAAGTACACTACGTGTTCTCCGTCTGGCAACCATCGGGCCCACGAAATCTCCCATCGACCTGTCGTTAATGGCAAGGCATTAAGATTGACAGACATTTTTGCGGGTAAAGTCTGTGGATTATTTGACTGATTTTTCCTGGTGGCATCTCCTGCCGAAGGGTCGGGTCGTATATACAATTGGTTGGAACCATTGCGTTCGGAAGCGAAGAAGACCTGGCCTTTTGCGGAAACGTCAAAGACGCGCGACAAGGGTGCGATCCACTTTTCATCGGTTTCCTGATCAATCAATTCAGCATGGACACCAACACGAGAAGGGACATCTGTGGGAACAAGTGAAGCACGAAACAATTGACGCCGTTTTGTGTCCTTATCGATTCGGTCGATTATCAATGCCGAGTCGTCGGGCGTCCATTCGAACCCACGAAGGTATGAAGTTCCCTCGGCAGGCGGAAGGCTAACCGCGATCGCCCGTTCGGACGAACCATCAGAACGTAATATTTGGACCCGCTGTTCGCTCCAACCGCGACGGGTTGTCGGTGCTGTCACAAAGTCGCCGGTGTAGTCGGGTACAAGCAGACCGCGCTGTTTAGAAGTATCCGAAACGACGTAGGCAATCCGCGAACCATCACTTGAGATTCTGGCTGCTTGTATGGCAACACTTGCTACGCCACCCTGCGCCTGCGGACTAATCGAATCGTTGCGACTGGCGGCAGCCACGCCACCCTCGCGTGTAAGCTGAATTATCGAAGTTTGATCGATGTCAAGGACGAAAAGGTTCCCGGCGGATTGGTAAAGCACTCTGTGACCGTCGGGAAGCCAGCGTGCGGCCGTTTCCGGCGCAACCGTGCGGGTAATCCGGCGCGGGGTCGATCCGCCTTTGATTTCCTGAATGTAGAGATCCCCGCCCTTTAAGAACAAAAGACGTTTTGAATCCGGCGACCAGTCAATACCCGCTATGTTTTGCTCTCGCGCCCGCTGAGTCGTTTCGTTAACCGCTGTACGAGGATCCTTGTCCTTGCCGGCAGTTGTAGTTGTCAAACCCGAAGTGCCGCCATCGTCAGATTTCGACGCGATCTCGGCGCCTTGAGCAAGCATCCTGGGTTCGCCGCCCATTGTTGACATCAGGTATAGATCACGAGGCTCAACACCTGCGGCACTCCAGGTATAGGCAACCCAACCGCCGTCAGGAGAAAGCCGTTCCCCCTCAACACGCATACCCGCGATCGAAGGCTCAGCCATAATCATTCGAACTGTGAGTTTCTGGGAAAAAAGAAGCTGCGAATTGATAAATAGGAGAGATAAAACCGCAATAATGTGCCGGGCAGGCATTTTTTTCATACAATGACCTCTAAACAACTCGGTCCAGCAGGATTCGAAACAAAGAATGGGATACGGGTATTGATGCAGACAGAACATCACAACGAATTTGGGCAAAACGAAGAATTCGACGACCTGCCCGATGATACAACGAAAGAGGAAGATTCGGCCTCAGCAGCAGATAAGCCTAAGCCGGTGCGTGGCAGTTATTATTACGACGATGCAACAGGGTATCAAGTGTACAACCCGGAAGAAGACGAGCAGGAGGATGAGGTAAACGACGACTCGGCGGAGCAGGATAACTAAACGAGCCAACAAGAACGGCGGAAATCGGCTATTGATAATCTTTTTACGAGTTGTCCTGGTGGCTAAAAAGCGAATCCACCTGTTCACAAGAGTTAAGTGAACAGGTGGATTTCGTGTTTATAACATAAAACCGGAATCAACGAGTCAAAACCCGTTCGCCGACGCCTCGTTGTAAAGAGTCTTTTGGATTAGTCCTTTTTCTTGGGTCTTTCATTGGCCTTAAGAACTCGTTTTCGAAGGCGAATAGACTTTGGAGTGACCTCGACAAGTTCGTCGTCTGCGATGAATTCCAGTGCAGCTTCAAGTGAAAGGTCCTTTACAGGCACCAAACGCATTGCATCGTCAGCGCTTGCGGCACGCATGTTGGTCAACTTTTTCTCTTTAATCGCATTGACGTCCAGGTCCACGGATCGCGCGTTTTCGCCCACAATCATTCCTTCATAAACCTTTGTCTGCGGTTTGATAAAGAGGCTGCCGCGCTCCTGCAGGTTGAAGAGAGCATAGGTCGTTGTTTCACCAATGCGATCAGACACCAGCGACCCGGTTGAGCGACCGCGCATCTCGCCTTGCCACGGACCAAATCGAAGAAACAAGGTATTCAAAAGGCCCGTGCCCTTGGTTTCAGTCAGGAATTCTCCGCGGAAACCTATCAGGCCCCTTGAAGGTATTTCAAACTCCAGGCGCACACGTCCGGTACCGTGGTTGACCATCTTGGTCATTTGACCCTTTCTTCGACCCAGAGCCTCAGTCACAACACCGATAAATTCATCGGGAACATCAATAACAACCTGCTCGATTGGCTCCATCTTCTGGCCGTCGATGTGACGAATGATGACCTCGGGTTTCGAGACCTGCAGTTCGTAACCTTCGCGTCGCATCATTTCGATCAAAATCGCCAGCTGAAGTTCTCCGCGACCGGACACCCTGAACTGATCAGGCGAACCAGTCTCTTCAACCCGGATGGCAACGTTGGAAAGCAATTCGCGGTTCAGTCGTTCCAGAATCTGGCGCGATGTCACGTACTTGCCTTCGGTTCCCGAGAAGGGCGAATTATTCACACCGAAGATCATCGAGATCGTGGGTTCGTCGACCGCGATCACAGGAAGCGGCTGTGGGTTTAGCTGGCTTGTGATGGTCTCGCCGATCTCGATGCCTTCCATTCCGGCGAGCGCGACGATATCGCCAAACGAAGCACTTTCGACCGAAGCACGTTTTAATCCTTCGTATCCATAAAGCTGCGAAACACGCATCTTCTGAACAGCGCCGTCGTGCTTCACAATCGCAACCTGGTCGCCGAGAGAAATTTCGCCTGAAAAAATTCGTCCGATTGCCAGACGTCCTACGTAAGAATCATAGTCCAGGTTAGCTACCAGTAATTGTAACGAATCTTCGATTTGCTCCACCGGCGCGGGAATCGTTGTTAAAATCTGTTCGAACAGTGGCCGGAGGTCATTGGACGGGTCATCAAGTGACTTCTTTGCCACACCATCGCGCGAAATCGCATACAGAATCGGAAATTCGATTTGATCTTCGGTCGCATCAAGGTCCAGAAATAGTTCGTAAATCTCGTCAACGACTTCAGCAGGTCTGGCGTCCTGACGATCAATCTTGTTGACAACCGCAATCGCAGGAAGTCCGGCCTCGAGCGCCTTTCGAAGGACAAACCTGGTTTGAGGCAGACACCCTTCGGCAGAGTCAACCAGAAGCATCACGCCGTCCACCATTTTAAGAACGCGCTCGACTTCGCCTCCAAAGTCGGCGTGGCCCGGAGTATCTACGATGTTAATTTTATATTCGCCATAGTGAACAGACGTATTCTTTGCCATGATTGTGATCCCGCGCTCGCGCTCGAGGTCCATGGAGTCCATAACTCTGTCGATTATGTGTTCGTTTGCTCGATAGGTTCCCGCCTGTTTCAACATGGCGTCCACAAGTGTGGTCTTACCGTGATCTACGTGGGCGATAATTGCAATATTACGTATGTTATTTCTGACTTTAGACATCGTTCCTCAATACAGATCAAAATCCCGATTTTTCGCAAGGTTCAGCGAAACTAACAATACTATCATGCCGGAGGCGTTCCTGGTAATCGTCAGCAGCGTCTGGTGGCAAATCAGTCGCTGGGTGCATAGGGCCGGGGAAAACATTGCAGGAGTTAAGTGTTGGTGCCGGTAGGGAAAGGTCGCAGATATTTGAAGCGAGGTTACTGCTTTGCAGCGCCAGGCAAGAACCCGGCAAGACGGCCGGCTTGCTCTACTTTGGCTTGTCTCCTGATTTCAAGCTCGTTAGTTTTTCACGAAATTGCGGCAAGTCCGTACTGGTCGGATCAACTTTCTCGAGCATCGCGATTGCATCTTCGGCAGGCACCGCAACGTCATCGGATTTCTTCGCGATGGCAGCCCGATACCATTTTTCAGCCTCTTCAAAGTGACCGGCATCGAGATTCACCACTCCCAAACCCGCCATCGTCTGAAAGTCGTCCGGACGAAGCTTATTCGCTTTCAAGAGAAATTCGATCGCCTGATCAAAGCGCTGGATCTGATAGTAAAGCTCAGCCGCCTTTAACTGTGCGTCAAAATTGCCGGGTTCCTTCCGAGCCTGCTCGACAGTGGCAGTAACAGCGGCCTGCGCTCCTTGAGGATTCACGCGAGGGCCAGTGCCCACGGACGGCTGGCCCGGTTGTAAATCCTGCGCACCAGTGCTTTCTGCCCTTTGAGCATCCCGTTGAGCTAACACGCTTGCGAATACAACTCCAACCCCCAGGCCCAAAAGGAGACCGATTACCAAATACAAAAGGCTTTCTCGCGTCATTATTTTATCGGCCGCCTAAGTCGAAACAACGATTCACGGAGCGCCCTTACCCTCAGACAGTGCCTTAGCTTCATTTATTCTGCTCGAAATTGCCTGGCCAAGCTCCGAGTTGGGGTCTGTCTTTTGCATCAGGCGCTGCCAGTATTCCACCGCCTGCTTATAGTTCTTTGACTGAAAGGCCGCGCTCCCGGCGAGCTCCAGCGCTTTCGGATTTTCCGGGTCCAGCTTCAAGGCTTTTTTTACCAGTTCGAGCGGCTGACCGTTCAGTTGTCGGCCATTCGCCATTGCGCTCGCAAAAGCATAGTCAGCCCAGAGGTCAGCGTCGTTGGGTTTCAGACCTGTCGCTTTATCATAGGCCGCGGCCGCATCCTGATATCTCTCCATCGAGCTGTACGATCGAGCAAGCATGAGCCAGCCTTGCAGATCGTTCGGATTTCCTTCGAGCCGCTTTGCAAGCGCGGCGACATTCTTTTCAATCTGTTCCCTGGTCATCCCTCCGGAAGGAGTCCCCGCGCTGTTCGGCGCTGTCGTCGCGGATGGAGACGAAACAGTTGGCGACCCTGACAGAGCCTTCGGATCGCCGATTCGCAGGTACACGACAATGGCGACTGCGCAAAATGCCAGCGCGAACAGATAGCCAAATCCGCGATCCGCACGAACGTTTTTTACAACGCCCTTGCCATCCTTGTTCGAAGTCGATACGTCCTCCAAAAGGCGTCGCTCAATCTCGTCGCGGTCCTGATCATGCTGTTCCCTCGTAATTATGCCGTTTCGCAAATCCGCTCCGAGTTCGTCAAGTTGATCGCGATAGACTGCGATGTTAGCTTCACGTCGGTCCGCAGTGTTTTTGCTTTCGCTTTTATCGGGGCGCTCAAAAAACGTTGGAAGTACAAACGCCAGCGCGATTGCAATGAAAACCGCACAGACAAACCAGAAGGTAATCACAGCCCCTCCTTGCCGATATTGGAATCCAACAACTTTGCTGCGCGTTCCCTTTCCTCGGCTGAAAGCGGCCGGTCGGTAATCAGCCCGCTTCGATGCCTCATATACCGAAACAGGAATACCGGCGCTGTGACGAGCAAAATAAATGGCCCGAACCAGAGCAGATACGTAGCGGGTTTTACAGGCGGACGGTAAAGAACAAAGTCACCGTAACGTTCGGTCAGATAGGCAACGATCTCTTTGTCGCTTTTTCCGGCTCTCATCTGCTCGCGAATCGTGCGCCGAAGATCATCCGCAAGATCAGCGCGCGAATCGGCCAGCGTTTCGTTCTGACAGACAAGGCAACGAAGCTCTTGTGAGAGATTGGTGACCCGCTTTTCCAGTTCCGGATCATCTGCCATTGGCTGTGCATCCTTAGCGGCGGCCGTCAGAAGCACACAGCAAACAAGGACTAGTTGAGCTAAAGCACGCTTCATTTATTCAGGTCCTTGACCAGTGGCAGAATTGTCTGCTCCCACACTTCGCGAGTTATAGGACCAATTTGTTTAAATCGAATGACACCGTTTCGATCAATCACATAAGTTTCGGGGACGCCGTAGACCCCAAAATCGATACCAACCCGGCCGTCTGCGTCGAACGCACTTAAGACGTATGGATTGCCGAATTCATTTAACCAGGAAAGCGCGTCCTCGCGGCTGTCTTTATAATCAAGACCGTAAATTGGAGCCGGCGAAGACTTTGAGAACTCCAGCAACAGTGGATGTTCTTCACGGCACGACACACACCATGACGCCCACGCGTTCAAGAGCCAAACTTTGCCACGCATCTCTTCAGCCTTAAAACTCTTACCTGGTTCGTGAAGCTGAGTCAGTTGAAAAGCAGGCGCGGGCTTGTTGATCAATGGTGATGGAATCTCGTGCGGATCACGGCTCAATCCAATTGCCAAAAAGACGACAAGGACAATAAAACAGCCCAGTGGGATTAAATATCGGCTCATGATTCTTTTGCGGTGGCAGCCGCCGTGATCGGCACTGATCCCTGACGATCTCCGAAGAGCGCCTCTCGTTCCTTACGTGCTGCCAAAGCATACCGTCGGTCGCTGAGCGCCAATCCCCCGCCAATCGCCATGAGAAGAGCTCCCCCCCATATCCAATCGACAAAAGGTTTGTAGTAAACCCTCACGCTCCACGCGCCGTTGCTGACCGGCTCGCCAAGCGACAAATAAAGGTCCCGAAATAGTCCGCTGTCGATCGCCGTTTCGGTCAGTACATTTCCGGTAGCGTTGTATTTCCGCTTTTCGGGATACATTGTGCCGACGAGACTGCCCTTTTTCGTTACCTCCATTGTCGCTTGAGCCGCAACATAGTTTGGTCCCGTGACGTTTTTGATGCTTACAAGCCGTACGTCAAAGCCTCCGGTGTTTACGGTGTCACCAATATCCATTCGGACATCCTGCTCGGACTGATACCCAGTCACGAGCGTTATACCAACGACAAACACGGCGACACCCAGATGGGCGACTTGCATCCCGTAATAGCTTCGGCTCTGCATTCTCAATTTCTGAAACACATTGAGTTTGCCGGAAGTTATTCTGACTCTTTCCCAAATGTTCAGAGCGGTCGTGGTAACGATCCAGAACGCCAACAGCAGACCCAGGCTGACCAGGGGCTTCCATGACCCAAGAACGAATGGAAGAATCAATGCGACCACCGCACTCGTCAGAAATGCCCAGCGGAGCCTGGTCACCAGTTCCGGAAGGCTCGACTTCTTCCATCGGGCGATCGGGCCGATGCCCATCAGGAACACTGCCGGCACCATCAGCGGTACAAATACGCTATTGAAATAGGGTGGCCCAACCGACAATTTGCCCATCCCTAGTGCATCGATGATTAGCGGGTAAAGGGTTCCCAACAGCACTGAACCCGCGGCAACAGCCAATAGGATGTTGTTCGACAACAACAGCGATTCACGCGAGATCAGATCAAACTTGCTGCCAAGGCCGACACTTCGGGCGCGCCAGGCGTAAAGCAACAGTGAGCCCCCGATAACGATAACCAGGAACGCGAGAATAAAAATGCCTCGCTTGGGGTCAGTTGCAAATGCGTGCACAGAGGTCAGGACGCCTGAACGTACAAGAAATGTTCCGAGCAGACTTAACGAAAATGCCGTAATCGCGAGCAGAACCGTCCAGCTTTTAAACCCACCGCGTTTTTCGGTAACCGCCAAAGAATGTATCAACGCCGTGCCAACCAGCCACGGCATAAAGGAAGCGTTTTCGACCGGATCCCAAAACCACCAGCCACCCCAACCGAGCTCGTAATAGGCCCAGAAACTACCCAATGCAATTCCGCATGTCAGGAACATCCAGGCGACAAGTGTCCACGGTCTGGACCAGCGTGCCCATGTTGCGTCCAGGCGCCCGCTGATGAGAGCCGAAATGGCAAAAGCAAAGGCCACCGAGAAGCCGACATAGCCCATGTAGAGCATTGGCGGGTGGATTACCATCGCGGGATCCTGGAGCAGCGGATTCAGATCGCGCCCATCAGCAGGAGCGGGAATTATCCTGAGGAACGGATTCGAAGTGACCAGCATGAACAACAGGAATCCGGTGCTGATTACACCCATAACGCTGAGCACACGGGAAACCATCACGTCAGGGAGGTGCCGGCTGAAAAGGGACACCGCCGTGGTCCAGAGACCCAGCATCAACGTCCACAAAAGGAGCGAACCCTCGTGGGATCCCCACGTCGCCGCCAGACGGTAATGCACGGGTAGCTGAGAGTTGGAGTTGGTGGCTACATTAAGGACAGAGAAATCATTCGTGATAAACGAATACGCCAGGCAACAAAACGCGATCGCAACAAAAATGAACTGCGCCTGCCCTGCAGGGACAGCGACAGCAATCCACGACCGATTGCCATTGGCTGCGCCAATCAATGGAAGGGTGGCCTGTGTCAGCGCCAGTAATAGCGCGATAATTAATGCGAACTGACCGAGTTCTGGAATCATTTCGGCGCCTTATTCTATCTGTCGACCAAAGTCTTCCCCGCCTCGTTTGCCGAGTTCTTTACTTTATCGATAGCTTGTCCGGCTTCAGGAGGCATATAGTTCTCGTCGTGCTTTGCCAGTACCTGATCGGCATAAAAAACACCATCGCTCCCTACGCGTCCCTGCGCAACGCAGCCACGATCCTCCTTGAACAGATCGGGCAAAATTCCCTTATAGATGATAGGAATGCTTTTGGCCGTGTCAGTCACCGTAAACCGCACGGTAAGACCGTCACTATCGCGCTTCAATGTTCCCTTTTCAACCAGCCCGCCGATTCGAAACGTCCGGCCAATCGGCGCCTCTTTTGAAGCGACCTGCGACGGGCTGAAGAAAAATACAAGATTATTCTGGAAAGCGCTTAGTACCAGGGCAACTGCGATCCCAAGCCCGGCAAGTCCCGAGAGGATGAACGCGATTCGCTTATGACGTCTCTTCATTTTTCACCGCCCCTATGATCCCAAAACCACGGCTCTTTCTTTCACTCAGCGATCTCTTGCGTCGAATCAGAAAAACCACCTCGCCCCCGATGACAACGGCGGCCGCAACGTACGAGCCCCAAACATAGAAGGCATATCCGCCCATCGAAAAGAATTCTGTCCAATTCATAATTTCAGATCGTCGCCTCCGCCGCCCATGCAGCCCTCTGTTCCCGTTCGAGGATTATACAACGTAGGCGTGCCAGCACCACTGCCACGGAATAAAACCAGCATGCGGCCAGCATAATCAACATTGCCGCCAGCATTGGCGGGGCCATTGACGGCTTATTCAGGATTCTGATCGTTGCACCCTGATGCAAAGTATTCCACCACTGCACCGAGAAATAGATGATCGGAACGTTGATTACCCCCACCAACGCCAGGACCGCTCCGGCATGGTCGGCACGGCGGGTATCCTCGATCGCCGATTGCAACGAAATAAATCCAATATAGAGAAACAGCAGAATTAGAGTTGAAGTCATGCGGGCGTCCCATACCCACCAGGTTCCCCAGGTCGGCTTTCCCCACAATGAGCCGGTCACCAGCGAAAGAAATGTGAAGAGCGCCCCGGTGATTGAGAGGGATGACGCCATCATCGACGACAGCCTCGCGTTGAACGCCCAGCCGATACCCGCATAAAACGCCAGCAGTACATAAAGAAACATCCCCATCCAGGCGGCAGGGACGTGTATAAATATTATGCGGTAGGCGTCACCCTGCTGGAAATCGGTTGGCGCCACAAAAAACCCGACATACAGGCCGATCGCAAAAAGAACTGCCGCGGGAAAAGCAAACCAGGGAATAATCCTACCCGCCAAAGGATAGAAAGCGGCAGGCGACGCATATTTGTACCAGTTTATCTTTCGACTCATCTTTCGAACTCGACTTCATTCAAGAGATATCCGCAAAGCGGCAGCCGTTGCCAATGGCGCGAAAACCAAAGACAGCGAAAGCAGGGCGCCCAACAGAAAAAAGTGCGATTGTGGGTTTGCGCTGATAATGCTGGCATCCACCGCACCTGCACCAAAGATCAAAACCGGAATGTAAAGCGGTAAAATCAAAATCGCTATCAGGACACCGCCGCCGCGAAGTCCGAGTGTCAACGCCGCTCCGATCGAACCAATCAAACTCAAAACCGGCGTGCCGATCAGGAGCGATAAAAACAGTACAAATAGCGTACTCGGTGGTAAATCAAACTGCACACCAAGCAGCGGCGCAATTATCACCAGCGGAAGTTCGGAAACCAGCCACTGCGCGAGCACTTTACCAAGCACCACCAGATACAGCGGCTGAGGCGTCAACAGCAATTGTTCCAGCGTGCCGTCATGGTAGTCGTTCGCGAAAACTCTGCCAAGCGAGAGCATCGAAGCCAGCAACGCCGCCACCCATACTACACCCGGAGCAACCGAACGCAGCAACTGAATTTCCGGTCCAATCCCAAGAGGAAAAAGACTGACGACGATAACAAAGAAAAACAGCGTTGACAGGACGTCTGCGCGACTCCGCCACGCAAGCTTCAGATCGCGTGCCACGATCCAGCGGAACATGGACAGGTTGGAAGGCGTGCTCACGATGAAAGTTCGAGTCGCTGAAACGAACCAGCGGAGATATTCAACTCCTGATGTGTCGCAATGACCGCCATTCCGCCCTCGCCTAAATGGTCCTCAAGTATAGATTTCATCAATTGCACTGCGGCAGTGTCCAGTGAGGTCAGCACTTCGTCAAGTAACCAGAGCGTGGTTCTGCACGTCAGGAGACGCGCCAGAGCCGATCTTCGTTTTTGACCTTCCGACAAAAGCCTCACCGGCAAATCCTCTCTGCCTGCCAACCCAACTCTATCAAGGATAGCGCGGGCTTGTCTGTCCGATACCGCAACTCCTTCAAGCCCGCTTGAGATTCTCAAATTTTCAACCGAAGTTAACTCTTCCTTTGCACCGTTTCGGTGCCCGACGTACCTGACGGACGTGAAATATTCTTCGTTTATTGCCCGAATGTTCTCGCCTCGCCAATAGACCTTACCCTCGGCGGGCGTCGCCAAGCCGCAAATTATGCGCAATAGGCTGGTCTTTCCGCTTCCATTCGGCCCCTGGAGCTGTACGAGTGAGCCAGGCGACACCGAAAAATTCAAATCGCGAAACAATCTGCGGCTGCCCCGCACGCACCCCAGATTTGTAACTTCCAGCATTTCTCAATTCCCCTGCGCCGGCACGATCCCGTCGCGGGAAAGGAGCGCAAGCGCAGTGCCTCGAAAAGAAATCAACAATCAGTTCCTTCCGCCGTACCTGTTCAAGAAGTTATGAGTTATTCAGCCGCCGAAAAAGGATAATACTACCATCTCGCTGCTAACATCCGAAGGGTCGGAATTTGAAATGTGAAGCTTGGATGCAAACACATGCCTGACACAATCAGGCAGATGCGTGGCCTAATGCTCCTTGTCGTCAATCGAATGCCACGCATACTTTGCCCCTGTCCACAAGAGCATGCCAGGCCTTCCACCAATTGTCATCCTGATCACGTCACCCCGGAGCGGCGGAAGTTTTTCCTTTCCGTTTGCATTTTCCTTGCTGCTTACAGGACGCACAGTCATGCTTGTGCCAGCCGCATTTTTGAGCAGAAAACTCTGCCTTGCCTCTGGATTACGCCATCCCTTTTCACCAACCCCGTGAACAATCGCGAGAAAACTGTCTCCCTTTTCGGCTCGAGTCGGTTTTGCAGGTGCGGTTTGTGCAACTGCCGCGGCGTTTGGTTCCCGAACCTGTTTTGGGTCTTCGAGAGTCCAGTTCGCCAGTTCGTTGTTTATTTGCGTGAGCATGCCATTGCCGGCTTTGACGACGACAGCGAGATCTTCCGAGCCATCACCGTTGAAATCTCCGAGAACGTATCCCGGCTCAAGAGAGACGTCTGGAACGGCCGCCTTCTCGTAAACACGTAAGACTACTTCTTTGATCTCGTCGGCTCCTGGCGCAGCCACCGGAGCCTCTTTGGATCTATCCTGATCGAGGGATTGCTGTCTGCCCGGCGAAGGTTGTGAAGGCGGAGTTACCATCATTGCAACAGGCTCGGTTTCTGGTTGGCGTAAATTGGCGTTCGACTCGGTTGTTTGCTTTGCACAACCCGAAAGACAGGCAAATGAAAATATGAACAGGACGCTGAGACACAGCGCAGTTATCAGTTTGTGAAACATTTTCCGAGCAACCTCCTAATGACTATCAGCCCAAAGGAAATCTTGTTATATGGTTTTGCGTCTATGCGTTTATTTGGACAAAGCATAGCGTTTGGCGACCAAAGTGAAACACAACAAGTTCGCGAGGCCGGCGAACAGTAGCTCCGCCGACCTCGCGATGTAAAGCAGCCCTACCAGATGTCCGCTCACAACGAATTTATGAAAGCGACCAACTGGTTCTTCTGCGCAGTGCTCAACGAGCGGTAGTTGTTTGTGACGCCGGTCGCTTCCCCCGCATGGCGCAATATCGACTCGTTACGAGTATAGTTTTCCCCGTCATGCATCAACTCATTACGCGTGCGCACACCCCAAAGCGGAGCGGTTCGCACCTTGTTTTTCGTTGATTGGTCGAGAGAACCGTTCGACAGAGTGGTCTGAGCGATTCCATCACCGGTTCCGACGTTGTGGATCAGGAAATCACTATATGGATGGATGATTTTGTCTCCAAGGGCAGCCGGTACGACAAACGCCCCGCCGTTGATAACAGTTCCCGCGGCGGCTGTGGTGATCGATGGGATGTGGCAAACGTCACAACCGATCTGATGGAACAGCGAAGCGCCCGCCTGAGCATCCGCAGTCGGTGCGAGCCTCGCGTCACGTGACGGCGCTTTTGAGGCTCTCATAAACTGCGCAAAGGCATCGATGTCACCGTCGGGGTCTTCGGCGTTGGGCAATGGATCCGGTACGTCATCGCACAGCGTCGTGACTTCGACCGGGTTAAGCCGGTTTGTGATTCCCATCTCGTTCAAGTAAGCCCCTGACGAGAAAGTGAGCAAGCTGGCATCCTGGTCCTTCCAGCCGAATCTACCCACACGAAGCGTGCCGTTTGCTTCTGCGACCGGTACCAGCACGACCTGCCCTCTCATCGACGACGGCTGATTGTTGGAGATACTAATTAGCGTGTCATTGGCAATTGCTTCAACGTACCCGAGACCAAGCAGGTTCGTGGTCATACGTCGAGTCCTAACGGTTTCGGCGCCCGGCACACGCTCTTGCGCCTGCTCGTTTGGATGATTAAAGATGATTTGACCGAAGGTCGGAGAAGTTGAATCGTTATCCGTCACGACACCAGGACAAATGGCCCGCTGATTGATCAGGGAACGGTTTGCAATAGTTATCGTGCCAGGGACTCCGTCGTCATTTATCGTCAACGTTGCCGGCACAAAATTACCGCTACTATCGTTGTGACCGGCCCTGAGTTCTGAGATCTGGCTGATTCCGCCTGTGACTGGATT
>WNFR01009436.1_pt1 | contig 15367 bp, 27 predicted proteins | sample 5400221 | NCBI WGS metagenome assembly WNFR01 (sample SAMN13153357, study PRJNA577476) | soil metagenome | isolation source: 40 cm soil under Madrone tree | place: USA:California | collected 2016-06-14 | reverse complement strand
CGAGATTTGCAGCCGGTGCGGTGTTTCTCGACCTTCACGGAAGACCTGCACGCCGCGGCGGACTGGCTGAAAGCGTGCCACATCGAGACGGTAGCGATGGAGAGCACGGGAGTTTACTGGATCCCGTTGTTTCAGATCTTGGAGGCGCGGGGATTCACCGTTTTTCTGGTCAACGCTCATCACGTAAAGAATGTTCCGGGGCGCAAGTCCGATGTTTCCGACTGCCAATGGCTGCAGTATCTGCATTCGGTGGGCCTACTGCGCGGGTCGTTCCGGCCGGAACAAGCGGTGTGCACGGTGCGATCGATCCTCCGGCACCGCGACAGCCTGGTGCAGATGGCGTCGAGTCACGTGCAGCACATGCAAAAGGCTCTGGATCAGATGAACCTGCAACTCCACCACGTGATCAGCGATATCACCGGCGTGACCGGGGTAGCGATCCTAGAGGCCATTCTGGCGGGGGAGCGCAACCCGCATACTCTGGCAGCACTCCGCGACCGGCGGATCAAGGCCAGCGCAGATACCATCGTCAAGTCGCTGGTGGGAGACTACCGACGCGAGCATTTATTCACGCTCGGCCAGTCGCTGGAAGCGTTTCGTCATTACCAGGAGTTGATCGCGGCGTGCGATCGCGAAATTGCGCAGTATCTGGAGGGGTTCGAGTCGAAAGTAGATCCGCCCCCAGGTCCCAGGTCGCAATCCAAAGGTGAGCCCAAACCAAAGGATAGCGAGCCGCGCTTCGACCTGCAGACTCATCTCCACCGAATTTTCGGAGTGGATCTGACCAAAGTACCCGGGATCAACGTTCTCACCACACAAACTCTTTTGGCGGAGATCGGTCCTGATTTTTCGCGCTTCGCCAGCGGTCCAGAGTTAACCTCCTGGCTTGGACTCTGCCCGGACAACCGGGTGAGCGGTGGGAAAGTGTTGTCGGTCAAAACCCGTAAGGTCAAGAATCGAGCGGCCACAGCGCTCCGCATGGCTGCACAATCGCTCTATCGCAGCCAATCCTATCTGGGACACTACTTTCGCCGGATGCGCGCCAAACTGGGCGCTCCCAAAGCAATCACCGCCGCTGCGCACAAACTGGCACGCATCGTCTATCACATGGTAACCACCCGACAGGCCTATGACGAGACCGTCTGTGCGCAGAACGAAGTGCAGAACCGCCAACGTCTGGAAGCCAGACTCCGGAAACAGGCCCGCGAGCTAGGATTACAGGTTGTTGCCATATAACAAACAAGAGAAGTTCCTCAGGAGGAGGAGATAGCATGGTTCGCCTCACCGGCGCCCCTATTTTTGTTTGTGAGGGATGTTCTGGATCTGCGGTCGCAGACGTTGTTCAAGCGCCTTCGTAATCGCGGCTCTGGCTGCTGCGTCTAGCGGATTTCTTGGAATGCCATTTGCGAGCAAAGCTCCGGTTCCGCCCCCACCGAAGTAACCCGTATCGTCATGCTGACGACCACAACCCGGAACTGGGCAAACATACGCATAGGCATGGGCATAGCCATGAGATTGCTCGGTCGTCTTCTTGAGCGAGCATGGAATCATTTGTAAGTTCGTGTGCCTGTCGCAAGCCGGGCGTAAGTGGGCCATGCGGGGTGACCTCCTCGCCGCCAGCATTGTACACCGAGGCAAGTGGCGTGCCAGTTTGCAAGTTGCCCGTGGGGGACCGCAAGTCAGCGATCGAGGAAGGTTCGGGATAAAACCCGGAGAGTCCATTCCCAGGTCCAAACAGCGATACGCGCGCGATTCTATTCGACTCACACACGTGTCCCGCCACGCCCAGCTCGGCAAGGGCGCACTTCAAACGTCGCTCGAAGAACAGCTGCGTTTCGACCTTGGCCCGCTTGACGGAGAACGCCAGAGGAGAGCACACTCGTCGTGTCGCGAACAGCGCCACCGTCTCGCCACGCGTCCTCGGAACAGAGTCTCGGCACCGATTAGCCTACGAAGTAATGAACGATACCTCCTGGCCCAAAGGAGTCTGCACATGAAAAAGCTAATTCTCGGTTGGATAGTGTTTACGCTGCTTGTGTCCCTGAGTGCCCTTGCTCAGTACGGGCAGGACAACAACGCAAAACCGGACGCACCAGAGAGTCAAGCGAAGAAATCCGCGAAAGGAGCCAAGACCGTGACCGGTTGCTTGCAGAAAGGCGACGAGCCGGGTGAGTTTTCCATCCAAGGCGAAGACGGCAAGGTCTGGGGGTTAAAGAGCAGCAGCGTTAAGCTCGAAGATCATGTCGGCCACAAAGTCACCGTAACCGGTTCAGCAAGTAAAGAGTCCAGGGCCGAAGAGAAGAAGGAAAAGAAGGAAGGGGAGGTCGAGAAAGCATCGAACAAAGAGGAATATGGCGACATTCGCGTGGCAAGTCTGAAGATGGTAAGCGACCGTTGCAGCAAGTAGCATCGATTACAGTTGGTTTTTATGAGGCCAGTGAGAACGCTGGCCTCGTTTTGCTCCACCGCGATGTAGCAATTGCGATCGAACCGACCGGCGCTAAGCCGCCCATAGCAAGGTCGTGGAGTTCGGCGGCTTTTTAGCGACCAGCAGAGGGAGCACGGATTGCGCCGGCCCAACGGGCGCGATGGGCGAGGGCTAAGGGACGGCTGCGCTGCACAAAGACTGCGATGGAAGTGGAAGAGAGCATACAAGAAGGGACTGAGCGACCCAAACGAGCAGGTCCCTTGAGATCAAGTCCCGCCAGAGTCCTCGTTCTGGCATTTGTGCCGGTCGAACTGCTCTTGCAGATTGGCTTGGGCGTCTTTCAGTCGCGAGAGTGCGCTGAGCGGAGCCTTGAACTCCTTGCCACATGCAGTGCAGGCAGCGACACACGGCACAGAACCAATGTGCTTAACGATTCTGACAGCGCGTTTCGAAATGGGATGCCTCTCAGTCCGTCCAAAGGGAACGGCGAGGTTGCGAGTCAATTCCTCGCGTGAAAAAACGAACTGATATTACAGGCGCCGGAAAACTGGGTCAAACTAATGCGGGGTGGTGTATAGGGACGGCAAAATGCTCCCTCCCCCTCCGCCATGACCCCGGATTTGACCTTGGAGCCGCCGGGCGGGCGCGGGCGTGGTTGCGAGTGTGATGGTCTGTGGCTGTTGAAAAACTCCCCATTCGGCCCAAACAGGCAAAATTAGGGGGATAGAAAAATGTCTAGGCGACTCGAGAAAGTCGCTTGCAGGGCCTCCTAACGCAATTTTATTTTAGAGGATTTCGCGGGAAGGAGTTTTTCAACACCCACGTCTGATTACATCAGCTAGGCCGTCGGCCCTTCTTCTGGCCACACTAGCACTGCTGTCGAGAGTGCTAAGTCTTCGGGCTTTGATCCCCGATTCAAGAGCCGATTCACCGCGTCGAACTCGGCGCTGTGCGATGCGATTGCAAGCAAGTCTTTCCCTGCCACACCTGCCGCTTGCTCCGCTCTCGCAAACGACATGATTTCTGTCCACAAGGGTTCAGAGGCGAGTTTCTGCTCGTGCGAGAGGCTACCATTGTGCTGCCGCCTTCGGAACATGTCGGAGAAACGTGTGCCAGTGCCGGTGAGAATCAGCCGACAGTACGCCATCGGGAGGAACTCCACGAGACGTGCCGCATGCTTTGGTTCGATGCCCGCTGCGACAACTCTGCGATAGATTTCGTCGTCCGAAGAGTCTGGCGACTCTCCGAAGATGGCAACCGCCTTTAAAATGACCGCGTTCATGCTGTCAAAAGAGTATCACTGTCCCGCGAGGGGCGGTCCGCAATGAGCGTTCCTACCGCGATCTTAGTGACCAAGGTCGAGGGGTACACTTCAAGACGTGAGCGCCATGAAGACGTGCGTACCCTTGCTTGTGCTGACAATCGTCTGTTCTGCCCAGTCAGTCTCACCTTCATTCGATGAGGAGTACAGCCGCGCCATTGAGCGAAATCCGCCCGGAGTGACACTGACGATCGCAACTATTCCCGAACACTCGACGTGCCACTTGTCCGACGTCCTTCGGTTTAAGGTGACGTTCACGAGCAAGCAGGCGCGGCTTTACACAGCGGAGCTAGGGGGCGGCGGAAGCGCTGCGGGGGCGAGTTTCGACTTCGTTATCCAAGGACCCGGCATGGCAGCACCGATTCATTCACAGCCCAGCCATCCCTTTGGGATTGTTTGTTGCGGGAGCACACGTCGATACCTTGGCCAGAAGCCGCTCACTGCCCCCGAATTCCGTGTCAGTTTGAAACGGATAGAGCAGTTCACGAATGAGGCCACGTTCCGGCTCCGTCACTCGCCGTCACTGCGAATGGAGTTGAAACCCGGCAACTACGCAATCTTCGCTCAGACTCGCAGTATCTTGCTCGGATGGCCCAAGTCGGAACATGACGCATACCACTCGGTTAGCGATCTTGTGGTCATCCAACATCCTGCACATCACGATTCTTCCGGATGTGGCGGCCCCGAATTCTGGCAGGCCCTAGCGCCTTCGTGCCTAGCCTGGCGAAAACATCGCGTTTACGCTCACTGTCCCGGTCGGCTAGTTCTCAGATCATGAGACGCCTGATTTCGTCAACAGTCTCGGCTACCACGAGTTGTATCGCGTGCCCTCACTGCTGATAGCATCCGAACCGCTGCGAACGTCGAAATGCTCGTCTGATTTCTCGATCCGCCAAGTGTCGTTCCTGCCAGTGAAAGGGTCGATAGGAATCTGCTTGATGTATCCGCCAGACGCCAATTCAGACAAAGATGTTGGCGTTCGTTGACGGTCAAGTGTGAACTGTCCAATCTCACTGCGAAGCACGAAAAGAGCTTCCCGAAGGGATGCCTCATTTCGCAATCGCTGACTGTACGAGCAGCCCATACTGCCGCAAATCATTGTGAACAACAGAAGAAGAACAGAACACGTCCGGTGCATGTTTGCTCACCTCTGGACCATCGATGGAGGGAACGCGACGGTCGACGATTCTTGCATGTCCGACGCCGGTTTCAAGCACGACATGAAACTGGCGTAACATCCCCATAGCGCTCACTGACCCGGTCGGGCAAATTCTCACTGCGGCCTGGTTTCAACATCAGTTACCTGTCAAACTTACCCGACCACGAGACGAAACGAACAGACAGGCCGGGACCCGACTCAGACTTCTCTTGCGGCTTTGCCAGGGTAGTTTCCGCCCACTCGCCCCCCTTCATGGTCACCTTGAACAGGATGTGGTCGGTGGTGAGCTGCCGAATCAGCGAAACCAGTTCATTCTCGTTATCAGCGAGGTAGCACATATGTGGCGGGCTGAAACGCACCCACAAATTGTTTTGGTTACTAAACGCCAGCAGATGACCAGCCCTGGACCCGGTGGGTGCTGGAACGGCGAATTCCAGTTCCCCATCACGCGTGTCCAAGTGTTCATTCCACAACGGGAACTCTGATTCAAGGCGCCTCCATGCTCGTCGGGCCACTGAGCTCAGTCGTTCAATCTGCGGCGTGTCTCCCATAGTCGCCAATGTTGCCACACAATTGGGGCGACTTGGCATAGTAGGTGTTGAAGTGTCCCCTTCACACTCATAACCGCGAATTTGCACGTGACCCCTACGACGCTGAGCGCTACGCCTCCGTTCGGCGGATTGGCGCTGAGATGCTCGCCTGCGCTTCTCACCCAGCCACCGTTGAAGAGGTGCTAGCGGCGCTCGAAGGGGATATCGGCTACGCTACTCCGAAGATTGCTGTGCGAGCCGCCGTGATGCACGAGGACAAGATCCTGCTTGTGCGCGATGTAAAGGACCGGTGCTGGACCATGCCGGGCGGGTGGGTCGACGTGGGCGATGCACCAAGCAGCGCCGCCGCACGAGAAGTACGTGAGGAGTCCGGCTTCGACGTGCGTGTCCGTAAGCTCTTTGCCGTACTCGATCGTGACAGGCACAACCATCCTCCCATGCGGCACCACGTTTACATGCTGTTCTTCCTGTGTGATCTAGTTGGCGGCACTGCAGCAACCAGCGTAGAAACAGATGCGGTGGATTTCTTTAAGCGAGACGCGATTCCACCCCTATCACTGCCGCGCATGTTGCCTTGGCAGATCGACCTCGCGTTTGAGCACAGTCGAAATCCCGAGCTGCCAACAGTGTTCGACTGAGATTCGAATTGTCGTAACCGTCGTAACATCGCGTTTGCGCTCACTGACCCGGTCGGCCAATTCCCAGTTATCAGCGAAGCGGCGCTGGTACGCTACACTAAGCCGCACATGACGAATTACATCGAATCGTGGCAAGAATATCGGAGGCGCAGGAGCCTGGTTTTGTTCGTGTTCTTCGGCTATATGCCTGCAGTGGGTCTCGTCGCAGTTTTAACCAAATGGGCGTTTAAGAGCACCACGCCAGCGTTTGCGGTGGCTTTTAGTTGGATGGCGCTCTATGCGGTTGCGGGTATCAGGCTCCAAAGGTTCAAGTGTCCGAGATGCGGCAGATGGTTTTCAGCGACATGGTGGAACCACAACATGTTCGCTCGGCGATGTGTCCACTGCGGTTTACCCAAGTATGCCGACCCGACTACGCAGGGATAGCTTGATGATAAATCGAGTTCACACTCACTGACCCCGGTCGGCCAATCCTCAGTTCATGCGAACAAGTCGATTTCGCTCATTGACCACCCATCGTGAGTGCAATGGCGGTTCTGCAACAGTTAACTTCCGGAACTCAAAAGCATGCTAATCTCAGCGCACGCGACGGTCGCTATAAGGGCCGTTGCCCCAATCTTCATCCGTGTAAAAGTTGACGGCGTACCACTGCCTCTCAAGACGGCGCACCCCTAGCTACCTCGCATAGGATTCCGTCAAACCGTCCCGGCGTTTTCAACCTCGCCGCGTTTGCAACCGAATCAGTGGGATCAAAAACAAGATACACAACGGTGAAGCCGCTGGGTACGAACCCCCAAGTGTTCCATACGACATGCTTCAGTTCGCCCTTGGCTGGGTCCGGCTCGGCCATAGGCTCAGCTTTGTAACGACGCGACCACAGCAACCACCGGAAGAAAGGTCGGAGTGTTCCCTCGTTCCGGCCCAAGCTCCACGAAATTGCGACGAAACCGACCAGCGCCAACAACACCGAAAGACACTCACGTGGTCTCTCTTGCGAATGACAGCGACCAGTATTAGGAGAAGGCAGACGAAGCAAACGACAGGGGCGATGCAAGGAACATACAGAACCGGGGCATCCGCGCTGTGAATCATGAATAACAGCACACTACGCCCGCGACAACGACGACACAGCTTGTTCGGTCTTGCAATGCGGGCAGCTTAGAACGGCTGCGGAGCGAGATGAAAACCGTAGCCACAATCGAGGCCACGGCGATCGCAGCGGTAACGATGGTTACAACGTCAATCACCAGCACAGTTTATGCGGGCTACCCAGCAATTTCCACCGTTACTCACAATTGTTGCTGACAGGCCTCACGATCTGCCTGCGTGGAACATTTCCAGAGTGCCGGTGTCTGTATCGGTATAGGGACACACTCGCTTCCTCACGTGTCACTGCTGGCCTGCACCGGCTCAGGCACCAGAGCGCAGACGATTTGGGCAGAGGAGTATAGGTATGTCTGGCGCGGTTTATCACTGTCCTTACTGTATTGTTGGCGGTCAATACAGGCCAATGATACCGCTGGGACAGAGCGATGAATACCGCTGCGGGGGATGCGGCCACATGATTGTCGAGAGTAACCCCTTCTACGTGTGCACCTGCTTTCGCTGCAAAGCCACACGCGCAAAGGAGTATGGCAGAGAAGCATTGCAAGAAACATCCGGATCAAGAACTCGTCGCGGTCACCATTCGCTACTGTCCCGTCTGTCGCGGGAGTAAGGGCGGGCTCCAAAACGGCCAGCCGCATGACCGCCAAGGCGCGGAAGAAGCGGGCGCAGAAGGCCATTGCGGCTCGCTGGAGTCGTGACAAACAAGGAGCCTAGCAGGGCGGCCTCGGGTCGTTTGCGCGCCTCACGGAAGGCGAAGGGGTCCTTTTGGCCTTCGCTAAGGCGGTTCAGATGGCGCAGCGCCGGACTGCTGTGCGGAACATGGTGCGCAGGGCATCCCAGAGCGTGTGGCGATGACCATCAGTGGATACAAGACCAGATCGATCTTTGACCGTTACAACATAATCAGCAAGAGTGACCTGCACGAAGCGGCCAAGAAGCTGGCGCTGAGGGATCAGGAAAGAGACGTGGCGCAACCGAATCCGAATAGCTATAGTTCAGACATAGTTGAGGCTTCTAGGCGCGGAGCGCCTCTTCCGGCTTAAGGGAAAGGGAGGCGCTGTGGCTTTTTCCGAAAGGCTGCACATGGGAGCCTGCTGATCATGGCGGGGAGTACTCAGAAAAACTTCAAGCGCGAAGTCCCCAAGGAGCCGCGTGTCACGCAACCGCGCATCAACCTGACCTCCCGCTGGATAGAGCATTGGGAGCGGGCTTAGCTTGGTTGAGGAGACCACAACAATCCGATGCCAAGTGTGACGACTCCAACAGCGAGAATCAGCGCCCCGGCGTAGATCATCGAAACGGCCCCACTGGCTTCAGTAGCGGTCGGCGACAACACGGAGAAGAAGAACCCTGCAGAAATCAGAATCGCCGAGAGCGGCACTCCGATTCGAACGAACCAAAGCATGGGGGCTGGAAGCACCGCCGCGTCTGCGAGCAGTTGGCTAATCAACGAAAGAATCACTATTACCCCGGCGTGGGCATGCCCGGCGCGAAAGAAATTCTGGCGCAGCGGGTTCTCCATGTATCCGCTGCCCTTGTTGATCAAAGAGGTCAGCAGAAAATATCCACCGTACTGAATCGTCGGCACGGTGATGAGGATGACGCCACACATCATTCTGGCTTCGTGAGTCATAGTTTCTCCTTCAACGAAGGGGTTAGATCGCGGCCCCTAAGGTTTCTCTTCTCGCCTCACGCACCGAACTGCCGAAGGTGATGGTCTGTGTGAAGGTATCCTAAACGCATCCATTCCTTTTCGGACATCTGCCCAAACTGGGGATGAGGCTGCCACTGGAAGTCTTTGGGCTGCTGCGTAAAGCGATCCACGAGGCTCCGTAGCTCGCGCACGTCGTTGTCAAACTCGACGGGCGGAGTGCCGCTGACCCGCTGGTCTAGCTCCGGCACGGTTTTGAATCCCTTCGGCCAAGGGATTGGAGCCCAGAGCGCAACCCACTTTAGGAGGCTGCGGGGATAAGGAAGGCGTGCGGGGCTCACAGGTTTCAGACCCAGATACATGCGGAATCCGTCACCCAAGTGACAGACCATCTGGTGCACGGACATCTTTCCCCAGCGGCGCAGACTGGTGGGACGAATCGATTGAAGCCGGGCGATGATCCCTTCCTTGTCTTTGGGATTGCGTAGAGTCTTCATGTCACGAATATCGTACAGCGGGCACTGGGAGCTTTCACGGACAGCCGATGTCTTGCGGTCAGAGATTTTTGCTTCCAAGACGAACCGGGCGGGAATTGAGATTGTACGGCTGAGCTTGGCATACGGCACCTCAACCTGAGAGTATTTGAGCCGACGACGCAGGATCAACGTGAAACGATCAGTCAAGTACGCGACCGCTATTGTTGTTGCTCACCTGCTGGTCAACATCGTGCATGGTCTTGCCCACCGTGAACTCCGCGTCGGCCTTGCTCCGCTTGCCTCGATCTTCGTCATCGTGGTTGTGCTGGTCTTTCCTTTGATCGCAATGGGTCTCCTTTGGACAGTCAAGAAACGACTCGGCATCATTCTCCTGTCGCTTTCGATGTTCGGATCATTGCTATTCGGTTTGTATCACCATTTTCTGGCTGTTAGCTCAGATCACATCCACTCGCAGCCTGCGAGTGCATGGGGAACCACGTTTGTCGTGACCGCATATCTGTTGCTCATCACGGAAGCGATTGGGACCTACGTCGGCGCTCATTTCCTCTGGATTGCGAAAGAGACTTCGAACAAAGCCGTTAAAGTCCGATTCCGCTGAAGATTGGCGATTGCATCGAATGCAACTCAAAGCCGTATCATCGAACCAGTGACATCATTTATTTCAATGCTGCGACACTTGGGTGGCGTTGGGGTGTTCATTCTTGCCGCTCTCGATAGCTCGGTGCTACCTACTCTCGGGGCAGTTGACGCGCTCACGATAGTCTTGGCCGCCCGGCACCCAGAGCTATGGTCCTATTACGCCATGTGCAGCACTCGGTCTGCGGGGCTTCTATCGCTTACCGCCTGTTGCACTTGGAGTCCTCCATCGACGTACTAGGGGAGCGGTATTCGACAGAGTCCACATTCTTACATCGTTTTGGAAGCCTTTCTCTGTCGCTCGCCGCACTCCTTCCGCCACCATTTCCGACTTCCGCTTTTGTAATTGGTGCTGGTGTAACACGCTATCCCTTCATTGCGTTTGTGCTGTCTTTCGGCATGGGACGGATGTGCCGCTTTGCTCTACTGGCTTACCTCGCCCCTGTGTTCGGCAGGCGGTTCGTGACAAGCCTGTGGTCGGCACACACGCTGGCACTTGTGGCGGCGATTGGCGGTGTGCTGGTGTGTATCGGGTTGCTGGCGTGGCTCGTCTTCAGGAAATCTGAACCGCATACGCCTTTCGGTTTGTAGCTCTATTTGGCTCCTAAAAACAGTTGACTACACCAGTTCAATCAGAACCGCCACATCGAATTTCGAGTAATACTTCTTAACGTCCTTCGTACCGTACTTTTTGCTGAAGCTCTCGATCACAGTCTTCACGGTCTTGGCAGCCGTCACGGGTTGAGCCAGAAATTCCGTTTCGACACCCCGCGCATCAATCCTGATCGACGGGTTATGCAGCACGTTCCGGTACCACTGTGTGTCAGAACCCTGCACTGGCAGGAGGTACAGCTTTTCGCTTTCCAGCACGAACCAGACCGGAATCGAGATCGTCTGCCCAGTCTTCCTGCCGATAACGCTGAGTTTGATCTGTCGGTATCGGGAAAGTCGTTCTTTGAGGCTACCCTTCGGTGCTGTCACGGCTGTGCCTCCAGAAAGAACCCAATATTCCTATGCAGCCAAGGTCACCTCGAACGATCCGGTATTGTCCCGCATCAATCCGATTGCGGTGAGAACCCGCCCCAGCGCAATGAGGGGTCGAAATATCCAGTACTTCCGTCGAATCGCTGCCATAGCGCGTTCGTGCTCAGCGCGGTTGGTGAGGAAACGAGCATTGCCATCGAACGTCTCACCACCGATGGACAGCCTGATCTTCGGCGTCTTCTGGACGTTACGCACCCACTGGCGGTTCACGTTCGCGGTGCCAATGTAGAGCCTGTCGCCATCCAGAACGAACCAGATTGTGACTTCATGGGGCTTCCCGGTCTTGCGTCCATAATGAGTCAGGGTCGTGGTCTGCTTGCCCTCTACCCTCTTCAGTCGCGTAAGTACGTTCGGTTCCATGAGCTTTCGGTTCGCAAACTGCAACAGAATCAACAAACCGCCTAAACTTCTCTAAGTTGTTCCTCCGTCATGCCGAAATAGTGCCCCAGTTCGTGGATAAGCGTCTGGCGGATTTGGTGGCGGACTTCTGCCTCGCTCGAACAGACCGCTTCGATGTTCTTTTGATAAAGCACGATGTGGGCTGGACCTATCGTTAAGTCAAAGACGCTCTTCTTGGTGGCTGGCACACCGTGAAAGATGCCTAGAAGCAATCGCCTCTGCTGCCCCGGCTGGGTTGGTGACTGGTTCCACGGGAAATCCTCGACGAGAATCGCGACATTCTTTATACGGCTGCGAAATTCTTCGGGCAGCGAATCTAGCGAATCCTCAACAACCTTGATGAAATGTTCGCGCTTCATCTTTCACCCACTGAATAAAGAAAGGCAAGCTGACTCCGAGTAGCCTTCGTCTCTGTCGTCATCATCCTCTTCTTTGCCGTCGTCTTCTTCTTCCTCTTCCTCTTCCTCTTCCTCTTCGTCGTCTTCCTCGTCTGGCTCTTGTCGAAGAAGGACATCGGCAGCAGCCAACCGATCAGAACGGTCTGATTCGGGGCATGCTGAATGTATTCTGCTCATGCCCAATGGTACGCCTCAAATTCTTTTCGCAACCGGAACAACGGGCACGGCGCACTGCCGGGGGGGTGGGGCGATACGGCGCAGACCAGCGGTACAATCCAGAGTGAGAAAGCAAAATCAAAAGGAGAACCGCGATGGCGCAAAAAGTTATTGACGTAGTCGGAACATCCAAAGAGAGCTTTGCCAAGGCTGCGGAAAACGCGGTGGCAGAAGCTGCAAAAACGGTTCGAGGCCTGAAGTGGGCGCGAGTGGCGCAATTAGAAATGGAACTCGACGGTCAGAAGATAGCCCAATACCGCACCACAACAAAAATTTACTTCGACATTGAACACTAGATCAATCAGTTCAACTCCCAATTTCTGCCAATTCGCACGTGTGCTGAGGACGTGATGCTTACAGACGCTCCGCCGCGCAAGGCGAACCGGGCTGGTTTTCTTGAGAGTGACCAGACTGGGACACTCGACCTGCCGCAGTACGCGAGTCTGCTCACGATCACAAAATCCATCGAGTCGGCGATGAGGAGAGGAAGAAGCAAGGATGTCCGCCGCACCTGCGCTGAATTTCTGGATGCCGCATCGGAGTTCTACAAAGTCCCTGCTTGCGGCTTCCGCGTGCTTGCAGCCAGACCGTTGCGAGTGCGCGAACGATGGACGACCGAACTTTTCGGGGACTACACTCCCGAAACCATGCTGATCCGGATCTGGATGCGGACGGCGGTTCGCAAGGAAGTCACGTCATTCGGGACATTCCTGAGCACGCTATGCCACGAGTTTTGCCACCATCTCGATTATCAGAAATTCGGGTTTCACGATTCGTGGCACACTCGCGGCTTTTACGAGCGAGCGGCTGTGCTTTACCACCATGCGCGAGGAACACCGCCAAAGAAACTGTTCTGGGTGCCAACGGTGGGAGGGCGTTGGCGGATCGACTGGCCGCGCACGAATCGCTCGGGAAAGACCAATGCCGCTTCCGTTTGACCGTTGCCGTGCTTATGTTGGATATTGAGACGGAATGGACTCCGAGCAGACCATTGCCGAAATCGAGTGGCTAGAGCGCACTTTCGCGGTGCCGGACACCCGACCGCTGAGCCCAAGCGACCTCTCGGCTGCGAATCGACGGCACGATGAGATGCAAGCCAACAGCCCGTGGTTTCGGCTGTGGCAGCGGTACGGCGTCTGTTGTCGCTCCGAGTCCCCAGCAATCCGACTAGGGGACATGGAGAGCTAAACCTCCGCAGGAATTCGAATACTCCCATCTTCTGCAACTCGGAAATGGTTCCACCCGAGCTAAAAATGACATCGGCGAATCCCAGTAAAAGAGTCTCACCGCTGCTGACCTGCTATTTCAAACAGAAGAATCCCAGTCGCGACCGCTGCATTTAATGAGTTCGGCTCCGCAAAGGCGGTGTCTCCGGCATCCGTCTCTCGCACCAACTTTACCGCGGTCTGACGCTCGCGACTGAGCCGCAAGCTATCGGCGCGGTACCCGTGCGAGCCTTTGCCCGAAGGGATTCGAAAGCACAGATGGATCAAGGAAAACAGATTCGATTGAAGCGTTGTGCTCGACTGCGCGAGCAAGGTGCCGGATGCCTTCGATGATGTACAACCCAGTTCGGGAGCGACCCTGGGGAGTTTGGAGCGAGCGAAGGGTTAGAAAGCGTGGATCGCGAGCGTAGCTGACGAACGGATACTTGTTATCATTCATTCCTCCTTGCGGCTTAATGGAGCCGCTGCCATTGAGGATTTAATTCCGGGGTGATTCTTCCATAGACCAGCGTAGAGACGCAAGCCCAAGCTAGCGTCGATGCATGAGCACCTGCATTAGAACCCTTGTCGCTCTTGCGCAACGGGCATCCCGGAGTAGTGAAGAACCAATCGCCAGCCGCCCGGCGTTTTCCAGTACACCTGAGTCTCTCTGCCGTGGGTGGTGATGGGCGAGCCGTCTTTCCTGAACTTTGCTACGAAATCCCAATAGAATTCGACCCATGCTGAATTTCCGTAGACATGGACGGCGACATCGCGAGGCCTCAGCTTCCGTTCTGAGAATATCTCGCCCATCAGGTGCGTGTAAACGTTCTGCTTGGTTCTGCTTGATCTGGTCGAAGCCGTGCTCATGCCCGAGCGGATGAATGAACGACACTTCGGGGGAATCCAGCCACACCTGTGCCGCCAGTGTGATGTCGGCTTCATCGACTGACCTCGCATATTTCGCGACCAATTGCCTGATCGCATTTTGATCGGCTTTGGAATCACTACTCGCTACACGTGGTGTTTGTTCAAACCCGCGAACAGCCATAGAGCCACCACAGTTAATAACGAAGTTGGTTCAGGTGACAAAGGCAAGCGGATCAACTAGACTGTGAAATCAAGCAGTTACCACTAAGCACGGGCCACCCCTTTGGGGTGGTTGTGAGAGCCACAAACTCCCATCGGATACCCGGTCCGTGTTTTCAATAGGTTGCGTGGGAGTTAGTGGAGAGCCGGGATGGCGGAACTGGCAGACGCAGCGGACTCAAAATCCGCCGGGCTTCGGCCCTTGGGGGTTCGATTCCCCCTCCCGGCACCAGCACAAATCAATGAAAAGCAATGGTTTACGCGCCTCGATGACTGGATGGCTTTGAGGCGGCGTAAACGTAGGGGATTTTCGATCGACGTTTTTGTCAAAAGCCCGCATAATCTGGCACTTTTTTGACGGACACTAGCGACACATAAGCGAACCATCCGCTCCGGCGAAAGAGTGGTCACAAAACCGGAATCAAGTCGAGAGCTGGCGACACTCAGGAATGGTTTACTTCTCTCGCGCGATGAGGTAACCACAAGGTTGTTCTCCGCAATGATCCTGAAGAATTGAAGATGGTCTGCATATTGCCCGTCATCCTCCCGCCAACTGGGCGGCCCATAAGTCGTCTTCTCGTCATCAATCGCACAACTGACGACAAGCGCGTTTATCGTTATCTATATCTATGTGGTGAGACTTCCTACAAACCGACTTCTGGCCCGGAATAGTTTCCTGATTGCTCGTTACACCCAAGGGGTGCCAAAGTCTACTGCTCCGCGCGCTTCGCCCAGAACTGCCAGAACTGCGAACACGTTGACTAGCCTCGACCCCGTCCATAAGATGAATGCTCCGGCGACAAGCGTCTCCCATGATCGGCCAAACCATCTTGCATTATCGCATCATCGAGAAGCTGGGCGCCGGCGGGATGGGCGTAGTATTCAAAGCCGAGGACACCAAACTCGATCGCTTTGTTGCGTTGAAGTTTTTGCCCGACGAAGTGGCCAAAGATGCTCAAGTCTTGGGCCGCTTTCGCCGTGAAGCAAAGGCCGCTTCTGCTCTGAACCATCCCAACATTTGCACAATT
>WNFR01009183.1_pt1 | contig 15373 bp, 8 predicted proteins | sample 5400221 | NCBI WGS metagenome assembly WNFR01 (sample SAMN13153357, study PRJNA577476) | soil metagenome | isolation source: 40 cm soil under Madrone tree | place: USA:California | collected 2016-06-14 | reverse complement strand
GGTGCGACCGGCGCCACTGGGGCTACGGGTGCCACCGGAGCGACCGGTGCTACCGGTACCGGAGCGACGGGTGCGACCGGCGCCACTGGGGCTACGGGGGCTACGGGTGCCACCGGAGCGACCGGTGCCACCGGAAAGACCGGAGCTACGGGTGCGACCGGCGCCACTGGGGCTACGGGTGCCACCGGCGCCACGGGTGCCACCGGAAAGACCGGTGCGACCGGTGCCACCGGCGCGACCGGGGCTACGGGTGCGACCGGCAAGACCGGCGCCACCGGAGCGACCGGCCCCACTGGAGCGACCGGCCCGACCGGTCCGACCGGACCGACCGGACCGGGAGGTAAGGGCAGCAGCACTACCACTCTCGCTGCGACCGGGCCTACCGGGACCATCGGTGCGACCGGCACGAGCGATCCGTCGACCACCGGCACGAGCAGTGGAACGGTTACGACCCTGACGGCCTCGCCACTGGTTGCGACCGGCACAAGCGACCCGCCAGGTAAGAGTGCCGCGACCACCGCGACCGACCCGCTAACCGCGGCCGTCACCCCCGGCAACGTCCTGGGGCCGCAGGATCAGCCGAAGTTCCTGTACGCCACCGGAAGCGCTGCGACGGAGCCCGGCACGGCGGCAACCGGCTCGAGCGGGCAGGATGTGCTGATCCGCGCCGGCACCGGCTATGTCCAGAACTTCAGCCTCGCCCAGGACAAGCTCGACTTGACGCAGATCCTGGCCGGCGCACCGCTGGCGAACGATCTGACGAACCTCGGCAACTTCGTGAAGGTGCTTGGGCAGAGCGCGAACGATGCGGGCTTCGGCGCCGGCACCAAGACCTCGCTCGAGGTCACCGGTCCCGCGGGCAGCGCCATCGTCAACCTGGAGGGCAGCGGCAAGCTCGATCTCAGCGATCTGCTGAAGAACAAGTCGCTGATCCTGCCGCCGAACTGACCCGATAACCCTGACAGCCAGCCGGGGGACAGACCTGATCAGGTCTGTCCCCCGGTTCTTTGCATGGAGTGGATCGGGTGAAGGCTGGGTCCAGCGGGTCGATAGACCTCGTGCAGGTGACGAGGCTCGCCAGCCCCGGGTGTGGCCAGCGGCCGCCCCGAGGGCTCAGAGGAGGAACATGAAGCGGCGGACTTTTTTTCCGCTGGCCGGCGCCCTAATTCTTTGTTCTCCGCGGCTTATCAGGGGCGGCCATGCGCAACCGACATCCCCGCAGATGACGTTGCTTTCCGCGCCCCTGGAGCTGGCGGGCGACTGGGGGGCGTCCCCGCCTCAGGCGGCCGCTGTGGTGATCGCGCGCATGCGGGAGGTCTCCCTCTCCGGTGTCAGGCTGGTTTCCGACCAGCAGCCGGATCGGCTTCGCGTCGATGAGCATTCCTCGGGGCCCCCGGCCATTTGGCTTCACGAGGATCCGCCGACAACGGCGTGGATCATCGTCGACATCGGCGGCCGCGACTGGTGCAAGCTCGCTTACCAATTCGGTCACGAGCTCGGACACGTGCTGTGCAACAGCTGGGGGCCGCAAGCAAGGCCGCAACCGCCATCGCAATGGCTCGAGGAAGCGCTCGTCGAAGCCTTCTCGATCCGCGGGCTCGGGCTTCTCGCCGCGAGCTGGGAAGCGAACCCGCCCTTTGCCGACGACGCGCCGTTCGCCGGCTCGATCCGCCAGTACCGCGAAGATCTGATCGAAAAATATCGGAAGGAGCCGGTGCCGGACGACGATATCGGCGCATGGTTCCGGTCGCATCGCGGCTCGCTGCCGCAAGGCGTCAGCGAGGCGGAAGGCCCGGCGATCCTCTGCATCCTGGCCGAGCTGGAAAGTGACAAGGCCTGCGTCGAGGATCTGGGTGCGGTCAACCGCTGGTCTTCGCGAACCGGCGTCCCGATCGAGGATTACCTGCGCCTGTGGGAGGCAAGCTGCACCGAGCTGGGCGCTTCCGGCCACTTGCCGGAGCGGCTGAGAAGCCTCTTCCACGTCGGCTGAGCGAGGGCCATCGAATGAAAATTTTACCACGGAGACACAGAGAGCACGGACCAGGAATTTTCCAGCAACGCGATCCCACCCGATCCGGTTTTGATACTTTAAAGCTTGTTCTCCGTGTCCTCCGTGTCTCTGTGGTAAGCATACGTCATGCGGGTACCGTCATGTTTTGCGTTGCGAAGCCTCCGCAATAGCTTAGCTTGTGCCATCACTGATAGGCGATGGGTTACTACCGAATAGCGCGATTTCCGAACCGCGGCCGCGGCTTACAAGCGACCTCTGATATCCCACAAGGCACGACAATTATCAGAACGCCTTGCCTTGTGATGCCAAAGAGTGAAATCCAAGGTGCCTTGGCACATTATGTTTTCAAGTGGGAGAACCAGGTGGCGGTCGCATTCGGCGATGCCTCGCTGGTGAACCACGCGAGACCCGCGAATTGCGATTATCATTCGGATGTTTTGGACAAGAGTATCGTCGTGGTGACGAACCGGGCAATTCGGCAGGGCGAAGAATTGACCATCGATTACGGTTGGGATCAGCCGAGTTTCGTCAAGATCGGCTTGCGATCGACGGCTCTCGAACCGGAATCGGAGAGCCACCGCTGCTGGCTTCTGGCGGAGTCGCACCGTGAGGCCGGGCGAATGGCTGAGGCGGCCGAGAGCTACGCCAAGCGGGCCGAGATGGGCGGCGGGGACGAGGAGGAGTGGTATGCCCGGGTTCAGCAGGCGCGCTGCCTGCGCGAGCTGGGGGACGAGGGCGGGTTTCTGTCCCGGGCCCTGGCCGCGTTCGATCAGCGCCCGCAGCGCGCCGAGCCGCTCTATGACCTGGCCCGGTTCTATCGCGAGCGCGGCATGCACGAAGCGAGCGTGCTGTTCTCCGAACCGGGGCTGGCGTTGCCGCCGCCGGAAGAGGATGCTCTGTTTGTCGAGGATTTCGTCTATACTGCGGGGTTGCAGGAAGAATACGCGATCGCGGCGAATTATTCGCGCGACCCGGCGCGCAAGGATCGCGGCCATGCGGCCTGCAACCGGCTGGCGCTCGATCGAGATGTTCCGTCCGGCTCGCGCAATCTGGCGCGGTCGAACCTGTTCTTCTACATCGAGCCCGCCGGCGCTATGATGCCGTCCTTCGCAGCGCGTCCGGTGTGGTTTACCCCGCCCGATGGCTACCATGCGACGAACCCTTCGGTCGCGCGGCGGGGCGGGCAAATCGTGCTGGCGCAGCCGAGCGTCAATTATACCCTGACCGAGGACGGCCACTATCACACGCCGAACGGCGCGCCGATCCACACACGGAATTTCCTGCTCCGACTGGACGACGATCTGGAGATCCGATCGACGGCGGAAATCCTGCCCCCGGCCGACATGCCGCAACCCAGCTACCCGCGGGTCCCGGGGTTTGATGATTTGCGGTTGTTCGCCTGGCGTGACGGGCTGTGGTGTTGCGCGACCAGTCACGAAATGACGCCGGAGGGGTGGCGCGAGCAGGTATTGGCGCGCATCGACGAGCGCGCGCCAGAGGCATGCCGCCTCACCGATTGGCGCGTGCTCCGCCCGCAAGAGCCCCGGCGGCACGAGAAGAACTGGATGCCGCAAGTCGCGGGGGACCGGCTGCAACTCATCCATCAGTGCGACCCGACCCGCGTGCTCGATGAGCAAGCGCAAACGGTCGTCGAGGCGATCCCCGCGATCGCGGCCGAGCAATTCGGCGGCGGCTCGCAGGCGATTGCTTTCGATAATGGGTCGCTCGCCTTGATCCACGAAATGGAGGAACGGGACGGAGGGCGGTACTATCGCCATCGCTTCGTCTGGTTCGACGAGGCGAATGTACTGCGGGGCGTCAGTCGGGCCTTCTATTTCCACCGTAAGGGCATCGAGTTTGCCGCCGGACTGGCCTGGCATCCCGACGGAAAGCGCCTGCTGGTCTCCTACGGCGTCGGCGACAGCGAGGCGTGGATCGCGACCCTCGATGCCGGCGAGGTCCGCGGCGTGCTGGGGGATGCCCAGCGCCTCCCGTCCGGCGCATCGGGGCCGACCCGCCGATGACGAACGGCAAGACCCTTTGTCTCAACATGATCGTCAAAAACGAGATGGCGAACCTCGAGCGCAGGACTTGATCATGGCGTTCTTCGCCGCGCGTAATCTGCCGGGGGAACTGCACAGCTTCCCGTTCGAGAATTTCGAGCAGGCGCGCAACGCCGCTCTGGATTACGCCTACGTCTCGCCGCTCGCTTACGATTACATCCTGTTCGCCGATGCGGATATGGAGCTGGTCGTCGAGGACCAGGGCTTCCCGGCCCGGCTCGAGGCGCCCGGGTACCGGCTGATCCAGCGCACGGATTTCGGGCTCACCTATGGGAACACGCGGCTGGTCAGGCGCGACGCGGGCGCGCGGTACAAGGGTGTCACCCACGAATATGTCGATGTACCCGGCGATGTGCAGGACCTGCGCGGGGTCTGGTACAAGGACCACGCCAGCGGCTCCAACCGGGTCGACAAGTTCGAGCGCGATATCCTTCTGTTGTCAAAGGCGCTCGAGGGCGAGCCGGAGAATGGCCGCTACTGGTTCTACCTGGCGCAGTCCTACCGCGACGGCGGGCGGACGGCGGAGGCGGCGGAGACCTACGCCAAGCGGGCCGCGATGGGCGGCTGGGACGAGGAGGCTTGGTATGCCCGCCTTCAGCAGGCGCGCTGCCTGCGCGACCTGGGGGATGAGGGCGGGTTCCTGCGCCAGGCATTGGCGGCGTACAATCAGCGCCCGCAGCGCGCCGAGCCGCTCTACGACCTCGCGCGGTACTATCGCGAGCGCGGCATGCACGAGGCGAGCGTCTTGTTCTCCGAGCCGGGGCTGGCAATACCGCGGCCGGAGGAGGACGTGCTGTTCCTGGAGGACTTTGTCTATACCGCGGGACTGCGCGAAGAGTATTCGGTCGCCGCCAATTACGCGCGCGACCCGGCGCGCAAGGACCGCGGGCATGCGGCGTGCAACTGGCTGGCGCTCAATCGCGATGTCCCGGCCGCCCAGCGCGATCTGGCGCGCGCGAACCTGTTTCACTACATCGAGCCCGCCAAGGCGATGATGCCATCCTTCGCCGCGCGTCCGGTGTGGTTTACCCCGCCCGACGGCTACCATCCGACGAACCCTTCGGTTGCGCGGTGGGGCGACGAGATCGTGCTGGCGCAGCGCTGCGTCAATTATACCCTGACGGAGGACGGCCACTATCGGACGCTGAACGACACGCCGATCCACACGCGGAATTTCCTGCTCCGGCTGGACGACGATCTGGAAATCCAATCATCGGCGGAAATCCTGCCGCCCGCCGACATGCCCGAACCAGCCTTCCGGGAGGTCGTCGGCTTCGAAGATATGCGGCTGTTCGCCTGGAACGACGCGCTCTGCGAGCAGGTGCTGGCGCGCCTCGATGACCGGACGCCTGAGGCATGCCGCCTGGCCGATTGGCGGTTGCTCTACCCGGAAGGGCCCCGGCTCCATGAAAAGAACTGGATGCCGCAGATCGCCGGCGACAGGCTGCAATTCATCTACTTGTGCGACCCGACCCGTGTGGTGGACGAGCAGGCGCAAACGATCGTCGAAACGACGCCTGCTATTGCGGCCGAGCAATTCAGCGGCGGCTCGCAGGCCATTCCTTTCGATCGCGGTTGGCTCGCATTGATCCACGAAATCGAAGTACGCGACGGACGGCGGTACTATCACCATCGCTTCGTCTGGTTTGACGAGGCGAATGTATTGCGGTGCGTCAGCCGCCGGTTCTTCTTCCACCAGAAGGGGATCGAATTTGCCGCTGGGCTGGCCTGGCACCCGGACGGAAGGCGCCTGCTGGTCTCCTATGGCATCGGCGACAGCGAAGCCTGGCTCGGGACGATTGAAGCCGACGAGGTACGACGTGTGTTGGACGACGCGGAGCGGTTGCCGTCGGGCGCGCCGGGGACCGGCCGCGCGCAGCGACCTCCCGCGGCATGCCACAACGTGCGGGCGCACAAGGCATTGGAGAGCGTCGCGCATGGCACGAAACTCGCCGATAAACCGAGATTCTTGCCGACCGGCTTCGAACGGCTGGTGCGGCCGTTCTGGATTCCGAAAGCTGATCCTGCGGCACCTAAGCCTGTTGCCGAAGCACTAAAATCCGCTTGGGTCCCAGAGGCCCCCGCAGCGGGTACCGAGCTTATGGTTGCTGGTCTCAGAGAAAGAATGGGGCACGAGCTTGACCGGATCAACCTGAAGCTGAATCATCCGGGGCAGGATAAAGACGACAGCAGGCCGCGCGTCGTCTGGATCCATCACGATGCGAACCAGCAATACATGCAATGGTGCAAGGACCAGACTCTTGTCGATTCGGTAAATTGTTTCGTGTTTGTCTCATATTGGCAGCGAGAGCGCTACCTCGCGATGTTCGATCTGCCGCCTGAACGGTGCATTGTGTTGCGCAATGCAACAGAAGTCAGCCCGGACATCCGATTCTGGCAAGCGGAACCGGTTTGGCGCTGCGCCTATACGAGCACCCCATTCCGTGGGCTGTCCGTGCTGCTCGACGCCTGGGAGCGCCTGAGCCCGGCAAACGCCGAGCTGCATATCTGGTCGTCGATGAAGCTTTATCTGCATGATGACGCCCCGTACGCCCATCTTTACGAGCGGGCGCAATCGATGCCCGGGGTGATTTACCACGGCATCGTGCCAAATTCAGAGCTCCGCGCGGCCTTGCGAAGTATTCACTTTCTCGTCTATCCGAGCACATTCGCGGAAACCTCCTGTCTCGCGGTAATCGAGGCGATGGCTGCCGGTTGTCGCGTGATCGTCCCGTCATTGGGGGCGCTGCCCGAGACCGTCTCCGGATATGCGCGCATTTATCCGAGCCATCGCGATCCAACCGCCCATGCCGAGGCATTCTCTGAAATGCTGGCGAGTGAAATGAAGAGGCCCTGGGGTGGTGAGCAAGCGTTGTCTCTAGCGCAGCAACGTCACTGCGCCGCAGTTTACGATTGGCGTCGTCGCACAGCCGAATGGCACGATCTGATCGAATCTCTCTGTGATCAAGTGACCAGCCATCACGACGTGTCATCTCCCACCATAATCTGCAAATCCACTAGTCACACATTAAAGATGCACGTCATAGGGTTTTACGGAGATGGAGAATGTAGATTTGGGAGGAGTTTAGACGCGCTTTATCACATCCTTGATAACCCTGAAGCAAACCAAGTAACTGAGCTTTGCGAAATCATGAACCAGGAGGGAAGTGATAAGGGAAGAGGTTGGCACAATTATACGTTGCTATACCATTGTTTATTAGGGCAGCGCCGTCATCAGATTAAGACTGTATTTGAGGTTGGCATAGGCACAAATTTTACGGATGTTGAGTCGAATATGGGTCCGGCAGGCATCCCTGGCGCCTCATTGCGGGGTTGGCGCAGCTACTTTCCCAACGCGGAGATATATGGAGCCGACGTCGACCAACGCATTTTGTTTTCGGAGCCGCGGATATCGACATTTTACGTAAACGAATTGGAAACAGAGTCTATACGAGACTTATGGATGAAGGTTCCTAACGTTATTTTTGACTTGATGATCGACGATGGATTGCATACATTTGAAGCAAACACTACCTTTATGGCAAATTCTTTCCATAAATTGGCTGAGGGAGGTATCTACATTATCGAGGATATACTGACCGAGAAGGACAACCTCGAAAAGTACGATCGCTTCTTCCATCAGAGGGAGGTCGACGGATTTCTAATTCAGCTGCCGAGCCGGATTAATCCTTATGATAATTGTATTGCAGGCGTTCAGCGCCGTTAGCTAATGCGCACGCGCGAAGAACCCGTCAAAATCGGCACCAACCGGTCAACCTCTATGACCCCCTCACCCCATCAACAAGGGAAGCCCCTGTTACATGCCTGATAGCGAGCTTTCCCCAGCAATACACTACAGGGATTTTTTGAGATTTCTCGCCGCTCAACTCAAGCCGGTTTCATATTTCGAGGTTGGCACAAGTATGGGCGGCTCGTTATCTGACATTTCTTGCGACGCCGTATGTGTCGACCCTGAATTCGAAATCACCCACAATGTGATTAAGAAACGTAACCGCACAATGTTCTTTCAAATGACCTCTGATGACTTTTTCGCTGTGGAAAAGTTAGAAAATTATTTTCCTTCTGGGGTGGATATAGCTTTCTTAGATGGGATGCATCTATTTGAGTACACGTTACGTGACTTCATTAACGTCGAGCGCTTCTGCCATCAGCGGTCGATTATCCTGCTACATGACTGTCTGCCGTCCAACCTCCGTATGACGTCACGTTTCTTCCGAAAAGGTGAGGATTGGACCGGTGATGTTTGGAAACTCATTCCCATTCTGAAAAAGTACCGTCCAGATGTACGCGTGCTACTATTGGACTGCCCACCAACCGGTCTGGTTTGCTGCACCAACCTTGACCCTGAATCGGTCATCCTTTCAAAATCGTATTACAAAATTGTCGACGAATTTGCACACCAATCCCTCGATGACGCGCGGCTAAATGCGTTGGATGCTCAATTCCCCTTGGCGAGAAGCGCAGAACTGTTCGCCAGACCAGAAGACTTAACGATATATTTCCCCTTTTCGCGCCGACCATGCTCGATATCTAATGCCGTGAGAAGCGCTACCCATTCCGTCGTCCCGCGGTTTCAGAGTCTGTTCATAGTGACATCCACGCTCAATCCCACGATCGGAGTCGTTGACGCAGCGACACGAGTTAGCCAAACACGCGAGGGAATTTTGTCTATTCGCGAAAATGCGAGCGACTCTACCATCCTATTTATCGACAACTCGCCAGGTGACGTCGGGGACAAAATACAGCAGGAGATTTCCGACATCGTTGACATAGTTGTGCCGCTTGATGGAGACCCTGTGGCAGGGCTGCTTAGTAAGAATGGACTGAAAAGCTTGGCAGAGACCCACATGCTTCTCAAGGCGCTTAAGTATGTTGCCGATGCCGGCTTGGCAACTCAGCTCACGAGGATCTTTAAACTTTCTGGAAGATACCGGCTTTCTCCAGGCTTTGATATCAACACCTACCAACAAGGGTGTTTAAGGGGAAAATACGTATTCCTACGCCGCATACAATCATGGTACGACCCAACCACCTATGTATTCAGTACACGTCTCTGGTCTTTTGATACAGAATTGATCGATGAGACGACCCAGTTATTCTTCAACACATTGTTAGACTGCACAGTTGATATAGAACACTCGTTTTATAAATACATAAATAAAACGAAAGTTGTTGAATTTGATAGAATCCATTGCGAGGGCATAGTGGCGTCGACAGGCGTGATGATTAGCGAGTAGTTGTACCATTTCCCTTTGACTGAATGCTGGGACGGGGTTCTCTTGCCGAGAGCTGAGCTCAGGGAAGGAGGTACCGACAATCGTGGGAGGCGACTGAAGATACCCGATGCCAAGCGGCAGTGTCAGGACGCGATGGGAAACTACATCGCGGCATCCATTAAACGGATACCGGTCCGGCCGGCGGGAGATGGCAGTAGAGCGCACCACTGGCTGCATACGGAGCGCTGAACCAAACCTCGGGTCCCGAGCGTCATGACGGAGGATGTTTCGATCGTCACCGCGTTTTTTGATATTGGGCGCGGTGACTGGCATGGCGAGGCAAGCGGTCATCTAATCCCTCGATGGCTCGCGCGCTCGAATGAAACTTATTTAGGCTGGTTTAATAACCTCGCGCGGCTACGGAACCAGATCGTGGTCTTCACCGAGGAGAAGTTCGCGGACACCATATTGGATATCCGAAAGCGACATGGGCTCGAATCGATTACCAGCATCATGGTTTGCGACAATTTGTTGGGTCCGAACGGTCGACTGGCCGACATTGTCAGTCTGCTCAGGACGAGAATGAGACAAGAATTTCACGAGTTCGTGCGGGACGCCGGCTGTCCCGAATACTGGAATGCAGACTACGTTATGTTAAACGCACTGAAGACCGTCTTTGTATGTACCACGACGGATCTCCGACTGAACGCACACGAGCAGATTGCCTGGATCGACTTCGGCTATTGCCGAGACGATCGCCGCTTCGACCCGACCGTGCCCTGGCGGTTTGACTGCGATGGTCGGATGAATTTGTTTTACATTCGCGAGCCGGACGACCGGCCGATTTTTGAGATCGTTCGGACGGGCGACGTCTATTTTCAGGGATGCCACATCGTCGGGCCGGCCGACTGCTGGTTTCGCTTCAGCCAGCTGATCGATGAGGCGATGGCGTCATTGCTCGCCTGCGGGTTGGTCGACGATGACCAGACGGCTTTGCTAATGGCATACCGGCGGGCGCCCGAACTGTTCCGGATCCACGCTGTGGACCCAGCCGATTGGTTTGTGATCTTCCGAAAATTCCGTAAGCCGGATGTCGAGACTGGTCCGACCCCGTAAATGTTATACTAGCGCCATCCTGATGTCACGATCGCGGCGCATGATCTGGGCCTGAGGTGGCGGTCGGCTCGCATTTCCCTGGCATTTCCCTGAAATTTCCTGATCAGGGAATTTTGGCTCCCTGTTCGACGGAATTGATTCCCTGTTGGACCTGCTAGGGAATTGGATTCCCAAGTGATTGATCGGGATAGCTTTTTGCTGCTGAGCCGATCGATTTTGCGCCCGGATTCGAGATTGGTCCGTGTATTTTCCCGTGCACCAGGGAAAATCGGCGGGAGGGCGCGGATCATCCGCCCGCGCCGGACCGCCGCGGACGAGCGCCTTGGCCGGCCGGCAATCTGTGTTATTTTTGTCAACCGGCGATTTAACAGATGACAGAGGCACACCCCTGGGCCGAGCGCATCGATCGATCGGAGGGCGGCTCTCGAGGGCCGTGCTCGCGGCGCTGGTGGGGGTGCCGGCGGCGATCCCCGCGGCATCGGCGCAGAGCCTGACCCAGGCGCTCGCCGAGGCCTATCGCACCAACCCGCAGCTCCTCGGGCAACGGGCGTTGTTGCGGGCGACCGACGAGCTGGTGCCGCAGGCCTTGGCCAACTGGCGCCCAACAGTCGCTTTTACCGGCCAGACCGGTAAGGCTGCGAGTGCCGAGTCGGTCGCAGGCAGCCCGACCCTTTATTCCCACTCGCAACCCTCCTCGCTCGATCTGACCGCGACGCAGCCGGTTTATCGCGGCGGGCGCACCGAGGCGCAGGTGCGCCAGGCGATCAACACGGTCGAGGCGACGCGGGCGCAGAGCCTGGCGGTCGAGACAGCGGTGTTCCAGGCTGTGGCGCAAGCCTATCTCGACGTGGTGCGCGACCAGAACCTCGTCGCGGTCAATCGCAACAACGAACATGTCCTGGGGCAACAATTCGAATCCACCCGCATCCGCGCCGAGATCGGCGAGCTGACCGGCACCGACGTCGCCCAGGCGCAATCCTCGTTCGAGCAGGCCACGGCGCAGCGGGTCGCCGCCGAGGGCCGGCTCGAGATCAGCCGGGCCAACTATACCCGCGCCGTCGGTCACCCGCCCGGCCGGCTGGTCCTGCCGCGCGAGCGCCCGGCCTTGCCGGCGACGCGCGACGAGGCGCTGGCCCTCGCCGCCACGAGCAATCCCAATGTCATCTCGGCGGGCTTCACCGAGCTCGCCGCGCGCGACAACATCGATGTCGTGCGCGGCCAGCTGTTGCCGCAGGTCTCGGCCATCGGCGAGCTCAACCGCACGATCTCACAGGCGACCTCCGCCGGAGGCATCTCGTCCGCGACGACGACCACGGCGTCGATCACCGCGACGATGACAATGTCGCTCTACGAGGGCGGCGCGATCTATTCGCAGACCCGGCAGGCCGAGCAGACGGTCGGGCAACGCCGCAGCCAGCTCGACGACGCGCGTCGGGCGGCGGTGCAGACGGCCGACCAGAACTGGGCGGCCCTGGAGGCGGCGCGCGCCGGCATCGCCTCCTTCGCCGCGGCGGTGCGGGCGGCGCAGATCGCGCTCGCCGGACTGCAGGAGGAGGCGCTGACCGGCACCCGCACCGTGCTCGACGTGCTGGTCGGCGAGCAGCAGCTGTTCACCACCCAGGGCCAGCTGGTGACCGCCCAGCACGACGCGGCGATCGCCGAGTTCAATGTCGCCGCCGCAATCGGCCGGCTGATCGCGCCCGAGCTGAGATTGCCGGTCCGCCGCTACGACCTGGGACGCCATTACGAGGCCGTGAAGGACAAATGGATCGGCTTCGCCGGCGGCCTGAAGGAGTAACAGAGCATCGCTGCGGCCCTCGTCTTCGGGGAGGTCGAGGGAAATGGCTGAAGATTTCGCTGGGAAAATCGCCCTCGTCACCGGCGGAGGGAATGGTATCGGCGCTGCGACCCTGCCGCGCTTTCGCTGCCGCAGGGGCACGCGTCGCGGTTCTCGATCTCGCCGCGACGGCGGCCGAGGCCGTCGTTGCGGAGATCACCGCCCGGGGCAGCTGCGCGACCCGCTGCTGCTATCGACGAGGTCTCCGGAGGAATCGACATTCTCGTCAACGGCGCCGGCACGACCGTGCAGCGGATGATCGGGGAAATGAGCCCGGAAGATTGGACCGGGTCATCCGCGTCAACCTGACCGGCGCGTTCAACGGCATCCGGGCGGTGCTGCCACATATGCGAAAGCGCGGCGGTGGCACGATCGTCAATATCGCTTCGATCGCCGGGCAGCGGATCTCGTTTGGCGGGACCGCCAATTACACGGCATCGAAGGCCGGCTTGCTGGGATTGACGCGCCATGTCGCTTACGAGCTCGCCCCCGAGGGCATCCGCCTCAACGCGGTTTGCCCGGGTGCGACCGCGACCGGCTTTGGCGACGCAATCCCGACGGAGGAGACAAGAGCGGCGCGGGCCCGCAAGATCCCGTCGGGCCGCCTGTGCGAACCCGAGGACATCGCCGACCCGATTTTGTTCCTCGCCAGTCACGCCGCGCGCATGATCACAGGCGCTGCATTGACGGTGGATGGCGGCGTGCTGATCAAGAACGACACTCCCTATGAGGAATACTTGCGCCGCGAATAGCGCGCCTTTCTCTCCGGCAAGAGCAGTTGGGAAGCTAGCCGCAGTTCGCAGCTCCAATGCCACGGGCATGAATGGCGGGTCTGGGAGACCGTCCAATTGGCGGAGGCAAGGTGTTAATTCCCGGGGTCACCACGCATGCTTCCAACCTGGTCGAGCATCCCGAGACTGTCGCGCGGCGCATTGCGCGCTTTGCCGGAGGCGGCCTATCAGCGCTGCTACGTGCATTTCTTGCGGAACGCTCTCGATTACGTGCCGCGTCGGGTCGACGATGATTGCCTGCAGGAGCTGCGCTGGCTTTACGATCGCCGCGATCTCACCGAGGCGCGCCGCGATCTGGCCGCCTGGCTCACGAGATGGTCAGGCAAGTACGCCAAGCTCACCGGCTGGGTCGAAGAGAACATCGATGAGACGCTGACCTTCTACCGGCTGCCGCGCCAGCACCATAAGCATCTCAAATCAACCAACATGCTGGAGCGGCTGAATGAGGAGATCAAGCGCCGCACCCATGTCGTGCGTATCTTCCCCAATGGCGAGAGCTGCCTCAGGCTGGTGCGTGCGCTCGCGGTCGAAACCCACGAGAACTGGCTCGAGCAGCATCGCTACCTCAACATGGATGATCTGCGCGAGCACCAAAAGGAGGCGCTGCGCCGTGCTGCCTGACCCCGACCCGTTCAGCCTAGCACCGTGCTCGCTCGGTCAAGGACGCTTCGCGCCGGCTGCGCCGGTGCCGCCGCATTCGCGGGCGGCATCCTTGACTGCCGCTGCGCGCGGTGCTCTGCCGGAAGGCAGGTCGGGACGAAGGGATGGTCCTGCCGATCGAACAAAGGGATGTTGTTATTGACCTGAGTAACCAGTCCCCGTCTCCATGACCAATTTGCTGAACTTGACGCACGCAACTCCGCGCCTGTTAAGTCGCGCCTGTGGGAGCGAGAGACTTCGGGCGAATGAGGGGGGTGTGCCCCCAGTCCGGGGATGCAACGACAGCAACCGATGGGGCGGCTTGCCTTCAGCCCTGGATTGGGGTCACCATGCATGCGATCGAGATGTGTGTTAGCGGAAATTGCCCAATGCACAACCCGGCCCTCGCCGCATCGCGGTTAGAGCCGACTTCGCGGCAGTTGCTTCCCCTGTGCTTCCCAATTTCCCGACACCGGGCTCGGAGGTTCTCTAACTCATTGAAAAAAATGGTGGGCGCGACTGGGATTGAACCAGTGACCCCTACGATGTCAACGTAGTGCTCTCCCGCTGAGCTACGCGCCCGTCACCACGATGGGGTGGGACGAGGGTGTAGCGAAATGCGAGCGGCAGGCAAGCGAAGGCCCGACACTAACCGAGGAGGAAGTCGCATGGATATGCCCGGAGCAGGCGATGTCCTCGTCGAGCGGGATCTCATCGTTCGGGCACGCGACGGGGTCGGGCTGGCGACCGATGTCTATCGTCCGCCCGGCGATGGGCCGTTTCCGGTGTTGCTCGAGCGCACTCCCTACGACAGATCCGCGCCGAGCCGGTCCGAGCGTATCGCCGAGGTCGCGCCGCCTCGTCCGCGCGCCGAGGTCGCGCTCTATTTCGTGCGCCACGGCTACGCCGTCGTTAATCAGGACTGCCGCGGCCGCTACAAATCGGATGGCCATTTCACGAAATATCTGAGCGAAGCCGAGGACGGATACGACACCCTCTCCTGGCTGATGCGGCAGAGCTGGTCGAATGGCCGGATCGGGACGTTCGGCCTCTCCTATGCGGCGCACACCCAGGCAGCGCTCGGCTGTCTCGACCCGCCCGGTCTCGCAGCGCAGTTTCTCGACTGCGGCGGGTTCTCGAACGCTTATCGCAGCGGCATCCGCCACGGCGGCGCCTTCGAGCTGAAACAGGCCAGCTGGGCCTATAACAACGCCCTCGCCGACGCCAAAGAACCCGCGGTCAAGGCGGAGCTGCGAGCCCAGGACATCAAGGCGTGGTTCGCTCGGATGCCGTGGCGCAAAGGCCGCTCGCCGCTGAGCGCAGCCCCGGAATACGAGGATTATCTGTTCGAGCAGTGGTCGCACGGCACCTTCGACGATTTCTGGAAGCAGCCCGGCCTTTACGCGGAGGGTTATTACGACCGCTACGCCGACGTGCCGGTCGTCAACCTCTCGGGCTGGTACGATCCCTACGCGCGAACCGCGGTGGAGAACTATCTCGGCCTGTCGCGGAAAAAGCGCGGCCTGGTGCGCCTGATCCTCGGTCCTTGGACACATGGCGACCGTTCGTTGACCTATGCCGGCGACGTCGATTTTGGCCCGGCGGCCCCAGTCGACGGCAATCTCGCGGACGATTTCTTTGCGCTGCGAAGGCGCTGGTTCGACCGCTGGCTGAAGGGC
>WNFR01003925.1_pt1 | contig 15374 bp, 12 predicted proteins | sample 5400221 | NCBI WGS metagenome assembly WNFR01 (sample SAMN13153357, study PRJNA577476) | soil metagenome | isolation source: 40 cm soil under Madrone tree | place: USA:California | collected 2016-06-14 | reverse complement strand
GATAGTTGGACAGCCACCAGCACGACTAATGCGCCTACCGCTCGTGAAGGTCACACGGCGGTCTGGACTGGCAGTGAAATGATTGTCTGGGGTGGATATGACGGCAGCAGCCTGTTGAACACCGGCGGCAGTTACAATCCCGGCATGGACAGCTGGACGGCGACGAGCACGACGACCGCGCCATCCGAACGATACGATCACACAGCGATTTGGACTGGTAGTGAAATGGTTGTCTGGGGAGGCTATGATCAGGTTGTCGGCTATGTGAACACTGGTGGGAGATACAATCTCGTCACGAATAGTTGGATAGATACAAACATGACTGAGGCGCCCGGTGCGAGAGCTCATCACACCGCAATATGGACTGGCAGTGAAATGATTGTCTGGGGTGGCGCTAATGATTCAATCGGATTCAGTACCGGGGGGAGATATGATCCCGGTGCTGACAATTGGATAGCCACCAACACTAGTAATGCGCCTGATGGCCGGTTGTTCCACACAGTGGTTTGGACTGGCAGTGAAATGATCGTGTGGGGTGGAAGCGACTTGAACTTTGGAGTACTGAACAGTGGTGGCAGGTACAATCCGAATACGGATAGCTGGGTGGCTACGAGCGCAGACAATGCACCCGGCCCGCGAGCCCGGCACACAGCAATTTGGGCCGGTGATGCAATGATCGTTTGGGGCGGAAGCAATGGAGGCAACACCGGCGGCAATTTGAATACTGGCGGCCGATACTGTGAGCAATTCGGTTCGCCAACGCCTACTCCAACACCGACTGTATCAAGTACGCCGACAGCGACCCCAACGCCAAGAGTTACGCCAACGCCACGGCCACGCCCTACTCCGGCGTCCCGCCCATAAAGGACGGGAAAAAATGCGGCGTGCGCGTCGCGTTTTCGGTTAAGGTGGGACATGAGCGTGCAAGTTTATGGGTGCAATCATGTCGCCATCGAAGTCGATGATGTCGAAAAGGCGGTGACCTTTTACAAGGACGTTTTCAATCTCGAACAGATGAGCGGCGGCGAGGGCGACGCGTTCTTCAAACTGGGCGAGCACCAGTTCCTGGCGATTTTCGAAGTGGATAAAGTTCAGCGAGCAAACATGCGGCATTTCGGGATCATGGTTCGCGACGAAGCGCAACTCGAGGAAGTGCGAAAGAAACTCACTGGGAAATACAAAATCAAACTGATACCGCCGTTCCGCTGCGACTTTCACGATCCATGGGGCAACCGAATTCAGGTGGTTGATCTTCACGATGAATCACTCGTCTGGCTCTTGCCTTATGCGGAAGTACAAAAGGCGGGCATCAAATTTGGTGGGTAGGGACGCTGTGTTGTGGCGTCCGGACGGCGCAGCACGCCGTCCGTACCATCGCACAGACTTGGAGGCCTATGTTGCAACTGTTCAACGCGACAATGCGACTCAGGCTCGAGCGATCCACGACCCGACGTGGCGGCTGGATGACGCCGAGTTGCTGGTGAGGCACTCGAACAACCGCAAAGTCTGGCTGGCGCTATCCGCTGATGTATGCGCGAATCAGGTAGCTTAGTGCCAGGCCGCGACTTGCTTGTCTCTAGATCACAGGCGATAGGGCTCGCCTCAGCAAAGCAATGATTTCATTCATCATTCCCGCGTATAACGAGGAGCACGAGCTTTCGAAGACGCTCGCCGCGATTCGCACGGCCGCTTCTGGCGCAGCACAGCCGTATGAAATCATCGTCGTTGACGACGCGTCAACGGACGCGACGCCGGAGATCGCGTCGCGCGCCGGTGCGAAGGTGATCCCAATCAATCGCCGTCAAATCGCCGCCGCTCGGAATGCCGGCGGGCGCGCGGCGGAGGGTGAGTATTTGTTCTTCATTGACGCCGACACGCGGATCGATCGAGCGCATGTGAGTGGAGGAATCGCCGCTCTGGAGGGTGGTTACGCGGGGGGCAGCGCGCGAGTGGCGATGGACGGATTTGTTCCCATTTGGGGACGCATGCTGTTGCGCGGGTTTTCGTCGGTCTATTTCGGCCTGAATCTTGGGGCCGGCGCATTTCTTTTCACCACACGGCGCAACTTCGATTCGATTGGCGGTTTTGATGAGCAGTACTTTGCTGGTGAAGAAGTCTATTTTTCCATTGCGCTGAAAAAGCTCGGCGGCTTCAAAGTGCTGCGGGAACCGGTTGTCACATCAGCCCGGAAATTGCGCATGTATCCGGCGAAAGATTTTCTGCGCAAATTCTTTGGCGTAATCCTCCGCGGCCCTCGCGGAGTCCGTTCGCGTGCAGGGCTCAGCCTTTGGTACGACGCCAAACGGGAAACACATCCAACTTAAGAACACACCGCCTGATGCAGGCGCGGCTGGTCTGTGCGGTTGCCAAAATGGGTTCTTCGGTTACACTAGGCCCTTCGTTATGGCAGAGAGCAACCAAACGTCGGATCTCAAGGAATTCCAGTTGCATGACAAAGATACGGGCAGCGCGGATGTGCAGGTCGCACTTCTTACCCGCCGAATCGAGCATTTAACTGAGCACCTTAAGATTAACCGGAAAGACCATTCGTCGCGGCGGGGCTTACTCAAGATGGTCGCGCAACGACGGAGTCTGCTCGATTATTTGAACAAAACGGAAGCTGATCGTTACAAAAATGTGATCGAGAAGCTGAACCTTCGGAAATAACCGGAGCAATCATTTGGTTCGAATCCAGACGTTTGAACCGCTCGAAGCCACAACTAAACGAAAGAGAATAACCAGCAGTCCAGGCGTCGTATTCACCTTGGATTTTAGGTTTTAGTTTCGCGCTCCGCACGACGGAGCAACGGGTTTAAAACCTACAGTCGGGGTGACCGCCTGGAACCGCGTATCCAGGAAAATTACCATGCAACAAAAGGTCACCGCCCAAATCGGCGGCAATGAAGTATCTATTGAAACCGGCAAGATTGCGAGGCTTGCTGATGGCGCTGTTACCGTCACCTGCGGGGACACCACCGTGCTTGCTTGCGCTGTTTCGGCCACGTTGGTCAAAGAAGGTCAGGACTACTTCCCACTTACAGTTGATTATCGCGAGAAAGCCGCAGCCGCCGGCAAATTTCCGGGCGGCTATTTCAAACGCGAAGGCCGACCGACGGAAAAGGAAACGCTCACTTCGCGAATGATCGATCGGCCACTGCGGCCGCTTTTTCCGCAGGGATATTTTTACGATACCCAGATCATCTCGATCCTGCTCAGCGCCGATGGGCAGAACGATCCCGATATTCTCGCGCTCAACGGCGCCTCTGCTGCGTTGAGCGTTTCGGATATTCCGTTTGCGGGCCCGGTCGGCGCGGTGCGCGTCGGGCGGATCAATGGCCAGTTCGTGGCCAATCCGACACACGACGAGCGCGCCCAGAGCGATCTGGACCTTGTTTACGTCGGCACTGAAAACGATGTGATCATGATTGAAGGCTCGGCCCAGGAACTGCCCGAAGCCGAATTCGTCGAAGCTCTCGAATTCGCGCATGGACACGCACGCGAGATGATTAGGATCCAGAAAGAGCTGGCAGCAATGGTGGGCAAACCGAAAAGAGACGCCGAGTTGCTTAAGGTGGACCAGGAGCTCCTCGATATCGCCTACCGTGTCGCTGGCGACCGAATCGAACAGGCGCTTTACACCGAGGGCAAGGTGGCGCGCTCCAAAGCGGTGGACGCATTACGCGAGGAAGTGAAGGCGGCGATCCTGGAAAAAAATCCGGAGGCTGATCCTTTCGCGATCTCTCAGGCCTTCGATTACGTTCAAAAGAAAGCGTTTCGGGTCAGTATTCTTGAAAAACAAAAACGCGTTGATGGCCGCAGTTACGCGGATTTGCGTCCGATCAGCTGCGAAGTAGGCGTGCTGCCACGCGCACACGGTTCCGCCATTTTTCAACGCGGCGAAACGCAAGCACTCGCGCTCGCCACACTCGCCCCGATCGAAGAAGCACAGATGATTGACGCGTACGGTGGCGGCGAACAATCGAAGCGGTTCATTCTGCACTACAATTTTCCGCCATTCAGCGTGGGCGAAACCGGGCGAACAGGCGGGCCTGGGCGGCGCGAGATTGGACATGGCGCCCTGGCGGAACGTTCCCTCGAGCCGGTGGTGCCGAACGAGCACGAGTTTCGTTATGCCATCCGGATTTCGAGCGAGATCATGGAATCGAATGGGTCCACATCCATGGCGAGTGTGTGCGGCGGAATGCTCGCGTTGATGGACGCGGGCGTGCCGATGAAGGACATGGTTGCCGGGATCTCAATTGGCCTGGTCACCGAGGCTGGCGACGACGGTCAACTAAAGCGGTACGAACTGCTCACGGACATCATCGGATCGGAAGACCATTTCGGCGATATGGATTTCAAACTTTGTGGGACAGACAAAGGCGTGACTGGTTTTCAGCTCGACCTGAAACTACCGGGTATCCGGCACAGCATCGTGGCTGAAGCGATCCAACGCGCCAGAGAAGCGCGCACCAAGATTCTTGAGATCATGCGTGGCACGCTGGACAAGCCACGTACCGAATTATCGAAATACGCGCCGCGGATTGAGACGATCAAGATTAATCCCGAGAAAATCGGTGCGCTGATCGGGCCCGGCGGGAAAACCATCAAGGGCATCGTCGCCGAAACCGGCGCCGAAATTAACATCGAAGACGACGGGTCTGTGCACATCTACGCGACCACCGGCGAGAGCATGGCGCGCGCGAAGGAAATCATCGGTGGAATGACACGCGAAATCGAGATCGGTCAGACCTACCAGGGTCGCGTGGTCACCACGAAGGAATTCGGTGCGTTCGTCGAAGTTTTTCCGGGCAAGGATGGGCTGGTGCATATTTCCGAGTTGGCGGATTTCCGAGTGAACCGCACCGAAGACGTGGCCAAGGTGGGCGACATGATTTGGGTCAAATGCATCGGTATCGACGACAAGGGCCGCGTAAAGCTTTCGCGCAAAGCAGCACTGAAAGAGCGCGCCGAGAAAGAAACTGGCCAGGCTTTGTAACTGTAGGTCACTTCCCGGTTCACTTACAGCGCACGGAATCGACGTTGTGCAGGGCGGAGCTCGTGCGATGCCTGCGGCGATGGGGTCGTGGGAGCTCGCTTTTCCATTTGTTCCGGCGAAAGGCAGCACACTCATCAGCAGCTTCGCGTCGCGGTTGACAATGTCCGGCTCGGATGGAGTTAAAGAGAGATGAGGGAATCATGATTACCCCCACGCGAGTTTCTTACGCTGTGCTTGCTGCCACAATTGTCCTCGCGAGGTTTCTTCACCTTGAGGCGCCGCTGCTGGTAATCTTGTTTTCGTATTTTGCGTTGCGCCAACTCTATTATGTCACCAGAAGAAAGTGGCTTGCGCTGGCTTTGTTCATCATCGGCGTAACCGGGGTTGCCGCTGGCGGAGTTTATTTTACACGGACGGCCGTTTTGGCTCTGCCGGGTGTGGCGGATACCTCTATACCATCCGCGAACGCCTGGGCTCAAAAGAGTCGGATCGAATTGCCTTTTACGGATTTCGAAAGTCTCAGGCAGTTCGTCGTTGGCGCGCTCGGGGAAGAAGCGAATTACCTGCGCAACGTTGCAAACGTTGCCAAAGCTACCACCACAAACCTGGTGTTCAGCATTCTTGGAATCATCGCTGCGGCGAGCCTGTCTTTCAAAACCGGACTTGACCCCTATCGGGGCACACATCGGGTAAAGAACAACCTTTACTCGGTCTGCTGCGATGAAGTCGCGAAACGTTTCCGCGATTTTTACCGGAGCTTTGCCACTGTGATGGGCGCGCAAATCACCATTTCTCTGATCAATACCGCGTTGACGGCGATCTTTCTCCTGGCGGTTCGCATGCCGCACGCCCCGCTGCTCCTTGCGGTCACATTTCTTTGTGGCCTGGTACCCATTGTCGGCAATCTCGTGAGCAACACCATCATCGTTTTTGTCGCATTGACGGTGTCGCTCAAGCTGGCGATTTCCGCGCTCGTGTTCCTGGTAGCGATCCATAAGCTCGAATATTTACTGAACAGCAAGATTATCGGCGATCGAATCCGCAATCCGGTTTGGCTGACGCTGATTGCGCTGATTCTTGGTGAACGACTCATGGGCATCCCGGGATTAATCCTCGCGCCCGTAATATTGAATTATTTGCGCGTAGAGATGCTGACCGTGGAAGTGCCGGTTCGACGCGAACATGTTGAAATCTTAAATCGGTGAGCGGTTTGATCCGCGGAGCTTATCCGTTGTAACCTTGCAACGCTGACATGAGTCATGAAAGCCGGTTTCGTTGAAAAACTCATCGAGCGGCTCGGGCGTATCGGGCCGGAAGAGGTGCAGAATTATTTTCTGCGTCTGGCGCAGGAGAAGGGTTTTCTGGAAACGGTCTTCAACACGATTCAGGAAGGCATCATCGTCACCGATTCGAAAGGACGTATCACTTACCTGAATGAGGCAGCGTGTGGACTATTTGGGCTGGAAGCAGGCGAAGCAATCGGCAAACGGCTGGACGAACGCATTAGAGGTCTCGATTGGGGATCGCTTACTCAAAGCGGCGGCCCGGTCAGCCATGACATTGAAATTTTCTATCCGTACAATCGCTTCATCAATTTTTATGTTGTGCCGCTGGTGATGGAGCAGCGCGAAACGAGTGTAGCCGGAGGCGATGACTCCGACGGCGTTGGAGCAGCAGGGGCTCAACGCGGTAGGTCCGAGTCACCCCCCCTGGCAGCAGCTGTGCAAGAGGTTGGCCATGTAATGATCCTGCGCGATATCACTTCGAGCCGCCGCACAGCCAAGGAAACGATTGAGTCGGAGCGATTAAACGCATTGACGTTGCTTGCAGCAGGCGTCGCGCACGAGATCGGGAATCCACTGAATTCGCTGCACATTCACTTGCAATTGATGGAGCGCACTGTGCAAAAGCTGCACGAGGGCGCACGGGAGGAACTTGAACATTCGATCGAGGTCGCCCGTTCCGAAGTCAACAGGCTGGATTCCATCGTCACGCAATTCTTGAAAGCCATTCGGCCGTCGCGGCCACAATTGCGACCCGAAAATGTGAATACAATCCTCGAGGAAGCAGTTCGCTTTTTCACACCCGAGCTTCAGGACCGCGAAATCGTCGTCGAACAAGAGCTGCGCTCAGATGTGCCATTACTTCAGCTCGATCGCGATCAGATGAAGCAGGCGTTTTACAACATGATCAAAAACAGTCTCGAAGCCATGCACCGCCACGGGAGGTTGCGCATTCGGACCGACCTCGATGATACGCATGTCGTCCTCCAATTCACCGATACCGGGGGCGGTATGTCGGCGGAAAACTTGAGCCGCGTGTTTGAGCCTTATTTCACGACCAAGCCGTCGGGCACAGGCCTTGGACTATTGATTGTGCGCCGCATCGTGCGCGAGCATGGCGGCGAGCTTTCCATCAAGAGCAGCGAGGGTAAAGGGCTTACTCTGACTATCCGTTTGCCATACATCGACAAACGCATTCGAATGCTGGAAGCCGGCGATCAAAAGTCAGAGCGATGAAAGCGGATCCGAATGGAGGACGGAGCGCTGCGACGCCTAACGAGCGTTTTCGCGATGACCTATGAGGGCAAAGCTCGCAGGAGCTCGCCCTTCCATTTCGCTGTCCTAATCGCCGCCAAATGTTTTCTTGAGCCAAATTCCGAACTGACGAAAAAGCAGACCGAGATAAGCGCCGGGTGATTCCTTGAAAAGCGCGACGATACGCTGACTGAGGTCTTGCTTTGGTTCGTCGATGGTGCCGGATAGCCGTACATCAGTCCATAGATACCCGCTTGAACGTCGACTAAAAACTTCTTCAGGATTTGGCAGCCAGTCCAGATACTCACGGGTAAGCCCAAGTCTGATCGTGCCGCGCAAAACCCGGCGCTTGATAGAAATCTCTCCCTGAATCCGGAATTTTTCTTTCTCCTCTATGGCGATGTCTTTGATCTCGATCTCCGGATAGCGCCACGCAAAACCGAGCGAACATTCGTTTAGGTCCAGACGTTCAAACGACTTCTTGTGGGCAAGCTCCGCGAGCTTTTCCAGAAATGGAAGATCGTCAATTCGCCCGTTTCGGATGCGCAACGAACCTTCGCCAGACGAACTTTCCAGCTTTGGATCCTTTCCGGTGTAGTGGAGATCACCGAAAGCGCTGCCATTCAAACGGCCCTTCCATTCCGCTGGCAGCCACTGGCGAATGGGCACCGACTTGAAATTCGCTTTCACATCGATGCTCTTGTCCTGGCCGAGGCCTGCGTATCCCTTAGCCCGAATGCTTTCGTCGCTGTTTAAATCGGATGCGAGATCGATATCGTACAGAGTCAAAAGCGTTTTCGTGATCAGGAGGTGTGTCCGGCGAAGTTCGAGATCCGGGACCGGCGCCATTTTTAGTCGGCCGCCTGTTGCAACGTACTCGAAATCCCGGCCGTTCGGCGTAATGAGCAGTTGAGTTCCGAAGAAGCCAGCTCGTTCGCCGCGAAGGCGCCAGGTGATATTGGCCTGCTCCGATTGAATCTTCTTAAGGTGAACCCTATTCGGCAAAAAAATCGCGAACCACGGTTTTGGCGCGACCGCTTCAGGATGAGCTTCGTAAATCTGGATTTCCACTTCGCCGGACTCCGCGTGCACAGCATCAAATCTCCATTGACGCAAAAAGATCCCCCAGGGATCGAAATTGACCGCAACTTCATGAGCAATGAGTGACTTCATGGCTTTCTCCCCGTTGTCGGTTTCCAAGCTTTCGCTTTGCGCCGTCACTGCGCCGGTGCGTCGAATCGGCGCGTAACGCGCCCGGGGGAAATGCAACCCCTTGGCGGTTTCCTGTTCCATGGCGGTACGAAATGCGTCGCTCTCAACGTAGTGAGTGAGGAGTGGACTAAAGAACACCGCCACGCCAGCCGCGAATGCGATCACCAGGAATACTGCAATCGCGGCGGCGAGGATGAGTACTTTCCTTCGCAAGGGTACAACGAGAAAAGGTTAGGTTGTTACAACCGTTACACTGAAGATCGCTTGTAACGCTTGTAACTGGTGCAACTAATCACTGGGCTTGCCCGTCATCCCGAGTTGCGCAAACAGGAACGCGTAAATGTCAGCCACCTGTTTGATGCGCTCGCTCAATGCAGTGCCGATACCGTGGCCCGCACTCGAGCTGGTTCGCAGAAGAATCGGGTTCTCCGATTTGTTCGCGGCTATCAGGCGCGCCGTCATCTTGCGCGAATGATACGGCGCGACGCGCCCGTCGTTTGCGCCGGTCATCATTAGGACCGCGGGATATTTCGTTCCATCGACCACATGGTGATAAGGTGAATAAGCGTACAACGCCGTGAATTGTTCGGGGTTTTGCACCGTGCCGAATTCGGTGACATTGAACGCGCCGTTTGGCGCCAGTTCCACCCGCAGCATGTCGTAAATGCCTACCGACGAAACGACCGCTCGGAACAAATCGGGACGCTGTGTGATTAGCGCGCCCATAAGCAGGCCGCCGTTGCTTCCACCCTGAATGGCCAGCTTTTCCGAGCGCGTATATTTCTCTTTGATCAGGTATTCGGCCGCTGCGGCGAAGTCATCGAACACGTTTTGCTTTTTGGTGAGATTACCGGCCTTATGCCACTCTTCGCCGAATTCGCCGCCGCCGCGAATATTCGCCACCACATATACGCCGCCACGATTGAACCAAAGCCGCCGTGTAAAATCAAAATTTGGCGACATGCTAATCCCGTAACCGCCATAGCCGTAAAGCAGCGTTGGATTCTGCCCATCGCGTTTCGTTCCCTTCCTGAAAAGGATGTTGAGCGGGATTTTTGTCCCATCCTTTGAAGTAGCTAGCTCGCGGCGCACTTCGATGTCGGCAAGTGACACGGGCGAGGTGCTCCGCAGAGCGGTCTTTGCTGGTTCCGTTTTACCCGCGGAACATTGAAACCACGCCGCGGGCGCGGTGTAACTCACGTCGCGGAACAGCAATGATCCATTCTCGAGCGCGAGCATCTCCTGCACAGAGGAGATCTCGGGAATGGGAATGACCGTTGCATTTTTGCCGTTCAGATCGAAGCGCCGGATCTGAGAAGGACCGCCGAGCAGATCGCCTGTGTAAAGAGCGTCGTTGCTGGGCACAGTCTGCTCGATAACTGCTTCCCCCGCCGAGACGATCTCCGCAGCATTTCTTAGTTCCGGGACCTCGAGCGGCAATCGCAGAATCTTGCCGCGCGGGGCCTCGGCACGTGACAGCAGGTAAATCGCGTCGTCGCGACCCAGACGCGCGAGTTTAATCTGGTCGCTGAATTGCGTGATCTGCTTCCAGATTCCTTCTGATCCGAGCAGGAAATGCTCGAAGTCGCCGCCATCGCCGTTCGCCACGGTGGCGAGGATGTATTTGCCGTCGCGCGAAGACTGAAGAGTGATCTCAGCGATTCGCGGAAAGTCTTTGCCGATCGAATACGTATCGTCGGTGTCAGGCGTGCCGAGCTTGTGGAAATAAATCTGCTGATAAAAATTCAGATCAGCATCGGGCCGCTCGCCTTTCCGGGGAAAACGCGTGTAATAAACGCCGGTACCATCGGCATTCCACGCCGCGCTGCCACCTGCGGTTGGGTATTGAACATGCGCGATAGCATCCGGCAGCGCCTTGTCTGTCGCGGTTTCGTAGAAGTGAAGCGTGCCGTCTTCGCTGCCGCCGGTCGAAAGTGATACCGCGACACATTTGGCATCCAACGACGGCACAAACCAGTCGATCGTGGTCGCACCTTTGGTATCGAGCACATTCGGATCGAGCACAATTTTCTCCGACTTCAGGTCGTCTGCCGAAGCGAGCGTCACAAGCATCGGCTGCTGTTTGGGCGGCTGGAATTTCATCGCGAACAAAATTCCCGGACGGGAAACGAGCGAGAAGTAACTCGGCGACGTTTTCGCGTACCAGTCACTTAGCTGTTTCTCAATCGCCGCTCGATCGGGCAAGCTGTCGAGATATTTACGTGTCCGCTGGTTCTGTGCGCTCGACCAAGCTTTAACTTGTGAGTCGTCATCGTTTTCGAGCCACTGGTACGGATCTTCCACGGTTAGCCCGTTGTACTCAGTGGCAACAGGTTTCTTTGGCGTGTCGGGCGCGTGCTCGGCCAAACTGACGTTGCTGAGCATAAGCGCAGCGGCCGTGGCGAGTAACGACAGAAAAAGATTCGCTCTCATAAGGGAGGAGCAAAGACCAGGGCGTCTAAGTTGCAAAAAGATTCTGCTAAGGTCTGGCCAGCGCCGGCGATGCCGGAGAAGCCGCCGCATACTTCGGATCCTTTACCTGGTTACGAATCGCCACGTACAACTTCTTTATCGCCGTGAGGCTCGCGTGATTGGCGATGAACGCCGGGATAACACCACCAGTGTCAGAGTAGATGGAATACGTGGCGCGCGTCTTCGCCGGCCCATCGGGTTCTAACAGCCATGTGCCGTTGCAAACTTTTATGCGGACTATGCCTTTCTGTTCTGCGGGTCCAAGTTCATTCGCCGCTTCCCATTGACTGAGATATGTGAGCCCTTTTGGGCCAGGCCAGGATTTCTTCCAGACGCGAAGTGTGTAATCGCGGTCCTCACAAATTTTCGGTGAGAGACGTTGATAGCCGATCATCGAGTCGCCTTCGCGTTTCAGCAACCGGCATTCCAATGTGTAAGGCATGAACTTCGGATAATTCTCGAAATCGTCGATGACTCCGTGCACGGCATAAGTGGAAGCGTCGATGGCGCCGATGGCCTTGAACTCTTTTAGCCGGGATTCAGCATGCGGCCGGCTGTAGATGATCGCTTCTTTCGTGTCAGCGGCGAGCTTCCAACCATCTACCGGGTTAACCGCGCTGGAGAATTCGGCGCCAAACGTGTTCCATCCCGAAACGAGCAAGATCAACCCGAAACCGGGGAGAACTCGGCAAAGCATCGGGCGATAATACATGGTTTCGCGTCCTTAGCCATGTTTCTTTGAGCATCATTCGGGTGCGCGTACTTTCCAAAAAGAGCGAGTTCGAGTGCCAAAATCCGGGGGCCCGTGTGACTTGTTAAAAAAGTTAAAGAGGTTACAGGAGTTACAAATCGGAACCCATTGCAACGATGTAACAGTTTAACGAGTTAACCAGGGGAAGCCATGAATCTCCAGTCCACTGTCCTGATCGTTGACGATGAGAAGCATACGCGCGATGGGCTGCGCCGCTTGCTCGAGAACGATTATGATGTCTATGTCGCGGCGGACATCGCCGGCGCGGTAGACGTCCTCGAGCGCGAGCAGATCGACGTGCTCCTCACCGATCTGCGCCTCGGGAACGAAAACGGAATGCTGTTGATCGATCGCGCGCTGAAAATGTCCCGTCCGCCGATCTGCATCATGATGACTGCTTACGGTTCGGTCGATGTGGCCGTGGAGGCGATGAAGCGCGGTGCGTACGATTTTGTGACCAAACCGCTCAACCTCGACAAAGTGGAAATGCTGATCTCGCGCGCAGTGCAGGGCCGCAAACTCGAGCAGGAAAATCGGGCGCTGCGGGAACAAGTAGACGAACGTTACGGTCTCGAAAACATCTGGGGCGACTCATCAGCGTTGCACCAAGTGCTCGAGACTATTAGGCAGGTGGCTCCCTCATCCGCCAATGTCCTGATCGAAGGCGAGAGCGGCACCGGCAAGGAGTTGGCTGCGCACGCCATTCACAATCTAAGCCGCCGCAACAAAGCGAAATTTGTAGTGATACATTGTGCGGCACTTTCCCCCCAGCTTCTCGAGAGCGAATTATTCGGCCATGAGAAAGGCGCGTTTACTGGCGCGCACGAACGGCGTATTGGCCGGTTCGAGCAGGCGAGTGGGGGCACGATTTTCCTCGACGAAATCGCGGAGATCGATCCGAGCACGCAGGTGAAATTACTGCGTGTGATGAGTGAGGAGCGCGCGTTCGAGCGCGTGGGCGGCAATCAGACACTACGCGCCGATGTGCGTTTGATTGCAGCCACGAACAAAAACCTCGAACAACTCGTCCGCGCAGGAAAATTCCGGGATGACCTCTATTTTCGCCTCAACGTCGTTCGAATTGTAATGCCTCCGTTGCGCGACCGAAAAGAGGACATCCCGATCCTCGTCCGCGGATTTCTGCGACATTTCTGCCAGCAAAACGAGAAGCCACTTCTCGAACTCGCACCGGATGCAATAGACGCACTGCTTGCCTACGATTGGCCGGGTAACATCCGCGAGCTGCGCACCGCGATTGAGCACGGCGTGGTTATGGCAACCGGTCAACAAATTACATTACGCGATCTGCCGATGGCCGTGCGCCAGGCGGCAACGGCACAGTTGCCCGGTGGCGTTTCACCAACTGTAGCGTTCGGCCAAAAAACCAGCCCACTCGATCTGCACGAAACGGAAAGAAGGCTAATTGCCCAAGCTCTCGCGGCGACGAATGGCAACGTTACTGCCGCTGCCAAAAAACTCGGAATCAGCCGGCGCACTCTCCATCGCAAAATCAATGAGATGAATCTGTTAAAAAAGTCGGCGCCTCGCAGCAGCACCGCGGAGGATCAGCGACCGACTTCGTCAGACACTTAGGTCTTAGTGGATTTTGTAAAGTCATAAGCTGAATCAAATAAAACGGCGAAGTTGTAGCCCAGGTGCTGCCGCGTGCCATCGCCGGAATAGAGATCGACTGGCCGGGTGCAATTCGATCCCGTGGGAAGACGCATCCTATGGCGTCTCCCCCGGGACTTGATCGCTCACAAACCCGTCAGTGGATGAAGTTTGCCCACGGCCTGGTGAGAACAAAGTTTGCACCTGGTGTTTCGACATTGGCATTGGTATTACCGGCCACGACGTCGTAGTTGGTTGTGTTGTTACTGGCATCGTTGCGCACAACGAAGTTGCCACCTGCATCGATGTCTATTCCACGGTCGTTCTGGGTACTCATGTTGCCGTCGATCCGATTGATCCTGCCTGTGGCGTGCACGCCAGCGCCGTCACCGCCGCCCGCACCGTTACCCTGGCAAGTGTTACCTTCCACGCGAGCAAGGTTATCCACCTGGATGCCATCGCCAGTGTTACCCGATGCCGTGCAACCGGTCACCGCGCTTCCAGCAGAGGCGATAATCCCGATACCAGTATTCCCGCTCGCGTTGCAGTTACTCACCGTGCTGGAGCCGCCGACCGAGATCCCACCTCCGCGATTCTCCTCCCCTGTGGAGCCAGTAACAAAGGTGCGTTTCGGGCCCGCTATGCCAAAGCCCGTATTGAAATGTGCATTGCAATCGATCACCGTTAGACTGCTGACCGAACTTGTCGTGATTCCAGCCCCGCTGTTGTTGTAGGCGAGGCATGACTTGAGAATGGAGCCACCGCCAAACTGAAATCCATGGCTTCCATTGAGGCTGCTCACACATCCAGTCACGAGCACGTCATTACTGCCCCCCATGCCAACTCCGCCATTTTGGGCTGCGACACAGTTATTAACCTGACTGCCGCTATTGATACTGATCCCGGCACCGGCATTAGCGTCCGCACGCAAATCGTCAATCCGCGCCAGGCCGGCGGTCGATCCATCCACTCCATCAATCCCCCATCCGCTCACCGAACCATTCCGAACGACGATGTGAATATGACTGTTAACCAGAACACCACTGAGCGACCCGCTCACGCCCAGCATGGCGAAACCGCCCAGGTCGAGGGTGACGCTGTCGGCATCAATCCTGATCCCGGTCTTGCCGCTTTCTCCGACAATGTTACTCGGGACGCAGTACGAGCCCGGCTGACTTATCACAAACGACGCAGTCGCGTCCCCTGGCGTATTGACACTGTTAACTTCAATGCATGCCGCCTGCACCGCGCAGGTTAATAACGACATGAGAACCACTACGACTGAACTAATGTATGTTGTTTTCATTACTTGGTTTTCCTCTTCTTTTTTTTGCTGTTTTGCTTCTAGCTTTCTGAATGATTGTCCTTCTGAGCGAGCACCCTTATTAATTGTCAGCTATCAATTCGGATCCAGATACACGGGCTTCAATCCTCTTCACACCGGCCACCTTGTGGATTTGCGCGGCTTGCTCTTTCAGCGCGACAGCAAGGGCTTGAATCTCCTTTCGCTCTTCCCTCATGGTCGTCTTGAACTCTTTCTGTTGTTGCTCGAGCGCAGATTTCAATTGCGCGATCGTCGCTTCCTGGTTCTGGTTGATTTTGGCCTGCGTTTCCACTTTGTGATGTTCTTTCAGAAATTCATTCAGCAGCATCGCGTTCACCGCTTCGTAGCGCACGGTGTATGGTTTTCCTTGCTCGTCACGCGCTACCAGATCGGGGTTCACCTTTTCTACCTCCTCGGCCACAAGGCCAAACTGCGGGAGGCCTTCGGGATCGAGCTCGTGCTTGTAGC
>WNFR01014857.1_pt1 | contig 15377 bp, 15 predicted proteins | sample 5400221 | NCBI WGS metagenome assembly WNFR01 (sample SAMN13153357, study PRJNA577476) | soil metagenome | isolation source: 40 cm soil under Madrone tree | place: USA:California | collected 2016-06-14 | reverse complement strand
TGCCAAACCACGCTTGCTTCGAACTCGGGGGAAGCAGTACCTGCTTACTTGGAGAACCGCATGAATACTGGGGCGGTGGCGGAGACGGACTCCTGTCAAGCCCGCGCCGCTGCTCGCGCCGCCGCATGATGGCGAGGTCAGGCTCACTTGATCTGAGGCCAGTCGCGAACCATCCGCATCGGCCAATATTCACCGCGCTACCGCCGGCGGCCTCGACGCCCCTTGAAAAGCAGCATAGCCAGGGCGTCAAGATCCTCTTCGTCGAGGCCTTGGCTCCGATAGTCCCTCAAACTCGCCTTGAGCTGCCGGATGTCGCGGAAGCGCTCCAGGTCCGACTGCAGGTGTTGCAGGTCCAGTCGCATCGCTTGCAGATCCTCGTCGATGGCCCGCTGCACGACCTCGGGCGTTGCCTTCCGCGGCGCCGCGTCGGCGAGCATCATCACGAACGGCATGGCCAATTCGGATACCTCCTGTTGCAGCCGCTTCAGTTGCTCTTCCAGGACCAGGTTGTAGTGCTGTAGCCGCTCCTCGGCCATGTTGGCAAGCGCCGAAGGATCGATCTGCTCGATGGCCAACTGCAATTCGAGCAGCGCGAGCAGATCCTTTCCTTCATATGCCTGGTTGACCTTTTGGATCAGCTGCGTCTTGCGCGCGCGCTCCACCGGATCCATTTCCCGGTCCGGGTGCAGTTCGCTGACGAGCTTGCGGTAGATCTCCCGCACCGACCGGCTCGCACCCTGCTCGGCATGCTGCCGCAAGGCCTCGCGCGCCGCGGCCTGAGCGCTTTTCTTGCGCTGCGCGCGTGGCGCAGGCTCCGCCTCGCCCGCAGGCGGACGCATCTTCTGTTCGATGGCCCGCGCCATCTCCTCGGGCGACGAGATCTCGTCGTCATCCACCTCGACCCCGAGGAAATCGCTGGCCAGCTCCCGCAGCATTTCCGCCTCCTGACGCTGCCCCTCCTCGTAGCGCACGTCGCAGTACTTGTCGTGCAGCCTCTCCAACGCCGGCTCGTGACCTTCCTCCAGCAGGCCCGACAGCATGCTCGAGAGAATGTCCCGCACCTTGGCGCGCTGCGCCCTGGTCAGCCTGCCGCCTCGCATGGTCTGGTCCAGCAACTCCACCATGGCGATGCGCGCCTGACGCAGGCGGGCCTGCATCGGCTCGATCTCGGTGTGCACGCGCCGCCCGTAGGTCGGCAGGTAGCCGTTCCACCGCGCCAACTCCTGCCGGGCCGCTTCGAGGTCGGCGATCAGCCGGTTGAACTTCTTCTGAGCCTTGGACAGGCTCGCGGCGCTGCCAACTAGGCCCAGCGGTACGACGGCTCGGTCGACCCCGCGGCGATCGTCCCCTCCCTGTTGGCGCGCGCGGTGGCGCCTGGCGCCCCACCTGAAGTCTTCTCTGAGCAGCGCATTCGAGCGCCGCTCGAATTGTACCGATCGGTCGGAGCTACCCGCGGCGTGCCGCCATAACGTTCACGGCGCGCTTTGCCGCTCGGACTCGCGGCGGATCATTTCGGCCCATTCCGGAACCCGCGCGACGAGCGCATCGAGACGGCTCGGAAAGTTCTCGTCGACCTTGATCTTCACGCAACTGAAGGCGTAGCCGGGAGCGGAAGATCCTCTTCGGCCGAGACTGCAGCGAACGCGATGACCGCGCCCACTCCCGCCTCATTCAGCGTCGGAAATTCAGCAACGATTTCCTCGACACTGAAACCCTCGGCGAGGCTTGCGAGCACGGTCCGGACCGTGACCCGAGTGCCACGGATGATCGGATCGCCGCCGCAGACCGCCGGATCTCGCACGATGAAGCGCTGATAGTTGATCGCCATCATTGCACCTCGCTCGATCGCATGGTCCAAAGGATACACGGCTACTCGCACTCCAGGAGCGCCGTGGAATCACCCGGAAAGGCAGAGGCAGGCTCGCCGCGAGCGCCGGAAGCCCTGTGGTCCGCAAAATTGGATCAAACTTCCCCTCGAGTATCCAGGGTGGGTGCTGCCGCTCCAGGGAGCCGATCGTCTGGAGCTACTATAGTTGTTGACCGCGGAGCGCGCTTCCGCGGAGGGCACCCTGCTTCGCGTTGGACAGCTCGGACCCCCGGCGCCGAGGCCGTCGGCTGCACCCATGTGCACCTTCCCCCGACGGCTATCGAGTGTTCGTGCAGTCCAGCGTACATTAGTGCATGTACATCCACAGCATGGTGCCGAGCAACCCCCGAGAGATCCATCAAGTGCTTCTCCGCTCGCTTCGCGAGTTCAACGACCTTCTGGGTGATAGCGCCTCGTGAAACCATTGACATGGGTCTCGCTCGCAGCCACATTCGTTCTGCTCGTTCTTTTTCCGTTCGTCTTCGGCCAGCTGATGACCGCTGCGCTGGCCAAGCTCCATTTGGGCAAGGGCGCCGCAGTTTGCGTCGTGGCCGCGATCATGCTCGGCAGCCTCATCAACATTCCGGTGAAGCGCATTCGGACGCAAGAGGAGATGGTGCACCCTCTTGCCGTTTTCGGGTTGGCCGATTTCTGGCCCGCACTTTGGCGTCTCCGCCAGGACACCATCATCGCCGTCAACGTGGGCGGTTGCCTTGTGCCCACGGGACTGGCGGCATACGAGCTGATTCGCCTCGCTGCCATCGGGCCTCAGGCGCTGGCGGCTGTGGCAGCAGCCGCAGCCATCAACATTGCGGCGTGTTACTTCCTTGCCCGCCCGGTACCGCGTCTCGGGATCGTAATGCCAGGCCTGATTCCTCCCCTCGTCGCGGCGGTTTCTGCGCTGATGCTTGCACCTGACTGGCCCGCGCCGGTCGCCTTCGTTGCAGGGGTCTGCGGACCCGTTGTGGGCGCGGACCTGCTTCACTTGAAGGACATCCAGAAGATTTCGGCCGGGGTTGCCAGCATCGGCGGGGCCGGCACGTTTGACGGGATCGTCCTTTCCGGAATCGTTGCAGCCTACTTGAGCTGACGGGGCATTCCGATCCGCGGAAACTTGCGGTGTCACACCGCTGATTTAATCGGCGACCGGCGCCGTGCCCAAGGTCGACGCCGCAGTGCGAGATCCGCGTTCCCGCATCGCGGGCCGCGGGCGCATCTTGCCGGGCACCCGCGGCCCACGACGTCGTTGGCGTGCCTGCCCTTGCGGTCGCCCCCCTCAGGCTTCGTATTTGAACTCGGGCATCTTCTTCAGCGCCTCCTTGGTTGCGCCCTTCAGTACGATCTTCGTGGGAGCAACCTCGTCGAACTGCTGCACCGGGATCGCGACCCGGTGAGCGCCGATGCCGAGAAAGCCCCCGACATCAACGATCGCCACCGATAGCGTTCCGTCCGTGGAGACGATGAAGTCTTCCATCTTGCCGATCTTCTCGTTCCTTTCGTTGTACACGGGAGCATGCAGCAGCTTGGACGCGCGCCAGCCCGTTGCGATCACTGCGGTTTCCTCCACCGAGACGCCGAGCGTGACCTTGCCGGCGACCGGTTCGCCTGGTTCCTGTGCAACCGCTGCGACCGCCCAGGCCAGGCAACCCAACAACAACCAAAACACGCGTGTGCGGATCTTCATGGTCGTCCTCCTGCCCCTGGAACCCGTCGCTAGGCCATGGCCATCGAGCTGCGGCTGGTGCTCAACACCGGATCGATGGTGATCTTGTTTTCGACCTTGGTGACGCCCGGTGCCGCGTACGCGGCGCGCTCGGCTTCCTGGCGCTCCGCCCACGAGCGCACGGCGCCCCGCAGTGTCACCACGCCCCCGCTGGTTTCGACGGTCACGTTCTTCGCGTCGACCTCCGCGCTGCGCTTGAATGCGTCCTCGATCTTGCGCTTGATGTCGACCGGGGACACCACCGGCTTGAGCTCGATCAGGTTGCTCAGACCCTTGATGCCCTTGATCCGGCGCACCGCGCTTTCGGCGCGTTCTCTTTGATAGTTCCACTCGACTTCGCCCTCCAGCGTCACCCAGCCGTTCTTGACAATCGTCTTGATCAGCTGATGGGTGTACGGCAATTCGGTCCTGATCGCGGCGACCGCGTCGCGAGCGATTTCAGGATCCGGGCGCTGATCCACGCTCGGCAGCCGCACCTCGATATCGTTGGCGACCGCCAACACGCCGGCCACCCGTTTGGCGTCTCGTTCGGCCCCGTACCTCTGGCTGTAGCTGCGAACGAAGCCGGTCAGTGTGACCACAGCGTTCTTGACGTTGATCGCGATGTCGGTCGTGTCGAGGTCAGGATCCCATTTGAGCTCCTGTTCGACGTCACGCTTGATGTCGCTATCGCTCTTCATCTCATGGCCTCCCAGAAAGGTTACAAGATGCACTTAATGGCCAACCGAAGCGGCTGCGCCTGCAATAATTAGGCACCTCGTGCACCTGCACGGCAATCGTTCTTTCACAGAGCGCACAATCAGCGCACGAACTGGGGAAAGCAGCCCGTGAGTGACAGGAGGTTTTCCTGCTGCGTCGCAGACCTGGCAGCTTGTCTGCACAAACCATGGCGGCACGATCGGCCGCCCCCTGACGATCGAATCGAAATCCTTCTTCCCAGCAGGGATGCGATCGTCGAGGGCGGCGATTGCATCGCAGGCGCATCGACCGACGGCGCCAAGTGATGCACGCAGTGCCCTGTCTGGCTGAACATCAGGTAGCGAAGCCATCGATGCGACGGAATGCAACTGACATCGGAGGTCCTCCCTTTCGGTGCGGGCGTCGAACGCGTCGAATCTGACGCGGCTACGTTTGCGGCCATTAGGGACCTCGCGCGCGTGCACGCCAATTCTTCTTTCACAGAGCGCACAATCAGCGCACGAACTGGGGAAAGTAGCCCGCGAGTGACAGGAGGCTTTCCTGCTGCGTCGCACAACCTGACGCCTTGTCTGCATAAACCATGGAAACACTCCAGTACAAGCTGCAGAAATTCGACCCTGGCGTGGTCTTGCTAAGCGCTGACAACCGCATCCTGGCGATGAACCAAATTGCGCAGAGAGTGCTGAGCAACATCAGGGGCAATCCGATCGGCCGTGACGTGCTGCAACTCCATCCGGAGAAGAGCAAAGAGAAGATTCAGCTGCTACTACGCTCCGGTTCAGAGGCTGACGGTGGCCACACCGAATCGCCGCCGATGACGATGATGATCAACATCCCAGACCGGGTGCTTCTCATCAAGGTCACAAGACTGTCTGACGGCTCGCAAGACCATGGCAGCTGCATGATGTTCTATGACCTTACCGACATCACGACGAACGAGCCCGGCGCGAAGACGGGGCGTGAGGGCAGGCCGAAACAATTCGTCAAGATTCCCGTGCTGTTACGCAATCGGGTTATCCTGCTTGCGATGACAGACGTTGTTCACTTGCAAGCCGATGGGCACTACACGCGCATCTTCACTTTCGATCAGGACCACTTCTGCAATTTGTCGCTAGCAGACGTCGAACCGCGGCTGAATCAGGAGGTGTTCATGCGCACGCACCGCAGCCACGTAGTCAACCTACAGCATGTGCGGTCGGTCGATCGGCGGGGGGAGCAATACCATCTCGTGCTAGATACCAAGGACCAGGCTCACGTGCCGATCAGCCGGAACCGCGTCGCTGACGTTAGGCAATACTTCGGCTTGATCTAATCACGGGAGGTCGTCCGTGATGTAGGGAACATGGACGGCGTTAAGCCTCGCGAACGCCCGTTCGAACTCGGCTGTCTCAAGGCACATCACCGGCGCCAGAGCGTCTGGTTCGTAGGGCGGCGGAGGCAACGGCAAGAGTGCCGGGCCTGCCGCCGACCCGCGACCTCCGATTGCAGCTTAGGCGTCGGCGTGCGCCGGAAATTCGAACATCACGCGCGCCTTCTTGTCATGTGCGACCATCACCCCAGACTTCTTCAGCGTGGTGTTGTTCAGCGTAGCCTGAATCGAATAGCGGCCAGGCGGAAGATCCACCAGCATGAAGGGTCCGTCAGCCTTGGCTTCGAGGACGGTGTGGCCGTGCTGATCGGCGATTTTCACCATCGCATGGGCAGTGAACTCGTCCGTCTTGCCAGCATGCTCCAGCAGCTCGATTGCGAGCGGATGCTTGGACAGCTCCTTCTCGAACATCTTGGCTTCGTCCTGGCCAACGCCTCCTGTGACAAAGCCCACCGACCCCTGGTACTGCTCGGCCGGCATCTTCACGCTTGGCTCCGCCATGAGCGCCGGGTGCAGGTTGAACGTAGAGGTCGGATCGACCAGGACACCGCTGCGCGCCACGATCACCGCCGGATGCTCGCCAAGTCGAGTCACACCCTGTTTTGCCTGGTCCTCGGCATGCGCGGTCGGCATCCTCAGAATCAGGGCGAGCACGAGTAGGCTCAGAATGCGCCTTGCCGGCGGTGTTATCGGCAGATCTGCAGTCCGGAGTCTGCCAGTCGCGATCGGTTGGATTGCTCTGTACGTTGCACTCATGTTCACCTCCTTCAATATGACCAGCTGTCTCATCGCTGACTCAGAAGACCGAGCACCTACATGCCGGTCCCCGAAACTTGCGGCCGCTCGACGCCGCAGCGCATGCGACACAATTAGGAAGCCCATGCAGCTGCATGGCAACCCTTCTTTCACGGAGCGCAAAAATCAGCGCAGGAACGGGGGAAAGTAGGCCGTGAGTGACAGGACGTTTTTTCCGCTGTGACGCACAAGCGGCGCATGTTCGAGCGGAGCCATTAGCGCCGCTGTTTGCCCCGACGCCGCGCCGGGTGCGAAGCCGGGGTATGGAGGCAGGCCTAAGCAACTCGTCAAGATTCCGGCGCTGTTACGCAATCAGGTTGTCCTGCTTGCAACGCTAGACGTCGTTCATTGGTCGATCGGCGAGGAGAGCAAATACCATCTCGTGCTGGATGCCAAGGACCAGGCTCAAGTGCCGATCGGCCGGAATCGGGTACTCCTACACCGAGCACCGAACGGCGGCTCGGCCGGCGGAACTTAAACAGAAGATCGTGCGTGACTAATTTAGTCGCGCCTGAGCGGCGGGATTGCAGCACACATCACAGCAAGAATTAGAGGAAGGTCTATCGGAACGTGTGTAAGCTCGTTCGGATCGGCGGTCATCGCGCTCGATCACATATTCGTCCGACACAAGAGGAGAACATGAATGACCGCCGATCGTAAGTCCCCGCGCCGGCCATTCGAGGATACTCGCGAGCGCTGGCCGATGATGACCCTGCATGAGCGTTTCGAGCAGATCGTTGCGATTGTGTTGAGCTTCCTCGTCGCGGTGGTGGTGCTCATTGCGCTTTTCCAGCTGTTTCATCGAATCCTACCTCTCGTGCACGGTGGCGCGCTTGATATTCTAGACCACGAGGTGTTCCAGAGCCTGTTCGGCGCGATCATGACGGTGCTGATCGCCATGGAGTTCAGGCATTCGATCGTTCGCTTGGCGCTGCGGCACGAGAGCATCATCCAGGTCAAGACCGTCGTCCTGATCGCCTTGCTTGCTCTCAGTCGCAAGCTCGTCATCCTCGACATAACGACCACAGGCGCAGCAACGATCGCTGCGCTTGCCGGTGCCACTCTGGCGCTCGGCATCGTGTACTGGCTCCTGCGCGAGCGCGAAGACCGGATTGCGCGCCAGAAATCGGGGCTGGCGCCTACCGCCGGATAAGACAAGTACGGGCGCCGCTGCGCGGCCGCCGCGCCGGATGGCGATGCAGACATCGATCCGGGCGACCGGATGAATTCAAAGCTCCCGACTGTCCCCGCTGTGGCGGGATACTGAAGCCCGACGTCGTGTTCTTCGGTGCGGCTGGCACCACCAGGCGGGATCGGCGGCGTCATCGGCACGGTAAACGAGATCACGGAAAAGATCGTCGGTGAGCGCCACGGAGCGGACCGCTGTGAGACAGGCTTCGAGTTTCGAAGCGACTTTCCTGATGGCCGGATCCATCGAGGAAACAGCTCTTGCTACCGATCTGATGAAATCGAACTCAGATACTGATGAATGAACTGCACAGCAGCCGCCCCTTCACCGACCCCGGCGGCGACCCTCTTTACGGATCCGTGGCGCACGTCGCCCGCCGCGAACACTCCTGGAACGCTCGATTCGAGCCAGTAAGGGTCGCGGTCGGGCGACCACCCGCGCGGCCGGCGCGCGATCCCGCCCGCTCCTGCCAGATCAGGCCCGGTCAGAATGTAGCCCTGACTGTCTCTTTCCACGACCCCTTTGAGGAACTCGGTGGGCGGCACGGCGCCGATGAAGATGAAGAGCGCATTAGTAGGAACGGTCTCTTTCCTTCCGGCCGCATCGTCGAGGAGGGTGATCGCCTGGAGGCGTTCGTCGCCATGCACCGCAATGACCGTGGTGCGAAGGCGCACCTTGACACTTTTCGTGCCCTGGATCTGCTCGATCAGATACTGCGACATTGATTCCGACAGCGACGCTTCCCTGACGAGCATGGTCACTGTCCGCGCATAGCGAGCGAAGTGAAGGGCCGCCTGCCCGGCCGAGTTCCCACCGCCGACGATGCAGACGTCTTCATCGCGACAGAACATGGCTTCGGCCAACGTCCCGCCGTAGTACACCCCGGCCCCGCTCAGTTTGTCGATGCCGGGCACGTCGAGCCTGCGCCACTCGACTCCGGTCGCAAGGAGCACGGCCTGGCAGCGCAGCTCGGAGCCGTCGCTCAGCGTGATGATCCGCAACGAGCCGTCTGCGAGCACACCGACTACCGCCTGGGGAGTGACGATCTCGGCCTTGAACTTCTTGGCCTGCGCCACGGCGCGACGAGCCAGATCCGCTCCACTGAGTCCGGCGGGAAATCCCAGGTAGTTCTCGATCATCGAGCTCAACGCTGCCTGCCCGCCGGGGGCCTCGCGTTCGACCATCACCGTGCGCAAGCCCTCGCTTGCTCCATACACGGCGGCAGCCAGCCCCGCCGGCCCGCCGCCGACGATCACGAGGTCGTAGAAAGCCTCTTCCGGACGCACCTTGAACCCGATCTTCGCCGCAAGCTCCACGTTCGTCGGCTGCACGAGCAAGGTGCCGTCAGGGCACAAAACGAGGGGCAGGCGCGAGACCTTCGCATCGGTGGCAGTCAGCAGCCGGCGTGCCTCCTCGTCACGGTCGACGTCGAGCCACCGGAAGGGCACACCGTTGCGCACCAGAAAATCGCGCGTTTCGTGTGATCGAGGTGAAAACCGGTAGCCGACCACCGTCACACCTTTGAAGGCTGGGCGCGACCGCGCCTCCCAATCCATCAGCAGATCGTTAAGTGCCGGGTAGAGGTTCTGGTCAGGCGATTGCCATGGCTTTGTCAGATAGTGATCGATTCCGGCGCTTCTGATGGCACTGACCGCCGCCTCGGCATCCGTGTAGTCCGTGAGCAGAACGCGCTTGGCATCGGGGAAGAGTTTGCTCGCCTGCTCGAGGAGATCGACTCCGGTCATTTGCGGCATCCGGTGTTCAGCCAGAAGCAACGCCACAGGAACGTTGTTCGCCTTCAACCGCTCTAGTGTGTCCAGCGCCTCGCGCCCAGAGGTCACTCCGACGATCCCGTACCGGTTTCCGTACTCGCGTTCGAGCTCGCGCTGCATGAGCCGCAGCGCCTCGCCGTCAGCGTCAACAACCATCAGCACTGGTTTAGTCATGACGCGCTGGACCTGCCAGGGCGGCCTTCTTTCCCCGGTCGCTCGCCTCGATTGCGCTCAGCGTCCGGCCAGTGAGAACCGAGCGATCGAGCTCGGGCCGTTCAATCTCCCACAACGGATCGGCATGCGCGTCGCGCTGCTTGATGAGCAGCCAGTTTGCTTTCTGACGCGAGCCCTTTCCCGGACGGATCAATGTGAACCCTCCACACAATTTCTTGCCTTTGAGCACCACATCGAGTTTGCCGCGAGAGAGTTGCTCTTCCGGCGGCAAACCGTCTCCGGGCTCGTATATGCCTTTGTCCCAGACCATCACTGTTCCGGCCCCGTACTCGCCTTCGGGAATCACACCCTCGAAATCGGCGTACTCGATCGGATGGTCCTCCGTCATCACAGCCAGGCGCTTGTCCGCGGGGTTCATCGACGGGCCTTTGGGCACGGCCCAGGACACGAGAACGTCATTGATCTGGAGCCGGAAGTCGTAGTGCAGACGGCTGGCGGCGTGTTTCTGTACAACGAAGATGCGCCTGCGCTGCGCGCTCCGCGCCCGGCCCACGGGCTCCGGCGTCTCAGTGAAATTGCGTTTCTTGCGGTAGCGTTCGAGCGTCATCGAGCTTCTCGAGCTTCCGGCGCGCTTTTCCCAGTGAGACGCCGCGCCGCCAGAAATCCGTCCAGGGGTCTGCGACTTTCTCCAGTCGGTCGAACAGGGTCCGGATCGTCACCCCATCGGAGCGAAGGTCTTTCCTCCCGAGTTCGCTCCAAGCGAGCGGGACAGACACCGGAGCGCCACGGTGGGCGCGCACGGCGTAGGCGGGAGCCACCGTTTGCGCGTACGCATTCCGGTTCGTGTCTATGAAGACGCGCTCGCGTCGCTCGCTTTTCCGTTGCTCCAGCGTCAGCTGCTCGGGCTCCTGACTCACCAGGATCCTCGCCACCTCAGTCGCAAAGGCGCGCACCGCGTCGAAACCCTCCCTGCGTATGAGCGGTACGACGACGTGCAAACCGCGGGAGCCCGTGGTCTTCAGGTACGCGGGCAATCCGAGCTGGTCCAGCAACTCCTTGAGCGACCGCGCCGCCGCTTTCACCGGCTCCAAGCCGGGTACGGACGGATCCAGGTCAAACACCATCTGATCGGGGCGATCGAGCCTGTCGGTCCGGCTGAGCCAGATGTGCGGCGTCACACAAGCCTGATTTGCGAGATATACGAGCGTGCGAGCGTCGTCACAGACGACGTGCTTCACGGTGCCCCCCACCTTCTTCACCGTCACCGTGTGTAGCCAGCCCGGGTAATAAGACGGCGCAGACTTCTGGAAAAAGCCGGGCTGCTCGATTCCGTCGGGGTAGCGCTCCATGGCGAGCGGACGGCCTCGAAGATGCGGCAGGATCCACGGGGCGATGCGGCGGTAGTAGTCGATCAAGTCCCCTTTGGTGATCTTGTCCTGCGGAAACAGAGTCTTGGCCGGACGAGTGACCCGCATGCCGTGAAGACTGTCGCGAACAAGCTCTCCGCCACCGGCCACTTTCAAGCCTCTCTCACGACGTCTTCCGGTCTTTTGTCGTCCCGCAGACCGAGGAACCGCGGGTGCCGCAGTTTGCCTTCGGGCGTCCACTCGGTGAACCCGATTTGAGCAACGAGCGCCGGCTTCACCCAATGGACGCCGCGACGCGGCAGCCCGTCGCTTGCGAACGGGCAGGTGGCCGTCTCGAGCCGCACAAGCTGCCGGCGCAATCGCAGCAGCAACGCATGGTCGAACCCGGTTCCGACTCGGCCCGAATACTGCAGCCGGCCCCGAAGGTAATAGCCGACCAGCAGCGCACCGAAGCCGATCCGGCCGCCTCGCGGATCCGTGTAGCCGCCAATGACAAACTCCTGCTCGCGCGAGCATTTGAATTTCAGCCAGTCGCGCGTCCTTTTCGACACATAGGCGCTATCCCCGTTCTTTGCGATGACACCTTCCCAACCTCGCCTGCACGCTTCTCGATAGCAAGCTTCCCCCTCCCTTTCGCGATGCTCCACAAACCGCAGTGAATGCTGGAAGTCGAAGGAGTTGTGCAGAAGTTCCTTGCGGTACCGAAGCGGCACCCGACGCGTGTCGTATCGGTCCAGGTAGAGCAAGTCGAACAGATAGAGCCACACCGGAATCGTGTGCAGGAGCCGCGCCGAGGGCCGTTCGAGCTGCATGCGTTGCTGGAGCCTTGCGAAGCTGGTGATCCTGCCCTTGAACGCGACGATCTCGCCGTCCGCGATGAAGGTATCGATCTCCTGCTGGCGGAACGCCTCCGCTATCTCGGGGTACTTCTCGTTCAGGCGCTTGCGGTTCCGTGAGAGGAGGCGCAAGTCGCGGCCGCGACAGAACGCAAGGCAGCGCTCCCCGTCCAGCTTCCGCTCGAACAGCCAGCCTTCTCGCGTAAAGCGCTCCTCGCTGATGGTCGCCAGCATCGGCGATACCCAGGTAGGCTGAGCACGCTTCAGAAGCCGCCTCTTGGCGGTGGCCGGCAACGCGTCCAGTGGGTTCCGCCCGCTCATTACACGTGCACCTTCAAGCCGTGATGACCCGCCGATTCCTTGTCCTAGGCGATCAGTGCTAAGCAGCGCGCGCTCTTTTCACCGTCCTATTGATGTCACCGATTTCGGTCCAAGCTGGCCACTTCCGGCAAGAGCGGGCCGATCAGGGCTGAGTGCGATCGGATCGCTCGCTGGAAAAGTCATCTCGAGCGCCTCATCGCCCAGATGAAAAACCCTGTTCGATGCAATGCACGGGGGTCGCACCTGCCCCGCGCCTGTTACTTCAATCTGTTGAGCGCTGGCCGCCGTTCAGCGTGGCAGAGAAAGGGCAGCCCTCTCATATCTCAGCGGTCATGAAGCGAAGCGATAACTGTCCGCGCTTGTTTCAGAAACTCTTGCGCGCGACCCAAATGAGGCTGAACGGCGATGGCCTGTGGCGCTGTCAGCACCGCCACATTGGCTGCTATCGATTCCAACAGAGTGATCTGAGCATGCTGCGCCGCCCTTTAGTTCCTTGAACTGCTCGTCTGTCACGACAACCTCGTCTGGTATGAGTTTCGCAAACAGGCAGCATCGGCCGATGCCCGGGGCCGCGCTACCCATCCGACTACGCTGCCTTGCGGTTTGCAGTATCGGCTACGTTGGGCCGATAGTCGACGTGCGTGGCGATTGCATCTTTGATGGTTGTGGTCATTGCCGCATACTTTTTTCTCTTCCCAACGCTCATCGAAGTTTCAGATCACCTTTAAAGGGACATGGCTTTGACTGCATCGTCCGAATGAAGCGCCCGCGCGAGATCACGTCTGTGCGGTCTGCACGCGCATGAGGGACGGGATCGGCATAACCTGTCTCTTTCGTGAATCGCTACTCGTCAACGACTCATTTGGAGGAGGTTGCGATGACGCGTGCGAATCGGACTTGGACGTTTCTTTCTGCTTGCGTGCTGTGGCTCCTGCTGGTGTTCGGACTTGCTGGGTGCGCGACCACGCACGTCGAGGCAATCTGGACGAATCCGGAATATGCGGGCAAGCCCGTTAAGGGAAAGATGCTGATCGTCGGCGTCAGCCGCGACGAGACAGTGCGCCGGCTCTACGAGGACGAAATGGTGGCGCAGCTTCACGCTCGTGGCGTGGAGGCGGTGCGCAGCTATGACATCGTCGGCCAGCGGCTCGCGGCCAGCGACGATACTGTTTTGATCAACGCGGCCAAGCAAGTCGGTGCGACGCGCATTCTGTCCACGGCCATCGTGGCGCATGAGCAGGTACAAGTCCTGGAAACAGAACCGGTTCCCACTTTGGGTTGGACTTACTACGGCTGGTACGGGTACTACTGGCCGTATGGATACGTGCGCACAGAAACCCACGAGTACGAGCGCTATTACGCCTCTACTGCCCTGACCGAGGTCAGCAGTGGAAAGGTTTACTGGTCTGCGCGCACTCGATCTGAAGTCTCCGGTGACATCGAAAAGGCGGTCAACGATTTCGTCTTGGCCATGGTGGACGCCCTCTCCAAAGGTGGGATGTTGTAACTCGAACACGGAGTCCTCTGCCGAATGGCGTCTGCTTGTGCGAACGGGTGCATGGACCCGATGTCGCAGACTTGAACGACGAGCAGCTAAACCAGTGCTGGCATCCTTTGCGGTCACTCACAGTTCGGCAAATAGAATCGCGGCCAAGCTGTCGTTCAGGAGACCCGTGTCAGTAGCATAGAGGCACGACCTGACGAATATGGCGCGGGTTCTCAAGTTCCTCCAGTATGAAGTGCGCCACATCCGCCCGCGCATGAGCACGAGGCAGCCGCAGGCAAGCATTGCAAGAAAGGACTTTACGGGCTCCCTCCAGGTGAGGACAGCCAAGGCCAGTGTGGACAGCAGCGCAGCAACTTCCAGCGCACCAATCGCGGCCCCATAGTTGCGTAGCAGAACTTGCTGGACTGCGAGGAACTGCGCTCCGGAGAGTGTTGCCTTAGGACCACGTTGAAGGGGATGCGAAAAGGAAACTCCTGTCGCAAGGCCTAGGAGCAAGAGACTCAGGAATTCAACAAACGAATTCATCATCGGATATGAGACCCCTGCTAGATGAGGGCGCGTGGCAGCTGATTTTGGAAGTGTGCTTTCCAATTTCTTGGCCAGACTCGCGACCGTCCGTTGTTGGCCAACTACGAGCGCTGACGAGCCTCAGGCGATCGGGTCGCGGTGGCGATCGACCCAATAGGCCCACGCCACGAGCAGCCACATCGCCTGCGCCGACCAGGCCACGGCGCGGACACTTGGTGGGGGCGGTCCGAGCACGTTTGCCAATTCCACGAGCGCAAGGAACAGCAGTAGCATCCTCGAGCCGATTGATCCGACTCGATCGCGCGCAACGGTCGATTTGAGGTAGACGACGACGCCTATCGCATACAGCAGAAACTCGACCGCAAGGGTTCCAGGAACGGAGTTCCACAGTCCAAGGCCGAGGTGGTAGCTGAGTCCGGGGGCAAGAGGCATGTCCGGGCGATGCACCACGACATCGAGCACCCAGTGGCTCACGACGAGCGCACACAACACTATGGCCGCGCGCCAGCTCGATCCGGTAACGGTGCGGTAGATAAGTCCCAGGAGTACGCCCCAGACGCAGAGAGTCAGCAGGCTGTGGGAGAAGGGGTAGTACTCGAAATCGAGTGGAGTTACGGCAGTGATGCCCGGCCGGATCGTGAACGATTCCACCCCCGCGAGCACCAGCATCGGCCAGAGCAAATCGGCAAACTGACAGGCCAGAAACAGGGCTCCCAGCGAGACACTCGGCGCGATGCGTTTGGATGCCAGTCCGAGCGCGTAATGGCCGATGAACACACATACCTCCGACTGCCCATCGAGAGCTTACTTAGTTTTCTGTAGGACGACTATCCAGCGGAGCCGGCCGGGTGCGTCTCCGCCGAAAATCGAGTCAGTTCGCCCACCCGAAAAGGCGGGGCATCGAGCAATCAGGCGCCCGGTCCGATCAGTGCCAGGGCGGCACACAGGGTTGCCATCATGATCCAACGCCACGGATGTCCGGACAGGAAGGCGTACGACAACGCGTCGCCCGCCTCGACCGCTCCGACGATCGGCGTCCACAATATGCTGCGAGGAGCAGAAGTCCAACACCGGCCGAGAAGGAGTGCAAAAGCGTGGGTACCAGCGGCGGTTCAGCGCGCAGTACCATGACGCCATCGACGATAAGACCGATACCGGAAGCCGGGCGCATCTGCAAGAGCCAGCGCCAGGCGAACCGTGGCCGAACGTGGAGAATAGTCGACGCATATC
>WNFR01003922.1_pt1 | contig 15378 bp, 14 predicted proteins | sample 5400221 | NCBI WGS metagenome assembly WNFR01 (sample SAMN13153357, study PRJNA577476) | soil metagenome | isolation source: 40 cm soil under Madrone tree | place: USA:California | collected 2016-06-14 | reverse complement strand
TCGCTGAGTTTTGAAACGAAAGCCGCTTCATAGCGTCGTTTCCGCCAAGCTTCAGCTATGTTTGCACAAACTGAACGCGACGACCTGCGGATCTGGTCCGTCAGCGCGTATCTTTCGTCAGCCGGAAATGTCTTCGTCAATTCATAAACAGCTAGTCCGGTTGTCAGCGCATTTTGGTAAACGTCCAAATCCCTGAAATGCTTGACTGGCTTCTTCGCCGTTTCGCCGATTCGCTGTTTCTCGCTTTCGTTTTCTTTCATCATTGCTTCTCCGTTTCCCCGTTTCCCCGTTTCTCCGTTTCAAAGTCTTTGAGTGCGCCCTGAACCTTCGATTCGGCGTCGATCAAGAAATTGGCGCTGGCGATCACCTGTTCGCCTTCGCGCAAACCGCTTTGCACCTCGTAAACATCGCCGTACTTCGAGCCGAGCTGGATAATTCGCGGCTCGAGTTTGCCTCCGCCTTTATCAACGAAGGCCACGTTGCGCGTTCCGGTCGGCATCACGGCGCTGGCGGGAATCGTTAGGCCTTCGCCCATGTCCATGGCCAGCTCGGCATTGACATACATCGCCGGGCGCAGCTTGAAATCCGGGTTGGGAATGTCGATTCGCACCTTGGCCGTGCGCTTGGCTTCGTCGAGAAACGGATTGATGAGGCTGATCGTGCCTTCGAACTTTTCGCCGGGATACGATTTGGCGGTGATGTCGATCTTCTCGCCGACTCTTAACATCGGCAGCTCGTTTTCATAAAACTCAGCCCAAACCCAGACGACGCTCAGATCGGCGACTTCTACGAGCATATCGCCGACCTTGACGCCCTTGCCTTGTTCAACCGGCACCGACTGCACGATCCCGCGAAACGGCGAGAGCAGCGTCAGGTTTTCCTGCGGCCTTCTCGTTTTTTGCAGTTCGTCAATTTGTGCGTCCGTAACATTCCACAACCGCAGGCGCCGTTTCGCTGACTCGATGAGTCGCTCCGGTGTTTCGCGCGCATCTTTCGATTTGGCTTCGTCACGCATGCGTAGCAGCTCGACAAACTCGCGCTCGCTCGTGAGCAGGTCAGGGCTATAGATCGACAAGAGCGGTGCATCTTTGTCCACGATCTCGCCCGGCGATTTCACGTCGAGCTTTTGCACGTAACCGTCCACCCGCGAAACGAATTGCCAGTTACGTCCTTTATCCGGCACGACTATGCCGACGGATCGGATGGTGTGGCTAAGCGGCTTGCGCTCGACCCTGGCGTAGGTCACGCCGATCTGTTGCTGGCGTTCGATCGGCACGACAAATTCGTGCGTCTGCGCACCGCTTACGTCGTTCCCGCCTTTCATTCCCGGCATTCCGCTCATCCCTTGCATCTCCCCGGTTTTTGTTTCCTGCATTTGTGGAGAAGCCTTGGTCTCACCGCCGGTCTTTTTCATCACTGGAACCAGGTCCATGCCGCAGATCGGACATTTCCCGTTTGGGTCCTGCGACTTCACCGAAGGATGCATCGTGCAGGTGTAGTAATCGACGTTGCTCGGTTTTCCTGCCGGACCCTTTTTCATGCACGACGTCGCGCCAAAAATCAGCGCAACGAGCGCAATCAACACTGCGATTTTTCGTGTAAACATTTTCATCTGGATTTTCCTCCACTGCCCGGTTTCGCCGGCGCCGCGTAGAGTTCCGCGCCGATTACTGCCTCCAATTCAGCGACGGCGACCTGGTAGTCGGTCAGGTGTTCGCGCGCAGTCGCTTCGAGATCGCGCAGGCTTCGTTGCGCGCTGATCCAATCGAGGAACGATGCTTTGCCCGATTCGTAACTGAACCGGTTGCTCTCGAATGCCTGCCGCGCCTGCGGCAGGAGTTTGTCGCGGAAAAGATCGACATGATGGTGCGCCGTCTCGATTTTTTCCAACTGATCGCGCAACAGCCGTAACGCTTCTTTTTGCTCGCGATCGAACCCTTGCTCGGCGGCGCCAACATTCTCGCGCGCTTCGCGGACTCCTGCCGAATATTTTCCGGGATTTACCCACGGCACGGTGAAGGACAGTCCCGCATCGAATTCACTCGCCGCCTGCGCTGCATCGTTATAGCGCTGACCTTTCACGATCACGGCCGGATCGGGAATCCAGGCGCGGCGCGCGAGCTGAAGTTTCGATTTCTCCATGTCGGTCCTGGCGCGCGCCATCTGGACTTCGGGCCGCTGAGCGAGCGTGATGTCACGCAGCTTCGCGACCGAGAGATGCGCCTCGTCGATCGTCGCTGCGGCCGGCGCGCCAAGCGCCGCGAATGCGTCGCGATTCATCAGCGTGTTGAGCTGCGATTGCGCGTCCGACAAACTGCGTTCGAGATCACGCCGCGTTTCCAACAATTTGCTATGGTCGGTCTCGGCTACGAGCACGTTGGCCGCGCTTTCCAGACCATTCTCATATCGCGACCGGCTGATGTCGGCGATTTGCCTTAACGATGTGACATTCTTGCTGTTGATCTCCAGCTGGTCGTAAGCGTTCGCCAGGCGAAAATAGGCAGCGCGCGCTTTGGCAATAACGTCCAGCTCGGTGCGTCGAACTCCTTCAAAGATCGACAGCGCCTCAGCTGCGGCGACACGTCCGCGCACGAGGTTCTTGCCGGTGACCGGGATCAATTGCTCGACCGAGAGCGTTTGATCCATAAACGCATTCGGCGGCACATCGACGAAGCGGCGCACGCGCGACTCGCCGGCGATTCGCGGATCGTCCCATGCGTTCGCTTGCCGCACACGCTCCCGCGCTGCGCGCCAGCGGTTCTCCGCCTCTTTAATCGACGGATTATTCGCCAGCACAAGGTTCGTCACTTCGCACAACGAAATGCTGCCAGCGACGGGCGCTTCGATCCCGGTCTCGCCGGGCTTTTCAGCGCGAATGATTGACGTTAAAGCTAAATATAAAAGTAATCGGTAAGTTGTTTTCATCTGTCGGAAGAGGGTTTGAACGCGTGAAGTGCCCGGTAAATGGGCACACCTCGGGTGTCAGACTCTTCGGATCAGATGAGGCGAATGCAGATGAGGGCGAGTGGGGCCGGCGAATGCGCGGTCCACTCTTGGCTCGAGAAAATGGGCAACTCTATCGATCCTTGATGCAGCGTCGTTACGACAAAGTTTGAAGGCGAAATCAGATTGATCTGTTGATGAGAACCGGACTTTGCCAGTGGCTGCGACGGTGATGACGTGTTCTTGGGCGATGTCTCGCAGCAAGTCTTGTTTGCGCAACATCCCATGTCGCACGCTTTTTCGCTCGGCGCATTGATGAGGATGCATGGCCGCGCCGAAAGGGACGCCGGGGCGAGGACAATTGTCATCGCAAGCAACAATGAAAGTGCAATTCTGCCGGCCATGATCTCTAGCTAGTAGCACAAGACACGCCGCGGGTCGAATTGTTCAACAAAATCAGCGCCATGGTTCTCGCTTTTCAGGGTCCGCTTTCTGCGGTAAAATGCGCTCGTGCGAACGGTGGCTGCCCGATTGCTCATCTGCATCCAGATGGTTTGCGTTGCTTTGTTCGCGCCCGTCCTCCCGGTGCAGGCGGAACGGCCAATCGTTAAGAAATCAAATTGCAGTTCAGAAGTGCTGGCGAGCGCGGGCAAATGTCATGGTTGTCCATTGGATGCAGACACACAGGATTCCACGACAAGATCGACATGTTGTTTCGCTCAGCATTGCTGCGTGGTCCTTTACCTTACAAATGCGCAGCCGTTTATCGCACAAGAGCTGGTTCTCGGAACAATCAACGGAATTGATGAGCATGCATCAAAGCGCGCGCATCGTCCGCCGGTTCCGCCGCCGCGCGTGGCGCCCGTTTGATCGCATTGGGCCTCGCTCTTCATGGCGAGGATGCACCTTAACTTCAACGAAGGAGGAGTATGAAATACATCCTTTTGATCGTAGCGCTCTCTGGTCTGCTCGGGACGGCTTCGGCCACGTCCGATAGCCCTGATTGCTGCGGCGGTGGCGGTATCTGCTGCATGGGCGGCGGTTGCTGCGCCGAGTAAGAAGTAAAACGGAGCCCCGTCGGAAAACCGGCGGGGCTTTCGTTTGGTTTGTTACGCAATTGTCACACGGAAGTCTTTGACTCTTTTCCGCGCCATGCGCGAGCCTATCGGCCAGTGAAAAAGAAGGTCTTGTTCATTTGCGTGCAGAACAGCGCGCGCAGCCAGATGGCAGCGGCGTTGCTCAATAAAGTGTGCGGCGAATTTTTTGAAGCGCATAGCGCCGGGCTCGAACCGGGCAAATTGAATCCGCTGGCGATCGAGACGTTGCGCGAAATCGGGATCGACATTTCGAGAAACAAAACGCAAGCCGTGTTTGATGTTTTCAAAGCCGGTCAGCTTTTTCCATTTGTCATCACTGTTTGCAGCGAAACGGAGGCGAAGGGTTGCCCGATCTTTCCCGGTGTGACCACGCGTTTGCATTGGCCATTTCCGGATCCTTCCAAGCTGACTGGTAGCTGGGAAGAAAAGCTGGAAGGAACGCGTGCCATTCTGGGACAGATCGATCGAAAAATCCGGCAGTTCTGCGACGAACAATGCGTGAGGGAGCCGCAGTCATGAAGACGCCGGCGTGGGAAGAATAGTTGAGGGAAAGACGGTATCTCTATCCGAGTACCGTTACATCTTCGTCACTCAATCTTCACGCTTCGTAACATGACTCCGGGTTCGTGGGAGGGTAGAGGACTCCATGAAGCACAACTTACCCCGCCGGCTCCGCTCCTTTCGAGAACTGAGCCGTCAATTCATGGAACGCGAGGCGCGACCGTCGTTCATTGTCGAGCTTCTCCTTTTCGTGTTGATCGGAGCGATCAGGGCCTGGCCGATCGTCTCGGCGACCGAAGCACTTTCGAAATCGATCCGTTAACAAACCATTTAGCGGCCGGGCTTTGTCTCTTCACCCGGAACCTTCGCGGGAATGGGGGTCGCCTCCGCATTCTCGACGTCGCTTTCGTCGGCCGCTTTGAAGACGGTTTTGCGCGGTTGCTGACTGATCCGCTCGTTGCCCTCAAAGGAGCTACAGCCTGCGATAAAAATTATGGCCAGGATTGCAACCGCGAAGGAAATCAATTTCACTGAGTGAGCTTGAACGAGTCGGATTTTAAAGCAACCGAAGATGAATAGCCAGACGCGAAATGGTCGCGAGATCGAGCGCAAATTCCTGGTCAGGCGACTGCCGCCATCACTAAAGCGGTCTCGCCGCTATATGATTGCGCAGGGGTATCTTTCCGCCGAACCGGGGGGCAGACATGTGCGGCTGCGAAAGAAGGGGAAAGTAGCTTCGCTGACTTTTAAAGTAGGACGTGGAAATGCGCGAGAAGAGCGCGAGATCCGTCTGAGTCCGAAACAGTTTTCCGCGCTTTGGCCGGCCACACGCGGCCGGAGATTGCGCAAGGTGCGCTACGAGATCCCGTGGAAAAGACACAAGATCGAGGTCGACATTTATCGCGGTGAAAATAACGGCTTGGTCGTCGCGGAAGTTGAATTTCCAAGTCACGCAGCCCGCCGACGCTTTAAGCCACCGGGCTGGTTCGGTCGCGAAGTCACCGGCGAAAAACGCTATAGCAATCTGCGGTTGGCCACGGAATAGGGATTCTTTTCAAAGCGATGAGCTACCGATTCAAATCGGGTGAAGCGCTTGCTGGCGGATTGAAAAGAATTTTTCACGAGGAGATTCAAGCAGCCCTCAAAGAGACACAACGTTCGGCCGGAAAGCGGGGCGAGGCCGTGCACGAGTTTCGCAAGCATCTCAAGAAACTGCGGGCCGCATTGCGTCTGGTCGCAGACGAAGTCGGGAAAGCTCGATATAAACGGGAAGACCGCTGTGTGCGCGAGATTGCGAAAGTGGTTTCGGATCTTCGCGACGCGCATGTCCGGTTGCAGACCGTCATCCAGCTTCGAGAAAAATTTGGCGCGAAAGCTTTCGGCAGAGTCTTTCAGCGCATAGAAGACTTGCTTGCGCTGGAAGCGGATAGTTTTTCCGCGGCGACTGCCGGTTGGGAAAAACAGGTTGTGCGAAAGCTGAAGGCGTTGGAGAAGCGGTTGGCGAAGTGGCGTCTTCAGGATATCGGCTGGAAACAGATATGCGGCGCGGTCACGGATACCTATCGTCGCGGCCGCGATCTATTGGCCGAAGCGCTCAAGAAACCGAAGCCGGAGAATTTCCACAGTTGGCGACGAGAAGTGAAGGAGCTCTGGTATCAATTGCGCCTGCTCGCGCCGCTCAACCGCGTGGTGCTTGAGGAAATCGCACGAGACGCAAAAACTCTGGGCGAGCTGCTTGGACAACAGCATGACTTTATTTTCTTACTTTCGCGCCTGGACAAAGAACGCGGTGACAAATCGATGCGAGATGAACGGGTGAGATTGGAAAAGATCATTCGGAAGCGTTGCAAAAAGCTGCAGCGTGATGCCTCCGAACTAGGTCGCCGTTTTTACGCGGAGGCGCCCAAAGCTTTCGCGAAACGAATTTCGATTTTCATCGATGAATGGAAGCCTTAAGCCACAAGGATGCGGAACTGACGCGGCTATTTCAGCGCCTTTTTACAAATGGCCGGCGAGAATAACCAAAGAAGCTGACCTTTCATTTTGTCACGATCGAGCCGTACTCGGGCCACACCAGATTTTTTTAGCTTAACGTCACCGCCGGTCAATTTCTTGATGACACGACTGAAATCCGGCTCGTGCCCGACCAACATGACGATGTCGATCTTGTCTCCGGACAAAAGTTCCTTGAGTTCACGAACGCTGAAACCTTTGGCCAGACACTCCGATGTCTTGAGAGGCGCGTGCAGCTGCTCGACCGCAATGTCGGCCGTTTGAGAGGCACGCGGCAGAGGGCTTGTAATGATTTTCTGCGGTTTGACGCCAAGCTTGGCCAGAAAAGTTGCGACTTCGTGCGTTTCCTTCTTGCCTTCATCGGTCAAGGGCCGGTCGTCATCGTCACCGCGCCAGTTTGGCCAATCGGCCAGGCCATGCCGGAAGAAAAACAGATCGAGTTTCGCGTCGCCCATTGCCTAAATGACCCTCCACGCGGGACGACCTGTGCGCGGATCGCCCTGCCAAAGACGCTGACCGCCAGCGAAAGCATTGCGATTGTGACCGAGCTCAGCGCCGGCTGGCAAATCCTCAAGGAGCTTGGCATTGCCGCCCCCGAGCACGACATAGTTTGCGATGAAGGCTTGTTTGAATCCGGCCACCACCCGTTGAACTTCACGCTCCCAATTCTTTGAACCGAGTCGCTCCCGGCCGGCGTCGCCCAACTGGTCTTCCACGGTCCGATTATCGACATAGGGAAGATCGCTGAGTTCGAGCGACAGAACAGTTCGGTCCCAGAGAAGAGCAGATCCAAGCCCGGTCCCCAAACCGAGAAAGAGCATGCGGCCACCATGATAGCTGCCAAGCGCCTGCATGGCCGCATCATTGATAATGCGTGCAGGTTTCCCGAACGCCCTTCGAAAATCGAAACCCACCCAACCCTTTCCAAGATTCTTGGGCTCAGCGAGAATCTTGCCGTCCCGAACCGGGGCTGGAAAACCGATAGCAATCGCGTCGTACTTCCAATCGGCCACCTCCTTCTTTGTCTCGGCCACGAACTTGCGCGGGGTCAAGGTTCGCCCGGAATCAAATTTGCGGCGTTTAATGCGCTGCGAAATCATCAGCTTGACGTGCGAGCCGCCAATATCGATGACCAGAATTCTCTTCCTCATGGCTGCGGCAATTTCGCCACCGTAATGGGGATCAGTTTCGCCGCCCGCTCTTTTTTGGAACGAGACTGTTTTTTCGCCTGACGTCGCGAACGCTCGCGAAACTGCAACTGCGCTTGTTCGCGCGGCTCCGTGCCCTCGGGTTTGAGTCGTCGATAACTTCCGTCCGGCTGCAACTCGCGCGCTTTGACGCGGTCGTGCACGAACTTTGGCAACACGCCGTTGACGATCTCATCGCGCAGGGCCGGGTTTTCGATCGGGAAGGCAACTTCGACGCGGCGCAAGAAATTGCGAGGCATCCAATCCGCGCTGGAGAGAAACAGTTCGGGTTGGCCGGCGTTTTCAAAATAGTAAATCCGGCTGTGCTCGAGAAAACGCCCGACAATGCTGAAGACACGGATATTTTCGCTCAAATTCGGAATTTTCGGCCGCAAACAGCAAATGCCGCGCACGATGAGATCGACAGTTACCTCCGCGCAGGACGCTTCATAAAGTTTTTCGATGACCTCCTGATCGACAAGCGAATTCAATTTCGCGACGATCCGGGCCGGTTTTCCCGCGAGCGCGTGGTCGCGTTCGCGCTCAATCATTCCGATGAGACGCTGCTTCAGGTCGAAGGGGGCGACCAACAGTTTCTTCAATCCAGGGTAACCAGCGAGTCCGGTGAGCGTGTTGAAAACGGTTGAGACCTCGTCGGTCAATTGCGGATCACTCGTGAGCAGACTGAAATCCGTGTAGCTGCGCGCCGTGCGCGGGTGATAGTTCCCGGTGCCGAGGTGCACGTAATGCCGGAGCCGATCGCTATCGCGGCGCACGATCAAAAGCGCCTTGCAATGCGTCTTTAAACCGACCACGCCATAAATGACGTGCGCACCGGCTTCCTCCAGGCGGCGTGCCCACTGGATATTTACGGCCTCGTCGAAGCGCGCGCGCAGTTCGACGATGGCGGTGACCTGTTTTCCCGCGGTGGCCGCATCAATGAGCGCTTCGACGATAGGGGAATCACCGCTCGTGCGATAAAGCGTGATTTTGATGGCAAGCACTTGCGGATCGCGGGCGGCGGCTTCGATAAGATCGACAACTGGATCAAAGCTATCGTAGGGATGATGCAGCAGGACGTCTTGCCGACGTAAGACGTTAAACATGTTGGCGTGCCGAGGCAGGGCCGGATCACGGGCGGGCTGGAAGGGACGGTCTTTCAATTTCGCAAATGCGTCATTGGCCACGAGCGGCGCAAGGTGGGTCATGGAAAGCGGGCCATCGAGCTTGTAAACGTCGGCATCGGTTAGATCGAAGAACTCGATGAGGAGCTCGCGAAAATCCTTCGGACAATCTGGTTCTACTTCCAGACGGACAGCATCACCACGGCTGGAGCGTCGCAGCTCTTGTTCGATGGTGCGCAACAAATTCTCCGCTTCCTCATCGTCAATGTAGAGATCGCTGTTTCGCGTCACCCGAAAGGCGTGCACGCCGTCGAGAATTAAGCCGGGAAAAAGTTCGGCGATGTGATGTTTGATGAGCGACGCGAGATAAATGTAATCCCAAGGCTCGCCTTTGCCGCGCGGCATGGCGATGAGGCGCGGCACAACGCGCGGCACCTGCACGATGGCATGAAGCGGCTCACCTCCGCGGAGGGCTTTTGCGCGCACGAGGAGGTTGTGACTTTTGTTCAGGAGCTGCGGAAACGGGTGACTGGCATCGACCGCCAATGGTGTCAGCATCGGAAAAACTTCCTCCTGAAAATAACGGCGCGCCCAGGCGGCGCGTTTCGCGCTCAACTGCGCCACATCGCGAATTCGAATGCCATTTTTGGTGAGCTCAGGAAGCAGTTCGTCATTCCAGAGTGCGTACTGCGCCGCGACCAGTTCGCGCACAATGCGTTGGATGTTGTGGAAAGTCTCGGTCGGACTCAAGCCATCGGGCCCAACGTCGCTCGTCTCGCTCTCGATCTGTTGCTTGATGCCGGCGACGCGGATCTCGAAAAACTCATCGAGGTTGGAGCTGAAGATGGTCAGAAATTTTACGCGCTCGATCAACGGCTGGGTCGGGTCCTGCGCTTCTTCCAGGACGCGCCGATTGAACTCGAGCCAGCTCAGCTCGCGATTGATGAAATTTTGCGGCGCGGAAAAAGGCGCAGACTGAGGCTCATCCCGCGAAGGAAATACAACCGGCTCTTCGGCACTCGCTTTAGCAATCGCTGGCTCCACGCGGCGCGCTCGACCGTCGCTTCACGCGGGAGCAACGAATGGTTGATGACGAATGTCTTCGGCGGCGGCGGCGTAAACCGCGTCCTCCGCGATGTTGGTGGCGTGATCGCCCACGCGTTCGAGATGCCGTCCGATGAACATCAAGTTCAGATAACCGCGGAGCTGATCTGGATCCTGGGCCATTCGTTCGATGAGGCGCCGACTGGTCACGCGGTTCAATTCGTCCAGTTTTTCATCTCGCGGCACGACGTCGCGCCCCAGCTGCACATCCTCGCGCACGTATGCGTCCACGCTGTCTTTAAACATCGACATCGCCTCACGGTACATTGGCACGATCAATTCCACTTCTGGCAATGGCGGGTGCTGGTTCAACTTGCGCGCGCGCCGGGCAATATTGGTGCCTTGGTCGGCCATGCGTTCCAGGTTGGAGGAAAGCTTCATGGCCGCTACTACCCGGCGCAGATCGGACGCGACTGGTTGAAAACGGAGCAGGATATCCACCCCGTCCTTGTCGATCTGTTTTTCCAACTGATCGATCTCTTCGTCATCGGCGATCGCATTCGCGCAGAGATCGTCGTCGCGCTCCATTAATCCTTTGTAAGCGCGATCGAGGCTGCGCTCGGTCAAACTCGCCATCATGAGGACATTGTCGCGCAAGGAAGCAAGCGCTTCGTCGAATGTTCCGAGAATATGTCTTGGTGCGATCATCTCGATCTTAGGATTGTCGCTCTTTGATTTTCATTTTCTCTGGCTCGATCAACCGAAGCGCCCCGTAATATAATCCTCCGTCCGCTTTTCGCTTGGGTTTGAGAAAATTTTTGCGGTGGATCCAAATTCAATCAATCGGCCCAGATAAAAGAAGGCGGTGTGATCGGAGCAACGGCCGGCCTGTTGCATGTTGTGAGTGACGATGACGATGGTGTAATCGCGTTTGAGCTGGTGAATTAATTCCTCAACTTTCGCGGTCGCGATTGGGTCGAGGGCGGAGCAAGGTTCGTCCATGAGCACGACATCCGGTTCTACGGCGAGGGCGCGTGCGATGCAGAGACGTTGTTGTTGTCCGCCGGATAATCCGAAGGCATTAGCCTCCAGCCGGTCCTTTACTTCGTCCCAGAGTGCCGCGGAACGAAGGCTTTTCTCAACCGCTTCGTCGATACGCGAGCGTTTGCTCACGCCCGCGATGCGCAGGCCATAAGCGATGTTGTCGTAAATGGATTTCGGAAACGGATTGGATTTTTGGAAGACCATGCCGACGCGCCGCCGAAGATCGACCACATCCACATTTGGCGTGTTGATGTCGATTCCGTTGATCGAGATCGAGCCCTGTGTGATACGGGCCCCGTCGATCAGATCGTTCATGCGATTAATGCAGCGCAGCAAGGTGGTCTTGCCACAACCGGACGGACCGATGAAGGCGGTGACGGCGCGCTCGGGAATATCAAGATTGACATCGAACAGGACGTGATGATTTCCGTAGGCGAAATCGACGTCCGCAATGTCGATTTTGATCTCGCCCCCAGTCGTTTCCGGCGGCGCTTCCATCTCGCGTGACACTGGTTTGGACAAAGTATCGGGCATTTTCAGCAAGCTTACCATGACAGGCGACTCCTCGTTCTTTCTCTTAACAGAATGGAGGTCAAAGCAATCAACATCACGAGCACGAGAAAAACAAATGCGGCCCCGTACTGGACGCGTTCGGTGTATTCGTTCTGCGGAATCTTCGAGCTGACCACATAAATATGATAGGGCAGGGCCATGACGCCCTGGAAAAAGAAATCGGTCCAATGCGGGACCTGCCAGGGCATCTCGTCGCGCATGGCGTAGGCCGCCGTGAACATGATCGGAGCGGTTTCGCCAGCGACGCGCGCGATGCCGAGAATTGACGAGGTCAAGATTCCGGGCACGGCATAAGGCAGGACGTTTTTGCGAATGGTTTGCCACTTCGTTGCGCCGAGGGCGAGCGAGCCCTCGCGCAAACCCTGCGGCACAGCGCGCAGAGATTCTTCGCTCGCCGTGATGATGGCTGGCAGGACCATTAACCCGAGCGTGAACCAGCCAGCTAAAAGTGAAACATTCCAGCCGAAGAAAATTACGAAGAGTCCAAATCCGAAGAGACCAAAGACAATTGAAGGAACACCGGCCAGGTTCAGGATCGCAATCCGGACCAGTCGAATGAACGGGCCGTTGCGGCTGTACTCGCTTAGATAAATCGCGCTGCTGATCCCGATGATCAAGGCCAGCGTCATTGAACCGATGACCAGGAGCGCCGTGCCGACGATGCAAGGCCAGATGCCGCCGGCGGAGTAGGCGATGCTCGTGGCCTCGACATTCTCGGGATGCGTCGTTTTCCATTGGCGAAACTCGCGATCACTCAGGGTCATCTTTTCCCCGTGATATTCGAAGACGTAGAGCGTCTGGGGCGGTTCGCTCAGGAACTTGAAATTAATGAACGGGGCGGCGCTGGTGAAAACGGTCCGGCTTCCCTTGATGCCGACGTCGAGAAAGATGTAGGTGGCGGCCGCCAGAACCAGATAGGTGGCCAGGCGAAAACTCCAAAAGACGGCACGCTCAAGAAGGTTGGAGCGGCCGCGGTTGGAAGACGCAGCGATCATATCATCCGATGCTCATGCGATAGCGCGCCACCAATTTTTGCGCGAGATAGTTGATTCCGAGGGTCAGGACAAAGAGAACGAGGCCGACCATGAAAAGCGCGCGGTAATGAATGCTGCCGCGCACGACCTCACCCATTTCCTGGGCGATGATGCCAGTCATGGTGTGCACTGGTTGAAAGAACGCGCCGAGCCCCTGCGTGAAATCGGGGATGGCAATTCGATTTCCCGCGCAGAGCAGGACGACCATCGTCTCGCCGATAACGCGTCCAAGCCCGAGCAAGATCGCCGAAATGATTCCGGAAAGAGACGCCGGGACCAGCACGCGCACGATGGTTTGCAGGCGATTGGCGCCGAGTGCGTAGGAAGCTTCTTTGAAACCTCGCGGCACATTGCGCAAGGCGTCTTCGGCAAGCGTAAAAATCGTGGGCACGGCCATCAGCGCGAGCAAACATCCAGCCGTGAACGCATTCAGCCTTTCGCTCAACGGAAAAAACGGGACCCATTTCATGAACGAAGCTTGCGAAAGCGCGCGAATCGTTTCGCCGACGACGGCGATGCCGAAAAAACCGAGCACGACCGATGGAATTGCTGAGATAAATTCGATGTAAGGTTTGATCAGGCTTTTCTCGCCGCGCACCGCCACTTCACTCACGTAAATCGCGGCCGACACCCCGAACGGCACGGCAATCAGCAGAGCCACGACCGAGACGAGAATTGAGCCGGTCAGCAGAGGGATAATGCCGTACCAATCCTGCCAGAAACTCGCCGTTACCCAGTCCTTTCCGAATAGGAATGTTGTGATCGAGCGATGCCACGGAATCGGCACAGTCGGATCCCAGTGGCGCAGTTGATCGACCGCAATCGGAAGATGATTGAGGTATTCTGCGGCGCGCGCCTTCCACTTGGCGAAGGATTGCTGCGCTTTCAAATTCGACAATTGCGGTGGGCTGCCTAGCAACGGGCGAATGTTTTGCTCCATCGACTGGACGACGGCTTCAAACTTGGCCGTATTGCTTTGCAAAGCGGCGCACGATTCTTTTTCGTTGAACGGATTCGTCGATGTCGCAGCGGAACCGGAGTCGGTCGCATCGCTTTGCGCGGAGGCTCCGACGTCTTGGAGCACGATGGCCTCGCGCAGCGCGAGCGCCTGATCTCCAGCGTCGGAAACGAGCGTGCCTAACTCGACGCCAGCGGTCACAAATTTCTCAGCGAACTGATCGAACTGCGAGCGGGCCTCTTGATCGCTTTCCGCGAGACCGATTTGATTGAGCCAGCGCACGAGCGCGGCGTGGCTTTCGGAATGAACGCGCATGATGTCCACGTACTCGAGTCCGGCGCGACGATATAATCGAAGGTTCGCGAGGTTCTGACCGAAAAATCCCGAGCCTTCACGAAAGAGGAAAATAGTGATGAGGGCCAGAACGACAATGGCGACAAGCGCGTTGCTCCCGAAAAAACCCTTGATAATCCATTCCGTGGAAAGAGCGCGCCGACGCGACGCTCCTTTGGAGGGCCAAATCGATGAGGGCGGGGCGACATTCTCCACACTATCGATGATGTGAAGAAGCTACCGGAGCGGCAACGCCTTAAATGTTACGTTTCTGTGACACCGCCGGTTTTCGCGGTGTCTTTGCCGGGGAGCAGGACACGAATGGTCGTGCCCCGACCAAGCTGGCTTTCCGCTTCGACGCGGCCGCCGTGCAATTGCGCGATGTGCTTGACGATGGAAAGGCCAAGGCCGGTGCCGCCCAGCTCGCTGCTGCGCGCCTTGTCGACCCGATAAAATCGCTCGAAGATGCGCGGCAAATCTTCTTCGCCAATGCCGATTCCAGTGTCGCTAACACTGAGTGCAACCTGGCCGTCGTGGCGGTGCGCGTGCAGGCGGATTTCGGCGCCGGCCCGCGAATATTTCACGGCATTATCGAGCAGGTTGTAGAGGACTTCCTGTAAACGCGTTTCATCGGCGCGGATAATCGGCACATCTGGGGCAAGATCGACAATCACGCGTAGATTTTTGTCCTCGAACTTTTTCTCCCAGTCATGGACCACGCCCCGGACGAGATTGTTCACGCTCACGTCCGACAATTGCAGATTAGGTGTGCTCGATTCCAATTGCGTAAGCGTCAGCAGGTCCTCGACGAGAAAACCGAGACGCTTGGAATGCCGTTCCATCACGCCAAGGATACGGGTGAGTTCGCCTGCCGGAATTTTTGGATTGTCACGCAACGTCTCAATGTAGCCGCGCAAGATCGACAAAGGCGTGCGCAGCTCATGCGAAACATTGGCCACGAAATCCTTGCGCACTTCGTCGAGTTGCTTGAGTTGCGTGATGTCGTGAAAAAGAACGACTACGCCGGTTGTGGCGCGGCTTTCGTCCCGCATTGGAACGGCGCTCACTTCCAACTGTCGCTCCGGCGTTGTGATTTCGGCCCGGTTGGATTCGCCGGTGTGTAGGGTCTCGGTAATCAGTCGATCGAGTGTCGTGTCGCGCACCACCTCCAGCAGCGGCGCGCCCGGCGACGTTTCTCGCAGCCCAAAGAACTGCGCAAAACTTTCGTTCGCCAGGGTGATGTGCCGCGCCGCGTCCACGACAAGTAAACCGTCTTGCATGGCCGCGAGGATGGTCTCGGTGCCGGAAGCCCCTTCCGCGAGTTGCTGAGTCAATTGTTGCTGGCGGTTGAAAATCTCCTCCAAAGCCAGACCCACGCGACGGGGTATCCTTCCACCGCCGGCCAGGAACGTGCGCGGCTTTCGCGCTTGTCCGATTCCGTCAATCAGTTCCTCGATCTTCCGCCACGGCGCGATCCACTTGCGCCAGGCGGCGCAGCCAAACGCGAGGGCCAATCCAGCAATGAGG
>WNFR01011861.1_pt1 | contig 15389 bp, 16 predicted proteins | sample 5400221 | NCBI WGS metagenome assembly WNFR01 (sample SAMN13153357, study PRJNA577476) | soil metagenome | isolation source: 40 cm soil under Madrone tree | place: USA:California | collected 2016-06-14 | reverse complement strand
CCGGCCGCAACAGATCGATCGAGCCGCGCGCGCGCGGGCCGACGGCGAGCTTGCGCATGTACATGTCGGGCAGCGTGAGCAGATGTCCCGGCTCGCCGACTGCGATCATCGACATCGCGCCGTTGCCGCCGCGCGCGACCACGCCGCGGCCCTCGAGCGGATCGAGCGCGAGATCGACCTCGCGACCGCCGGCGCCGATCGACGCGCCCGGCATGAGGCCGCCGGATTCCTCGGACGAGCCGAAGACGATGCGCCCCCGGATCGGGAGCTGGTCGAGCGACGCGCGCATGCCGGCGGACGCCGCCTCCTCGGCTCCCTCCTGGTCGGCGCGGCCGAGCCAACGCGCCGCCCCCAGCGCGGCGCGCTCGGTCGCGCGCAGGTACGACTGGCACTCACACGGCTCCGTGTGAGCGTGCGTCTCCTCGACGACCGGCTCGAGCTCGGTGTCGGTCACACGCGCTCCCGAATCGTCCGCTCGGCCGCGGAGAGCACGAGCTCGGCGACGGCCCGCGTCGCGCGATCGGCGCTCGTGTTCTCGATCACCGCGACGCCTTCCCGCTGCGCACGGTCGACGATCAGCTCCTGCAGACGCCTGATGTCGTGGAAGCGGTCGAGGTACTTGTCCATCCCCCGGTCGGTTCCGGCCTCGCGCGAGAAGAAGTGCTGCGCGTGCGCGGTCTCGTCCTCGATCTTCAGCACGCACGCGCTGACGAGCGCACCGTCCTCGAGCACCGGCAGCAGACCGGGAACGAGATGGACTCCTTCGAGCACCATCGACCAGCCCTCGTGCAGCGCGCGCTCGATCGACGCGCGGACGCCGACGAGCACGTTGCGCGACTGGTCGAGAAAGCCCGACACGAGTGGATCGTCGGCATCGGGCACGCCGTCGCCCGCCTCGAAGCTCGAGTAGTGGATCGAGGGCATGAACTCGTGCGAGAAGAACGCGCGCATCGTCTGCCGGACGAAGTCGGTCGACGTCACGCGCGTGATCCCGAGCCGGTACGCGATCTCGGTGGCGACCGTCGACTTGCCCGTGCCGGTCGCCCCGCCGACGAGGATGACGATCGGGAGGTCGAGCTCGCGCAGAACCTGGTAGCGGCGCAGCTGCCGCACCGCCTCCGTCCCTTCGACCTCGCCGAGGATCTCGACGGCGAGCGAGCCGAGACGGTCGAGCTCGACGATGTCGCTCCCACGCTCGGCGAGCTCGTCGCCGACGCGGCGCGCGAGCGTGTAGGCGCGGTCCGGCGCCACGCCGACGGCCATCAGCGCGCGCGCCATCAGTCCGCGCGAGTACGGCAGACCGTGCTCGCCGCCGAGCGGCAGCGGCATGATGCGGCGCGGCTCGGTCACGCGTGCAGCTCCGCCGGGACGAGCGAGAGGATCGCGTCGTCGAGTTCTTCCGCGACGACCTCGTTGTCGGCGAACACGACGCGCGCGCCGCGCGCGAGCGCCGCCTCCGCCACCAGGTCGATCGCCGCCGCCTTGAGCTCGACGACGAACGTGTCGGCGTCGACCACGCGCAGATCGTCGGCGAGCGCCGCGCGGTCGGCGAGGTTGCGCGACGAGAAGACGACATCGGCATCGAGGTGCGCGTACGGGGCCGCACCCGTCGTGAAGACTGCAACGCGGCTGCCGTCGATCGGCTCGAGCGGGCGCAGCCGCAGGCCGAAGCGGAGCACGGGCTTCCCGAGCGCGTGCACGTCGCGCGCGACCTCGTCGCTCATCGTCAGCACGAGATCGCTGATGAGCACGCGGTAGGGGTTCAGCCCGGACGCAGCATCATGCGCGACGAGGATCCGTGCATCCGCGGCGATGGGCGGCACTGCGGCGCCGCTGCCGTCGAAGACGATCATGTCGGGGTCGAGTTCCGCCGCGAGCTGCGCACCGGCGAGCACGTTCGACGTGAAGGGCGCGCCCGCGAGCCCGCCGCCGGCGCGCCGGCAGCCGACCGTCGGCACACCCGCGAGCACTGCGGTCTCGAGATGGTCGGACGCCGCGTGCCGGCCGCTGCGCGAGAGCGCGAGGAGATCCTCGAGCGTCGGCGGCGTCTCGACGAGCTCCGGCTCGGGTGGACCGCCGCGCCCCATCGCGACGACGACGACGCGGCGGTCACGCGCGAGCAGGCGCGCAACGTGCCCGGTCACCGCTGTCTTGCCGACGCGCTTGCCGGTGCCGATCACCGCGAGCGACGGCCGGTCGACGGGGTGCAGCTCCGGTGGGTCGAAACGGAAGTCCGCGCCGACGTACGGGATGCCGTCGGCGAGGAAGCGGCTGGCAAGATAGAGCCGCGTCCGCGGGTCGAGCACCGGCTCGTCCGAGAGATCGACGGCGACCTCCGCGTCGCCCGGCTCGGTCACGAGCGGGACGCCGTAGTCGGGCGCGCCGCGTAGCTTCTCCGTGCCACCGACGAGCATCACGCCGACGAAGTCGTACGGCAGCTCCTCGAGCGCCGCGCGCACGACCTCCGGGAGGTGCTCTCCATCCACGATCGCGACAGCCTTCACCTCGTGCTCGTCACCTCACCCTCGATGCGCGCCGTGTACTTCTCGTAGGTCTTCGTCTCCGCGGAGAACTGGATGATCTTCTCCTGGTCGTGAAACGGGTATTTCCGCCAGACGTCCACGTGCGTCCCATCGACCTCGATCACGTTGTAACACGGGCGCCCGTGTCCTCTCAGCCGCGAGGACGACACGGTGCCGGCGTTGACGATGAAGAGATCCTCGAGCCGCCATGCGTACGGAACATGCTTGTGCCCGGAGAGCACGAGGTCGACACCGGCACGCTGCAGGCACTCGAGCGCGTCGCCCGCATCGTGGACGATGTTCCGCTCGCGGCCCGTGCCCGGAACCGGAAGCAGATGGTGGTGGAGCACGAAGACGCGGAGATCCGCCGGTTCCGCGAACTGCTCCTCGATCCAGCCGTAGCGCCCGCGGCCGATCTGACCGTTGTCGAGATCCGGCTCGCTCGAGTCGACCGCGACGACCGTCACACCGCCGACCCGAAGCACGGAGTTCCGGCTACCGAAGAGCTCCTCGAAGTGGACGTAGCCGACGTTGCGCGAGTCGTGGTTGCCCGGGATGACGACGAGCGACTCGCACTCGATCGTGTCGACGTAGCGCCGCGCCAGCGCGTATTCGTCCTTGAACCCGTGCGACGTGAGATCGCCCGAGACGACGACGACGTCCGGCACGAGCTCGTTCACCTCGGCGATCGCCCGCTCGAGCAGGCTCGGCAGGAAGAACTGCTGCCCGCAGTGGAGATCGGACAGCTGGACGATCGTGAACGGTCGGCCGTTCCGGCCCTGCGGCATGGGGGAAGTCTAGGTGGTGCCCGCGCACCTCACCAAACCCGCTCCGGACCTCAAGCCGCTCCGCGTAATGCCGATCACAACAATCACATTCGCCGTCCGACCTGGTAGGTACCGTGACATGGCAGTGGCGCTCAATATCCCGGTTTTCCAGGCATATCGTGGAGTGGAGCCGCCTCGATTCGCCAGCCAGGCGGAGCTCGAATGCGCTCGACTCCTCGACTACTACGGCGTGCCGTGGATGTACGAGCCGCGGACCTTCGTCCTCGAGCAGGACGAGCACGGCCGGGTGACCGAGGCGTTCGCGCCCGACTTCTACCTTCCCGATCAGGATCTCTACGTCGAGATCACGGTGATGAAGCAGTCGCTCGTGACGCGCAAGAACCGCAAGCTACGGAAGATGCGCGAGAAGTATCCGGACGTGAAGGTCAAGTTGTTCTACAAGCGCGACCTCGAACGGCTCGCCCAGCACTTCAACCTCGACCTCGCCTCGTAGGAGCGCTCGCCGCGGACTCCCGGATCGGCGAGGTGTACCTGTCGGCCGAAGAGCTCGGCACGCGCGTGCGCGAGCTCGGAGCGGAGATGGCGCGCGACTACGACGGGCGCGAGCCGATCCTCGTCGGGTCGCTGAAGGCGAGCTTCGTCTTCCTCGCCGACCTATCGCGCGCCATTCCGATCCCCCATGCGCTCGACTTCGTCGAGCTCGCCGGGTATGGCAGCTCGCAGATGGGCGGGCACGAGCAGATCCGCGTGCTGAAGGATCTCGACGCCGACATTCTCGACCGCGACGTCATCGTCGTCGAAGACGTCGTCGACACCGGTCTGACGCTGCACTACCTCGTGCGCACGTTCGAGCTGCGCAAGCCGCGCTCGATCTCGGCGGTGACGCTCCTCGACCGCCCGTACCGCCGGCTCGTCGACGACCTGCCCGTGCGTTACGTCGGTTTCGTCGTGCCGGACGAGCTGTTCGTCGGCTACGGCTTCGACCTCGACGAGCGGTGGCGCCAGCTGCCCGACCTGCGGCTCCTACACCTCGGAGCCGCGGGCGCGAAGGAGATTTAGGCTAGCCTAACTTTGTGTTGAGGACTCGAACCGAGGGCGAACCGCGGCCGCTCGGGCGGGGCGAGCACATTCTGCAGGGCAGCCGCGGCTTCCGCCTTCTCCCTTTCCTCGGCCCCGCCTTCATCGCCGCGGTCGCGTACATCGACCCGGGCAACTTCGCGACGAACATCGCCGGCGGCTCGAAGTTCGGCTACACGCTCGTCTGGGTGATCGTCGTCTCGAACTTGATGGCGATGCTGATCCAGACGCTCTCGGCGAAGCTCGGCATCGCCACCGGGAAGAACCTCCCCGAGGTCTGCCGCGAGACGTTCTCGCGGCGAACGTCGATCCTGCTGTGGCTGCAGGCGGAGGCGATCGCGATGGCCACCGACCTGGCGGAGTTCCTCGGCGCCGCGCTCGGCTTCCATCTGCTCTTTGGCATCGCTCTGTTTCCGGCCGCGGTCCTGACGGCGATCGCGGCCTTCGCGATTCTCGGCCTGCAGCGGTTCGGGTTCCGTCCGCTCGAGGCGACGATCGCCGCGATGGTCGGCGTGATCGGCCTCTGCTACGTGATCGAGCTCTTCTACGCGCACCCGCCGTTGCTGACGGTGGCCAAGCACGCCGTTCTGCCGGAGTTCCGCGGCAAGGAGTCGGTCCTGCTCGCAGTCGGGATCATCGGTGCGACCGTCATGCCGCACGTGATCTACCTGCACTCGTCCCTGACCCAGTCACGCATCGTGCCGAGCGACGATCAGGAAGCACGCGCGCTGTTCCGCTACACGCGCATCGACGTTGTGATCGCGATGACGATCGCCGGCCTGATCAACATCGCGATGCTCGTGATGGCGGCGAGCACGTTCTACAAGAGCGGCCAGCACAACGTCTCGTCGATCGAGGGCGCACACAAGACGCTCGAACCGCTGCTCGGCAGCGCGGCGGCAACCATCTTCGCGATCGCGCTGATCGGCTCCGGGTTGTCGAGCTCCGCGGTGGGAACGCTCGCGGGCCAGATCGTGATGCAGGGCTTCGTCAAGCGGCAGATCCCGATCTCCGTGCGGCGGCTCGTGACGATGGCGCCCGCGTTCATCGCGATCGGCATCGGCGTCGATCCCTCACGGACGCTCGTGCTCAGCCAGGTCGTGCTCTCGTTCGGGATCCCGTTCGCGCTCGTCCCGCTCGTCATCTTCACGAGCAGGCGGTCGCTCATGGGTGCGCTCGTCAACCACCGGGCCACCGTCGTCGCGGCCGCGGCGGTTGCGGGGCTGATCATCGTCCTCAACGTGCTCCTGCTCGGCCAGACCCTGTTCGGTTGACCCGTACCCGGATCGGCCCGCGATCGTTTATACTTTGTAATCGATATTTGCTCCACAGGTCGTCTCCCGACGACGCCGGCCGCCTCCCCCGGGGCGGCCGGTCGTATCAGGGGAGAAATCAGCCCAGATAGCCGAGCGGATCGACCGGATTCCCGTTCACGCGCACCTCGAAGTGGAGGTGCGGGCCGGTGCAGAAGCCCGTGCAGCCGACGTAGCCGATCACCTGGCCCTGGGCGACGTCCTCGCCGCAGGTCGAGGCGATCCGCGACTGGTGGCCGTAGAGGGTCGCGATGCCGCCGCCGTGGTCGATCATCACGAGGTTGCCGTAGCCGGACATCCAGCCGCAGTAGAGAACCTTGCCGGCGGCCGCCGCTTTGATCGGGGTGCCGGTTGGAACGCCGATGTCGATCCCCGGATGGAGCGAGCCCCAGCGCATGCCGAACGGGCTCGTGATCGGGCCGCTCACCGGCCAGATGAGGCTCGCGGGCGGAGACGAGGGAGCCAGAGGGCCGGCGTCCGTGCTGCCGTCGCTCGACGCGCGCGCCGCAGCGTCGGCGGCGCGGATCCGTGCCGCGAGATCGGCGCTGGCCGCGGCGAGCGCCTGCGACTCCTCGATCGCCGCGGCCTCCTGGGCCTTCGTCGCCGCGAGCGCATGCGACTTCCCGGCGCGCGCGCCGGAGAGCCGGTGCTGGTTCGTGAGCAGCTCGCCGCGGAGGATCGCTTCCTGCTGCACGCGTGCGCTGATCACGCGCGCCTCGTTCGCGACACCCGTGCGCACGACCGCCGTCTTTGCGCGCGCGGCTTTCACCTGCAGCTTCGCGGTGCCGACGGCGTCGGCGACGTGCTTGTCCTGCTTCGCGATCGCGCCGAGGTAGTCCAGCTGGTCGAGCACGTCCTGGAAGCTCTTCGCTGCCAGCAGGACGTCGATCGTCGTCGGATCCTCCTGCTTGTAGATGGCGATGATCCTGTTGTCGAGCCGTTGCACCGAGAGTGTGTACTCGTGCTTCAGCTGTGTGAAGCGGACGGTCTGAAGCCGGAAGAGCTCGTTCAGCTTGTCGAGGCGCCGCTGGCGGAGCACGAGATCCGACTGGAGCGCGCCGAGCCTGCTCGAGACGTCGCCGACCTTTCCTTCGAGCGAGCGGATCTGCCCGTTCAGGTTGCCGATCTGCGAGCTGAGCGCGGCCGCCTTGGCGCGCGACGCCGCGATCTTCGCCTGCACCGACGAAAGCTGCGCGTCGACGTTCGCCTTCTGCTTGCCGAGGCCGTCGCCGGCGAGCGCCGGGGCCGCGAGGACCAGCACGAGGACGAGCAGGAACGGTAGGCGTCTCGCCATCTGGAAATGTTCGGCGGGACGTCTCCCGTCCCTCCCGGAAGGCTAGTCCTTGGGGCGGTCGGGACCCGGCCCGATCACGGTGTGCTCCACCGAAAGGCGCGCCTGCCGGATCCTCTCCCCCGCGTCCGCCAGGCCCTCCTCGAGCTCAGCCCGCAGCTCCGCCTCCCGGACGTCCAGCTCCGTGAGCCGGGCGCGCGTGCCGGCCTCGGCCATCCCGTCGCCGCGATGGGCGGCCGCGCCGAGCTCGAGCAGCGCAGTCCGGCGCTCGGCGTCGAGCAGGATCAGCCCGTTGTGGATCCGGCGCGCTTCGGCCGTTGCCGCGGCCCGCGCGCGCCACGTCTCGACGAACGATCCCGCGCGCTCGCGCAGCTCGACGGATGAACGGGTCAGCGTCGAGCGCGGACGGCGCCGCGCGAGCTCGAGGAACGCCGCGGCCAGGAGCGCGGCCAGGCCGAGCAGGATCAGGCCGAACGGCCAGTGGCCGGTGGCGAACAGGCCGACGGCGATCGCGAGCAGGACGACCGTCAGGCCGAGGACGAACTCGGGCGGCGCGATGCCGAACCAGTGCGGCTCGACCTGCACCCTCGAGGCCGGAGTCGGGCCCGGTTCGTCGACGGCCGGAATGCCGCATTCGGGACAGAAGTGGGCGTTCGGGGGCAACTCGGCGCCGCAGCCGGCGCACGACTCAGTGGCCCATCGGGATGCGCTCATGCCGGGCTCCTGCCCGGGGCTCGAGCGCTTGTAACGTCTCCGCCGCGCGCCGCCGCAGCGGGCCGACGAGCTCGCGGTAGTCGACGTCCGAGATCTTGCCGGTCCGGTGGTCGAACTCCAGCTCCTTGAGCGCCGCGAGCGCGCGGTCCCGCTCTTCGGTCAGCTCGAGCCGCCGCCGCTCGAGCTCACCCGGCTCGTCGAGCAGGTCGCTCGCGGGCGCCGGCTCGCGGAGGAACGGCCGCGCCACGAAGACGACGGCCACGACCGCGAGCACCGCGCCGAGCGCGAGCGCGAGGTTCATGCGCGCAGCGCGTCGGTCGCATACCGGTCGGCGAGCTTACGCTGCTCGACGGCGTCGGGCCACAGCGCGACGAGCGAGCCGAAGACGAACACGAAGCCGGCCGCCCAGAGGACGTTCACGAGCGGTTTCACGAGCACCTTGAGGAAGACGACGCCGGATTTCGGGTCGATCTGATCCGCGATCGTGAACAGGTCACCGAGGTTGCGGGGGTCGTGGTAGATCGACACCTCGTTCGAGACCTGCTGCTCGACCGGATAGCTGTTCTTGCCGGGATGAAGCGTCGTGACATGGGAGCCGCCACGCGACACGTCGACGACGGCACGCGTGGCGACGGCATTTGCCTCCTGGCGCGTCTGCAGCTGCTCGTACGTGAGGGTGTAGCCGGCGATCTCCATCGACTGCCCGGGATGGAGGCCGCGCTCGCGGACTGTCTGGTAGGCGCTCGACCCGGCGACGCCGATCGCGAGCATGAGCACGGACGCGTGGACGATGTAGCCGCCGTAGCGGCGCCGGTTGCGGCCGACGAGCTCCGCAAGGGCGACCGGCCACGAGCCGCCGGAGAGCGCGCGCCGCGCGCGTGTCCCACGCACGAAGCGGCCGCCGCCACCGCAGGGACGATGAACGTATTCCCGAGCGCACGCAGCGACGCACGTCGCCAGGCGACGAGCGGCCCGATCCCCATCAGAAGCAGCAACGGCAGGCCGAACGTGTGCAGGAAGAAGTCGTAGTACGGTTTCGAGACGGAGCGAGTCTCGCCGCGCACCGCCTGTGTCACGAGCGGATAGATGACGCCCCAGAGAATCGTCAGGCACAGCGCGACGAGCAGCAGGTTGTTGTAGAGGAACGTCGCCTCGCGCGAGACGAGCGACTCGAGCTTCGTACGCGCACGCAGCAGCGGCAGGCGCAGGTAGATCAGGCCCACGGAGAAGACGGCGCAGATGGCGATGAAACCGAGGAACCACGCGCCGAGCGGACTCTGCGAGAACGAGTGGATCGAGTTGATCACGCCCGAACGTGTGAGGAACGTGCCGAAGATCGAGAGGCAGAACGCCAGCGCGACGAGCACCATGTTCCAGACCTTCAGCATGCCGCGCTTCTCCTGGATCATCACCGAGTGGAGGAACGCGGTCGCCGCAAGCCACGGCATGAGCGCCGCGTTCTCGACGGGATCCCACGCGTAGTAGCCGCCCCAGCCGATCTCGACGTACGCCCAGTGCGCGCCGAGCAGCTGCCCGACCCCGAGGAACGTCCACGCGGCGAGCGTCCAGCGGCGCGTCATCACGATCCAACGCTCGTCCGTGCGGCGCGACAGCAGCGCGCCCATCGCGAACGCAAACGGAACGGTCAAGCCGACGTAGCCGAGATAGAGGAGCGGCGGGTGCGCGAGCATGTACGGGTTCTGCAGGCTCGGCACCATGCCGGCGCCGTCTGCGGGCGCAGCCGCCGTCGCGAACGGGCTCGAGACGAACACGAGCATGAAGACGAAGAAGCCGCCGACGCCCGCGAGCACCGGCACCGCCCAGGCCACGAGCTCGCGCGTGCGCCGGTTGAGCCAGACGGCGAGCGCGGAGTAGCCGGTGAGGATGAGGAGCCAAAGGAGCAGCGAGCCCTCCTGCCCGCTCCAGAAACCTGCGAGGCGGTAGCCGAGGGGCAGCGTGCGGCTCGTGTGCTGCGCGACGTAGACGAACGAGAAGTCGCGACGCGCGAGCGCGATCCACAGCACTGCCGCGGCGACCGCCGTCGTGCCGAACGCGGCGATCAGCGCGTTCTGTGCGGAGAGCGCAAGCCGGCGGCGGCGCTTCCACGCCGCGAACGAGCCCGCGACGAGCGCATACGCGACGAGCCCGAAGCTCAGGAGGAGCGCTGCGCGTCCGAGCGCGGCCACTACGTGGAGGCGTTCGTCTTCGCCGGCGCGTACTTCGACGGGCACTTCGTCGAGAGCGTGTCCCGCTTCGCGACGAAGGTGCCGTTCCGGAGCGTGCCCTCGACGACGACCTCGCGACCGACGCGGAACAGATCGGGCACGGTGCCCTTGTACACGACCGATACGTGCGTGCTCTTGTGACCCGTGACGTCACGCAGCACGAAGTGCTTTCCGATCGCGGTGTGCGAATCGCCCGTGACAGGCCCGACGACTTTGCCGACGAGCATGACGTCGCCGCCCGAGTGCAGCGCGAGCTCGCTCGGCTGAAGTTGCGGCGTTCCCGCCCCTGCGACGGCCGTGTAGACGATGAAGACCGCGAGCACCGCCGCCACCGACAGCGCGATCACGAGCCTTGCAGGGCTGCGCTTCACGCAGCCGATGATACCGCTGGATCTAGTGGTGCTCGCTCGGCTGCGCGCGGCGGGCCGGGATGCGATATCCGTGGTCGTGGCAGAGCGAGCCCGGCGAATCCTCGGTCAGGGCGTCGCAGTAGCCCTTTCCGTAGGCGGCCCGCATGAAGGCTGCCACGACGTCGAGGTTCCACTCGGAGATCTCTGCAGCCTCCCGCCAGAGGTCGGTCAGGCGGAGGTCGATGTCGAGCTCCAGCAGGTCGATCCGTGAGGGCTGCTTGGCCATTGAGGACACGGTAAAAAACGCGTCGGACGACACCCGCGAGGCCACTAAGCTGGAGGCGTGGGCGAGATTCGCATCGGCCCGTCAGGCCTCCCCGCAGACGACTTCGACGAGGCCGCTGACCTGCTCGTAGAGCGCGGCTACCGCGCCGTCGAGATCGGGTTCGCGGGCGGGTTCTGGCTCGACTACGACGCCGCGCCGGCGCTCGCCAAAGCGCTGCACGCACGCGACATCGTGCTCTCGGTACACGCGCCGCTCGCCGCGTTCATGGGGCACGTCGATCGTGGCAAGAAGTTCAAGATGGCGTTGGGCATGCTCGATCACACGGCCGGACTCGCGAAGGCCGCGGGAGCGGAGCTCATCGTCTTCCATCCCGGCTTCCTGCTCGGACGCGAGCGCGAGCGGGCGATCGCCGACGTCGTCGACCAGCTCGGCGACCTCCGCGAGCGGCTCGAGTCGAAGGACCGCCTCGTGCCGTTCGGCGTCGAGGTGATGGGACGCGTGCGTGAGCTCGGCACGATCGACGACGTGATCGCAATCGCGGAGCAGGTCGACTTCGTGCGGCCGGTGCTCGACTTCGCGCACATGCACGCGACGAGCGACGGCGCATTCACCGATGTCGACGCGTTCGCGTCCGTGCTCGAGGCTGCCGACGCCGCGATGGAGCCGGGCGCGCCGTTCCACATCCACTTCAGCGACATCGCCTATGCGAATCGCAACGAGACGAAGCATCTTCCGTACGGCGAGGGAACACTGCGCGCCGAACCGCTGCGCGACGCGCTCGTACGGTTCGAGCGGCCCGCGACCGTGATCAGCGAGGCGCCGGACGAAGCTTCGACTCAGGCGATCTCGGCGGTGCTCTCGGACGCGAGCTCCGCGAGCCGCGCCTCGTAGGGCGCCGCTTCCTCGTCGCGCCCGCGCTCGCGGTAGAACTCGAGCAGATAGCGCAGCGCCCAGCGCTCCGGCCCGCGCATGTCGTAGAGCTGCAGGCCTTCGACCGCTTCGAGGATCAGATGCTCCGCTTCCGCGTCGCGCTTCTGCGCCGCGCGCACGATGCCGAGCGCGAACTTCGTCGTCGAGATCGACACGCGGTCGTGGCTGCCGACGCTTTCGCGCGCCTCGAGGGCCCAGCGCTCGGCCTCGTCGATGCGACCCTGGCGGACGAGCACCATCGCAAGTGCGCGCTGCGCTTCACAGAGCGAGCCACGGTCGCCGAGTCCCTTGAGCGTGCGCGTCGACTCGCGCAGGAGCACCTCCGCACGATCGAGCTCCCCCTGCGCAAACGCCGCGCGGCCGATCATCATCGTCATGACGGCTTCGCGGGTCGCGGTGCCGGTCTCCGCGTAGAGCTCGCGCGCCGCCGTGTAGCCCGCCTCTGCCTCGGCGGGACGGTCGCTGACGAAATCGAACCACGCGCGCACGGAATGCGCCGCCGCGCGCGCGGTGATGCTCCCGGTTGCCTCGGCGAGCTCGGCCGCACGCTCGATCAGCGGCGCCGCCTCCGAGAGCTGGAGGCGGAGCACGAAGGCGTTCGCAAGACCGTGCACGACGACCGCCTCGAGATCCTTTCGTTCGGCCTCCCGCGCAGCGGCGAGCGCGCGCTTTGCCCAGTGCTGAAACTCCTCGCTGTCCCCGAACCAGGCCGCGACCTGTGCGGCGACCCAGAGCGGCTCGAAGCGGATCCACGGCGGCTCGTCCCGAAGCACCTCGACGGCCTCCTCCGCGAGTCGCCGCGCGGTGACCGCGTCGGCGCGGTGATGCAGCGTCGCCTCGGCGAGCGCAGTCAGCGCGCGTCCGTGCAGCCGCTGCTCGCCCGCGCTCGCGGCGGCGTTCGCGACCTCCTCCATCTCGACGACCACCGCGATCATGTCGGCGAGCCGCCAGGCCGCGCGCGCAGCCAGGTACTTGCGTTCGAGCGTCGGCGCGAGCTCGACCGCGCGCAGGAGCAGCTTGCGCGCGCTGCGGAACGCCTCGCGCGAAAGCGCGCGATGGCCGGCCCGTTCGAGCGCCGCAGCGGCGGTCTCGGCGAGCTCGGGCGGCGCCGCACCGTCCAGCTCCTCGAGCAGCCGCGCCGCCTGGTCGAGATGGAACGCGCGAATCTCGAGCAGCTCGTCGCCCGCACGTTCCGTCAGCCACACCGCGAATGCGTGGTGCAGGTCGGCCCGCGCGCTCTTGGCGAGGCCGCCGTAGGCGACTTCGCGGATCAGCACATGCTTGAACTTGAAGGCCTGCTCGCCGCTGATCGTCGCGCGCGCTTCGCGGACGATGAGATCGCGCGCGACGAGATCGTCGATCGCGCCTTCCACGTCGTCCATGTCGGGCGAGAGCTGCTCGAGCGCCCCGCGCATGAAGATGCGGCCCATCGCGGCCGCGCGCTGGAGCAGCGAGCGCTCCGGGCCCGGGAGCCGGTCGATGCGGGCCGCGATCAGCGCCTGCAGCGTGTCGGGAATGCGTTCCGTGCCGGCGCGCGGCCGCTCCGCGAGCATGCGGATTGTCTCCTCGACGAAGAGCGGGTTGCCCTCCGTCTTCGCGAGCACCGTTGCCGTGTCGATCGGCAGTTCGAGGTCGGCGCTCAGCGCCTCGACCAGCCGCGCGCTCTCTTCGGGCTGCAGCGGCTCGAGCTCGATCGCGATCGCGCGCACGCGGCCGCCGCCCCAGCTCGGGTGGATTTCGAGCAGCTCGCGGCGCGCGACGCAGACGAGCAGCAGCGGCGCCTCGCGCACCGTCGCGGCGAGATGCTCGATCAGCTCGAGCAGCGGCTCCTCGCCCCAGTGCACATCCTCGAAGACGAGCACGAGCGGCTGCGCCTGCGCGAGCTGCTCCGCCCAGGCACGCACGGCCCAGGCGATCTCCTGCTGGCTGCGTTCGCCTTCAACCGCTTCGAGCACGCCCACCGCAAGTCCGAGCAGGTCGGCGACCTCTTCGTCTTCGCAGTACTCGCGAAGCTTCTGCTGCGCGTCGTCGAGCGGGTCGTCGTCGGTGATGCCTGCCGACGCCTTCACCATCTCGCCGATCGGCCAGTACGTGACGCCTTCGCCGTAGGGCAGGCAGCGGCCGATCAGCACGGTCGCGCCCTCGACGCCGGCGACGAACTCGCGCGCGAGCCGGCTCTTGCCGACGCCGGGATCGCCGTAGACGGTGAAGAGCGACGCACGGCGGTCGCGCACCGCGCGGGCGAACGTGTTCTCGAGCAACTCGAGCTCGGTCTCGCGGCCGACGAGCGGCGACTTGAGGCCGCCGATCGAGGCGCCCGGCTCTGAGGCGCACACGACGCGGTGCGCGGCGACGGGCTCGCGCCAGCCGCGCAGCTCGAGCGGGCCGACCTGCGTCAGCTCGATGCGACCGCGTACGAGACTCGCGGCACCGGGTCCGATCAGGATCTCGCCGGGCTCGGCGACCTGTTGGAGGCGCGCGGCGAGGTTGACCGCTTCGCCGGTGGCGAAGGTCGATTGCCGGTCGTCTTCGGTGACGACCTCGCCGGCTTCGATGCCGATGCGCGCCTGGAGGCCGAGCTCGGCGACGCGCTCGAGCGTGACGAGGGCGGAGCGGACCGCGCGCTCGGCGTCGTCCTCGTGCGTGAACGGCACGCCGAAGGCGGCCATGACGGCGTCGCCGGCGAACTTCTCCACGGTGCCGCCGTGCGTGACGATGCAATGGGAGACCTGGTCGAAGAACCGGGAGACCTTGCGGCGCACGACCTCCGGGTCCGCGTCGGCGACGAGCTCCGTCGAGGAGACCAGGTCCACGAACATGACAGTCGCGAGCTTGCGCTCCATGCCTCAATCGTAGTCGGCCGGGCAGGTGTTGCCGGGGTCGCGGAGGCGTTTTCCGTAGCATCGTGCCCGTGCTCGACCCCAAGGTCTTCAAGGCGTACGACGTGCGCGGCATCTATCCCGACGACCTCGACGAGGAAGGAGCCGAAGCGATCGGACGCGCCTACGTCGAGCAGTTCGAGCCGCGCCGGATCGCGGTCGGGCGCGACATGCGGCTCTCGAGCCCGTCGATGCAGGCGGCCGTGATGGCCGGTGCCGCGGAGGCGGGCGCAGAGGTGGTCGACCTCGGGCTCGTCGGAACGGAGATGGTCTATTTCGCGGTCGGCGAGCTCGGCCTCGACGGCGGGATCATGGTCACCGCCTCGCACAATCCGAAGGAGTACACGGGGATGAAGATCGTGCGCCGCGGCGCGCTGCCCGTCGGCGGCGAGTCCGGCCTCCTCGACGTGCGCGACCGCGCGCTCGCGCCGCCCGTGGGGGGTCAGACCCCGGGACAGGTCCAGCAGCGCGACATCTGGCCGGCCTACGTCGACCGGGTGATGTCCTTCATCGACGTGTCCGCGATCCGGCCACTCAAGGTCGTGATCGACGCAGCGAACGGGATGGCCGGCGTGATGCTGCCGCCGGTGCTCGAGCGGCTGCCGATGGTGGAGGTCGTCCGCTGCTACTTCGAGCCGGACGGTTCGTTCCCGAACCACGAGCCGAATCCGCTGCTGCCCGAGAACCGCGAGTTCATCGTGCGGAAGACGCTCGAGGAGGCGGCAGACCTGGGCGTTGCGTTCGACGGCGACGCCGATCGGTGCTTTTTCGTCGACGACAGCGGCGAGTTCGTTCCGGGCGACTTCGCGACGGCGCTGCTCGCGGAGTCGCTGCTCGAGAAGGAGCCGGGCGCGAAGATCATCTACGACGTGCGTGCGAGCTGGGCCGTGCCCGCGACGATCGAGCGAGCGGGCGGCGTGCCGCTCATGAACCGGGTCGGGCATGCGTACATCAAGCACCGCATGCGCAAGGAGGACGCGGCATTCGGCGGCGAGGTCTCCGGGCATTACTACT
>WNFR01003918.1_pt1 | contig 15389 bp, 16 predicted proteins | sample 5400221 | NCBI WGS metagenome assembly WNFR01 (sample SAMN13153357, study PRJNA577476) | soil metagenome | isolation source: 40 cm soil under Madrone tree | place: USA:California | collected 2016-06-14 | reverse complement strand
GTCCTGAGCAGGGGGTTGTTCACCGTGGCGACAGCACCGGCGATTGCACCTTGAACGCAGCTCTCCCAGTGGCGTTGCTCGAAGAGGCTGTGATCCCGCTCTCCACAGGCAAACCGTGCGGCGCCGCTGATGCGCCGATAGAGGGTGGTGGCACCATCGACCGTGGACAGATTCAGGTCGCGGTAGCTGACGGTCACGCTGTGCTGAGCATTCGCCGTATCCGACGCCGGCGCCTGGGCGGTGCCCAGCAGGCAGACAGCGGACGCCAAAGCCACCAGGCGTGAGGACGCAGCACCGATCGTCTTGCAGTTGCTCATTGGGCTCTCCACGTTGCGTTTCCCGTTCGATTTGATGCTGTCTGCCCGCAAAAGGACAAAGCCTGCGCGTGAAGCGGGCTGTTCCGCGGGGATGAGCGGCAGGAATCGAGGCTCGAAAGGCAGCGGCGGAACTCACCGGGCAGGAACCTCGCCTGCCGGCGTTCCGAGAGCGTTTGCTAGCGGGTCTGGACGCCGTGCGAGGTGCCGACCAGCAGCACGTCAGCGGGGCGGACCGCGAACAGTCCGACGGTCACCACGCCCGTGATCTGGTTGAGCTCACGCTCGAGCGCGATCGGATCAGCGATGGTGAGATCGTGCACGTCGAGGATGTGGTTGCCGTTGTCGGTGACGAACCCCTGGCGCCAGAGCGGTCGGCCGCCGCGCGCGGTGAGCTGCCGGGCGACCAGCGCGCGCGCCATGGGAATGACCTCGATCGGCAACGGGAAACGGCCGAGCGTGGTGACCATCTTGGTGTCGTCGATGATGCACACGAAGCGCTGCGCGGCCGCGGCGAGGATCTTCTCGCGTGTGAGGGCGCCGCCGCCGCCCTTGATCAGATGCCGGGCGGCGGTCGCCTCATCGGCGCCGTCGACGTACAGGGCGAGGTCGGGGAGCTCGTTCAGATCGACGACCGCGACGCCTGCGGCGCGCAGCCGTGCGCTGCTCGCCTGCGAGCTCGACACGGCGCTGCGCACACGAGCGGGATTGGCGGCGAGGGCCTCGATGAACAGGTTCACCGTGGAGCCGGTGCCGACGCCGATCGTGACGCCGCTGGGCACCAGTTCCAGCGCCGCCAGCGCCGCACGCCGCTTGTTCGCTTCAGCATCCGTCGCCATCAGCGCCCCCATGCGCGAGTGACTTCCACAAACGACTGTGCCCGCCATAGTGCGCGGGCACAGTCTTCGAATACTACTCGGCGGCCACTTTCGCGACCGCCGAGTTAAGGCCTATTTCTTCTTAGCAGCTTTCTTCTTGGCCTTCTTCTTTGCCTTCGCCATGTTGGCTCTCCAATTGACGGGTTAGTCCGGGGCCCGAGTATATACACGCGAATCGAAATTACAAGCGAGCACACGGTGAAGTGTGCTAAGGCGAGCGCGCATGAGGACTCGCGCGCGGCGCGCAGCACCGCTCTCGCGAGTCACTCGAGCGAGAGGATGAACTTCCAGTGCGCGGCTTCCACCGGCGTGATCGACAGTCGATTGCCCGGGCGCAACAGCACCATACCCTTGAGCTCTTTGCCGGCATGCGCCCGCAGTTCTTCGAGCGCGATGGTGCGCGTGAGGCGGCGCTTCAACTGCACGTCCACCATGAACCAGCGCGGATTCGCGGGATCGCTATCGGGATCGTAGTGGTGATGCTTGCGATCGAAGGCGGTGGGATCGGGGTAGCCCTGCTTCACGATCTGCATGACGGCGACGATGCCCGGCACTGCGCCGGAATGGTAGAGAAACGCCTGGTCACCCCGGCGCACCTCATCCCGCAGCATGTTGCGCGCCTGAAAGTTACGCACCCCGTCCCACGCGGTGGTGCTGCGCGGGGCGGCGGCGAGATGCTCGACGCCGAAGGTGCCGGGCTCGGTCTTCATCAGCCAGTAGCGCATCGGATGATCCCCTCTTCGGTCACCACCGCATCCATCCGCACGTCGTGGGCCGCGGCCGCGATGTGCTCGAGCTGCTGGAAGCCATAGGCGAGACCCACCAGGCGCGGCGCGAACCAGGCGCTGCGCCAGCGCCGGAACGCGAACGCGCGGTCATAGTAGCCGCCGCCAGTTCCGAGGCGCACGCCGCGCCGATCGAACCCCACCAGCGGCAGGAACACCACGTCCAGCCAGCGCGCGCCGATCGTGGCCGCCGCCGCAGGCTCGGCAATCCCCAGGCGGTTACGGCGCAGCGGGCCGCGCATTTCCACGAACTGCATGGCGCGCGAAGCACGCCGCCGGTCGATGCGCGGCAGGTAGAGGCGGCAACCGCGCTCCTGCGCCAGCGCGATGAGCGGGGCGGTGTCGAGCTCATCGGGCAGGGCGGCATACACCGCGATACGCCAGTGCGAGCGCAGCTGCAGGGCCCGGTCGACGTTGCGTGCCACGAGGAGGGAGGCGCTCTGGCGCTCGGGCGCCGGCACGCCGCGGCGCCGGGCAAGGAGGCTCGCCCGCAGCTGTCTGCGGGCGCCGCCCGGTGAGGATTCAGGTAGCGCCACCCGCATGTGCCGGTGCGGGCCGTTGCTCTCGAACCAGAGCAACAAGTGGGACGAGCTGCGGCAGGTAAGGCTTTCCGCTCCGAGGCGGACTTGCACAGCGCTGCGCGCAAGCCGAAAGTCCCGAGGGTGTTTCAATTAGGGTCCGAGGTAACCCGGCCCACTTGTCGAACACCGCAGGCGACGCCACGAGCACTCTACACCAAGGGTAGGTAGCGCGCCTTAGGTAAGCGGCGGGCCGCGGCCTGCGTCACAGCTCGAGTTGCTGGCCCTTGCCGAGCACGCCTTCCACGCGCTCGCGCAGCGCGCGCACCCGGCCGCCCACACCGCTGTCAGCCCGTGACTCGCGATCCTTCACCCGCAGGTACTCGTGCGCCAGATTGAGCGCGGCCATGACCGCGATGCGGTCGAGGCCCACGACCTTGCCGCTGTCACGGATCTCGCGCATGCGCGCATTGAGGAACTCGGCGGCATCCAGCAGCGCAGAACGCTCCTCGTAGGGGCAGGCGACCACGTATTCCTTCTCCATGATGCGGACACTCACCCGCGCCTGATCCTGGTGGCTCATGCGCCGTGCTCCAGGGTCTTCAGGCGACCGATCATGGCCTCCACGCGCGTGCGCACCTGCTCGTTCTTGTGCATGAGCGCGGCGCGCTCCCCCGCGAGCGACTCGTGCCGCGCCCGCAGCGCGCGATTCTCTTCCTTCAGGTGCTCCACGCTCGTGATCAGCTCTTCGATGCGTTTGGTGAGCCGGGTCAGCTCGAGATCGAGTTGTGTTCTTGTCGTGTCGCTCATGGCGGGGACTATAGAGCCGCGCTCTTCGTACGGTCAATTATAATGAGCCGTGCGCGTATGAATCAGCCCGACTACAACCACATCCAGCAACTGCTGGCGCAGGCACGCTCGCACGCCGACGCGGCCGAGGCGCACGGCACGCTTGCCGGTTGTCTGTGTGGCGCGGGCGGCTACCGCTTCGAGGACTGGCTGCGCGAGATCCTGCCCGAAGGGCGCGCTGAGCCCGCCGCGGCTGCCGGCCTGCGGGCACTGTATGCGGCGACTGCAGACGCCCTGCTGCAGCCTGACATGGAGTTCGAACTGCTGCTGCCCGAGGATGCACAATCGATCGATGTGCGCACCGTGGCGCTGGCCGAGTGGTGCCAGGGATTTCTCTACGGACTGGGCGCCGGTGCCATCCCGGACGCCAGCGAGCTGCCCGGGGAGGTTGGTGAGATCGTGCGCGACTTCGGCGAGATCTCCCGCGCCGCGGTCGACGCCGGGCAGGGGGAGGAGTCGAACGAGAGCGCCTACGCAGAGCTGGTGGAATTCGTACGGGTGGGCGTACAGCTGCTGTTCGAGGAGCTGGCCGCCGCCCGCCGGCCGCCAGCGCCGTCCGCGGCGCCCCTGCACTGAAGGGCGCAGCTCATGGCGAGAGACGAGTTTGCACGCCGCCGCCGCCAGTTGATGCGCCTGATGGGACGCGACTCCATCGCCGTGCTGCCCGCCGCCCCGGTGCGCCACCGGAACAGCGACGTCGAATATCCGTACCGCCAGGACAGCGACTTTCACTACCTCACCGGCTTCGGTGAGCCTGAAGCGGTGGCGGTGCTCGTGCCCGGCCGGCCACACGCCGAGTACATCCTGTTTGTGCGTGAGCGCGATCCGACCCGCGAAACCTGGGACGGGCGCCGTGCGGGCCCGGCGGGCGCCGCGCGCGACTACGGGGCGGACGATGCGTTCCCCATCGCCGATATCGACGAGATCCTGCCCGGGTTGCTGGAGAACCGCACCCGCGTGTTCTATACCATGGGGGCTTACGCGGATTTCGACCAGCGCGTGGTCGGCTGGGTCAATGCTCTGCGCACCCAGGCGCGCAACGGGCGCCACCCGCCGCAGGAGTTCGGGGCGCTCGATCACGTGCTGCACGACATGCGGCTCTACAAGTCGCGGCACGAGCTCACGCTGCTGCGCAGCTCGGCGCGCATCGCCTCCGGGGCACACCAGCGGGCGATGCGCTTCTGCCGCCCCGGAGCCACCGAGTACCAGGTGATGGCGGAGCTGCTGCACGAATTCCGGCGCCACAATGCGGATACCGCCTACCAGCCGATCGTGGGCGGCGGCCGTAACAGCTGCATCCTTCACTACCGGGAAAACAACCAGCCGCTCGCCGACGGGGATCTGTTGCTGGTGGATGCGGGTTGCGAGCTGGAGTGCTATGCCTCCGACATCACCCGCACCTATCCGGTCAACGGTCGCTTCACCCCCGAGCAGCGCGCGGTCTACGAAGTGGTGCTGGAGGCAAACCGGGCGGCGATCGAGCGCGTGCGGCCCGGCAACCACTGGAACGAGCCACATGAGGCGGCGGTGCGGGTTATCACCCAGGGACTGGTGAAGCTCGGGCTCCTCGCGGGTCGGGTCGCCGCGCTCATTCGCAGCGGCGCCTACCGGCGCTTCTTCATGCACCGCACGGGTCATTGGCTCGGCCTGGACGTGCACGACGTCGGCGACTACAAGGTGGGCGATGAGTGGCGGGTGCTCGAGCCGGGCATGGTGATGACCATCGAGCCGGGGATCTATCTGCCCGCCGGTGCCCGGGGGGTCCCCAAGCGCTTCCGCAATATCGGCATCCGCATCGAAGACGACGTGGTGGTGACGCGACGCGAAGCGGAGGTGCTCACCGCACGCGCACCCAAGGATGCCGATCAGATCGAAGCGCTCATGGCGCGGGGCGCAGCCGCGTGAAGCCCCTCGATGTCGACGTGGCCATCGTCGGTGGCGGCATGGTCGGTGCGAGTCTCGCCGCCGGCCTCGCCGGCACCGGCGTGCGGTTGTTGCTCGTAGAGAGCTCCCCGCTCGGGCCGGCGGGGCAGGCGAGCTTCGATGAACGGACCACGGCGCTGGGCAACGCCAGCCGCCGCATCTTCGAGGGCCTCGGGTGCTGGGAGGCGATTGCGCCCGCGGCCGCAGCGATCCGCGCCATTCACGTCTCGGAGGCAGGGCGATTCGGGTTCGCGCGCCTCAACGCCGCCGAGCACGGGATCGATGCCTTCGGTTACGTGGTCGCGAACCGCACGATCGGCGTGGCGCTGTGGGACAGGCTCGCAGCAAGCCCGGACCTGGCGCTGCGGGTCCCCGCCCGTGCGCAGGACTTCGTGATCAGCGCAGACGCCGTGCGCTTCACCGTGGTGAGCGCTGCCCGGGCGCGCGAGCCGGTGCTGGCGCGCCTGGTGGTCGCCGCGGACGGCGCGCACTCCCAGATCCGCGCGGTCGCCGGCATCGCAGCAGACGTGGAGGATTACGATCAGCTGGCGGTGGTCGCCACCGTGGCGACGGATCGGGCGCATCAGGGTATCGCCTACGAGCGCTTCACGCGCACCGGGGCGCTCGCCGTGCTGCCGCTGTACGACGGCACACTGGGCGTGATCTGGGCCTGCCGCCCGCAGCACGCGAGCGAACTGCTGGCGCTCGACGACGCCGGCTACCTGTCACGGCTGCAGGCGCAGTTCGGCTGGCGCGCCGGGCGCTTCGTGCGTGCCGGCCGGCGCAGCTCCTATGCGTTGAAGCTCACACGCGCCTGCGCGACCGTGGCGACGCGCACGGTTCTGATCGGTAACGCCGCCCAGGCGCTGCACCCGGTCGCGGGCCAGGGATTCAATCTCGGGCTACGCGACGCCGCGATGCTCGCGGAAGTGATTGCCAATGCGCACAGCGACGCCGGTGCGGCGCCGTTGCTGCGCCGCTTTGAGCAGTGGCGAGCGCACGATCGCAGCGGCGTCGTGCGCTTCACCGACTCTCTGGTGAGGCTGTTCGCGGATTCGCGCCCGGGGGTGGGCTTGCTGCGCAATCTCGGTTTGCTCATGTTCGATCTGGTTCCGCCGGCCAAGAGCGCCCTGGCGCGTGTGAGTGCCGGCTTTGGCGGGCCAGCGCCGCGCCTGGCGCGCGGGCTTGCGGTGCGCCATGTTTGACGTGGCGATCGTGGGCGGCGGGCCGGTAGGGGCGTGCGCCGCGGCACTGCTCGCGCGCGGCGCCCCCGGTGGCCGCGGCGCTTTGCGCGTCGCGCTCCTCGAGCCTGGTGCGCCGGAGCCGCTGCCCGCGGATGCGCCGCTGGAGGCGCGCGTCGTCGCCCTCTCCCGTGCCAGTGAGCGCACCCTCAGGCACGCGGGCGCGTGGCCGCGAATGCGCGGGCCGCGCCTCTCGCCCTACGAGCGCATGCGGATCTGGCACGAGAGCGTGGCTGCCGAGAGTGAGCAGGCGCTGGTGTTCGATGCCGCAGATGCCGGCGAACCGAACCTGGGGTTCATCGCCGAGAACCGCCTGCTGCAGACGGCGTTGCTCGGGGCGTTCCAGGACGCGGGCGGACACCTCGAGCCCGCGCAATTGAGTGCCCTGGAAATAACCGACGCGGGCGTAAACCTCACCACCAGCGGACGGTTGCTGACCGCACGGCTGGTGGTGGGCGCGGACGGGGCGCAATCCACGGTGCGCCAGGCGGCAGGCCTCAGCGCCGAGGTTTCCGGCTACCGCCAGACGGCGATCGTGGCGAACGTAGCGACCGCCAGGCCCCACCAGGCGACCGCGTGGCAGCGATTCATGCACGACGGCACGCTCGCCTTTCTGCCGCTCGCCGACGGCACGAGCTCGCTGGTCTGGTCCGCCGACGACGACCTGGCTGCCGCGCTCCTGGGCGCCACCGCGAGTGCTTTCGCACAGCAACTGGACCGCGCCTCGGATCTGGCGCTGGGCAGTACGCGGCTGGTGAGCGAGCGCACCTCATTTCCCCTGCGCCGCCTCGCGGCTCCACGCTACGTCGCGCAGCGCGTGGCCCTGGTCGGCGATGCGGCGCACGTGGTGCATCCGCTTGCCGGACAGGGCGTGAATCTCGGGCTGATGGATGCCGCAGCGCTGGCGCAGCTGGTGCTGGCGGCGGCCGCCGAACGTGAGGACCCCGGGGCGCTCAGTGTGTTGCGCGCGTACGAGCGCTGGCGCAAGAGCGAGGTGGCGCTCATGAGCACCGCCATCGAGGCGTTCGATCGTCTGCTCGCCCACGGTTCCGGCCCCGTCGCCCGTGTGGCGCAGCGCGGCCTGGCGTGGGTCAATCGCAGCCAGGAGCTGCGGCGTTTCTTCATCCGCCGCGCGCTGGGGATGAGCGGGGAGTTGCCGCAGGCGGCGCGCTAAGCGCGCGCGCACGCCAGCCAATTAAACAATCGGGATCAGGTCCACCTTCGCGGCGCACACGAAGTCGTTTTCCGACAGTCCGCGGATGGCGTGAGTGGTGAAGGTGACGCGGCAGTAGTTGTAGCCGACCTCGAGGTCCGGGTGGTGATCCTCGATGTTGGCGATATGCGCCAGCGCGTTGACAAAGCTCATGGTGCGGTAGAAGTCCCGGAATCCGAACTCGCGCCGGATGGCGTGAGCGTTTTCGGTCAGGACCCAGGCGCTGGAGAGCTGCCCGAGCAGCTGCTGTGCCTGGGTGTGCGTCAGCGGCGTGGTGCCGCCCTCGCAGGGCTTGCACTTGCGTGCGGCGAGCTCGCTCATGCGTCACCTGAGCGCGCATAGCGGCGCGCCACGTACTGCTCGACGAGCTCCTGGAACTCTTCGGCGATGCGCTCGCCCTTGAGGGTGATGGTCTTCTCGCCGTCCTCGTACACCGGCGCCACCGGGCGCTCGCCGGTGCCGGGCAGACTGATGCCGATGTTGGCATGCTTGCTCTCGCCCGGCCCGTTCACCACGCAGCCCATCACGGCGACCGTCATGTCCTCCACCCCGGCGTACTCGCGCCGCCAGTGCGGCATGCGCAAGCGGAGGTGCGACTGGATGCGTGCGGCAAGCTCCTGGAAGTAGCTGCTGGTGGTACGGCCGCAGCCCGGACACGCCACGACCAGCGGCGCGAACGCGCGCAGCCCCATGGTCTGCAGGATCTCCTGGGCCACGATGACTTCCTGAGTGCGGTCCCCGCCGGGATCGGGTGTCAGAGACACGCGGATGGTGTCGCCGATGCCTTCCTGCAGCAGCACCGCCATGCCGGCGGTGGACGCCACGATGCCCTTGGAACCCATGCCGGCCTCGGTGAGACCGAGGTGCAGCGGATAGTCGCAGCGCCCCGCAAGGTCGCGGTAGATGGCGATCAGGTCCTGCACCCCGCTCACTTTGGCCGAGAGAATGATGCGCTCGTGCGCCAGACCGAGCTCCTCGGCGCGCCGGGCGCTGCCGAGCGCCGACAGCGCGACGGCGTTGCGTGTGACTTCCTGCGCCGTCAGAGGTTCGGGGCGCGCGGAGTTTTCGTCCATCAGCCGCGTCAGCAGGTCCGCATCCAGACTGCCCCAGTTCACTCCGATGCGCACGGGCTTGTCATAGCGGCAGGCGGCCTCGATCATTTCCGCGAACTGCGGATCGCGCTTGCTGCCGCGGCCGACGTTACCGGGGTTGATGCGGTACTTGGCAAGCGCGGCGGCGCAGTCCGGGTGCTCGCGCAGCAGCTTGTGGCCGTTGAAGTGGAAGTCACCGATCAGCGGCACGCGTACGCCGGCGCGCTCGAGCCGCTCGCGGATGGGCGCGACCGCCGCGGCGGCCTCGCTGGTGTTAACCGTGATGCGCACCAGCTCGGAGCCCGCGCGCACCAGGGCCTGCACCTGCCGCGCCGTGCCCTCGATATCCGCGGTGTCGGTATTGGTCATCGACTGAACCACGATGGGCGCGCCGCCACCGACGCGGACGGCGCCGATGGACACCTGCACGGAAGAACGACGGGTGATGCTCATGGGGAACGCTTGGGCGGCACTGACGGGGGCTGCTATCATACGTAAGCCCGAATCAGTCTGTTCGGAGAGAGTCCGGCGCGAGCCGGAACGCCGAAGGCGCAAATTCCGCCCGGAAACGCTCAGGCACAGGAACGGCAGACGGCGGCAGGCGCAACCTCCGCGGGGCTTCTGGAGAGCGGTGGATCCGCATTGTTTCCACCCACCGAAGGGGAGCGGCGCTCGCGGGCGCCTGATCTCTCAGGTCACAGGACAGAAGGGCGGCAGGCGCCTGTCACGAAGGCGTTGCGCCTGCCGCCTTTTTCGTTTGGAGGTTCTGTGGGAAGACAGACCCCGCTTTTCAAGCTGCACCAGGAGCTGGGCGCGCGCATCGTGGACTTCGGCGGCTGGGACATGCCGGTGCAGTACGGCTCGCAGATCGGCGAGCACCACGCGGTGCGCCGCGCCGCCGGCGTGTTCGACGTGTCGCACATGTGCGTGGTGGACCTGCGTGGCGCGCGCGTGCGCGCGTTGCTGCAGCAGCTGCTGGCGAACGACGTGGCGAAGCTCAAAACGCCCGGCAAGGCGCTCTACAGCTGCATGCTGAACGAGCGCGGCGGGGTCATCGACGACACCATCGTCTATTACCTGTCCGACTCCTGGTTCCGCGCCGTGGTGAACGCCGGCGCGCGCGACAAGGATCTCGCCTGGATTCGCCGCCATGCGCCGGCGTCCGGCGTCGAGGCGACCGAGCGTACCGACCTCGCCATGCTCGCGATCCAGGGCCCCGAGGGACGTGCCAAGGCGGCGCAGCTCTTGAGCGCCGCCGATGCGGGCGCCGCGCTCGCGCTGCCCACGTTCGTGGGTCGTGAGATCGGGGGCTGGTTCGTGGCGCGCACCGGCTACACCGGCGAGGACGGATTCGAGATCATGATGCCGGCGGAGGACGCGGTGCCCGCGTGGCGCCGTCTCAATTCCTTCGGGGTGGCCTCCTGTGGTCTGGGCGCCCGCGACACCTTGCGGCTGGAGGCGGGCATGAACCTGTACGGCAACGACATGGACGAGAGCACGCAGCCGTTCGAGTCCGGGCTCGGCTGGACCGTGGCGATGGAGCCGCGCGAGCGCGCCTTCATCGGCCGCGAGGCGCTCGAGCCGATCGCGCGCGGCGGCTCGCCGCGCCAGCTCGTGGGTCTTCTGCTCACGGACCGCGGTGTGTTGCGCAGTCACCAGAGAGTGCTCATTCCCGGCGGTGGCGAGGGCGAGATCACCAGCGGCACGTTCTCCCCGACACTCGAGCGTTCCATTGCGTTCGCGCGTATCCCCGCGGGCGCGGGCGCGGCCGTGCAGGTCGACGTACGCGGCAAGCTCCTGAACGCGCGCGTGGTGAAACTCCCGTTCGTGCGCTTCGGCAAATCACTGGTCAGCTGATCGAAGGGCCCATCATGAGCACCGTTCCTGCCGATCTTAAGTACACCAGCTCCCACGAATGGCTGCGGACCCTCGCCGACGGTACGGTGGAGGTCGGCATTACCGATCACGCCCAGCACGCGCTCGGTGATCTGGTGTTCGTCGAGGTGCCCGAGGCCGGGCGTGCCGTGAAGGTGGGCGAGCCGTGCGCGGTGGTCGAGTCGGTCAAGGCGGCGTCCGACGTCTATGCGCCGCTCGCCGGCGAGGTGATCGCGGGGAATCCCAAGCTCAAAGACGAGCCGGAAACCATCAACACGGACCCCTACGGCGGGGGTTGGCTGATGCGGCTGCGGCCGGCGCCGGGGGCACTCACCGGCGCGGCATTCATGTCGGCCGCGGACTATCGCAAGCTCCTGGAAGCGGAGGGCGGCTGATGGCCTTCATTCCCCACACCGAGGCGGATGTCGCGGCGATGCTCGCCGCCATCGGCGCCGCCGGCATCGAGAATCTCTTCGACGAGATCCCGCCGGATCTGCGCGTCAAGTCCCTCGCCGGCGTGCCGCCCGAGCTCAACGAAATGGAGATCGGGCGCCTGATGACCGAGCGTGCCCGTACCGACGGTGCGCCGCTCACCTTCATCGGTGCCGGGGCCTACGAGCACCACATTCCCGCGGCCGTTTGGGCCATCACCACGCGCGGAGAGTTCTACAGCGCCTACACGCCCTACCAGGCGGAGGCGAGCCAGGGGACGCTGCAGCTGATCTACGAATTCCAGACCATGATTGCGCGTCTGACCGGCATGGAGGTCGCGAACGCCTCGATGTACGACGGCGCTTCCGCCACCGCAGAGGCTGCACTCATGGCGGTACGCGCCAACCGCAAGTCGAAGTCGGCACGTATCCTGGTGCCGAGCACGTTACATCCGCACTACCGCAGGGTCGCGCTCACGACCGCGGCGAACCAGGGACTGAAGTTCGAGGACCTGCCCTATTGCACCGCGGAGGGCGTCACGCCGGCCGCATCCCTCGCCCGCTACGACGGGCAGGACATCACCGCGCTCGTCATCCAGCAGCCGAACTTCTTCGGCCGCCTCGAGGATGTGGATGCGCTCACCGATTGGGCCCACGCGCGCGGCGCGCTGGTGATCGCCGTCGTCAATCCCACCGCGCTCGCGCTCCTCAAGCCCCCCGGGCAGTGGGGTAGCCGCGGCGCGGATATCGCGGTCGGGGAGGGTCAGCCGCTCGGCGTGCCGCTGTGCTCCGGCGGGCCCTACTTCGGCTTCATGACCACGCGCATGGAGCATGTGCGGCAGATGCCCGGGCGCATCGTTGGGCGCACCCTCGATGTCGCCGGACATCCGGGCTTCACGCTCACCCTGCAGGCGCGCGAGCAGCATATCCGCCGTGCCAAGGCGACTTCCAACATCTGTACCAACCAGGGACTGCTGGTCACGGCGGCCACCATCTATATGTCACTGATGGGTGCGCAGGGACTGGCGCGCACCGCGGCCGCCGCGCACGCGCGCACCCGCGAGCTCGTGGCGGGCCTGACGCGCGTGCCCGGGGTACACCTGGCATTCTCGGGTCCGTACTTTCATGAGGCGGTGCTGCAGCTCGACCGCCCGGTGGCGCCGGTGCTCAAGAGCCTGAGCAACCGCGGCATCCTCGGTGGGCTCGATCTGTCGGGATACTTCCCCGAACTCGGCAATGCGCTGCTGGTGTGCGCGACCGAGACCAAGACCAGCGCCGATATCGACCGTTACCGCGCCTGCTTGAGCGAGGTGATCCAGGCGGCGCGTGCCGCGTGAGGATTTCGCATGCCGATGCCTGAAAAGCTGATCTTCGAGTACTCACATGCCGGGCGCGGCGCGAGCGACCAATGGCCGCGCGACCCGGGTCCGGCAGCGCTCGCGGACCTGCCCGCGAAGCTGCGCCGCGTGCGCCCACCCGAGCTCCCCGAGGTCGGCGAGCTCGAAACGGTGCGGCATTTCACCCGCCTGTCGCAGCTGAACTTCTCCATCGACACGCACTTCTACCCGCTCGGCTCGTGCACCATGAAGTACAACCCCAAGGCGTGTAACCAGTACGCCATGCTGCCGGAGTTTCTGGCGCGGCATCCGCTCGCTCCCGAAACCCACGGGCAGGGGCTGCTGGCGTGCCTGTACGAGCTGCAGGAGATGTTGAAGGAAGTCACCGGCATGCAGAGTGTGGCGCTGAACCCGATGGCCGGCGCCCACGGCGAATTCGCCGGAGTGGCGATGATCCGCGCCTATCACCGCGCGCGCGGGGATCTCAAGCGCAACGAAATCATCGTGCCCGAGGCGGCGCACGGCACCAACCCCGCGACCGCGACCATGTGCGGCTGCGTGGTGCGCGAGATTCCGGTCGATGCACAGGGGGACGTCGAGCTCACCGCCTTGGCTGCCGCGGTCGGTCCCAACACCGCCGGCATCATGCTCACCAACCCTTCCACCCTCGGGGTGTTCGAACGGCACATCGGGGAGGTCGCGCGCATCGTGCACCAGGCGGGCGGGCTGCTGTATTACGACGGCGCGAACCTGAATGCCATCCTCGGCAAGGTGCGACCCGGGGACATGGGCTTCGATGTCATCCACATGAACCTGCACAAGACCTTCTCCACCCCCCACGGCGGCGGCGGTCCCGGAGCGGGTGCGGTCGGGGTCGGCGCGCGCCTCGCGCCGTTCGTGCCGATTCCGCTGGTCGGCAAGGACGGCGAGCGCTACCGCTGGCTGACGGAAGCGGATGTGCCGCAATCCATCGGGCGGCTGTCGGCCTTCATGGGTAACACGGGGGTGCTGCTGCGCGCCTACATCTACATGCGCATGCTGGGGCGGGAGGGCATGCAGCGCGTAGGCGAGTACGCCACGCTCAATGCCAACTACCTGCTCGCACGCTTGCAGGCCGCGGGCTTCGCCGCCGCCTATCCGCAGCGCCGCGCGAGTCATGAGTTCATCGTGACGCTCAAGCGTCAGGCGCGCGAACTCAACGTCACCGCCATGGACTTCGCCAAGCGACTGCTCGACTATGGTTTCCACGCGCCGACCACTTACTTTCCGCTGCTGGTGCCCGAGTGCCTGCTGATCGAGCCGACCGAGACCGAGAGCAAGGACGTCCTGGATGCCTTTGTGTCGGCCATGTCACAGATCCAGAAGGAAGCCGAGCAGGAACCCGCGCGCGTGACCAGCGCACCGCATACCATGCCGGTGCGCCGCCTCGATGATGTGCGGGCGGCACGGCAACTGGATCTCACATGGAAGCCGACAGCGCAGTCGTAGACCGCTACAAGCCCCGCGGACTCACCCGCGTGCTGCGGGCCGTGGGCTTGAGCCTGCGCGGACTCACCGGCGCGTTCCGCGAGGAAGCGGCGTTTCGCCAGGAACTCGCGTTCGCGGTGCTCGTCATACCCTTGGGTCTGTGGCTCGGGCATAGCGGGGTCGAGCGCGCGCTGCTCATCGGGCCCATGCTGCTCATCCTGATCGTGGAGCTCCTCAACAGCGCAATCGAGGCTACCGTGGACCGCATCGGGTTCGAACGGCACGCGCTCGCCGGACTCGCCAAGGACATCGGCTCCGCCGCCGTGCTCATGTCGTTCGTGCTGCTCATCGCCGTGTGGCTGCTGGTACTGCTGGGCCGATAGGAAACCTTCTGATGCGATTCATGCGTCTGCTGTGTGTGTGCCTGTTGCTGTGCGGCGCCTCAGTGTGCGCGGCCGCGGGTCCGCTGACAGCCACCACCAGCGCCGCCGCGCCGGCCGCGGCGCCCGCGACGCCGACAGTGCCGCAACCGGCGCTTCCGGGGGAGTCGCCGCCCGCACCGCCGCCCCCGGGGGTCGGGCCGGGGAATCCGGCCGGCGTGAGTAACGCGCCGGCGGCCGTGGCGCAGCCGCCCGCTGCCGTGGAGGGCAATCCGGATTGGGCGGAAACGCTCGAGCGCATCGCCGGCAGCGTGGTGTCGATCGACGTCGATTCGACGCGCGCGTTCGACACCGAGTGGAACTCGACCGCGCAGGCGACCGGCTTCGTGGTGGACGCCGAACGCGGCCTGATCCTGACCAACCGTCACGTCGTTACCCCGGGACCGGTGACCGCGGAGGCCACCTTCCTGAATCGTGAGGAAGTGCAGCTGTATCCGGTGTACCGCGATCCGGTGCATGACTTCGGCATTTACCGCTACGATCCGCACAAGCTGCGCTTCATCAAACCCAAGGCCCTGCCTCTGTATCCGGAAGGCGCGCAGATCGGGCGCGAGATCCGCGTCGTCGGCAACAATGCCGGCGAGCAACTGTCGATTCTCGCCGGCACCCTGGCGCGACTCGACCGCGACGCGCCCGCGTACGGCGTTGCCAAGTACAACGACTTCAACACCTTCTACCTGCAAGCGGCGTCCGGGACCTCCGGCGGCTCCTCCGGTTCGCCGGTGATCGACATCCGCGGGCGCGTGGTGGCGCTCAATGCCGGCGGCGCGAGCGGTGCGGCGTCGAGCTTCTACCTGCCGCTCGGGCGGGTGCGCCGCGCGCTGGAGCTCATCCAGCAGGGCAAGCCGGTTGCGCGCGGCACGCTGTACACGGTCTTCAACTACATGCCCTACGATGAGCTCGAGCGCCTGGGGTTGGACGCCGCTACCGAGGCTGCGGCACGCAAGAATTTTCCGCGCAACACCGGCATGCTGGTGGTCACCGAAGTGCTGCCCGGCTCGCCGAGCGAGAGCGTGCTGCAGCCCGG
>WNFR01008433.1_pt1 | contig 15392 bp, 11 predicted proteins | sample 5400221 | NCBI WGS metagenome assembly WNFR01 (sample SAMN13153357, study PRJNA577476) | soil metagenome | isolation source: 40 cm soil under Madrone tree | place: USA:California | collected 2016-06-14 | reverse complement strand
AGCGGCCCAAACGCTCAGTTTCCCGGTTGGGAATCGCGCCTTGCCCTTCTTGGGCGACGTGATCTTGAATGTTCACGAGATCCGGACGCTCCTCGATGTCGTGTACGCTCAATTGTCCGGCCAGCGCCGCCGCTGCCATCACGTGGGCGGAGGGAAGCTTCGAGATAGTCTCTTCCTGTAGACGTTGACGGTCGCGAAAACGCAGCGCCGCGTCGCCGCTCACATGCACGAGCGAGATATTGAAGCTTCGATGACTCACGTCATCCACCGGCACCCGCCAGGCGAACGCTTCGCGCCAACCTTCTTTCGCGCTCTCCGGCGAGCCTTTGATGTAAAGAATATTGGGCATAAGGTAATGGTTGACCCGCGCGACGCCGTTGGCGCGCGTGCCGTACATCGCCACGCCGTAGTCGGTCTCCTCGGCGGTGATTTTCGGAACGTCCCAGTTGAGACCGAACTTGGTGAAGTTCGATTTGGCGTGGGTAAACGGCACATGCGCTTGGTCGATGCCGTTCTCCAGCGTGTTGAAATAATTGCAGTGGCGGATATACGTGCCAACGTCGATCTCTCCCGCTTCTTCCAATTCCGGATAGCGTGGCAACGGCGGCGCCGCTCCCGCGCCGAAGTAGGCGAAGATCAGGCCCAAATACTCCTGCGTGGGGCAGCTACGAATGGTTATTTTCTGCGCGAAGCTTTCGTTTTCCGCCGGCTGCTCGATGCATTGGCCGGCGCCGTCGTATTTCCAGCCGTGATAGAAACAGCGGATGCAATCGTGCTCGACCCAGCCGACCGATAGCTGCGTGCCGCGATGGGCGCAGCGAAAATCGACGATGTAAGCCTTTCCGCTCGCGCCGCGATAAAGCGTGAAACTTTCGCCCATGATATGGATCGGCACGGCGTAGCCGGTTCTCAGCTCCTGAGAAACGTAGACCGGGTAAATCGACGCCGTCGCTCCTTATGCTCGGCGTTTCTGTCGTCGCCGTCATGGCCAGATCCTCCGATCTTTCGCATCAAACATAGTATCGATTGGGCGGGATTTTGGTCGCTGCGAATTCTTTAACTTTACGTCGCTGACGAGGCCACGTGCTGCTGCTTGCGCGCGTAGATCCAGAAGCTCGCCACCAGCGGTGACATCACGGCGATCATGACGATCGCGATCGCCGCCGCGTCGCCGAGTCCGCCGCCGTGCCACTGGCCCCAAATGTAAGTCGACAACACCTGGCTTTTCGGCGACGCCAAAAACACCGCCATCGTGAGCTCGCGGTAAGCCGAAAGCGACGTCCAAATCCAGGTGTAAATCAGTCCCGGCTTGATCAACGGCACGATCACTTTCAAAAGAATGCGCCATGTCGACGCGCCGCCGACCTGCGCCGCTTCTTCCAGCTCGCGATGCACTTGAATCATGCTGTTGTTGAGCACCCGCGTGCCGAAGCTGATCCAACACACGACGTAGACCGCCATCAACACGAAGATCGTGCCGTAGAGAGGGATGACGTTGGAAATCAGCAATGCCAAATAAGCGATCGAAAGCGCGAACAGCAGGTGCGGCACCGGATGGGGCAAAAACGCAATGGCATCGAGCACGACGCGCCAGCGCATTCGCGAGCGCGTGACGATCCAGGAAATCGCTGAGCAAATGATCACGATGGCCGTCGGCACGGTAACCATCAACAGCACCGTGTTCACCGCCGCCTCCAAAAGCGCTCGGTCGAACGCGATCTGCGTGTAGCGTTCGAAGGAAATAACGGACAGCGCTTGCCACGACGGCGCTTGAACGTAAGGCAGCAAAGAAACCCAGAAAATCGCCAGCAGCGGCAACACGAATGCGAGCAGAAAATATGACCCAAGCAAGCCCCAAGCGAGCAGCCACCAACGCCCGAGCGTCACCGGCCGCGACTGATACGACTTGCCCGAGATGATTTGATAACGGTGGCTCTGTTTCAAAGCGTGGAAATAGGGAATCATCAGGATCAAGGACAAACCGACCATGATGCTGCCGTAGGCGCCGCTGAGCCCGTAACGCGGCAAGCCTTCATTGGGATTGATCATGAAGTAGATCGCCGTGCTGAAGGTAAAAATATTGTTGGCCATGCCGATCACTCCCGGCACGTCGAAGGCGGCGATGGCCACCGTAAGCATCCAGATGACGGCCGAGAACAACGCCGGCCAGATGAGCGGCAGCTCGATGCGCACGAGCGTGCGCCATTGACTCACGCCGTGGACGCTGGCGGCTTCGACCAGCGCCGGGTTCATACTGCGCAAGGCCGCCGAGATCATCACGTAGGCGAGCGGGGTTAACGTCATGCCTTGCACGAAACCGATTCCGGGGAGCGTCGCAATATTGAGCGGCGCGTTTGCCAGACCGAAGAGCTGCATCAAGAAAATATTGATCACGCCGATACGCGGATGGAGCAGAAACACCCAACCCATCGCTTTGAGAAACGTCGGGAACAAGATACCGATGCTGAGCACGCTCATCGCCACCGTCTTGTAGGGTATATCGGTCCGCTCGATGAACCAGGCGAAGATGAATCCCAGCGGCACCGAAACCGCGATCGTGATCGCCGCGAAAATCAGTGTGGTGGTCATGACCCGATAGGTATAGGAATCGCCGAGCAGCGCCGCGTAGTTCTTCAATGTATACGCCGAAGGCTGGCCGGGCACGCCCGTGCGCAGGCTCATCCAGATGATCATCCCCAGCAGACTGAGGATCGAGAGCGCCGCTAAACCGGCTATCGCCAAGAGCCCTAGCTTCGACCAATTCACCAGCGGCCGCGGTTGATCAATAGTGAGAACTTGTGTTGACATGAAGCGTTGTATGTTTCCGCTCTAGCCGTAAAAAGTCGAAGTTGAAACCAGCTCCTACTTTAATAGGATTTTCGTCAACTCTTCTTCGAGGCTGGTGTCTTCCTTCTGGAAAACTTCGTTGAGCTCGCGCGGATCTTGCAGCTTAAGCTTGTTGGCTTTGACGTACTTCGACATCAGCGTGCCGTCGACCAGGTAGGAGCTGCGCATGTCGTTCTTTTCCAGCACCGCTTGGCCTTCTCGGGTCACCATGAGCCCGATGAATAGCTTGGCCATATTCGGATGAACCGAATTTTTCGGCACCGACAGTTGATAATAAGAGCTTGTCGCCGGCGTCGAGCCGGGCAGCCCGACGAGCGGCGCACCCTTGGCTTGCCATTTCCACATCGCTTCCAGCGCACCGCCGGTGCTCGCCATGATCGGGAACTCTCCGCTGACGATGCGTTCTTCCTCTCCCTGGCGCAATCGTCCGCCGACCAGAGTCGCGAGCTTGCGCGCGAAAGGCAAAACTTTTTCCCGTCCCCAAATCGGCGACACGCGCAGCAGCCAGTGAATATATGAAGGGATCGCCATCTTTCCCGCCCAAGTCGGCGAGAGGGCCGGATCGATCAGATCTTCGTAACTCTTCGGCGCCTTATTTTTCGGGATCGCGTTCGAATTGTAGATGATGCCGTGAAACGAAGCGTAGATCAGCACCGACTGCTGCGGAAAAATTTCCATTTCTTTGGTTACCCAGGGAAAGACTCCCGACCAGTTCACTTTCTCCAGCGCCTTTTCTTGATCCATGGTCACATAAGTCCCGTCGGACCCTAAGTACATGTCAGTGGACGATTTGGCTCCCGCCTTTTGCTCGGCGATGATGCGTGCGGCCACTTGCGGAAAGCTCGGACCGCCGGTGAGACTAACTTTGGCCTTGAAACCAAAACGCTTGGCGAAAAGGTTTTCAAGCTCGGCAAATCCCTTCTTGCCGCCGAAAGTCGACGCGCTGGCGACCAGCATGACTTCCCCTTCCTTCTTCGCGTCCGCGATGATCTGCTCCAGCTTTTGCGCCTGCGCGGATGTAGCGGATAATGGCGCGTGCAAAAAGACGACGCAGACGATTATGATATAGAGCATCAGTTTCACCTCTCTCGGCAATGCGGCCGCGAATGGACGATGGACAATTGCGATCCTCGATCTTCGACTCGTATTGGCTTCAACTCAATGCCTCGACGGCATCTCTGCTGGAGTCGAAGGTAATCGGTCCGTTGTCATTGGGATCTCGAATCACGCCGATCGGATCCTTGCCTTGTTGCACCGCGTCGATCGAGTCTCGAATCATCTTACGCAGCATCAAGATCCCTTGATCCGAGGTTGCTAAATGTTCCTTGGTGCGGTCCGCGACTAGGCCCTGGCTTTCCTGAGCCACACGGTCTTGCTCCCGGTTAGGAAGATTCCACCAACCGTCTTGGACTCGCTCGTAAACGCCCGGTTGGCTTTTTCTAAATCCTTTGATGGCCAACGGCATCGGTCTAGTCGGTTGCCCCTCTCTGTGCGGATAGAAATCGATCCAGAACGTGGTTGTCGTGACATCGTCGGTCGGAACGCGGAAACGGATCACCTGGCGCGGTTGCTCGCCGACCCGTGCCGCGGAGTGGCGCACGTGCGACGGAAAAACGTAATGGGAAATCCGCGGTTTCGACACATCTTCGACCCAGGTAGTTTCTTTGATGCCGAATCGCGTTGCTTCCCATTTAATCGTCGGCCGCTTCAATGCCATGTTCGGATAACCCGCTGCATGCAGCGCGATCGAATGCGCGCCGTCCGCTGAGTTCTCGGCCCTCTGCAGCCAATTGCAATTCTCTTCATCGCCGCCGACCACGCGGCAACCGTCTTCTCTGACGAGCAAATCGTAATTCGGCAGCATCGGCACCGGATCCGGCCCGACATAAGCGAAAATTAATCCGGCGGCATCGTGAGCATGGTATGCCGGGTGCTTAATGCGTTCTTTGAAGGTGCTATCGCCAGGCTCGGCCGGTTGCTCCAGACAATTGCCTTGAATGTCGTAGAGCCAACCGTGATAACAACAGCGAATCCCATTGTCCTCGACTCGCCCGTATTCGAGCGATGTGCCGCGATGCGAACAATGGAGCGCGACGAGTCCGAGCTGCCCCGCGCCGTCGCGAAACAACGCTCTTCGCCTTGCAGATAAAACGCGATCGAATCTTTGGCTTCCTGCAACTGCACTTTATTTTGCTTCAAATATTTCGCCATGATCGTCCCTTCGACCAGGTGCGAAGTGCGAAAATCATTTTTTTCGAGAATCGCTTGGGCTTCTTTTGAAGCCATGAAGCCGACGAAGAGCTTTGACAAGTTTGGGTGCGCGGTATTCTTCGGCACGGCGAGTTGAAAATACGACGGCAGCACCGGCGTCGAGCCCATGACGGCGACCAGCGGCGCGCCTTTGGCTTGCCACTGCCACATCTGTTCAGTGGCGCCGCCCATGTTGGCCGCGATCGGAAATTCGCCGCTGACCACGCGCTCCTCTTCGCTGTAACGCAACCGCCCGCCGCTCAGCGCCACCAGCTTCCGGGTAAAATTCTTGACCTTGTCTTCGCTCCAGATCATCGACAGCTCGACCAGCCACGAAACGTACGGCGGGATCGCCATCTTGCCGGCCCACGCCGGACTCAATTTCGGATCGACCAAATCTTCGTAGGTCTTCGGTGCTCTATCCTTTGGAATGATTTTCGAATTGTAAATAATCCCGCGCAGCGAAGTGAAAATCAGCAGTCCTTCGCCTGGGAAAATTTCCATCTCTTTGGTAATCCACGGAAAGATTCCCGAGTAATTTACCTTCTCGAGCGCTTTCTCTTTGTGCAACAGCGATAGATGCGACTGCGAGCCGTGGTACAGATCGCTCGATGCTTTGGCGCCGCTCTTAAGCTCGGTGATCACCCGCGCCGCCATGGCGTTCATCTCCGGCCCCGCACTGAAGCGAATCTTCGAGTTGAGTCCGAATTTCTTATTGAACGCGGACTCCAACAGCGACAAAGTCTTTTGCCCGCCGAAAGTCTGCGCCCCGGCAATAAAAGTAAACTCCGGCTCTTTCTTCGCCCCGGCAATCAATGAGTCCAAGGTGTCCGCTGCGGTTCCGTGCCGAATTGAGACCAAAGCGAAAAAAATGGACCAGACCAGGATTCGCTTACGGCCCTTCATTCAGCCCTCCGCTCCGTCTCGACTTTGAACATTTGAACCCTTGAACTTTTGAACGTCTTTGACGTGTTGAACGATTGGAACAATTGGAACGTCTGGAACAATCTTTTAGTCAAGCAAATCCTCATGCGGCTGCAATCGGATGATCCGATTTTTTTCCGGGTCGCGGATGACTCCGATCGGATCGCCTCCCCGCTTCACCGCCTCGATGGATTCTTTGTATAAGCGCCGCAAGAGAATCACCCCGCGGTCCGTATAGACTAAGTGTTCCGTCGTCCGGTCGTAGATCGGCCCCTGGCTTTCTTGCGCCACCCGATCTTGATCTCCTCTGGCAAACCAACCGATGGATTCATCCCATCTATAGACGCCGAACTGAGTCTCGCAAAGCCCCGCCGCCGAATCGTCTTTCATGATGTTGGCAACCGGCTTGCCATCGACGACAGCGCCGAACTCGACGGTAAAATGCATCGAGTGCGTGTCGTCGATCGGCACCCGCCAGCGCATGACCTCGCCGGCGCTGCTCGCCCTATGTTCGGTCGGATGACCTTCCTCGACATTGCCGGTCTTATTCATCGTCGGCATGACAAAAAAGTTACAGTGCGCCCATTTTTTACCGGCGACACGCCGTGTATAGGTGTTGAGAATTCCGTATTCGAATTGTTGCGGATCGATCTCGCCGTCGTCCCAGTCCGGGGTCTTCGCCGTGCGATGCAGCCACTTCAAATGATTCTGGTCGACGGAATTCTCGATCATTTGAAAAAAATTGCAATTCACCGTCCGCGCCCGGCGCGCCCGCACGCCGTCCTCTTTGACCAGCACATCGTACCTCGGCAAGAGCGGCGCGGGCTCGGGCCCCATATAAACGAAAACCACTCCACCCAATTCTTGCGCTTTGTAAGCCGGCTGGCGAATGCGCTCTTTGAAAGTGCTCGCCGGCGGCTCGCCGGGAGTTTCCAAAACCTTGCCTTCGACGTCGTAAAGCCAGCCGTGATAACAGCAGCGCAGTCCGCCGTTTTCGATATGGCCGAACTCCAACGACGTGCCGCGATGCATGCAGCGCAAAGCCAACACTCCAACCCTGCCTCGATCATCACGAAACATAACCACGTCTTCACCGAGGATGCGTCTCCGCTTAGGTTTGTCTTGAAGCTCCGCCGCCAAGCCGATCGGCTGCCAATAGCGCCGCAGCATCTCGCCCGCGGGCGTGCCCGGTCCCACTCGAGTAAGCATTTCGTTCTCTTCTTTACTCAACGCCATGACTGTTTCCCTCTCCGAATCAAAAAGCTACCGGATTGGCGCAGATTTCGACCGCGCCACACTCGTCAGAAATATCCGACATGCTCTTGATGTGTCAAGGCGAGGTGCGGCTACTAACGACATCATTAGATTTCACTCGAATATGGATGTATCAGACGGATTTGGACACCTTTTGCGTCGCTAAATTTTGGCGACCGTGTGGCAATGTCATCCTGAGGCGATAGCCGAAGGATCTCGTTTTTTGTAGCCCATCAACCGGTCGAGATTCTTCACTTCGTTCAGAATGACACTGATTGTGACTTTTTGGTTGCGGCACAGTCTTGTGCTAGGAAAGAGGAATTAACCTCTAGCAGATGGATATCCGCCGCCAATCAGTTGATCTTGTAGCCAAGCTCCTTGGCGACTTCCTTGGCGATGCGGTCGTCGGCGACTTCTTCAAAGCTCACTTTGCGGTCGGTGAATTGGCCGGCCAACTGGAGTGATTTCATAATCTGATCGATGCCGTCACGAGTCGGCACGCCGCTGCCGCTGACGGTCTTGCCATAAACCGCGTAGGTGTTTTCCGCAGCGTCGCGGTCGACTTTTAGAAAATTGGAGATCAACGCCACGGTTCTTTCCTTGGACTTGAGCATCTCTTGCTTGGCCACCTGCATGGCACGAATCACCTTCTTTAACTCATCGGCGCGATTACGCATCGTCGAAACCATTACCGTGAGGCCACCGAAAGGCATCCGTGCGTAGGTCCCAACGTTGAGTACTTCGCGAAAACCCTTTTTCTTCGCGTAAAAGTCGTAAGGCGGGCTCAAAAGAGCCGCATCGATAACTCCGCTTTCGAGCGCCGCTATCGTTTGCACCGCGGTGATCGAAATGTAAAGAAAGTTTTTCGGATTCTCGCCCATCGACTCCAGCGCGATCTGCAGTGCCACATGGGAAGTGCCGCCCAAACCGGTCAGTCCAATTTTCTTGTTTCGAAGACCCCGGACGTTCGTAATATCCGGCCGCGTGAGTAGCAAATAAATAATCTCGTCGCTGGCGAACCAAACCGCGCGCGATTGAAGACCTCTCAACGTCGCGCTCACCGACGCGGGGCCGACTCCGGCGAAATAACCGATCTCGCCGCTCGCTAGCGCCGCGTTGGCGACCTGTGAGCGAGCCTGAATAATCTCCGCTTGCAGGTCGTTGTCTTCGAAGGTCTTCCATCGATAAGCGGCGAATAGCGGCAACACAGCAATCGACTCCGTCGGATAGGTAATGCGAATCTTTTTTAGCCGCTCCTGGGCGGCCGAGAAGGTCACGAGAGCGAGTGTTTCGATCACGGCAACGAAGATCAGAATTATCCACTTGGTCGGCATGAAATAGTTCATCCTCTCTCGTGTAGCAAAAATTCGCAATTCGTTCCGTCATTCCGGCCAAACCGGCGACAGCTAGCGCGAGCCGGAATCCAGGAGGTGGGGAGTCTGGATTCCCGCTGCCGCGGGAATGACGTTAGAGACGTTCCGACGTTTTCATCCAACTTCGAAGACAGCCGACTACTCAACTTTATAGCCCAGCTCCTTCGCCACTTCCCTGGCGATCCGCGCGTCGGCAACGTCCTCAAAGGCGATTTTCCTGCCGCCGAACTGGCCTAATAACTGCAGCGACTTGACGATCTGCTCGACTCCCTCGCGGCTCGGGACACCGTTTCCGCTGACCGTTTTTTGATAATCTATAAATGTATCTTGCGCGGTTTCTCGGTTGACTTTAAAAACCCGGATGATCACGTCGACGCTCTTCTCTTTGGATTGAAGCATACTTCTCTTGGCGATCTGCATGGCGCGGATGAGGCGGCGCGTTTCGGCAGACCGATTTTGAATCGTCGAAGTCATCGTTGTCAGGCCGCCGAGCGGCATCTTGACTTGCGCTCCGACATCCAAAACCTCCCGAAAACCTTTTCGTTTGGCATAGTACAACAGCGGCGGATTGAGCAGCGCGGCCTCGACGTTTCCACTATCCAGCGCGCTCATTATATTTGGATTTCCTACGCCGAGAATAACGAAGTCTTTCGGGTTTTCGCCGGCTGCTTCCAGGCCGATCCGCAACGACACCTCAGTCGTATCGCCCAAGCCGCCCACGGCGAGACGCTTCGAGCGTAGTTCGCGTAGAGTCTTGAACTCGGGCCGCGCCAAGAGCGAGTAAATCAGCTGATCGGAAGCAAACCAAACCGCCCTGGAAGACATCCCGCGCAGAGTGGCAGCGACCGAATTGGGTCCGACGCCGGCGAAATAATGAATTTCTCCGGCGATCATCGCGGCGTTAGCCACCTGCGGCCGCATTTGAATGATCTCGACGTCGAGCCCGTTGTCTTCGAATACTTTCCACTGCTGCGCGGCAAACAAATGAAGGCAACATATGGACGCACTAGGAATCGCGATTCTGACCTTGGTTTTTCCTTCCTGCGCGTACACCCGCGCCCAATGGCCTAGCAGCGCCACTGCGATTGCAAGAATCTGGATCCGCTTTCGATTTTTGATTCTTCGTCGTTGCTCAGAACATGCTTTGGATTTTAGATTAGGAAACAAACTCAGCTGCCAAAATGCGCGCCAAAATCTGTTATTCATGTTTTCGATTCCCCCATCTGAAATCGGCAATCGAAAATCCAAAAATATTTAGCTAGGTTTGTGGATGCCGGCGCTGGTTAGGTAGTCGTACAGATTGGCGACGTTCAGGCGCATCACGTGCGGCGCCATCCCATCCTGGCCGACGTCCATTGGATATCTCCCCGTCATTGCCGTAAGCTTGGCCACGCACTCGTCTTTGTTCATCCCACGCTCGACGCCGCCCCGCACGTATTGGAGCCATTCGCTGATGAAAGAGCCCTGCTCGTCCAAGTAACGCTTATCGCAGACCGGCCCGTGGCCGGGAACGAACGTATCCTCGCGCAACGCGCGCAGTGACGCGAGCGCTTTCAGCCAATGATCCGGGTTGGCCTCTTGGAGCCATGTCTGCACCTTGCAGAAAATATTGTCGCTGGTGAAAACGACGCCCTCTTCTACGACAATCACGGCGGCTTGGTACGGCGTGTGACCGGGCATATGGATCATATGAAACGTGTGATTGCCCACGTGCAAGGTCATCTCGCTCTGAAACGTGATCACCGGCGCGTTGGCTTTATAGTTCTCCAGAAACTTTGACTCGTCAGGTCCGAAGGAAGCCACGCGCGCGACATGCGCGGTTAAATCAGTCGCGAGGATGCGCGAGCGCACGCCTTCGTGAGCGACCACCGGTACGTCGAAGAAAGCATTGCCCGTCCAATGATCGCCGTGAGGCTCGGTGTTGATGATATAACGGAGGCAACCGAGCCGCTCGATCTCCCCTTTCAACCGCACAGCGTCGCTCGGCTTATGCGGCGTGTCGATCAACACCAGCCCATCCGAAGTCGTGACGACCCCGTGATTAGCACCCTTCAACCCGGTCTCAATGAATATGTTGGCTGTCAGCTGTTCCATGACATACCTCTTATCGTTCCCTATTCCTTATGTCCGAGCTCGCGCGCCACTTGCAGCGCGAAGCGCGGCTCGGCGATTTCTTCGAACGCAACTTTGCGGTCGGCGAAGCGGCCTTGCGATTGGATGCCTTTGACGATGTTCTCCATCCCTGGCCGGGTCGGCACGCCGCTGCCGGCCCAGGCGAAAGCCATCAGGTCAAAAGTCTTAACTGCTATTTCAGGCTCCATGTTCATCGTCTTGACGATGAATCCAACGGATCGTTCCCTCGAGCCGATCAGCGATTCTTTCGCCTGCTGGAGCGCCTTGATGACGCGCCGGACCTGATCAGGTTTGCCATCGAGCGTCTTCGTCAACGTGGTCAGTCCTCCCACCGGCATCTCCACCGCTGCGCCGATGTCGAGGATTTTGTTGAACCCTTTTTTGAGTAACACGAACGACACCGGCGGGTCGACGATCATGGCATCGACGGATTTCGACTCCATCGCGCGCTGATGTTGCTGCGGCCCCAGCGCGACTACGACGAAATCCTTTGGATTAGCGCCAGTTTTCTCTACGGCCATAGTAAAAGCGGTATGGGTGGTCGCGCCCAGTCCACTCACGCCGATCCGTTTGCCGCGCAGGTCTTGAAGCGTCTTCAACTCGGGCTGCGCGATGACGTCGTAGATCATCCGGTTGGCGACGATCCACACCGCGCGCGACGGACTCCCCGCCAGGGTCGCGCTCACCGAACCCGGCCCCACGCCGGCGACATACTGCAGCTCGCCAGCATTGAGCGCCACCGCTGAGAGCTGCGAGGTGAGCAACACAACCTCCGCCTGAATGCGATTTCGCGAGAAAAATCTCAGCTCCCGCGCGGCCAGCAGCGGCAAGCTGCTCAGCGACAGGCCGATGTAGCCGATGCGAACTTTGTCTTGCGCGAATAAACTGCCGCCGTAGCATAGCGCGCAAATCAATCCACACAGGAGAATGAATCTAGTTCGCACTATTGTGCTCGTAAATCACGCAAAGCCTGACACCCGAAACCCAAAACCTTCAAGCCTAATCCATCTTGTAACCCAACTCCTTCGCCACTTCTCGCGCTATACGCGTATCGGTGATTTCCTCAAAGGCGATCTTCTTGCCGGCGAACTGGCCGAGCATCTGTAACGACTTGACGATCTGTTCCATTCCCTCGCGGCTCGGCACGCCGTTACCCGAGGCGCTGCGGCGGTTATCGGCGAACATTTCGTCCGCCACTTCGCGGTCGACTTTAATGGTTCGCATGATCAAATCGACGCCTTTCTCTTTTGACTGGAGCAGCATGCGCTTGGCCAGTTGCAGCGAGCGAATCACGCGCTTCAGCTCGCCATAGCGGCTTTGTATCGAGGTCGCCGAAGCAGTCAATCCGCCCAGCGGCATCTGCACGTAATCGCCGATTTCTAATAGCGGGCGAAACCCTTTTTTCTTGGCGTGATAATTCAACGGCGAATTGAGCTGTGCTGCTTCGATGGTACCGTTCTCCAATCCGCTCATGAGCTGCGGCGCGCCCAGAGCGACAATGATGAAGTCTTTGGGATTTTCCCCGACCGCTTCCAGGGCAATGCGCAGCGCCACGTCCGACGTGCCACCAAGCCCGGTAAGGCCGAGCCGCTTGCCGCGCAATTCTTTCAGCGACTTGAACTCGGGCCGAGCGAGAACCGTGTAGATCAGTGACTCAGAGGCAAACCAGACGGCTTTGGAAGGCAATCCCCGCAGCGTTGCCGCAACTGAGTTGGGACCGACGCCCGCGACATAGTGAATGTCGCCGCTGGCCAGCGCTGAATTGGCGGCTTGGGAGCGCATTTGGATGCTTTCGACGTCGAGGCCATTTTGCTCGAAGATCTTCCACTGCTGCGCGGCGAACAAAGCCAGGCAGCAGATCGAGATGTTGGGGTAAGAAATGCGGATCTTGGTTCTGGCTTCTTGGGTGAATCCGGGCGATGCAAAAACGAACATAAGAAACGCGGCCGCTAAAATTGCAGTCGACGTCCGCACTTCATTATTCGTCACCATCGGTCCGCCTCCGATTAAAAAATTAGACCCCGTTGCTGAGCGTGGCAAACTGCCGAAGCTGATCAAAAGATTTCCTCGCCCGGAAAGCGATTGCATCCTGATGTCATCCTGAGCCGATAGGGGAAGGATCTCGTCTTCGTCCTCGACTAAAACGCGAGATGCTTCGCTCATGCTCAGCATGACATCTAGAGGAATTTTCTCACCGCGCCACAGCCTTCAGGCGGAATGAGGCGCTGCCTGGTTACACGCTCGCCTCAACTCCCGAGTTGCTTCAACGTCGAGTTCGAACTTGCGTCCGCTTGGCCGGATCGCCACGCCATAATCGCGCCGCGCCGCTTCGAGCGAAACATAGCCGGAACGGACGTCGGCGAGCACTTGTTGCGGATCGCGCTCCAAGGGATTCCAAAATCCGCCGCCGCCACCGACTTCCACCAGGAATCCATCACCAGCTTCAAGCGTAACGTGACCCACGGTTTTGCCCGTCGGTAGTCTTTGAATCGAACCGTCCTTGCGCACGATGCTGAAGCGGTTGGCCAGCGCGTCTTTACCACCGTGCAGTCCCCACGGCGGGCAAAGCGTTCGCTCCATCGCCGACAAAACGCTGCCCGGCGAAAGCATCCGCACCTCCTGCGCCACGCCGAGCCCGCCGCGGAACTTGCCCGGGCCGCCGGAGTCTTGGCGCAGTTTTCGGTAGGAGATGAATATCGGCCCTTTTCCTTCGCCTGCTTCCACCGGTGTGTTATGCGTGTCGCCGTCGTTGATGCAAAACGTCGCGTTTTGCCCGTCGCGATCGGAGAGCGCGCCCCAACCGCCGCCCGAAAGCGTCTGCGGAAAGTGAAACGCGCGACCTGTTTTAGGATCGAGACCGAAAGTGCGCGGAATGGCGAGATCCGCGTGCTGCCCGGCCATGACATTGTCGGGACAAGCCGGCGCCAGCGCCTTGAAGATCGTATCCGCAACCGTCATCGGCACGGTCATCCAGGTGCGCACCGGCGCCGGCTTGGTGGCGCTCACGATGCGTCCCGGCGGCAAGATGACCTTGAGCGGCCGGAAAGAGCCGTGGTTGATCGGTAAAAGCAGCGGCGTTGTCAGAAATTTAAATGCGACTTCCGACGCCGAGCGGCCCGCCGTCGAGCCCGAATTGTACGGCCCCGCTACCTGCGGGCTCACGCCGCTCAGATCGACGGTCATCTCGTCGCTCCGCACTTCCACGCGGACTTTGATCGGCACATGCTTGCCCAGGTTGACGCCGTCGTCGTCCATGAACGATTCGGCTTCGTAAACGCCGTCAGGAATTTTTTCCACCGCGGCGCGTGCCAACTTCTCGCTCTGATCGAAAATCAGCCGCACGGATTCTTTGAACGTCTCGGCGCCGTAGCGCTGGAGCAATCGCGTTAAGCGGCGCTCGCCGGTGCGGATCGCGGCGATCTGCGCGCGAAAGTCACCCATGGCGAATTCCGGCAAGCGGCAGTTGCTGCGAATGATCGCCGTCAGCTCCGTGTCCTGCTTGCCGTTCTTGAAAATTTTCACAAACGGCATCTGCAGCCCTTCGGAAAAAATATCCCGCGTCACCGCGCCGAGTACGCCGCCCACGTCTTGCCAATGACCCATCGACGAGGAAAACGCCACCAACTCGCCGTCGTGAAAAACCGGCAAAGTAAAAATCATGTGATTTAGATGGCTGCCCATCACCTGAGGATCGTTGGTGAGAAGTATGTCGCCGGGAAAAATGTTTTCCTTGCCCCAATGCGCGAGCTTGGCTTTGATCGCGTCCGACAGCCCACGGATAAACATCGGCAGACCGAGACCGATGGAAATCGTGTTACCGTCGCCATCGAACAGACCGACGGTGAAATCCTCGGCTTCATAGATGATCATGTTGTAGGCGGTGCGCATGAGATTGGTCTTCATCTCATCGGTGATCGCCACCACAGTGCTGCGGATCACCTCTGCGGTGAAGGCATCGACCGGGGCCTCGCTGCGCTCGGCATCGCAAATTTCAGACTTCATACGTAAGCGGTCGAGCGGTTGTTTCAAAACTTCTTCAAACCGAATTACCTCCTCTCCCTCTGGGAGAGGATTGAGGTGAGCGACCGAGGTGCCAATCCAAATACCCTCACCCTAGCCCTCTCCCACTTTGTGGGCGAGGGAATCAAGATCGCTGCCGTGGGATGAGGCGAGATCGGCCGCAACACTATGTCCGTTGCTCGCTTGCCATTCGCCCTCTTAATTTCATGGTTTCCTCCCTATCGAGATCAAATCGTCGTCCGCGCTGCTGAATCACGATGCCGTAATCCCGCCACGCGGCTTCCAGCGACACGTACCCGGCGCGTACGTCGGCAAGCACGCGCTCAGCGTCGCGCTCCAGCGGATTCCAGAAACCGCCGCCGCCGGCTGTCTCGATCAAGAATGAATCACCCGCATCGATTTCTGTCGGTTTGATTTTACCCGTGGGAAATTTTTCTACCGTGCCGTCTTTGCGCTCGATCGAAATTCGATTCGCCAGCGCGTCCTTGCCGCCGTGCAGGCCCCACGGCGCGCAGATGGTCCGCTCCACGTGGGCGTGGATCGTCGCCGTCCGGCGCATGCGCACCTCGTTCGCCACACCGAGGCCACCGC